>ERZ826613.4114-NODE-4114-length-11130-cov-2.979955_pt1 | contig 11130 bp, 10 predicted proteins | sample MGYA00519925_ERZ826613 | MGnify/ENA primary metagenome ERZ826613 (study PRJEB31778, sample SAMEA3449236) | human gut metagenome | biome: human gut; feature: human-associated habitat; material: faeces | place: United Kingdom | collected 2010/2012 ... | reverse complement strand
TTAATACCGCAACCTGGTTTTTCCCGTCAGGAATTTCGTTGTTTAATACCATTTCAACTGCTTTTTCTATGGGGATTAAAATTGGTTCAATAAATTCATCTTCGTCGGGATGGCTTGCTCCAATAGAGGCGACTTTACAAAAATATAGGTGAAGTACTTCATCACAAAATCCTGCACTGGGATAGAATGTTCCCAAAGAAATATAATCTTTTCCAACAGCTCCTGTTTCTTCCTGCAATTCTCTCTTGGCAGCCTCAAGGGGCTGGTTTTCGCCGGGATCCAGTTTTCCTGCAGGTAATTCCAGCAGAACAGTTTCATAAGGATAACGGAATTGACGCACAAACAGCAGTTCATTGTCATCGGTTAATGCAGCAATGGTAACACCTCCCGGATGTTCCACGACTTCTCTTGTTGCAGTATTTCCATTTGGCAATTCAACTTCATCAACACGCATTTTTAAAATCTTACCTTGATATTGATACTCTTTTTTTAATGTTTTCTCTGTTAAATTCATAAAAATCCTTCTTTCTATGGAAAAACACTTGCAATATAGGGGCACTTGTTTCTATATTCGCATAATTTATAGTAAGGTTTCTTATTATTCTATAGTATCCTAGGTCATATAGCAAGGGGGAATTTTGTTGTATCAGTGGAATCAACAACCCAGTGATTACGGTAACATATGTAAAATTGCAGATGAAATTACATCTTCTTATCCTTATTTTCAAAAATGTATTTACGGAAAAAGTCTTTGCGGACGTGACTTAATTGCCTTGGAATCAACATGCAAAGGCGAACTTGGCAGACAGCCTGTTCTTTTTGCCGCTGCTTTCCACGGGATGGAATGGATTACAACATCTATTTTGCTTTGTTTTACCGAGCGGTTATGCAAAGCTGCCCAACAAGGAAAAACATTATGCGGCAAAGACGCTGCGGCCGCATTGCAGCGCAGACGATTGATTGTCGTTCCATGTGTGAATCCTGATGGTGTAGAAATTCAAATACATGGTGCAGAATCAGCAGGTGAGTATACAAATTTGGTAAAAGAAGTGAGCAAAGGAGACACCAAGCATTGGCAGTCAAATGCGCGCGGTGTGGATATCAACCATAATTTTAATGCCTATTGGCATAAACTGAGACAAATGGAAATAGAAGATGGTATTACAGGGCCTGCAATGACAAGATATGGAGGAACCTATCCTGAAAGCGAACCGGAAAGTAAATATTTGGCAGATTTGACTCGTAAATGTGAATTTGGGTATACATTAGCCTTCCACAGCCAAGGGGAAGAAATTTATTATGGATTTGATGATTATCTTCCTCCCAATGCAGAACACATGGCAAAAAGACTTGCCGTATCAAGCGGATATGTACTGTCAAAACCGGAGGGATTGGCATCTTACGGAGGATATAAAGATTGGTTTATTTGCCGATTTAGGAGGCCGGGATTTACCATTGAAGTAGGTAAAGGGGTAAATCCTTTGCCTATTTCCCAATTTGATGAAATTTATCAAACATTAGAACCTATGTTAATGGAAGCCTTATTTTTATAGAAAATCATGACATTGTTTTTTCATCTTATTTATAGTATGATGAAAGCAATCTGAAAAGAAAGGATGTTTCGATATGAATGCGTCTAAAAAATTGGCGGCTCTTGTAGGTGCAATTTTGCTGTCAGGCATAATTTTTACCGGCTGTTCCGGCAATGGACAGGAAAGCTCTCAAACTTCTTCAGCCTCTGTTTCTTCTGAAACAGAAACTTCATCTGTCCATTCTCAATCTGATTTCAATTCAGCAGCTGAGGCAGAATCAAATGCACAATCTGCTGCAGTACCGCCAAACAGCAGTACGTCATCCCAAAACAATACGGATTTTGACGAATATTTTTCTCAAAACCCGATTACAACAGCTCATAATGAGGAATCCGGTTCTGTTTATACGACCAACGACATGCTTCAGGTAGAGGAAAAATTTGCCGGTATTTGGGCAAAAGAAGTTGACCATGCTTATGAACTTTGCCAGCAAAATTTGCCGAGCGATATATTCTCATCTGTAAAAGCAGACCATGAAACATGGCTTTCTACTCAACATGCAGACCTTGCTGATATCCGTGCAGACGGTCAGCAAGCCGGCGGTACTTTGGGCTCTGTTCAAATTGCGACCGATTCCGCAGCTTACTATGAAAAAGAAGCAAAGAAACTGTATCAAGTACTATACGAAAATAATATATCCTATCAATATCAATTTGAAGAATAAAAGAAAGGCTGTGTTATGATAACACAGCCTTTTGTTGTATAAGCAATATCAATTATGACAATCCTATTAAAATAAGATTCTTATAAAAGGACGGGATTGATATGGATATTCGAGGAACAAAAACACAAGAAAATCTTCTCAGAGCATTTAATGTAGAATCAGAGGCAAAAAATAAGTATGAAATCTATGCTGCAAAAGCAAAAAAAGACGGATATGAGCAAATTGCTGCTCTTTTTTTGGAAACAGCCAGAAATGAATATGCTCATTCTAAACTATGGTTTAAATTATTAAGAAACGGTTATCCTGACACAGCCGACAATTTAAAAGCCGCTGCCAACGGTGAGCATTATGAATGGACAGAAATGTATGAAACCTTTGCAAAACAAGCAAGAGAAGAAGGATTTGAACCCATTGCCAAAATGTTTGAAGGTGTTATGAAAATAGAAAAATCTCATGAAGAACGATATCGAACATTATTAAAAAACATTGAAACAGAATCTGTATTTCAAAAAGGAACAGAAACGGTTTGGATTTGCCGTAACTGCGGATATATTCACACTGCACAAGAGGCGCCTGAAGTTTGTCCCGTATGTGCCCATGCACAAGCATTTTTCGAAGTTCGAGCTGAAAATTATTGATAAAAAGCCGCTGATCAGCGGCTTTTTATTATGGCATAAAGATATATGATAATACATAAAACAGATATATTGACTAAATTTTAAATATAATACGACGAAATATTATTTTTGTTGAGATAAATAATCAAGTAAAGGTGTCAGATATGTTTCATCTGTCCAATCACACTTTTTCCCTATTGCCTCTATGAGGGCAACTTCCCATGGTTCGCATGCAGAAGGGTCTTTTCTAGACACAGCTTTTTGCAGCATTTTACAAAGGGTTCTGTCTTTGAAAGACATTATATTTTCATCCCAAGCGCCTCTACAATAAAAGCAAGGTATATTTTTCAGTTTCCCTTTCAAGTTATGCTGATGTATTTGTTCCACTGCTTTTTTATCATAAGGTGAAGCACCGACACAGAATACAACCAATCGTTTTCCCCGTAATGCTTCCATATGTTTTTTCAAAAAAGACAATCCTGAAATTCCGGAAGCATAAATTGCTCCACCTAGCACTATCACATCGTATTGCTGTATTTGTTTCATATCTGCCTTATCTACGGCAATACAGTCAAATCCTGTTTTATCAGATAACCAATTTGCATATTTTTGAGTAGCACCATATTTTGATTGATATAATATGATTCCTTGTTTCAATATCAATACCTTCTTTCTTCTTTGAGAACGATACAAAGGTATGATATCACAGTAATGTTAAAACAAGATTTAATTTTTATAAATATAAAAATTATTTTTTATGTTGTTTCCATCTTAATAAAAAAGCCGAATTTATAATGACTACTACCGACCCGGCATTGTGTACCAATGCTCCTACCACCGGATTTAATATTCCTGTAATGGCTAATAAGATTGCCAGAAAATTAAGACCCAAAGAAAAAATCAAATTACACTTAATGGTCATCATCATTCTTTTTGACAACGAAATTAAGTGTGGCAATTCCTTAATGTCGTCATCTACAAGAACAATATCTGCGGCATCTACTGCAATATCACTGCCAATACCTCCCATTGCAATTCCCACGTTTGCTTTTTTGAGTGCAGGTGCGTCATTTACGCCATCTCCAATCATACAGACTGCTTCTTTGTGATTTTGATATTCTTCAATCCAATTTAATTTATGTTCCGGCAAACAATCAGCATGTACTTCTTTGATATGAAGCTGTCCTGCAATGTGAATTGCGGCATCTTGATGATCTCCTGTTAAAAGTACAGGCTGTACCTTTAATTTTGTCAGCTCATCTATCATCCTTTTGCTTTCTGCTCGAATGGTATCTGAAAGTATCATATATCCTGCTAATATGTGATGAATCACAACATAAATAACAGTACAACCTTTCATAAGATATTGTTTTGTTTCTTTCTCTACAAAATCATTCCGTTTGATTCCATATTCCTGTAGCAATTTTATATTTCCGGCAAGTATTTGTTTCCCATCTACCAGGCAAGAAACTCCTTGTCCCGGAATCATATTGAATTCTTCTGCTTCCATAAGCGAGAGAGTTTCATTCTCTTTAAAACAGCTTACAATTGCTTTTCCCAAAGGATGTTCAGATAATTGTTCAGCTGAGGCACACAAAGTATATATATCCTCTTTCGCATAATCGGGGTGTATACTTTTTACCACAATAACCTTTGGTGTACCATAGGTAAGCGTTCCTGTTTTATCAAATGCAATCTTGGACACCGTTGATAACCGTTCCAGAGCATCTCCCTGACGAACCAAAAAACCATGTTTGGTACAATTACCAATCGCAGCCATAATCGCTGTAGGAGTAGCCAATACCAATGCACATGGACAAAATACAACCAAAATAGTAACTGCTCGAATAATTTCTCCTGTAATTGCCCAAGTGAACCCTGCGGCTGACAATGCAATTACGACAATCCACGTAGCCCATTTATCTGCCATTCCAACTATTTTTGCTTTCCCTGCATCCGCTGACTGTACCAAACGTATCATTCTTTGAATAGAACTGTCTTCCCCTACTTTTGTTGCCTTCATTTCAAATGCACCAAATTGGTTTACAGTTCCACTGGATATTTCATCTCCCGCTTCTTTATCTACAGGAAGAGATTCTCCTGTCATAACTGCTTGATTAATTGAAGTCTTTCCCAATGTGATGATTCCATCAACAGGTATGGTTTCTCCCGGGAGTACCCTTAATGTCATTCCAACCTGAACTTTCTCGGCAGGAACAATCTGTTCTGTTCCATTAGAAATAATTCTTGCTGTTTGTGGTGTAAGATGAACCAATTTTTCAATGCCTGCTCTTGCTTTTGCCACCGTTAAGTCTTCTAAAAGCGCACCAAGCTGCATAATAAATGCAATTTCACCTGCGGCAAAATCCTCTCTGATACAAACTGATGCTATCAATGCAATGGATACTAAAACATCTGCTTTGATATCAAATGCTGTAATAAGACCAATAATTGCCTCCAAGACAATAGGAACACCACATAAAACAATAGCAACCCATGCAATATCAAATGGCAGTGGTACTACATGAAAAATGCTGAGAAGCAATGAGATTCCTGAAATGACCAACAGCACAATATCTTTTTTAACGCCGCCCAATTCTAAAAATTGTTCTATTTTTTCAATTATTTTTTTCATAACTGCCTCCATTACCTATACCCTTATAGGTATATAATACATATAGGGGTATAGGTTGTCAAGCTATAAAAAAGAAATCAGTTCCTTTTGGAACTGATTTTTAGTTTAAAATTAATATATAAGTCATGCTGAACTGCAAACAGATGCACTACGAGGCAAACTCGATTATTTTCATTTTCCTGCCTTCTCAGCCTTCCGAAAGCTTTTAGAAATCTGTTTGGTTTGACAATGGAGATTTTCTCTTATTTTTATAAAAAGGTTCTCTTAAGCCATACTCTATTTTTCCATCTTTTTCTTTCTGTATTCTGAGATACTCTCTTTTTCCTTTTTGAGACGCCTTGGGCAGTTAGGACATATTTGAGAAACGTTCTACCGCCTTTGTAAAACTTTCTATTGTTTTTTCTGCATCTCCATGCTCAATTCCGTCACGAACACAGTGATGAATATGACCCTCCAAAACAATTTGTCCAACTTTATGCAATGCTGATTTTGCAGCATTAATTTGAGACAAAATATCTTCACAGGGTACATCTTCATCTATCATTCTGTCAATTGCCTGAACTTGTCCAATGATTTTTTTTAATCTGCGATGCAAATTATCTGCATCCATACATTGTTTCATATGTTACCTCCCAATACCACAAGGGGTATATGTTTATTATACGGAAGCACTTCTTCCTTTGTCAATGTCAAATCAAGAAAAAAGGTATCATCCTGTATAGATGATACCTTTTAATTAAGATTCTTCCGATGATTCTTGTTGATTTACAGTTTCTTCCTTACCCTCATTTTCATCGGGTACTTCATCTTGACCGTCATCTTCTATCTCTATATCTTTGCTGGTTTCTTCTTCATCGTGTGGTGCTCTTGCAATGGTAACAACCTTGCTTTCCACACCGTCTACACGCATCACGCGTACACCTTTGCTTGGACGAGAACATTCACGAATAGAGCTGGCTTCAATACGGATAATGACGCCGTCAGAAGATATCATGATAATGTCTTCATCCAGATTTACTGCTTTTACGGAAGCAACATCTCCATATTTATCTACATGGTAGTTAATCAGACCTTTACCGCCTCTGGTCTGTGTACGATAATCGCTTGCAGGAGACAATCTGCCATAACCTGTTTCAGATACTGTCAATACCAAACCGCCTTCATGCAGAACACACATACCTGCGACCAAATCATCTTCTTTTAAAGTCAACGCCTTCACGCCACGAGCAGTTCTGCCCATTGCGCGTACATCTGTTTCTTTAAAGCGAATAGACATACCTTTTTTGGTAGCAACCAATAATTCTTGATTTCCGTCTGTTACATTTACCCAAGCAAGTTCGTCACCTTCATCAAGGTCAATGGCAATTACACCACCTTTTCGTGCAGTATTATATGCCAACAAGCTGGTACGTTTGATAATACCATGACGGGTTACCATAACAAGATAGCTGTCCTCATCAAATTCAGGAACACGAATGATGGAAGTAACACGTTCATCTGACGCAATTGGAAGTAAGTTTGCAATATTCATACCTTTGCTTGTACGGGAACCTTCCGGAACCTCATAACATTTTAAACGGTATACTCTTCCCAAATTGGTGAAGAACATCACATAATCATGACTGTTAATAACAAACATTTCTGTCGGCACATCTTCATCACGGGTAGTCATACCTGTTACGCCTCTGCCGCCGCGATTTTGTGTTTTATAGGTATCCATCTTCTGACGTTTTACATAACCAAAATTGGTCATTGTAAAGATACATTCTTCTTTTGGAATCAAATCTTCTATATCTACTTCACCGCTGACTGCAGCAATTTCTGTACGGCGTTCATCATTGAATTTTGCTCTTACAGCCATTGCTTCTTCTTTTACCAGCTCCTGTAAGCGTGATTCATTTTCCAAAATCTCTCTGAAATCTGCAATTTTAATGCCCAAAGCAGCCAATTCATCCTCTATTTTTTGACGTTCCAGACCGGTTAACTGTCCCAAACGCATTTGAACAATTGCATTTGCTTGTACATCATCTAACCCAAAGCGTTCCATCAAGGTTGCTTTACCTTCTGGAATGGACTTTGCACTGCGCAAAATTGCAATTACTTCATCAATAAAATCAAGCGCAACACGCAAACCTTCTAAGATATGTGCACGTTCTTCTGCTTTTCTTAAATCAAAGCGAGTACGTCTTGTTACAACGTCTTTTTGGAATTTAATATATTCACTGAGCATTTCTGCCAATGTAAGTGTTTTTGGTTCTCCATTTACAATGGCAAGCATAATTACGCCAAATGTTGTTTGCATTTGTGTGAAAGAATATAACTGATTCAAAACAATTTGCGGAGAAGCGTCACGTTTGATGTCAATTACCATATGCATACCATTTCTGTCAGAATGGTCTTCCACATTGGAAATTCCTTCAATTCTCTTCTCTTTTACCAACTCTGCAATATTTTCAATCAGTCTTGCTTTATTTACCTGATACGGTAACTCTGTTACGATGATTTTAAAGCGACCATTTTTTTCTTCTACAATTTCTGCACGTGCACGAACAACAATTTTTCCTCTTCCTGTTGCATAAGCAGAACGAATACCGCTGCGTCCCATAATGATACCGCCTGTTGGAAAGTCAGGACCTTTAATATGTTCCATTAAACCTTCCAAAGGAATTTCCGGATTATCAATCATAGCGCACATTCCGTCTATGACTTCTCCCATATTATGAGGAGGAATATTGGTTGCCATACCAACGGCGATACCGGTAGAACCATTTACCAGCAAGTTTGGAAAGCGGGATGGCAAAACGTCAGGTTCCTGCAAACGGTCGTCATAGTTGGAACGAAAATCTACTGTTTCTTTTTCAATATCCGCTACCATTTCCATGGAAGTTTTGCTCATTCTCGCTTCTGTATAACGATAAGCAGCAGGCGGGTCTCCGTCAACAGAACCGAAGTTTCCGTGTCCATCCACAAGCATATAGCGCATAGAAAAGTCTTGTGCCAAACGTACCAACGCATCGTAAACAGAAGCGTCACCATGCGGATGATATCTGCCCAATACAGAACCAACTGTATCAGCACATTTACGGTAAGCCCTGTCAGGATACAAATTATTTTCAAACATGGTATATAAAATTCTTCTGTGAACCGGTTTTAGTCCATCTCGAACATCCGGCAATGCACGGGAAACAATAACTGACATGGAATAGTCCAAAAAGGACTTTTTCATTTCACGTTCAATGTCAACGTTTATAATTTTTTCCTGCGCTTGTAGTTCTTGATTTTCTTCCATTTATCGGACACCTTCTCGCTTAAATTTTTCTTTTAGCTGTGTTTCTAAACAATGGTTTATAAAAATACAATCTTCCGGAGTAATTGCACGTTTTGGTAAATATTTTACTTGGTCAATTCCTATTTTTATAATATAAATTTTATTCGTTTCTATCACTTCATAAAGCATATGATACGGTATGCAGGCGCTATAGTTTTCTAAGTCAAACTGCATCTCTGTTTCATAAAAAAACAGTAATTCTGACCGACATTTTTCCTTATTTACATAGGCTTTTATCTGCTTTCTCATCAAATAGGGATGCAGCGTATCATGATATAAACCAACTGCCAAACCTGCAAAAACAATTAACAGATAAATGATTCTTTGAAAAACAGAAGTTGTAAGAAAGATAGCCCCTATCAGACCGAATATTACCATGGCAAGTCCAATCAAACGACAACACCATCGTTCTGCTTTATTATCTTGATCTTTCATTGCAGCAATCGCAAACTGATACAAATCATCTTTTGTCACAAGATAATTCGCTGTAACCTGCTTTTGCTCCATATGAGTCTATCCTTTCTTTTTTCCACAACTTTTAAAAAAATTGTGGAAAAGTTATTTTGCTTTTTTATGTTTAAATATCAATACCTTTTCTAAAAAAGTAGATAGCTTATTCTGTTGTTCGTCTGAAAGATTCTTTTTCTCAATTAAAACAAGAGGACGTTGCTGACCGCCTAAAATAATAAACATACTTTTTGTTTCCAAACTACGGTCTACTTCTGTCCAATACTCTCTAATGATTTCTTTTTCGTTTTGTATTTCAGTGGCGTCTGCACTTCGGCACGGATCCTGCCCAGATAGGTGCGGGTCTGCTCCACACCGCCCAGAATGGCCTGCACCTGCTCCCGCTGTTCCGGCGTCAGGGCATCCTCTGCCAGCAGCTCCGCGTTGCCCTCGATCCGGTCGATCATCATCGTCTGTTTTTCCTTTTCCACTGCTCCCGGCGGATCCATGCCCGGACACTGCGGGCAGCCTGCGGGCCAAAGAACGCCGCAAAGCCCACCATGCAGAGCAGATAATTCAGCTTGCCCAGCGGGGCAGCCGTCAGGAAACTGAACACCCAGAGCGCCGCCGCGAACAGGCCAAAATACTTCACCCGCACCGGGATGACGAAAAAGAGCAGCACCTGCACCTCCGGGTAGAGCATGGCAAAGGCCAGCAGGAGAGAGAGGGAGAGACAGTAGGTGTCTGCCCAACCCGTGCACAGGCAGGCCAGCACCGCCCCCAGCATCCCCAGCAGGAGATAGAGGTTAAAGCGGAAATCGCCCCACTCTTTTTCCAGTGCCGTGCCGATGAACCAGGTGAAGTAGATGCCCAAAACCACGCTCAGCGGCCCGCCGCCCGAGAACGGCACAAACATAAACGTGATGATCCGCCAGATCTGGCCCGCCAGCAGAGCGCCACGGTCCAGATTGAGGTAGAACGAAATATACTGGTTGACAAACAGCTCCACTGCATAGACCAGGATCTGACCTCCGATCAGAATGGAGATCAGGTTGGGGATGCAATAGCGGCCAAATTTCCGCTCCAGCTTGGTGATCCAGTTCATAGGCAAACGCCTCCGTGTTTTAAATTTTGCGGCCCGTTTTCTGAGAGCCTTTCTGCACACCATTGTATCATGTTTGCCCACGCCATTCAAGAAAATCCCTGCGAGAGTTTGCGGCAGAGAACGGCCCCGCCGCCCGTTTCTTTCCCGCGTTTTATCCCCACTGGAATCATCTTTTAACTTTTTCCACCGGGTTTTCCACTGGATTTGTGAAAAAGAAGCGGGGTTTCCCACAGTGTTTTCCACTTTTTCCACTGAGTTTTCCACCGTTTTGGAAGCGTTCCGTTATACCTGTTGTATTCTTCCAGGCGGATGCTGGAAGCTTTTGGGGAGAAATGGAGGGATTTTTTCTTTTTTCCAAAAGAAAGTCGAGGGCAAAAATTTATTTTTCGAGGCTTTCCGCACCGGGGTGTTTTCAGCCTCTCCAATCTGGAATTTTTGAGGCGGCAGTTTTCCACATGGAAGAGAAGCAGAAACGCCCTGTTGAAAAGAGAGGGAAAACTCCGGTTTTACCAAAAAAAGAAGCTTCGATGAAACCCACCGAAGCTTCTTTTTGAGAATCACATCATATTCTTGAACACCAGCTGTGCGATCTGGAAATACAGGATCAAACTGCACGCATCCACGATGGTGGTAATGAACGGCGTTGCCATAATGGCCGGGTCAGCACCCAGCTTCTTGGCGGCCAGCGGCAGCATACCGCCCACCAGCTTTGCCAGGATGACGCTGAAGAACAGCGACACGC
>ERZ826613.4112-NODE-4112-length-11130-cov-4.213634_pt1 | contig 11130 bp, 9 predicted proteins | sample MGYA00519925_ERZ826613 | MGnify/ENA primary metagenome ERZ826613 (study PRJEB31778, sample SAMEA3449236) | human gut metagenome | biome: human gut; feature: human-associated habitat; material: faeces | place: United Kingdom | collected 2010/2012 ... | reverse complement strand
GGTTTGAGGATTACATCATAATACTGTACGTTTGCCATTATGCATACACCTCCTCTAATTTCTCTACAGCTGCCTTAGTAACAACTAATGTTGTATACTTAAGAACATCATATGTGTTGATTTCGTTAGTAGCTGTAACCTTAACTGAAGGAATGTTTCTTCCTGAAAGAACTACATTCTTATTCTCGCCTTCAAGAACTACTAATGCATTTTCAACCTTTAAGTTGTTCATAACTTCTACGAACTTCTTTGTCTTGATTTCATCTAACTTGAACTCGTCAAGTACAACGATCTTGCTTTCTGCAACCTTTGAAGATAAAGCAGAAAGAAGAGCGATTCTCTTTTCTTTCTTATTCATCTTGAATGAATAATCTCTTGGCTTTGGTGCGAATACGATACCGCCGCCTGTCCACTGTGGAGCTCTTGTAGAACCCTGTCTTGCATGACCAGTTCCCTTCTGTCTCCAAGGTTTTCTTCCGCCACCAGAAACTTCTGAACGTGTCTTAGCGCTCTGTGTTCCCTGACGATTATTTGCAAGCTGGTTAACTACTGCCATGTGTACAAGATGTTCATTAACTTCAACACCAAACACTGCATCGTTTAATTCGATTGAGCCAACTTCCTTGCCTTCAATATTGTAAACAGATACGTTTGCCATCTGTGTGGTCCTCCTTCCTTAGCAAAAACTACTTACTAGCCTTTACTGTTTCTTTCAGTGTTACTAATGATTTCTTAGGTCCAGGTACAGCACCCTTAACTAAGATTACGTTGTTTTCAGCATCAACTCTTACTACTTCAAGATTCTGGATTGTGATTCTCTTAGAACCCATATGTCCAGGCATTCCTTTTCCCTTGAATACTCTACCAGGTGTTGTTGCTGATCCGTTTGAACCCTGATGTCTGTGGAACTTAGAACCATGAGCCATAGGTCCTCTTGACTGGCCTAATCTCTTGATTGCGCCCTGGAAACCTTTACCCTTTGAAATAGCAGTTGCATCTACCTTATCGCCTGCTGCGAAGATATCAGCTTTGATTTCATCCTTTACTGAGTATTCTGAAGCGTTTTCAAACTTGAATTCTCTTAAGAATCTCTTGTAAGGAACCTCTGCCTTATCAAAATGTCCTTTAACAGGCTTGTTTACTAACTTTTCTCTAATGTCAGCAAAACCAACCTGAACTGCATCGTAACCGTCGTTTTCTACTGTCTTAACTTGTGTAACAACACAAGGACCAGCCTGAAGAACAGTTACAGGTGTTAAAACACCGTCTTCGTTGAAGATTTGAGTCATTCCGACTTTTGTAGCTAAAATTGCCTTCTTCATTGATATTCCTCCTGTTTAATCTACAGCGGACAAGATGATTATGCCGTTTCCGGCGTAATCATCTGGAAGCAAAATCCTAGCGGATTTTCTTCCGACTTTAGTCCGGAAGTTTCTATATTATATTGTAATAATATTTTATACGTCATAAGCGCATCCTGTCATCCTAGAACAGCTAATATAAGTGGAACCTGCACCACTGTGCTACACTTTTGTGTACGTTACTTCTATATTAAACCCTTAGGATTATTGCTCTTAAATAATAATGAAAAATTGTGTAATGATTAGTTCATTACCTTAAGGTTGATGAATACACCAGCTGGCATCTCTAACTTAGATAATGCATCTACAGTCTTCTGTGATGGTGATAATACATCGATGAGTCTCTTGTGAGTTCTCTGTTCAAACTGTTCTCTTGAATCCTTATACTTGTGAACAGCTCTAAGGATTGTAACTACTTCCTTCTTTGTTGGAAGAGGTACTGGACCACTCACATTTGCTCCTGTCTTCTTAGCAGTTTCGATGATTTTCTTAGCTGACTGATCGATTAACTGATGATCATAAGCTTTCAGTGTAATTCTTATTACCTGATTTGCCATAAAAAAAGTCGCCTCCTTCGCACTTTATTGTTTAAGTACGACAAGCGGTGACTGTACACACTCCCACGTGTATCGAGAATCACCTGTTGGATTATCCCGATTACCAACGTGTCATTTCTGCATCTTGCAGATGATATTAGGTACAGTGACTTGTCGCCAGATTCTTCGCCGGTCTCTTACCGGCCTTGACATTCGCTCCACGGAAAACCTGCTCTTATGAGCAGCAACCTCACGCTTCTACGCTATCAATGTCACAGCAAGTATTAATATACACTACACTTAATATAAAATCAACCAGAAAAATATTATTTTATTGTATTTTTTTAAGTACAATTCTATAATATTTCTCTGGTTTAATTATTATCCATTTTTGTTATTATTTATCCACAAATATGCATTATTTGATGAATATTTATAAACATTTCTGCTTTGTTTGTACACATCTTTACTGGTTTGCTATTCTTTCCGCAAGGTCGTTAAGATATACCCACCTGTCCATCTTTTCCTCAAGCTGTTTTTCTTTTTCAGCCTTTTCCTTAGACAGGTCATTTAACTTACCATAGTCAGTTGCACACTTAGCCATTTCACTGTCTATTCTTTCTATATCGCTTTCTAATGCAGCTATATCATCATCAATACTCTCATATTCTTTCTGTTCCTTGTATGTAAACTTAAGGCGCTCACTTCTTGATTTATTATATTCCTTACTTGTAAGTGTCTTATTGCCCGCTGTAACCTTCTGTGTACCATCTGCTGATTTATCACCGTTACCTCCTGCTGCCACATCGCTGCCTGATACCAGACCATTACCTGATAATGCTGTACCTTTCGATATTCCATTTCCTGGCACATTATATATAGAAGAAACGCATTTTTCTTTGTAGTCTGAATAGCCTCCTTCATACTGGGTAAGGTGACCCCCCGCCTCAAATGCAAATATTCTGTCAACCGTTCTGTCAAGAAAGTATCTGTCATGTGAAACTGTTATGATAATCCCTGCAAATCCATCCAGATAATCCTCAAGTACTTCAAGCGTTTCAATATCAAGATCATTGGTAGGCTCATCAAGTATAAGTACATTAGGCGCACTCATAAGCACACTTAAAAGATACAGTCTTCTCTTTTCTCCTCCAGACAGCTTTCTTATTGGTGTCCACTGCTGTTTTGGTGAAAAGAGAAACTTTTCACACATCTGGCTCGCTGTTGCCTTGCCATCTACTGTCTGCACATACTCGCCTATACTTCTTACAAACTCAAGCACTGTCTGATTCTCATCCAGCGGTTCATTTTCCTGCATAAAATAACCTATATGTACAGTGTCACCTATCTCAACGCTTCCGCTATCCGGCTGTATCTGTCCTGTTATTATCTTCATAAGTGTTGACTTACCACATCCATTGCTTCCTATTATACCTATTCGGTCATCTCTTAGAAAAATGTATGAAAAATCATTGATATAAGTATGACCGTCATATGCTTTGGTTATGTTGTTAAGCTCTATCGTCTTTTTGCCTAATCTTGTGCTTACAGAGCTCATATCCATAAGGCTCTTGTCAAATTTAGCCCTTGCCTCACGTGAAGCTTCCTTCATATCCTCAAAACGGTCTATTCTTGCCTGCTGTTTTGTTGAACGCGCCTGGCATCCTCTTCTTATCCACTCAAGTTCTCTTCTTAATGTGTTCTGTCTTTTAGCCTCTGTAGCTCTTTCCATCTGTTCTCTTTCAGTCTTTAATTCAAGAAAGCCGGAATAGTTGGAATCATAACTATAAAGCGCCGCATGGTCTATCTCAACTATCTTGTTAGTTACATTGTCAAGGAAATACCTGTCATGCGTTACCATAAGAAGTTCGCCCTTGAAAGCCTTTATATACTGCTCAAGCCACACAACCATATCATTATCAAGATGGTTAGTCGGCTCATCAAGTATAAGCACCTCTGTAGGTTCAACCAATGCCTTTGCAAGCGCCACTCTTTTCTTCTGTCCTCCTGAAAGCATATCCATAGAAGCATCAAATGCTCCTATCCCAAGCTTGTTAAGAATCTCCTTTGCCTTGGCCTCACTGGCATTAGCTTTTCCTCTCAGCACATAGGAAAGAACCGTCTCATCCTTCGCATGGTCAGGTGACTGTGCAAGGTATGTTACTGTAACATTCCTTCCCTTTATAACATTTCCTTCATCAGGCTCTTCAATACCAGCTATTATCTTAAGCAATGTTGACTTTCCAGTACCATTGACACCTATGACACCCACCTTATCACCCTTGTTTATTCCAAGTGTAACCTTATCAAGTAGTACCTTCTCGCCAAATGTTTTACTCACTTTTTCTACATTTAATATATTCACAACAATTACCTTTCTTTAACACTACTGTAATCACCTGCAATATCATCCAGCTTATACAGTTTCTTCATCTTGGCAGCCAGCTCCGGATTTTCCTTCTCAAGCTTACTTATATGCTCCATTCTGCGTTCCATCATATGCTTATATGCCTCAGGATTATTCTCCTTAAAATGCAGCATAACCTCTCTTCTGTGCTGTCTTAGGTGTGCAAGTGCATCCGGATTAAGCTTTGCAATCTTTGCCTCAAGTCTTAATCTTCGCTCTTCGATTCTTTCTTCTAACTCTTCTGCATTGCTATTGTTTTGTGTAAGCTCTGATAAATGCATCTCAACTCTCTCAAGAAGCTCATCCTCATCAAACAGACCAATACGTCCCCATGTATTCTTACTTTCAGCCTCTGCAAGTACATTATCCGGAATATGCTCATTATTTTCATCCATATGTGTGATATCATCTGTCATCTGCACTGCAAACTTATCAAGCCATTCCGATGCATCCTCGCCAAATGCCCACTCTATCTCTGCAAGTCTTTCATTGTCCTCTATAAAATCATTATGTGCCGCTGTCTGTTCTAGTGTACCTGCAAGTGGATAAGGTCTGTCAACGCCAGCATCTCTTAACGCAAGTGATATAGTTCTTCGTGTGACACCCTCTTCCACAAGACATCCAGCACCTAGCTTTCTTAGCTGATCGTTAACATTACCAACATGCTCTGTTATATAAAAACGTAGGCCTTTATCTTTAAGAATCTTATTAAACGAAACAAGTCTGTCGGCTGCTGTTATGTCTATGCTTCCTATACCACTTGCATCAACTATAACAACTTTTGTATCATCTTTTATCGCATTTTCTATATCCTGTAAAAATGTAGACACATTTGCAAAGAAAAGATTGCCGCTGAATCTGTACATCACAACATGTTGTATCTCAAGCGCATTCCTGTTACGGTTAAGATTATAGAAGCCTTCATGACCTGGTATACATCCAAGAAGTGATCTTGGTGGAACAACCGCTCTTATAACCACTGCTATAAACGAAAGAATAACACCTATTATTACACCATATATTGTTCCGAATAAAAGCACTCCGAACATAGCAGCAAGAAAAATGAAAAACTCAGCTCTGTTAACCTTTCTTAACTTATCTGCCAGCTTGTACTCCACTATACCTATAAGTGCTGCCACAACGATACCAGTAAGTATTGGCACAGGAAGATATTCAAGAAGCGGTGTTGCAAACAAAACAACAACAAGCATGGTTACTGCTGCTGTCACTGACATAAGCTGTGTCTTACATCCAAACTGGTCTGCAATGCCTGTTCTTGACACACTTCCATTCAGTGGACAGCTTCCTGATACTGCCGATGCCACATTTGCAAGAGAATATGCAAGAACTTCTCTGTTATTATCAACCTTATAACCATATCTGTTCGCATAATTGTTCGTTGCCAGCAAAGTCTGTGCCATAATAACAAGTGCACATGTAAGTCCTAGAACAACTATCTCTGATGTATTATCGCGAAGTAATGTAACATCCGGAATAGAAAGCTTCGGAAATCCCGCATCTACATGTGGAAGATGTTTTACACCGAACCTGTCTATATGTAAAAATGCTGTTGCCATAGCTCCAAGTACCATAAGTACAACCGACATTGGAAACTTCTGCATATATTTTTTACAGACAAGAATAATCACAACTGTTCCGAATCCCAGAACTGCCGACAATACATTAAAATATTTCAACTGGTCTGTTATATGCAGAATAAGCTCTATAAGCTCACCTGTACCTGCCGTGCCTCCAAACAGCTTAGGCACCTGCATAAGTATAATAGTAATTCCTATCCCACTTATGAAACCGCCCATGACCGGGGTGGATATGTAGTTCACTATTCTGCCAGCTTTTATAAGGCTGAATATTAAAAGCCATGCTGCAACTACAAGCGTTATAGCTGGTACAAGCCGCATCGCTTCATCTGAACCTGTTGTTACTCCAAGTGCTGCAAGTGTCCCTCCAACCAGCACTGCAGGAGTGGCATCTACACCAAACACAAACTGTGGTGAACTTGTTGTAAATGCATACACCAGTACAGGAAGTAATGAACCATATAACCCATACGCCGCTGGCAATCCTGCTATCTGTGCATACCCCATAGATATAGGAATAGATACAAGTGCCACAATAATACCTGCTATAATATCGTTCTTTGCTGTTTTAAAAGATATATTTTTCAAATGTGCATTTTCCTTTCCTTATATACATAATGTAATTATCAATAGTTACTTTTAACACTAATACCATATCACAATTTATATTTTTTATCTGTTATATGTTACAGTAAAAATATGGATTTTTCAATAAAATTTATCTTAACAATATATTACTATAAAGAACTATATCCTGCATGTTGCAACTGACTCTGAAAATAACAAGGTGTACATAAAAATGCCTGCATACCTCTAACAAAAACATTTCCTTGCCCTTATCATATGGAATGTTATATACTTATATAAGTATGATATCGGGGGCAAAAGCCACCAACTTTGATATCTATGGATTGTTCTGTGCTATGCACTCCAACGTCTACGCTACGCTTTGGTCCGTGCTAAACATGTGTCACTGGCACATAGCACCCTACCTAATATTAGCATATTGTAGGATTATCATCCCACTTTTATGCTCATATCACATATAACAAAGAAAGGATTACACAATATATGTTTATTGCAGATAACTGGAAAGACTATGAAGTTATAGATACATCATGTGGTGAAAAACTTGAACGATGGGGAGATTATATCCTTGTACGTCCAGACCCACAGGTCATATGGGATACCCCTAAAAACGATAAAAGATGGAAACACATGAATGGTCATTATCACAGAAGCTCAAAAGGCGGCGGTGAATGGGAGTTCTTTGATCTTCCACAGAGCTGGACTATTAACTATCAGAGTCCTTCTCTTGATGTGCCTCTTACTTTTAACTTAAAACCTTTCAGCTTCAAGCATACAGGTATATTTCCAGAGCAGGCTGCTAACTGGGACTGGTTTTCAGGCATAATAAAGAAAGCTAAGGAAAAGGATGCTAATAGACAGATAAAGGTTCTTAATCTTTTTGCATATACCGGTGGTGCAACTCTTGCATGCGCTGCAGCCGGGGCACATGTAACACACGTTGATGCATCTAAAGGTATCATTGCATGGGCTAAGGAAAATGCCACATCTTCCGGTCTTATTGACAAACCTATCCGCTGGATAGTTGATGATTGTGTTAAGTTCGTTGAGAGAGAAATAAGACGTGGCAATCACTACGATGCCATCATTATGGACCCTCCTTCATATGGAAGAGGACCTAAAGGCGAAATATGGAAAATAGAAGAAGCCATACATCCACTTGTAAAGTTATGTGCACAGCTTCTTTCTGAGGAACCATTATTCTTCCTCATTAACTCATATACAACAGGGCTTCAGCCAGCGGTTCTTACATATATGTTAAGCACAGAGCTTAAAAACTTTGACGGTTACTGCAGCTCAAACGAAGTAGGACTTCCTGTATCATCCAACGGACTCGTTCTTCCTTGTGGCGCTTCTGGAAGATGGTGCAGTTCTGAATATTAATCACTAATTAAAATGCTGCCATTTTATGTGGCAGCATTTTATACTATATTTTTATTTTGTTATTTTTTATTTTATTGTCTTTCTTGTATTATTCTTCTTGCATTATTTTTTTATGTTCTTTTCCTTCGTAATCAATTCTTCCATAAGTCTGCTATAATCCTCTGAAGCAACAGGAAGCTTAACCTGAATACCATTACATGCTGAATAATAAGCTCCTGCGCACAACATCAGTGAATTAAGCCCCTCCTCGCCTTTCGCTACAAGATATGTATCATCATGTTCTAATGAAGCTCTGGCAAATCTTTCAAGCAGTTCTACATATGGCTCTGGTGTCTTTGGGAACTCAATTGTTTCCTTAGTATATTGCATATTTTCCCTTGAATTAACCATTTCAGTTTTTATATATTCTTCTACATCCTGATGTCTTGTTATAGTAAGCGTATTATCTTCAAGCAGCAGCTTTGCTTTTGTTCCTATTATTTCAAGTCTTTCTTCATGACACGCTTCTCCCGTTGTCAGTACAAATGAAGCTGTCATGCCATCATCATAATCCATAATAATAGTATCTTCATCATCTACTGCAAAATCATTATATTTGCCAAAAGGTATAAGCGCAAACATTCTCTGCGGCATGCCAAAAAGATACTGGAACATATCAAGTATATGCTGTCCCTGGTTAATAAGTGCACCACCGCCTTCACCAGCAAAGCTGCTTCTCCAGGCGCCAGAATGATGATAATATGATGTTCTTAAATATCTTGAATTAATAAGATTCACCCTTCTTAGCTTACCCAGCTCACCTGCATCAATCATACGCTTAATCTTCATATACTTAGGATATAATCTTTGATGAAATACCATACCATATATTCTTTCGCTCTTTTTAGCTGCCTCATTCATAGTAAGTGCTTCCCCTATATCTGATGCTGCCGGTTTATCGCACAAAACATCCTTTCCCAGTGAAAATGCCTGTACCGCAAGCTTAGCATGTGTTTTATGCGGAGTTGCTATAATAACTGCATCAAATAATGTATCTACATCTTCTGCTTTAAACATATCATCTGCACTTCTAAATATTCTTACATGCTCACCATCAACATTTACAAGCGCTTCACCCCACTCCATAAGTTCATCTCTTCGTATAACTACTGCTGTCAGCTTCATGTTGGCAACTTCACCTGATACAATCATCTGTGCATATTTCTTTCCCATATTTCCAACGCCTATAAGAGCTACTCTTAATATTTTGTTCTGCATATTATTCATGGTTCCTTTCTTATTTATTTTGCAATCTATTCTATAATTAAATTTCTATATTTATTTTGCATTCTATTCTATAATTAAATTTCTATATTTATTTTGCATTCTACTATTATTGTAGGGGATGCATGAAATACCTATTCATTACCTATTATTTTTCAATACAACTACTAATTTTATTACCTGTCCTTACTGCTTCATCAAGCAATATTGCCGCATATGCATCTGCAAATGCATCTTCCATGCTATATGGTGATTCTGCCTCACCTCTGCTATACTTTGCTGTTCCTATCATAAGAGCCGCTATTGCTGTTTCATCCTCTGACAAGCCATGCAGCCCTAATTCCGGTTCATACAGTACATTTTCACCGCACATTATTTTCTCTATTTCACGAACGGTAGACAGGTTAGGATTAGTTTCTTTAGTGTGTGTTACATTCACATCTGTCACAATCTTTTGATACTGTCCTTCATTTTTATCATCAAGATAATACATCTCATCATTAATAAGCTCTCCTCTGACACCCTGCACCTTTATCATATTCTTTCTTATAGGTGAGCGGTACTGCTCAGAGTCAAAATCATACCATGCAACCTTTCCACTCTCAAACTCAAATGCTGCTACACATCTTTTTTTAGGTGCTGTTCTGCCATCTGTAAATTTGTCATATCTCGTAAGTGTCTGAGTTGTCGGAAATTCATATATTTTACCTGACACTGTGTAGTTTTCATCAGCTTTTATACCAAGATATGCTCTTATAAGACTGAAACCGTGATATTCGTGTGCAAGGGATATATTCAGACAACTGATATCGCCAAGTACACCACTATTAACAAGCTTAATCCGTGCTTTATTATATGGATATTCCCTGTATTGTTCAGCAACAACCTGCTTCTTATCTGTTTTATCATCTGACATATGATATCTGTATAACTTTTTAAGCGAATCCATATCCAATGCTGCTGGTGTCTCAGAAAGAACAGTTATTCCTCTATCCATCCATTCTATTGATACATCACATATACTTGTTTTATTTACTGCTACAACAGCAAAATCCGGTTTATAACCTACGCACTCTTCTATAGAGGTTGTAGTGTGTATACCAAATTCTTCTGCCATCTTATCTGCTTTTTCCTGTGTACGGCAATACATTGCATCTAGACATAATATATCCGGCATTGCTTTTGCTATTCTGACATAATAAAGCGAACGCCAGCCTGAACCTATTATTATAAAATGATACTTACCCATATAAGCTTCATACCTCCTGAAAATAAATAATATCAATTAATTTACAAAACATTTTCTTTTTTCAGTTTTCTACAAACATCTATAATAATACTATGATCCTGTTCATGATTAAAACCAGAGCATGTTATTGTGCCTATCACTGTCTGGCAATTCTCTAGTCTTATTGGAAATGCACCTCCCACCTGTGCATACTCTGATGGTTCTAATGCCCACTTTTCTTTAATATTCATACCACAATCCTCAAGCATATAGTGCGCCCACAATGAACTATGTCCGGTATGCATCGCCGTCTTTTTCTTACGCTCGATCATAATATCATTACTTACAGCATTACCATCACTGGAATAATGGAACAATCTTCTTCCAGCTATTGCAATATCTATACATATTTTATTGTTACGGTTTTTCGCTTCTTCTATAAGCGCCATTCCTATAGCAAGTGCTGTTTCTGATGAAAACTCCCTGAATTTCAATTCTTTCTCTTCAGCTTCACATTGTTTCATAAGTTCTTTAGCAGTCATACCTTTTAACTCCTTTAATCAATTATTTCATTTGGTATTCTATCTACCATTCTGTTACCATCCTATTTTACAGTTGCTTCATTTTTGTTTATTATATCATAATTTACTCTTTCTTAACCCGTACACTCACGAACCCGCGCTACGCGCTATCCCGCCCTGCTTTGCATGGCTGTTCGTTCGTTAATGGCGCAAGAAAAGTAAATGTCTGCTTCGCAGCCGCTTCC
>ERZ826613.4110-NODE-4110-length-11132-cov-3.351178_pt1 | contig 11132 bp, 8 predicted proteins | sample MGYA00519925_ERZ826613 | MGnify/ENA primary metagenome ERZ826613 (study PRJEB31778, sample SAMEA3449236) | human gut metagenome | biome: human gut; feature: human-associated habitat; material: faeces | place: United Kingdom | collected 2010/2012 ... | reverse complement strand
CCGCCCGGCGGGCATTGCGGCTGGCCCCCACGGAGGACAGCATGGCCGTGATGCAGGTGCCGATGTTCTGCCCCATAATGATGGGCACAGCGGCGCCCACCGTAACCTGACCGCTGGCGGCCAGGGCCTGCAATATCCCCACGGAGGCGGAGCTGGACTGGATCACCGCCGTCAGCACCGCCCCGGCCAGCAACCCCAGCAGCGGGTCCGTAAAGGCCGTAAACAGCCGGCGGAAGCCCTCTGCCTGGGCAAGTCCTGCCACAGAGCCGGACATCAGCTCCATTCCCTGCATCAATGTGGCAAAGCCCAGCAGGGCCTGGCCGGTATCCCGGCGGCGGCCATTCCTGGACAGATAAGCGATGATGCCCCACAGGCTCAGCAGGGGCACGAAGCCCGCAGGCCGCAGCAGCCGTCCCGGAAAACCGCCCCCCTCCAGTCCGCCCAGGCTCAGCAGCCAGGGCGTCACCGTGGTGCCTACATTGGTGCCCATGATGACCCCCACCGCCTGACCCAGGGTCAGCAGTCCGGAGTTCACGAATCCCACCACCATCACCATAGCCGCCGACGAGCTCTGCACCGCCGCCGTCACCGCAAGACCCGTGAAAAAGCCCGCCCAGCGGCTGCGGGTCATGCGGCGCAGCTGTCCCCCCAGCCGTCCGCCTGCCCGGCGCTGGAGAGCCTCGGCCATGATGCTCATGCCGAATAAAAACAGGCACAGTCCGCCCAGAGCGGACAATCCGTCAAAAATGTCCATGTGCGCCTCCTCTCCCGGTTAGCATGCCCCGGGGCCGCCGCCGTCAATCGCAGTCAAACGTCCGCTTTGTGCGGACATTTTGTCGTTTTGTGTTTTCCGTGCAAAACACCCTGGCCCCATAGGGGTAAATTTGGTGGTTATTCCGTCTTTACTTTATCTAGGTAGTGTGGTAGTGTATTAGCATACTAAATCGCCCGGCGATAGGGGCCGGGGAATGGAGGAAATCATGAAGAACATCATTCAACGCGGAGTCTGTCTGCTCCTGCTGCTGGCTGTCACCGCCGCTCTGTCCGCCTGCGGCCAGAAGACCGGCGCCAAGAACACGATTTATGCCGTGGAGGCCGGTTCCGCCGGTGAGGATGTGGCCAAGGAGAAGGGCTGGACCGTCAACAGTGTCCAGGATCAGGCAGCCGCCCTGATGGAGGTTGCCGCCGGGACCTCCGACGCCGCCGTCATCGACCTGCTGATGGCCGGGGCCATGATCGGACCCGACACCAGCTATCCCAACCTGACCTATACCGACAGCCTCACCCAGGAGGAGTACGGCATCGGCTGCCGCCAGGGCTCTGACCTGGCCGACTTCATCACCTCCGTTCTGGCCGAGGCCTATCAGGACGGCACCACCCAGACCCTGGCCCGGCAGTTCGGCATCCGGGAGGACCTGCTGGCGGAGATGCCCCAGACCGGCTATACCGAGGACGCCGGCGGCGACGTGGCTTATATCCGGGGCAAGGGCACCCTGGTGGTGGGCATCACGGAGTTTGCCCCCATGGACTATAAGGACGACAACGGCCAGTGGACCGGCTTTGACGCGGAGCTGGCCCGGCTAGTGGCCCAGCGCCTGGGGGTGGACGTGGAGTTCGTCATCATTGAGTGGGGCCAGAAGGTCAACGAGCTCAACAGCAAGGCCATCGACGTGGTGTGGAACGGCATGACCCTCACCGACGGCGTGCAGACCGCCATGACCTGCACCCCCGCCTACTGCTGCAACGCCCAAGTCATCGTGGTCCCCGCCGCATAAGGCCATGTTCTGGACCGTAACCCTTTCCCTGCTCCAGGGGATGCGCCAGGCCGCCGTCCTGTTTGGGCTGACGTTGGCGTTCTCCCTGCCGCTGGGCCTGCTGGCAGCCCTGGGCTCCATGAGCCGCTGCCGCCCGGTGCGGGCGGTGTTCGACACCCTGGTGTGGGTGATCCGGGGCACGCCCCTGGTGCTGCAGCTGATCATCATTTTCTACGGCCCTGGCCTGTGGTTCGGTCACAACATCTGGGGCAGCAACCGGATGCTGGCGTGCACCGTGGCCTTTGTGCTGAACTACGCCTGCTATTTCTCCGTGATCTACCGGGGCGGCATCCAGGCCGTCCCGGCGGGTCAGTGGGAGGCCGGTCAGGTGCTGGGCCTCACCCGCCGCCAGATCTTCTTCAAAATCACCCTGCTTCAGGTGGTGAAGCGGATCCTGCCTCCCATTTCCAACGAGATCATCACCCTGGTGAAGGACACGTCCCTGGCCCGGATCATCGCCATCGTGGAGCTGACCAAGGCCGGTGAGGACTATGTGAAGTCCGCCGGGATCACCTGGCCCCTGTTCTATACCGGGGTATACTATCTGCTGTTTGTGGGGCTTCTGACGCTGCTGTTCCGGTATCTGGAGCGCCGTCTGAGCTATTTCCGCTGAAAGGGGGGAGCATATGTCCTATCTGAGCGTTGCGCACCTGGAAAAATCCTTCGGCAGCACCCGGGTGCTGCGGGATGTGAGCTTCGACCTGCCGGAAGGGGAGACGCTGTCCGTCATCGGCTCCTCCGGCAGCGGGAAAACCACCCTGCTGCGGTGTCTGAATTTTCTGGAGCGGCCGGACGCCGGGGTGATCTCCCTGCGGGACCAGACCCTGCTGGACGGGTCCCGCCCCCCGGTGCGGGAGCGGGAGCTGCGGGAAAAGCGCCTGCATTTCGGTCTGGTGTTCCAGGATTTCAACCTGTTTCCACAATACACCGCCCTGGAAAACGTGACCCTGGCCAGGCGTCTGGTCAAGGCACCCGGCGAATCGGAGGCGGACATCCGGGACCGGGGGCTGGCTCTGCTGGAGCAGATGGGCCTGTCCGACCGGGCGGGCCACTATCCCCACCAGCTCTCCGGCGGACAGAAGCAGCGGGTGGCCATCGCCCGGGCTTTGTGCATGGAGCCGGACGTGCTGTGCTTCGACGAGCCCACCTCCGCCCTGGATCCGGAGCTTACCGGCGAGATTCTGAAAGTCATCAAAGATCTGGCTGCAGAGCACATGACAATGGTGATCGTTACACATGAAATGAATTTTGCAAAAAATGTTTCAGATCATGTAATTTTCATGGATAACGGTTATATTGCTGTGGAAGGAACGCCGGAGGAGGTATTTGGTTCTTCTAACGAAAGAATGAAAGAATTCCTTGGGAAATTTAGAGAAAACTAATAAATGGGGTCTTAATATTAATAATACTAATAAATAAACCAAAATAAAAATAATGATTGAGTAAGACTTAAGGGCAGGTGGGGTAATTGCATTTCCATCTGCCTTGTATTATACTTAAAAACATCTGATGACTGATAGGAAGAAGGAGTTACATTCATGAGCAACTATGAGAAGATAACAACAGGTATGGGTGAAGAATGTGGTGTATTCGGAGCATATGATATGGATGGAGGAGATGTAGCACCATCTGTATATTATGGTTTATTTGCTTTGCAGCACAGAGGACAGGAAAGCTGTGGAATTGCAGTGACAGACACATACGGAGAGCGCAAAGTTCATTCGAAGAAGGGGCTTGGCCTTGTAAACGAAGTGTTTGATGAGGAAGCCTTAGAAGGGTTGAAAGGTAATCTTGGTGTCGGACATGTCCGTTATTCAACTGCAGGGGCAACGAAGGTAGAAAATGCTATGCCACTTGTTCTGAACTATGTGAAAGGTACTCTGGCAATTGCCCATAATGGTAATCTGACAAATGCTGTGGAGCTTCGTCATGAACTGGAATATACAGGAGCAATTTTCCAGACGACCATTGACTCAGAAGTAATCGCGTATCATATTGCAAGAGAACGACTGAAGACGGCAAAAGCAGAGGAAGCTGTCCGTAATGCTATGCAAAAGATTGAAGGTGCTTACGCACTGGTTGTGATTTCTCCAAGAAAAATGATTGGAGCGAGAGATCCGTTCGGACTACGTCCGCTTTGTATCGGAAAAAGAGATAATACATATTTTCTTGCATCAGAGAGCTGTGCGATCGCAGCAGTAGGCGGCGAATTTGTAAGAGATGTAGAACCAGGTGAGATTGTAAGCTTTACAAAGAATGGCATTACATCAGATAAATCTATGGCAATCTCTCCTAAGAAACAGGCGAGATGTATTTTTGAGTATATTTATTTCGCTAGAACGGACAGTACAATTGATAAAGTTAATGTTTATCATTCTAGAATTACGGCAGGAAAAGCATTGGCACAGTCCTATCCGGTGGAGGCAGATCTTGTAGTGGGTGTGCCGGATTCCGGTCTGGTAGCTGCAAAAGGATATTCAGAAGAGTCAGGAATTCCTTATGGTATGGCTTTTCATAAGAATAGTTATGTGGGAAGAACATTTATCAAACCAAAGCAGAGCCAGAGGGAGAGCAGTGTTAAGATTAAACTAAATGTTATCGAGGAAGTAGTAAAAGGAAAGAGAATTGTCATGGTCGATGATTCTATCGTACGTGGTACAACCTGTGCGAATATTATAAAAATGCTGAAAAAGGCAGGAGCAACAGAAGTTCATGTAAGAATTAGTTCTCCACCGTTTTTACATCCTTGTTATTTTGGAACAGATGTACCGTCCAATGATCAGCTTATTGCACATTCTCATACGACGGAGGAAATCCGCGAGATGATCGGTGCTGACTCACTGGGGTATATGGAAATCGGTAAGTTGAAAGATATGGTCGGAGAGCTGGCGTATTGTGATGCATGCTTTACTGGAAATTATCCGATGAAAGTTCCGACAGAGGACATTTCTCATGCATTTGATTAATTGTGAAATGTGATTTTTTATAAATGTATTGATAGCAGGAGAAGGTATCCTGTATAATGATAATGTAGAAATAATATGTAAAGAAATCACTTAAATGTGGTATATCAGGGAGGAAGAAAAATGAGCTACGATAGATATGTAAGTCCGCTTTCAGAGCGCTACGCAAGTAAGGAGATGCAGTATGTATTTTCACCAGATAAAAAGTTTAAGACGTGGAGAAGGCTCTGGATCGCTCTGGCAGAGACAGAAAAAGAACTGGGACTGTCCATTACGCAGGAGCAGATCGATGAACTGAAAGCTCACGCAGAAGATATCAATTATGAGGTGGCAAAAGAACGTGAGAAAGTTGTGCGCCACGATGTAATGTCTCATGTGTATGCATATGGACAGCAGTGTCCGAAGGCGAAAGGAATTATTCATCTGGGAGCAACTTCATGCTATGTAGGAGATAATACAGATATTATTGTAATGTCTGAGGCACTTGAAATTGTAAGAAAAAAACTGATAAACGTTATTGCAGAACTTGCAAAATTCGCGAATAATTATAAAAGTCAGCCGACACTTGCCTTTACACATTTTCAGCCGGCACAGCCGACAACGGTTGGAAAGCGTGCAACACTTTGGATGCAGGAATTTCTGATGGATCTTCAGGATCTGGAATATGTAAAAAGTACATTAAAGCTTCTTGGATCTAAGGGAACGACCGGAACTCAGGCAAGCTTTTTGGAACTTTTTGATGGAGATCAGGAAAAAATCGATCAGATTGATCCGATGATCGCAAAGAAGCTTGGGTTCGAAGCGTGTTATCCGGTATCAGGACAGACTTATTCCAGAAAAGTTGATACAAGAGTACTGAATGTACTGGCGGGAATTGCAGCCAGTGCACACAAATTTTCCAATGACATTCGCCTGCTCCAGCATTTGAAAGAAGTAGAGGAACCGTTTGAGAAGACACAGATAGGATCATCTGCTATGGCATACAAGAGAAATCCGATGAGAAGTGAGCGTATTGCATCTCTTTCCAGATATGTGATGATTGATGCACTTAATCCTGCAATCACATCTGCAACACAGTGGTTTGAGAGAACACTGGATGATTCTGCAAATAAGAGACTCAGCATTCCGGAAGGATTCCTTGCAATTGACGGTATCCTGGATCTTTGTCTGAATGTTGTAGATGGACTGGTTGTATATCCGAAGGTGATTGAGAAACGGCTGATGTCTGAACTTCCGTTCATGGCAACTGAGAATATTATGATGGATGCAGTAAAAGCAGGTGGAGACAGACAGGAACTCCATGAGAGAATCCGTGAGCTTTCTATGGAGGCCGGACGTAATGTGAAGGAAAAAGGTCTGGATAACAACTTACTTGACCTGATTGCAGCAGATCCGGCATTTGGTCTGAATGAGGAAGAGTTAAAGAAGACGATGGATCCGGCAAAATATGTTGGACGTGCGCCGCTTCAGGTGGAAAATTTCCTGAAAAAAGTTGTGGATCCAGTTCTGGAAGCTAATAAAGATGTGCTTGGCATGACAGCAGAAATTAATGTATAAATATACAAAAAAATGTATTAAGAAGCGAGGAAACTCGCTTCTTTTTTAGTCTATTTTTGCGAATTGTCAAAATTAATCACTGTTTATATTAAAATTGGTTGCAAAATTTGTGTTAATAAACTATAATTCTATGTAAAAGAAGTTAGCAAGTTACAAACAACTTCGCAAAACTTCAAAATGTAACTAATGATGTCTATCTAAAGTGAAAAGGGGGAAGCTATATGGAGACATTAAATAACATTGTATTGACAATTCAGAATTACATGTCAAACTACATTTTGGTAATTGCACTTCTTGGAGCAGGACTTTGGTTCTCAATCAGACTTGGTTTTATCCAGGTTCGGGGATTTGGCGAAAGTATGAGAAGAACCTTTGGCGGTCTGTTTAGTAAAAAAGGCGCAGCTGGAAAAGACGGAATGTCATCATTCCAGGCATTGGCAACAGCTATTGCAGCTCAGGTAGGAACCGGTAATATCGCCGGAGCAGCTACCGCACTTGCAATCGGTGGAGCCGGAGCGATTTTCTGGATGTGGATCGCAGCATTCCTTGGAATGGCAACGATTTATGCAGAAGCGCTTATGGCACAGAAGTACAAAACAGTTGGTGCAGATGGTCAGGTCACAGGAGGACCGGTATACTACATTAGAGCAGCGTTCAAAGGAACATTCGGAAAAGTCCTTGCTGGAATTTTTGCAGTATTGATTACACTGGCGCTCGGATTCATGGGTAATGCCGTACAGTCCAACTCTATCGCAGCAGCTTTCCATACAGCATTTGGTATTCCACAGTGGATTATGGGAGTTGTTGTAGCAGTGATCGCACTCTTTGTATTTGCAGGTGGTATTGAGCGTATCGCGAAAGTTACAGAAACAATCGTACCGCTTATGGCAGCACTTTATATCGTAGGTGCATTGATCGTTATTATTTACAATTACAAGAATATTCCTTATGCATTTGCATCTATTTTTGTTGGAGCATTTGCACCACAGTCTGTAGTCGGTGGAGCAGCCGGTGCAACTGTTAAGTTAGCTCTTACAAAAGGTGTAGCAAGAGGATTGTTCTCTAATGAAGCTGGTATGGGATCTACGCCGCATGCTCATGCAGTAGCAAAGGTTAATCATCCGGTAGAACAGGGATTTGTGGCTATGGCAGGTGTATTTATTGATACATTTATCGTATTGAACCTGACAGCATTAGTTATCCTGACAACAAAGTCTATTCCAACTGGAAAGACAGGAGCAGAACTTAGCCAGTATGCATTCTCTACATTATATGGAAAAGGTGGAGATATCTTCGTAGCCATCTGTATGTTCTTCTTCGCATTTTCTACTATTATAGGATGGTATTTCTTTGGTCAGGCCAATATCAAATATTTGTTTGGACCAAAAGCAGTGAAAATCTATTCTGCAGCTGCAGCGGTTTGTGTGTTCCTTGGATCACTTGCAGAAGTTGATCTTGTATGGAATATGGCAGATTGTTTCAATTCTTTGATGGTAGTACCAAATATTCTTGCATTATTTGCGCTGAGTAAAGTAATCAGCCAGGTGCATGAAGATTACTTTAAAAACTTTAAAAAGAAAAATAATTCATAGATGATGTCAATAAATAATTGAATAATTGATAGTAGAATCAGTAAACTCCAGTTGCAAATAAACTGGAGTTTACTGTGATAAAGCGTTAAATTAAGGAGTGCTAATAAATAAAAGTAGAACATCTTATAATAAAAAGGTAAAATTGTTTGTGAACTAATAGAATATTGTGAAAAACTGAATATATTATTTATAGACAAAACAAATGCAATGGCAATTGTGACCAAAAAGGGACATTGCGAAATGTGCATAATGACTAAAAAAAGAAAGTTATGGCAAAAGGGTTGCAAATAAATTAACAATACGTTATTATAGATACAGGCAATGGGAGATATTCATTGTCTCTATAAAATAAAAGTGAATAGCGGGATGATCTTTCTTAAGAGAGAGTCTTTACTAAAGAAGACCGCCGAAGAGGCAAGCCAAGGTATGTTGGTGAACATATCAGGGGTGAAACTTTCAGGCAAAAGGACTGAGAAAGGGACTGCGTTCTGAATCTTGTGTTGAAAAGAAAGGCTATCTAAGAAGGACGGTCAAGACAAAAGACAGAAAGGCGATGCACACACAATATTGGTGTTGTATCGTCTTTTTTTAATCCTACCGGATAGCTGGGAAGAATGACACAATACTTATTCATCTATGTAAGAAATCAAAAATGGAAGGCGGATAAAAAATGAAGAAAGATTACATTATAATAACGAACAATCCATTAGTTCCACAGATGCTTGATGAAGAGCATGAAGTGGATTATAGTGAGATTTCTTATGAGGATGTATTGGGGAAAGTTAGAGACAGGATACACGAAGGATATTTGCTTTTATCACATCCATTATCTGGAAGCGTGAAGCCGAATGAAACACCATATAAGTCGGTTATGATCTCACGTAAAGCCGGAAAACTGGATGAGAGGTCACTGTCAATTATAGAAGGAGCCATAAGATCCTGTGCAAAGTTTGAGTTCAAGTCAGAAAAGTACAGAGAATTCATGCCAGAAACATTCAAAGACTTCCAGTTAATTGACTGGACCCTATTACAAAGCGCTATTTCATCCGCAGATGTGTGGTAGGTCGAGTAGCGAGAGGTTGTTAAAGCATTTAGCTTACACAATAATATCAAAATTCTTGAAGGAGGGAACCATAAGTGAGAAGATTGGAAATGGGACACATTTACATTAAGGATATCCAGTTCGCAGCAGAGTCTAAGATCGAAGATGGAATTCTTTATGTAAACAAAGAAGCTGTAGAGGCTGTTGCTCTTGAGGATGAGCACATTAAGAGCGTATCATTTGATATTGCTAGACCAGGTGAGTCAGTGAGAATCACACCGGTTAAAGACGTTATCGAGCCACGTGTAAAGGTTGAAGGAAGAGGAGGAGTCTTCCCGGGAGTAATCAACAAAGTAGATACAGTTGGTGAAGGAAAAACTTATGCATTAAAAGGAATGGCTGTTGTTACAGCTGGTAAGATCGTTGGATTCCAGGAAGGTATCATCGATATGACAGGTGTTGGAGCACAGTATACACCATTCTCAAAAACATTAAATCTTGTTATGGTATGTGAGCCAGTTGATAACATCAAACAGCATGATTATGAGAAAGCTGTTCGTTTCGCTGGATTCAGAGTTGCTGTATATCTTGGGGAATTAGCACGTGATCTTACACCAGATGAGACAAAGGTTTATGAGACATACGGGGTTATGGAAGGAAAAGAAAAATTCCCAGATCTTCCGAGAGTTGCTTATGTACAGATGTTACAGAGCCAGGGACTTCTTCATGACACATATGTATACGGAGTAGATGCTAAGAAGACACTTTCTACTCTGATGACACCAACAGAGATCATGGACGGAGCTATCGTATCCGGTAACTGTGTATCTGCTTGTGATAAAAACCCAACATATGTTCACGAGAATAACCCGGTTATTCACGATTTATTCGAGGAGCATGGTAAAACTATTAACTTTGTTTGCCACATCCTTACAAATGAGAACGTTTACCTTGCAGACAAGATGCGTTCTTCTGACTGGACAGCAAAACTTTGCCGTTTCTTAGACCTGGATGCTGTAATCGTATCTCAGGAGGGATTCGGTAACCCAGATACAGACCTTATCATGAATACAAAGAAAATTGAGGCTGAAGGCGTTAAGACTGTTATCATTACAGATGAGTATGCTGGACGTGATGGAAAATCTCAGTCACTTGCTGACTCTGATCCGGCTGCAGATGCTGTAGTAACAGGCGGAAATGCTAATGAGCTGATTCACCTTCCAAAACTTGATAAAGTTATCGGAACTTTAGACTATGTTAATGTTATCGCTGGTGCCAGCGACAAGACTCTTCAGGAGGACGGATCTCTTGAAGTTGAGATTCAGGTTATGACTGGCGCAACAAACGAGACAGGATTCAACGTACTGAGTGCACGATAGAAAGGGAGGACGAATCATAATGAGTAAAATTAGAGTTGTACATTATATCAACCAGTTCTTCGCTAATATCGGTGGAGAAGAAAAAGCAGATTACCCTGCAGAGCTTCGCGTAGGAGAGGTCGTAGGACCAGGACTCGCTCTTGCTCAGAAATTTGGAGATGAAGCTGAGATCGTTGCTACAATCGTATGTGGTGACTCTTACTTCAACGAGAATCTTGAAAAAGCTAAAGCTGAGATTCTTGAGATGGTTAAAGGACAGAATGCTGATCTGTTCATCGCTGGACCTGCATTCAACGCAGGACGTTACGGAGTTGCTTGCGGAACAGTTTGCGATATGATCAAAGAGGAGCTTGGAATCCCGGTAGTTACAGGAATGTACGTTGAGAATCCAGGTGCTGATATGTTCAAAGACAAAGTATACATTGTTCCTACAAAGAACAGTGCAGCTGGTATGAGAGATGCAATTGGAAAATTAGCTCCACTTGCTATGAAACTTGCTAAAGGTGAGAAGATTGGTGCTTCTTGCGAAGACAACTACATGCCAAACGGTATCCGTGTAAACTTATTCGAGGAGAAACGTGGATCAAAACGTGCTGTTGAGATGCTTCTTAAGAAGATTGCTGGTAAGCCATTCGTAACAGAGTTCCCAATGCCGACATTCGACAAGGTTGCTCCACAGCCGGCTATCAAAGATCTTAGCAAAGCTACAATCGCTCTGTGTACATCCGGTGGTATTGTTCCGAAGGGTAATCCAGATCACATCGAGTCATCTAATGCTACAAGAT
>ERZ826613.4102-NODE-4102-length-11163-cov-3.495319_pt1 | contig 11163 bp, 6 predicted proteins | sample MGYA00519925_ERZ826613 | MGnify/ENA primary metagenome ERZ826613 (study PRJEB31778, sample SAMEA3449236) | human gut metagenome | biome: human gut; feature: human-associated habitat; material: faeces | place: United Kingdom | collected 2010/2012 ... | reverse complement strand
TCATGCCGAACACGCCCTGTGCCGTGGGCGAGGGGATGATTCTCCTCTGCCGCGGCGCGGGCGTCACGGACGGGGAAGCGGCGGAGTTCCGTGCCCTGATGGCGCACTCCGGGCTGCTCGACGAGATCCCCGAGACGCAGATCGACGCGGCGAGCGCCGTCGCCGGGTGCGGCCCGGCGTTTGCGTATCTCTTTGTCGAGGCGCTGGCCGACGGTGGCGTCGCCTGCGGTCTGCCGCGCGCGAAGGCGCAGCGCTACGCCGCGCAGATGCTGCTCGGGAGCGCCGCCATGGTGCTGCAGAGCGGCAAGCACCCCGGCCTACTGAAAGACGAGGTCTGCAGCCCCGGCGGCAGCACGATCGCCGGTGTGGACGCGCTCGAGCAGCGCGGTTTTCGCGGCAGCTGCATCGCAGCCGTGGACGCGGCGTTTGAAAAGACCCGTCAGCTCGGGTAATCACGGAAAATTGCCCGGCACATGGAAGTGCCGGGCAATTTTGCACCGTATATGCTGCGGATCATTTTATGATCATGCGATTGACGGCATTTTTTCGCTCTGGTATACTCTTGCTCAGAGAATTCCGAGGCGGGACGGTATCGGTTCCCGACCTTCGGCGAAAGGAGAAACATATGAAAAAGCGGATATTCAGCTTCCTTCTGGCTGTGCTCATGCTCGCTGCGCTGCTACCGACGGCGGCGTTCGCGGACGAGAGCACGCGCAAGGCCGTCCCGGTCACGGGCGGTAATATTTATGTGGATATGGAAAAGGGCGAAGTCGTGGACTGCGATGATACTGTCACGGAGATGATCGTCCCGGAGCAGGTCGATGGCGTCACGATCCAGGCGATCAGCGACAGAGCGTTCCAAGAGCGCAAGAATCTGAAGCGTGTCACGCTTCCGGGCACACTGCAGTCTGTTGGATCCTACACATTTTATAAATGTACCAGACTCAAAGAGGTCACGATTGGTGACGGTGTTCCGTCGGTTGAAAACCATGCTTTTTCCGACTGCAGCAACTTGGAGCGCGTACGTTTGCCGAAAGATATGACGATGATCAGTCAATTTACTTTTTATCATTGCGAAAGATTGAAAGAGGTGAACATTCCGGAGAACGTGACATGGATTGGCAAGAGCGCGTTTTCTGGCTGTTCTTCGCTCAAGAGCATCACGTTCCCGGACAAACTGGAGACGATCGAGCCGTATGCTTTTTTGGACTGCACGTCGCTGCAGGCAATCGAGATCCCGGACAGTGTTATCAGTATCGGCAACGTTGCATTTGAAAACTGCAAAAATGCGCAGACATTGACATTGGGCAATTCGCTGACAGAGCTTGGCGCCGGGGCGTTTTCCGGCTGTGAGAGCCTGACGCGCGTTGTCTATCCGGCCTCTCTGAAGGCGGTCGGTGGCATGAGCGGCTGTAAGAATCTTACCGAAGTCGTGATCCCGGATACGGCGACGGAGATCATGCAGGCGGCTTTCTCCGGCTGCACGCAGCTGCAGGAACTCAAATTGCCCTCCAGCGTAAAAACGATTGGTAGTTATGCTTTTGATAGCTGCGGTATTCAGGAGCTGACGATTCCGGACGGCGTCGAAATATTGGAAAAAGCTGTTATGCAAAGCTGCGCGAATCTGCAGCGTGTCTCACTTCCGGACAGCATAACGGAGATCGGTGATTTTGCATTTGCCGCATGCAACGCTCTGAAAACGATCAAGCTGCCGAGTAGCCTGAAAACAATTGGATACGGCGCGTTTATGCTCTCTGGCCTGACAGAGCTGACGATTCCGGACGGTGTTACGGCTCTGCCGGATGGTTTGTTTTACCGCTGTAAGAATCTTACGAGCGTAACGATCCCGGGTACTGTAAAGCAGATTAAAAGTAATGACTTTTTCGAGTGCACAGCGTTGACTTCTATCGTTATTCCGGAGGGAGTCGAATGGATTAGTCAGGACGCCTTTTTGAACTGTACCGCATTGGAGACGGTCTGGCTTCCGCTTTCCCTGAAAGCGATTGAAGGGAGCGCGTTCTTTTTCTGCACGAATCTGAAGACAGTGGAATATGCCGGTTCTCAGGACGACTGGGATCAGGTTGCCTTTGATAAATTCAGGAATGAGTCGCTGGTGAATGCGCAGATGCATTTTGCCAACCTGCTCACGGCTGACAAGTTTTCGGACGTGTCCCACAACTGGGCCTATGACGGCATTAATTATTGCTACATGCACCGCCTCATGCGGGGCATTGACGGTGAACGGTTTGCGCCGAAGGTGACGACAACGCGCGCGCAGATTGTACAGATCCTCTATAATCTGCAGGGTGAGCCGGAAGTTTCAGGTCCTATGCCGTTTGATGATGTCTTCAACCACTGGGCGGAGAAGCCGATTCTCTGGGCCTATCAGACCGGCGTAGTTGCCGGCACGTCCGACACGACATTCGACCCGGATAAGCCGGTCACGCGCGAGCAGATTGCGGTCATCCTCATGGGCTATGTCGATCGGATTCTCAAGCTGGAGCATACCTGGGAACCGGCAGATTTGAGCGGCTATCCGGATGCAGGCAGTGTTTCTGGCTGGGCAAAGGACGCACTGGCCGATGCCGTGGCACTGGGTCTGATCTCCGGTGCAAGCAACGGCGGCCAGACATATCTCGATCCGCAGGGCGGCGCGTCCCGGGAGCAGGTCGCAACAATCCTGATGGAGTTTTGCAAAAACGTTATGAACAAGCAGTGATATGCTTCCCCATGCAAACCGGGCAGAGCCGCAAAACCGGTTTGTCTGCTGTGTGCGGTTAACTATTTGCCGCGTCTGCGATGTAGCACTCCTCGGCTTCCTGCTGCGCATGGATCAGCAGCAGCCTTGCCTCCTCATAGTCATGGGTGTTGATGTGTTCCACGGCGTCGCTCAGGGTGTTGAAGAGGGTGAAGTACAATTTTTTAAAGTCCATGGCGATCTCCTTTTTGTTCAGCGTATTTGCAGTTTCCGGCGCGTCTTCCGGTCGCTGCGATGCGCAGTTTAACACAGAATGGAGTAGAAACGTGTCGAATGCTGTAGGTGCCGAAAAAACTTCATAAAATTCAATTTTTTTGTCAGGTATGGAACAATCTTTGCGCTAAGCGATGAAAAATTAAGATCCTGCGCTCCATCAGAGAGCGCAGGATCTTTTATCATCAAAATCTTATAGCAGTTTGATCAGGATTGTGACGGCGCCCAGCAGAATCAGCACGATGCCGACAATTCGATTCAGTCGCCGGATCTCACAACGGTTGGCAAATTTTGCGGAGACGACCGCGCCAAGGAGGCACGAGCCAACGACGATCGCCATGGGCAGCGGAAAGAGCTGCGCACCCAGCGAGACATGGCTGACGGCGCCGGTCAGCGCGACGAGCGACATGATCATCGTGCTGGTGCCGACGGCGACTTTCAGATTATACCCAAGCACCAGCGTAAAAACCGTCAGCATCAGGATGCCGCCGCCGGTGCCGGTAAAGCCGCAGACCCAGCCGATGCCGCAGCCAAGTACCATGGCGAGGATGGTCTTGACGGTGGATGGGCCGGATGCAGCTCCGGCGCCGTGCCCGCCGGTGATCGGTTTGAGCAGAAACTTGAAGCCGAGAAAGACCGTCGTGAGCATGGAGATGTAGCCAAGGCCGTCCGGCGACTGCTGGCTGAAGAGATAGCCGCAGTAGCTGCCGATGATCGTGCCGAGAAAGGCCGTGACCGTGACGAGACTGCCGCGCTTGAGGTCGATGTTCTTATTTTTGTAGTACGTATATGCCGAGAGCAAACTTGCCAGTACATCGGACGCCAGCGCCACGGTCACGGCGTCATAGCTGGCCCAGCCGCAGAGGCTGACGAGCACGGGCGTGATGACCACGGCGGCGGACAGACCGGCCAGACCGGTCACAACGCCGGCGCCCAGTCCGGCCAAAATATAAAGGATGCATTGCGCGATGTTCATGGGATCACCTGATGTCGTTTTTTCGTTTCTGAGCCACTTATTATAGGCGCTGCATGAAAATCGTCAAGTCCCTGCGCGCGGAGTTTACATACTGTACAGAATTGTGGGGGAGGGGAGAAACGAAAAAATCCGCCGAAGCATTTTGCTTCAGCGGATTTTGGTCCGAGTGAGAAGATTCGAACTTCCGGCCTCTTGAACCCCATTCAAGCACGCTACCAACTGCGCTACACCCGGATATTTTATTTGCTCAAATAATATAGCATACAGAATACGAAAATGCAAGGGGGAAAATGCGATTTCTGCTCAGAAAGTTTTTCGTTACACTTTTTCTCGCATGTATCAAAAATCCAAATAGATTGATTTTGAAATTGCAATTAATTTTTTAATTAAAATAATTGAGATAATTTGGCTGATTTGTTAACGTGTTCTTAACACCTGTATGCGATGATAGAGTCCCATGCATGCGCGGGCATGCAAGACCAGCGTGGCGAAATGGAAACAAAACAAAGGAGGAAACATCATGACAGGTAAAAAACTGCAGCGGGTGCTGGTGTGCCTGCTGGCGGTCCTGCTTCTGTCGCAGGTCGGGGCGTTCTCACCGGCCGTGTTCGCGGCGGATAGCAGCGGCTACACACTGCATGACGGTACGGCTGTTATTCCGGCCGGAACGTCGGCGGGTGATGTGAACCGCATTCTTGCGGCGGCACTGGTCGAAGGTTTCGACCAGATGACCGCGGAGGAGCAGCAAGCAATTCTTGACAAGGGCTTTGAGTATTACTGTGAGGGCAAAGATGGAGTGCTTACACATGATGCTTGGGGCTTGATTAAAGGATTCACTAGCACCGGGACATTTCTTTTAAGGGAGCACACTTATACCCACCCTGCGCTGGCCGACAACAAGGATGGTGACTACAAGGTCCGCCTTGCCGGCACGACACAGGAAGTGACGCTGACGAAGGCGGAGAAGCTCTCTTCGTCCATCACGCTCAAGCAGGGCGCCAGCGTGAAGCTGCCGTACAATGAAGACGGCACACTGAATGCTGACGCGCTACGCGCGGCCATCTTTGCTCAGGTCGTGGAGAACACCACACCCGAGTTGACGGTCAGCGACGTGACCATCGAGTATTATGCTACGGCTGAGAGCGGCTCTGCGGGCAACATCGGCAAAGCATGGATGCCGCTGGAAGGCGGCACAAAAGATTTGCTGACCTATCCCGCCATTTCTGCGGGGAAGCAGAAAATTCAGATCTCCTATGCTGGAAATGATACGTATTTCGGCACTACCTCTCAGGAAGTCATGGTGACCTTCACCGAGCGCGCGGATTCCCACATCGTTCTTAAGTCCGGCCAGAAGGTCGCGCTGCCGTATACGGATGCCACGACCGTCGATTCCGATGCGCTGCGTGCAGCCATTCTCCAGCAGGTCGTTGACGAGGGGACTACCCTGTCTCTGACGGCAGAGAATACGGAGATCAAGTACTATGCCACTGCGACGACTGGCGCTGCCGTCGGCTTCGGCAAGAACTGGGCTCCTCTGGAGGGCGGCAAGGTCGACGGCCTGAACTACCCCGCCATTTCTGCGGGTGACCAGCAGATCCAGATCAGCTTCAAGGGCGACGATGCTTACAAGGCGTCCTCGGCCACGACGACGGTGACCTTCACCGAGCGTCCGAGCGTGCAGGTGACGCAGAAAGAGAATCCGACCTTCAAACTCGCCTTTAACGACGACGGAACGGCAATCTATGACAGCATTCAGCAGCAGGTCTTTGATGCCGTCATCGCGAGCATCGATCCGGCGCTGACGGCGAATGATGTGACCATCGAGTATTATGCAACCGCAACGAGTGGTTCTGTCGGCGATGCAGGCAAGGCATGGGCCCCGCTGAAAGGCGGCAAGATTGGTATTCTGACTTATCCCGCTATTTCCGAGGGCACGCAGAAAGTGCGCATCTCCTATCCCGGCAGCAGAGACTATGCCCCATTCACGATTGAGGCGGATGTCGATGTCACCGGCCGTGCGGATGCTCCGTTCTGGCTCAAAGAGGGTGTGACCGAGGTCGCGATGGTGTATAATAAGGATCAGAGCATCAACTACGAGACGACCGCGCAGGCCCTGCGCGATGCGCTGCTTGAGAGCACGGATCCGAATATCTCTATCGACGACGTGACGGTGCAGTACAACGCCGATATCACGGGCATTACTAAGAACTATAAGCCGTTGGACTGCAACGAAACGCTGGTTCTCGTCAAGTTTGGTCTTGGCAACCAGATCATCCACTTCAGCTGGTCCGGCAATGCTGATTACAAGCCGCTCAAGCTGGATGACGTCACGGTTAAAATGTCCGATAATCGTATTGAGAGCAGAATCGTGCTCAAGGATGGCGCATCCATCACCTATAACATGGACGCCTCCGTCATGGAGCAGGCGATCTTTGAAAACCTCATCGACTGGGACGCCTCCACGCTGCCCAGCAAGGGCACGCTGAGTGCGGCTGACTTCACGTTCGAGTACTATGGTGAAAATGTGCTCGGCGAGGAAGACGGCGGCATCAGCGGCGGTGTTCCGAACTGGGCACCGGTTGCCGGTGGCACGGTGAACCTGCTGACCTACCCCCAGATGGGCGCCGGCGAGAACCAAAAGGTCCGCGTGAGCTACAGCGGCAATGACGAGTATCGTCCCTGCAAGAACGTGGAGGGCACCCTCACGGTCAACAAGGCGAAGGTCTCCGTTAAGGTGCACTCGACGAGCATCTACGCCGACGAGGCCAAAGATAAGCTGGGTGAGGGCTTTGTCACTACCGACCCTGCCGATAAGTTCGACATCTACACGATCTATGGCGGCGTGACCAGCGATGTGACCGGCAGCGTGTTCGTGCAGCTGCCTGAGCGTATCACGAACAACAAGCTCCTGAAGCTGATCGACGACACACTCAGCGCGGCCGGCAAACCGACTCTTTCGGATATTATGCAGAAGGGCACTACGGTTGGCGAGCTCAAAGAATACCTGAATGATCTTCTCAACAGCGATGCGCTCACCGCGCTCGGTGGTTTGCTCAGCAAAGTCGGCATTGATCTGGATACGCTGCGCCAGATCAGCGACACGCTCAACAAGTTCCCCGGCCTGCTTGACAATGTCCGCGTGGCCTTCGGCGTGCCGGATCAGGCGGGCATCTACACCGTTTACGCGATCACGAACAACAAGAACTACGAGACCGGCTTCGGTATGGGTGCACTCGTTGTGAAAAAGCACTACTCCGGCGTGAAGCTGAAGTGGAACCAGACTATTCCCAACGGCAAGCTGACCGCTGAGGAAGCGAAGAATTTTGACTTCGGCGTGACGCTGATGTATGACGGTAATCCCGCTGAAAAGCAGACGAATGTGCACTACCTGTACTCCGGCTTCACCAGCAAGTGGAAGCCGTATTCCAGCACCACAACGCCTCCGACCGAGCCCGGCCGCTATGTTGTGACGGTCGTGACTCTGGGCGGCAACTATCAGGCAGCGCCCATCACGCGCGCTTTCCAGATCACAAAGTAATTTTCCCGCGTGTGTCTCCCGGGTGATTTCTGCCCGGGAGACATTTTCACGCCCGGGAAAACCGGCCGCGGCGGAAAAATGAAAAACGCCGAAAATTTTTTCAAAAATTACTTGACACCGGTCGATTCGTCTGGTATATTAAACAAGCGCTGAGGCGACGAGGCCGAGTAGTTCAGTCGGTTAGAACGCTAGCCTGTCACGCTAGAGGTCGAGGGTTCAAGTCCCTTCTCGGTCGCCACCCGCGGGGCGAAAGCTCCGCGGGCTTTGTATGCTGCTATAGCTCAGTCGGTAGAGCGCATCCTTGGTAAGGATGAGGTCCCCGGTCCGAATCCGGGTAGCAGCTCCAAAAAAACCTGTAACCGTAAGGCTTAACAGTCGTAAGGAACTATAAGTCTTGCGGTTGGGGCAGAGAACGGTGTGACCGTTAAGGTCACGCCGTTTTTCTGCGTCCAAGGGTAGATTCTGCAATCATGGGTTCTGCCAGCACGGGGATCTCCACCTCGTCAACAAAATTAAAGATGATCTCCACCGTCTGTCTGCGCTTGCCGCCAGACTTATCCGGTGCGTGAATGATGATCTTCTTGATATACTCATTGACAATCGTCTGCGTCAGCTCGGTGACGTCCACATACTTTTTCGTCAGCGCAATGAAAGCGTCCAGATCGTCGCCCATCGCCTGCCGCTGCTCGACCCATTCTTCCGCTGTTTCAATTTCGAGCTTTAACCGTTCCTGCTCCGCTTCATAATCAGCAGTCATTTTTCTGTACTTTTCCTTGCTAATTTCACCGAGGGCGTAGTCCTCATAGAGCCGGGACATGACCACATCGAGGGTGGCAAGGCGCTTTTTTGCCTGCTCCACGCGCTTCTGATCTTCCCGGATGTCCCGTTCCTGATCGGCGCGGCGATAATGCAGCCATTCCTCCTGAAAGCCCTCTACATCGCTGCGGATATACGCATTGACCGCCCGAATCCGTTCCAGTACCAGTTCCCGCAGTACATCTTCCCGGATATAGTGTGCAGAACAGGTGCCTCGACCGCTTTTGTAGCTGGAGCATACATAGTGGTCTTGCTTGCCGTCAAAGTTCTTGCAGGTAGCAAAGTGCAGCTTATTCCCGCAATCGGGACAGAACAGAAGCCCGGAGAACAATCCTTGCCGTTCCGCTTTTGTGGGACGGCGTTTGTTTTTTCGCAGCTCCTGCACCCTGTCCCGCTGAGCCTGAGAAACGATTGCTTCCTGCGTATCAGGGAAGATACACATATCTTCGATGGCATTAGGAATCCGCTTCTTCAGCTTATAGGACTTGGAATAGGTTTTGAAATTGCAGGTACAGCCGGTATACTCCATCCGTTCCAGAATACCCGCAACCGATTGACCAATCCAATGATAAGGGAGATCCGGCATCTTCTTGCGCTTTTTCGGATCAGGATGGTTTTCCGACTGTTTGGCATACAGCGCCTTGGTAGTCAACACCTTATCCTGCTCCAGTATACGGGCGATCTGTTCCGGCCCTTTGCCGTCAATCGCCAAGTCAAAGATGCGCTTGACTACTGGGGCGGCATCCTCGTCAATGATCCAATGGTCTTTGTCGGCTGGGTCAGTGCGATAGCCATAGGGCGGTTTTCCCAGATGCTTGCCGCTGGTGCCTTTCTGACGGAATACGACCCGGACTTTTTTGCTGGTGTCCCGTGGATACCATTCGTTGAATAGGTTACGGATTGCGGCGAATCCATCGCCGTCTCCACGCTGACTGTCCACGCCGTCGTTGACGGCAATGAACCGCACATCGTAGCTGGGGAAGATGATGTCGGTGTACTGGCCTACAGTCAGGTAATCACGACCAAAGCGAGATAGGTCTTTGCAAAGCCAGCAGCCTACCAATCCCTGCTTTACCAGTTCAAAGCCCTCCTGTACGCCGGGGCGATTGAAGTTCGTCCCGGTATGACCGTCATCCGCCAGAATTTTCAGGTTTGTGTATCCATGATCTCGTGCGTATTTGGTTAAAAGCTCGCGTTGATTCTGTATCGAATTCGACTCGCCATCCTGCGAATCCTCGTTGCTGAGGCGGCAGTAGAGTATCGTAATTTTTTGCTGATCCCTCATAACGTCCTCCTTCACGTTCGGGTCAGCCGACAGAATCGGTGTGCTTGAAATTATATTACCATAGTTTTGTGTCACTGTCATTAACAAGCCACCTCCCGGTCAGAAAAAATGAGCCGTTTTACCTTGGCGGTAAGCGGCTCAGTTCCGTCACAGACGGTTTCAATGGTGTACCATGTGTTTCCGATCTTGCGCTCCACAGTCTTGCAGAAGGGGCTTCGCTTGTTCCAATAGGCCTCGCACTCCTGCAAAAAGGACTCCGGCGGGTCAAAGATCGGATCAAAGTAGCTCTCATGGTCAAAGACCTTGCAAAGCTCAAAGACCTTGCAAAGCTCAAAGACCAAATCGTCTTTCCCCTCCATCGCGGCACGGTTGATGTCGTCAATGCTGATAATTTTTCCCATATATGATTCCTTTCTCATAATTCTATTTCGGTTTTGCGGCTGTGCAGTTGTGTCTGCTGCCGCTCCTGCTCATGCTGCACTTCATAGATGTTGTAATGAATGGCCCAGAGCTTTTTAACATCGGCATAAAGCGGTGAAAGCTCTGTCTGAATGTCCTTGTACTCCTGCTCCAACCGCTCACGCTCTCTGCGCCATGCGGTGATGGGCATCTTGCCATCCTTGAAATACGGTTTCAGCTTGCGCTCTGCCATGTAGAATGTCCGCAGCGTATCGTCATGCTCCGACTTGTATTTCTGGCGGGATTTTTCAAAACGGGTGCTTCCCAGCTTATCCGCAACCGGTTTTCCATCGACATAATACTGTGCCATGCGCAGCCGCTCATCCAGCTCCTTGATGCGGGATTGCTTTTCCCCGGCAGACGCCTTCATCTCGTTGATGCTGTTCTGCATGGAATGCAGCGCGGCATCCAGATCATCGGTGGTAAAAAGCTGCTTCTCCTGCAAAAAGCGGAACGCATCCGCATACCGCTGTAAGTTGGCTGTCTTGGCCTTTGTACTGTATGCGCCTTTATTGCGATTATTGTAATAGGTCATCAGCAGATCGTTCAGCATAGGCGACTGCGGCTTAGAGAGTTCTTCCTTAACCGCTTTCAGCCATTCCAGCAAAGAAGCGATTTTATTCTTTGCTTCCCGCAGCATGGCGTTGGTTTTGCGAACCCAGCGGTTGAAGTCGCCCTTGTCGGTGCGGATGCCCTTCGCTTCCATCGCGCGGACAGACGGTCCCTCATGGACGGTAGGAATCTGTTCAATGCCTTGCCGCTCATAGCTGCGGTGGTCGATCTGGCAATCCAAACTTTTCTCCGCAAACTTCTGATTGCACAGATCAGCCCACGCTTGCCGCCAATGCTCCAAGGTTTCAGGACTGCCCCAATCGGTGGTCGGCACAGCGTTGAACACATAGTTGCCAGCCTCATCTCGGATGCGCTCACCATGCTCATCCAGCACATATTCCCGCCGCTGCTTGTTGCCCCATCTGCCGTGTTCATCCAAAGGACGGATGGGACACATAACATGAAAGTGGGGATTGGAAATGCCGCCGTCCACATTGTCCGGCTGATGCACGGCAAAGTCCGCCACCATGCCGCGGCTCACAAACTGCTCCAATAAAAATTGCCTT
>ERZ826613.4100-NODE-4100-length-11166-cov-3.749887_pt1 | contig 11166 bp, 9 predicted proteins | sample MGYA00519925_ERZ826613 | MGnify/ENA primary metagenome ERZ826613 (study PRJEB31778, sample SAMEA3449236) | human gut metagenome | biome: human gut; feature: human-associated habitat; material: faeces | place: United Kingdom | collected 2010/2012 ... | reverse complement strand
ATTATCGTGGATTAAAGTGTAACCTTTCCAACATTACCATAAAAACACCAAAGAACTCAGAAATGTATAAGGAACGTAAATTTTTGAAGAAACGATACAAAATAAAAGTGAAAGTCATCAAGTAGCATTTGCAATAAGTGCTAATAGCGAACAAACTACAGAGCAAAACCAGCGTTTTGCTCTGTTTTTGGTTGGCGCTTCCTTAATATTGTGTTCGCAACCCTTTTGGATAATGATTTTTTAGTGTGCCTTTTGTGGCTTTGGCAAACCCTAATGGAAATTCCTGATAGCACACAAGCATCCATCCCTGCAATGAGGTAGAAGTCATCAGCGTCTCTCCGTGCAGATACCTTGCAGCTTCTTCCTCTGTAGTTTCATAAGAAAGCATAGAATCTGAACATAATGCTTTGGCAAGTGCATACGATGGTTCGAAACGATTTTTCTTAAGGGTTCCCAAGTGTAGTCCCGGACGAATTACTTTGAGTCCCTTTAGAGATGGAGTCTCCGCTGGGAGCGCATAGAGTTCATCTCCAAAAACAGTAAGGGAGTCCATTGCAATATCTAGGGGTTCATTTGCAAAAACTTGTTTTGCAAAGTCCGTAAAATAGGACAGATCAAAAGTGCTTTTTGACGCTTTTTTCGAATTTTTTTTGGCTCGTTTTTGACGTGTGTCGATCGGATCAGAAGTATCCAATGCTGTGTGTGGATCGCCCTGCCCCTTGCGCAGACGCACAGCGAAGTGCCCTTCACCAGAGATCAGATGGGGATATAAACGCATGGCACCTGCAATGGTGCCATCTTTAATGCCACAGTCTGTCGGAAGAAAATCTTCCCACGGTTCGATAAAATATTCGTCATGTTTATCCAAAAAGTCGGACACTTGTTCTTCATCTTCCTGCGGCGCAAATGTACAGGTAGAATACACCAAGACACCGCCGGGTTTTAACATGGCATCGGCATAAGCTAAGATCATTTCCTGACGTTCTTTGCAAAGTGTGACATTTTCTGGTGACCATTCAGAAATGGCACCGGCATCTTTGCGGAACATCCCCTCCCCGGAACAGGGAGCATCCACTACGATACGATCAAAAAAGAGCGGAAAATGCGAGGCAATACGTTCCGGTGATTCGTTACAGACCAGTGCATTGGTAATGCCCATTCGTTCTACATTTTGAGATAGGATCTTCGCTCTGCCGGGAATGATCTCATTGGAAACGAGCAGTCCCTGCCCCTGCATACGAGCAGCAATCCCGGTACTTTTGCCGCCGGGAGCCGCGCAGAGATCGAGAATACGCTCGCCCGGCATCGGATCTAGCAATGTGATAACAGACATAGCACTTGGATCTTGAATATAATACGCTCCGGCCTCATGTAATATATGTTTGCCGGGGCGTTCGGCGCTGCTTACATGAAATCCTTCCGGAATCCATGGGACATTCGTCAAGGCAAAAGGAAGGACTGGGATGATCTCATCCACAGTCCCTTTTAAAAGATTTAAGCGAAGTCCATAAGAAGTATCCGCATCATAGGATGCGACAAATGCATCATATTCCGCACCAAGCTGTTTTTTCATACGTGCTAAAAATGCTTCTGGTAAATTCATAGGAGTTTCTCCAAATCTATTTGATCAAATCAGCAATATCGATGTTATCGCCAGTGATTCCAACATGTGCGCCATCTGCTGCTTCCGCAGTGTCCTTATGAGCAAGAAGCCACTTGTTCTGAGCCCACAGAAGATTATCTTCTGCATTCTTAACGGTCAAAGCAGGCTTATCTTCGTTTGTGCCCTTAGGGAGTACGATAACAACACGGAAACCTTCACCAAGCTTGGCACTGCATGGCGCATAATGTAAGGTCGTTGCGTAGAGCTCAACAGCAGTTCCCTTTGGACATAAGAAAGCTTCTGTCTTGGATGAATCAATCTTGCCATCCTGTATATCCTGCTGTCTTGCTACCAATAAGATGACATCATCGGCAGCAATATCGATCTCGCTGTCACGATGATATTCAAAACAATTTAACTTGGTATTTGTTCCATTACAGTAACCAATCTGGATCGGCATACCGCCATAGCAGTTGATCTGAAGATCCTTGTAAGCAGGTGTTGCCTCTAACTCAGCACAGCCCGGAACGTAGATCACAGAATCGGCAGGCTTCTCAGAGCACTTCTCCAAGGTGGCAAGTAGTTCGGCATAATCGTAACCGTCTACGACGCGTCCATATACTTCAAATGCTTTGTCATTTACTGATTGTATGTTCATTTTTTCCTCCATTCTGAAACGTCTCTATACGGAGAGAACATTTCGATAAAATATTGTGATTATTATAGCACACATCTTTTTTTTCGACTATGTATTTATCATGGATCTTCGAACTCTAATATGTTGAGTTGTCAGATTGTTCAAATTTTCCTTGCAAAAACTGTCGCAAATCATATGGAGTTGTGCTATACTGAATAAGATAGTGGGGAGATAGATTCTTAATGAAATGCATCGAGAAAGGTTTGGTGATTACAAATGCGGATAGCACTTGGACAACTGGACATGGTGTGGGAGAATGCAGATGCATCTATAGATAGAGCGGAGACGCTGATCAAGCAGGCAGCGGAAGCCGCGGCAGAATGCATTATATTTCCGGAGATGAGCTTTACCGGAGTCACTCTAAACACGGCAAAAGTGGCAGAAGATCCTAAGGATTCTCGCACAGTGCAGCGAATGAAAGAATTGGCAAAATCTTACAATCTTGCCATTGGCTTTGGATGGGCAGCAAGCCCGGAGGGAGAAGAAAAGCTTGTAACCAATCGCTTTACACTATTGGACAAAGAGGGAACGGTAGTCGGAGAATATAAAAAAATGCATCCGTTTACTTATGGGGGTGAATCGGATTGTTATGCCAAAGGAAATGAAATTGTTACTGTCCCGTTTTTGGGACGGAAGATAGCCCTGTTTATCTGTTATGATCTACGTTTTCCGGAGATCTTTCAGATCGCAGCACGGGAAGCGGATGTTTTGCTGGTGATCGCTAACTGGCCACAGATCAGGCGGGAACATTGGCAGACACTACTGCGGGCACGTGCAATCGAAACACAGTCTTATGTAGTCGGCGTGAATTGCGTGGGAATGCATGATGGCTGTGAGTATTCCGGAGACAGCATGGCAGTAGATTCGATTGGTAATATTTTAGGAATGCTGTCCGGCAGGGAAGGAATTCTTGTTTGTGATCTGGATGACAGAGCGTGGTCATTGCGTCACAAATTCAGCACTAGGGCAGATCGCAGAGAAGATCTGTACCGCACTTATTTTGCTTTAGATAATTAAAGTAAATGACATGGAGGAAGATATGAGACAATATGAAATAGCGATCCGCATTGCACAGGTGCATCATTTAGCGGAAGAAAGAAAATATAAGAAAGCATTGACGGTCATCCAGACGTTAGACATGCGTCAGGTTCGTAATATCAGTGACCTCAAGGTATTTGCGGAGGTGTACACCCGCACAGAGCAGTTTGAGGCGGCGAAGGCAACTTATCTGCGGATTTATAAAAAGTCTAGAACACGCCGTATTTTATATCGTTTGATCTATTTGGCGATACGCACCAATGAACTGGACGATGCAGAAAGCTATTATAAAGAATTTGTACGCATGAATCCAAATAATAGAGATGCTTTGATCTTACGGTACCGCATTGATAAAGCTGCGGGCGTGCCGATCAGTCAGTTGATCGACACATTAAAGAGTCTCAAAGAAGAAGAATACATAGAAGAGTGGGCATATGAGTTAGCGAAACTGTATCAGCAGGCGGGGCGCTACGAGGAATGTGCGGAAGAATGCGAAGATATTAAGTTATGGTTTGGTCAGGGCGAGATCGTAGAACGCGCCAAGCTTTTGCTGGAGCATATTGAAGAGAAAAATCCGCTGCCTTTTATGGATGATAAGGATTTTACGGTTAAGACCGAGAAACCAAATCCGGATGATACCGGATCACTTCCGGCGTTGAATGAATATTTGGAGGCAGGAAATGAACAGGAGATGAAATATCTTAAGAAAGTAGATCCTGCGAAGTTTGAGGAGACGATGGTTAAGACAATATCTGAGGAGGAGCAGGAAAGCGAGTCGGAGATGGACGAACAGTCTGCATCGACAGAGAGTACAGAGAAGTCAGCAGAAGAGGAATCTACAGATATATGGAAACCGGAGACTCCGGTGGAATCGGCTGCGACAGAAGAGGCGCAGGAAATCTTTTCGGATGCTCCGGTAGACGCAGAGCCGGAGAACATTGCAATGGAGACTGCGTCAGAGCCGGCTAAAGAACCACAAGAGCCTAGGGCGGCACAGACAACGGTTACAGCCCAACCGGCAGACAATAAGTACAGCGCGATCAATCCTGCAGATTTTCCAAGGATTTCACAGTCAGGAACCGGGATCACACAGGACCTTGCGGCAGAAATCTCTGCTATTTATGAGGCGGAGCAAAATGAACAGTTAAAAGAAAAAGCAGTTGCTGTATACCAGGAATTGCCAAATAAAACAAATGAAGTATTTGAGCGTATGACAGAATCATCTGCACAGACACCAACAAAAGAGTATGTTCCACTCTCTTCTCAGAACAAAGAAGTTACAGCAGAAGAGACAGATATGGCGCAGACGAATGTCATTCCGACCGTGGATGTACCGGAAGAACCGATGTTTCAGGAGACAGTGGTTATTCCACCGGAGGCAGAGAGAGAATCTTTACCGGAGCAGTCTGCAGAAGAAAATGTATCCGGCAGTGTAGAACAGCCGGTGAATGACGATGTCGTTGATGCAGCTTTCAACGGACAGACGGAACAGGATGCGGCAATGACTGCCGAGTCAGAAATTAACACATCAGAGGAAACACAAATACCAAACGAAGATGGTGATCCGCTGCCAGAGCAGCAGATCGCTGGCACAGAACAAACAGCGGAGGCGGTATTAATGGACGAATTAGAAAAAGAAGTACAGCAGCAGGAAGCAGCGATCAGCCAGTCTTTGACAGGAGAAACGCTGCCGGAAAAGGATTTGCCAACGACACGTGCGTTACATCGTTCTTTTGCCGATATTTTGATCTTGATCGGAGGAGAACTGGATCCATCTCATTTTGTTTTGATGGGGGATGGAGAAGAACGTATTCTTGGAATATCCAAGAAAATAGCAATGGTTATGCGGGAAACCGGATATTTAAGTGCAGGACGTATCGCGCGTATTGATGCAGAACAGTTAAATAGTATGGATCTGATGCAGTTTAAGTCACAGCTCAAAGGAAACTGTCTGTTAGTTACCAGAGCGGCAGATCTGTTATTCCCAACGATCACGAAGATATTCTCCATTATGGATGAATATTACGGTGACTTTGCAGTGATCTTATCGGATGAGGGAGCGACGTTGGATCAGTTGTTCCGCTTTGTTCCAGCGTTGGCAAGAAGATTTAAATATATTATTGATATTTCACAATATACAGAGCAGGACTATCGATAAACAATCGTGGAAGTTAGACTTGACTGGATTTTGAAGTCAGGATATCAGATGCATGGAGGTTAAGTATGTCATATAAATATGAATCCGTTGTGAATGTGATCGGTCATATCAATCCGGATACTGATTCCGTTTGCTCAGCGATTGCATATGCGAATCTGAAGTCGCAGAGTACCGGAGAAAAATATATCCCGAAGAGAGCGGGACAGATCAATGCAGAAACGCAGTTTGTGTTGAAGCATTTTGGTGTGTCGGCACCCGACTATATGGGCGATGTCCGGACACAGGTTATTGATATTGATGTGCAGAGAGTGACTGGTGTTAGTCAGGAAATATCTTTGAAACGTGCATGGGAGTTGATGAAAACAGACACGCTGCAGACACTTCCGATCGTCGATGCTTCCCAAAAGCTGTTGGGGTTGATCACGATTGAAGATATTGCGAAATCCTACATGGATGTGTATGACAGCCGTATCATTTCAAAAGCAGGGACACCATTTCATAATATTGTAGAAACCTTAGATGGCGATATGATACACGGTGATATGGATGAGGAGATTACTTCCGGTAAGTGCCTGATTGCAGCCGCTAACCCGGATCTGATGGAAAGCTATATTGAAAAAGATGATATCGTCATATTGGGAAACCGTTATGAGTCACAGCTTTGTGCCATTGAGATGGGCGCAAAATGTATTATTGTCTGTGATGGAGCATTGGTTTCTTATACCATCAGCCGTCTTGCAGAAAGCAGGGGCTGTTATATTATCAAAACGCCTTATGATACGTTTACGGCATCACGTCTGATAAACCAGAGTATCCCAATCCGTTTCTTTATGAAGAGTGAAAATCTGATCACGTTTGGTCTGGGAGAATATTTGGATGATATTCGTGACACGATGGCGAAAAAGAGATACCGGGATTTCCCAATCTTAGATTGGAATGAGAATTATTTTGGTATGATTTCCCGTCGAAGTCTGCTCGGTGCGCGTAAGAAAAAGCTGATCTTAGTAGATCATAATGAGCTGACACAGGCAGTAGATGGCATGGAAGAGGCCGAGATTATCGAGATTATCGATCATCACCGTATTGGAAGTATTGAAACAATGGGACCGGTATTTTTCCGCAATCAGCCGTTAGGCTGTACGGCAACGATCATTTATCAGATGTATCGGGAACAGGGTATTGAGATTACAAAGGAGATTGCCGGTCTGCTCTGTTCAGCAATCCTGTCAGACACGTTGATGTATCGTTCCCCTACATGTACGGAAGTGGATCATATTGTCGCAGAAGAACTCGCCCTGATTGCAGGTATTCAGACAGATGAGTATGCGAAAGCCATGTTCCAGGCGGGAAGTGATTTTTCCTCCAAGACAGAAGAAGAAATTTTCTATCAGGATTTCAAAGCATTCTGCAGCAATGGTACCGATTTTGGTGTAGGTCAGATCAGCGCCATGACACAGGAAGAACTGGATCAGGTAAAAGAGAAACTGCAGCCGTATCTGCAGCAGGTTATCGCTGAGCGGAAAGTGTCCATGGTATTTGTGATGCTGACGAACATTCTGGAAGAAAATACCTATCTGATCTGTGCTGGAGAAGGTGCAGAAGAACTGGTACAGAATGCATATCATGTACACGAAGAAAACGGCTATTATCTGCTGAAGGGCGTTGTTTCCAGAAAGAAACAGCTGATACCGATGTTTATGTCAGCATTACAGGAAACATAGTTTTAATTTATCAATCAGTTACATATGTCAGCTTACACTGACTGGAATCACGCACCATGTCTCAGGTGTGTTTGATTTGGATTATAAGAGTAAAAAGAAAGGAAAAACTGTTTCGACAGTGTATGATATGGTGTCGAAACAGCAGTTGAGATTACATGAGCAAGCAGATTTGGAAATCAGGAAATATGCTTTATCCGGTACCGGCAGTTATGGTAAGCTGTCAGCGTCCGGGAGAAAAACCAAATATGGTAACGATTGCATGGGCAGGAACCGTATGCTCAGACCCGGCAATGGTATCAATCTCCATCCGTCCGGAACGTCATTCCTATGATATTATCAAAGAGACCGGTGAATTTGTCATCAATCTCACCACCGAAAAGCTGGCGCGCGCGTGCGACTACTGCGGCGTTGTCAGCGGCCGTAATGTGGATAAATTTGCGAAAACCGGTCTGACGCCCATGCCGGTCGAGCATGTCAGCGCACCCGCTATCGCGGAAAGCCCGGTCAACATCGCCTGCCGCGTCACCGAGAGCCGCGCACTCGGCAGCCATACCATGTTCATCGCCGAGGTGGTCGGCGTGACGGTTGATGACGAATATCTGGATGAAAACGACCGGTTTCATATCAACGATGCGAACCTGATTATGTACTCCCACGGCGAGTATTTTGCGCTTGGCAAGTATCTCGGCAAGTTCGGATACAGCGTGCAGAAGAAGAAAAAGAGGAAGAAGTAAGGCGTTTTCAACTGCATACTATTGGCTGAAATATCAAATTGGAATTTAAGGAGGTCTTGTATGAAGAAAATAGTATGTACAATGCTATGTATTATGCTTTGAGTGCTTGTGGTGGAGATGTCAGTGAAGTAAAAACTCATAATGTTGAATCTGAGAGCTATTCAGAAGAGGATATTAAAGCCGCTATTGACACAATAAAAAAGGAGTTTAAGAGTGACTGGAAAGGATGCACTCTCACAGAAATTTACTATGCCGGAGATGACTGCACGAAAGATCATAAAGATTGGGCAGACAGAAACAATGCAGATGAAGTCATTGTTTTATTATCTTCATTCGATGTTGATTCATCTGGTGGAGACGGGTCTTTGAATCCAAATAGTACATACAGTGATTGGAAGTGGATTTTAGTTAGAACAGATGGCGGAAAGTGGCAGCATGTTGACCATGGATATTAAGTCAAATTCCAGTTTTCCGCACCATGCACCCCATAACAACGCAAAACCGGCATCTTCCGATGCCGGTTTCTTTTCATTTCATTTCTTTATCAAATCGCTGTTCAGCCCAGCATTCTGCCGCGCAGCAGAATCGTGTGAATGTTCAGCTCCTCATCCAGCAGGAGCACATTCGCCAGCTTGCCCGGCTCGAGAGAGCCGTAATCGTGCTCAACGCCGATAGCGCGCGCCGGATTGGTGGACGCGGAATGAATCGCCTGACCGAGCGGAACACCCATTTTAACAGCCGAGCGCACGCAGTCCATCAAATTGGTTGCGGAACCCGCAATCGTGCCGTCGTGCAGGGTGGCAAGATTGCCGCGCACGGTAACCGCCTGTCCGCCGAGCGAATACTCGCCGTCATCGAGTCCGGTCGCCATCATGCTGTCCGAGATCAGGATAACACGGTTCTCAAACAGCCGGAAGGTCGCGCGAACGACCGACGGATGCACATGCACGCCGTCCGCGATGAGTTCAACCGCCACGTTATCGTTGTCAAAGGCCGCACCGATGACGCCCGGTGCCCGATGAGAAAACGGCGGCATGGCGTTGTACAGGTGGGTCACCTGCCGCGCACCGTGCTTGAAGGCTTCGCAGGCGGTGTCGTAATCCGCTGTCGTGTGCGCAATCGAGATACGCACCTCGCCTGCCAACTCGTCGATCGTCTCCATCGAACCGGGCAGCTCGGGTGCCAGATCGCACAGCTTGAACAGACCGCCGGCTTTTTCCTGCACCCGGCGGAACATGGCCGCGTCCGGCGCATGCAGATAAGCGCCGTTCTGCGCACCCTTTTTCGCCTCGGAAATGAACGGGCCTTCCATGTTGATGCCCACAAGCGCCGCGTCATTGCTCTCCACCTGATAGGTTGCGGCGGCTTCGGCAATCTGTGTCAGCTTGTCCTCCGGATAGGTCATAGTCGCCGGACAGATGGCGGCCACGCCGATCTGTGCCTGATACTTTGCCAGTGTGGAGATAGCCTCATGCGTGCCGTCGCAGAAATCGCGGCCCATGCAGCCGTGAAAATGCAGATCGACCAGTCCGGGCACGGCGTACAGACCGCCCATATCCACCGCATCCGCGCTCACCTCTGCGGATGCAATCCGGTCGCCCGAGATGGACAGTCCGCCGGTCTTGAACGTGCCGTCCGGCTGATATACCCTCAAATTGCTAAATTCCATAACTTTTCTTCCTTTTTAGAGCAAATCGCCGCACTTAGACAGTGCCGCCTCGTCCGCTACGATGGAAACATCTGTGTGCAGCTGCAGGATGGATGCCGGAACCTGAGGCGTTACCGGGCCGAAGAACGCTTCGCGGACGGTCTCTGCCTTGTTTTCACCGGAAACCACCAGCACGATGCGCCGTGCCAGCATGATGGTCTGCACGCCCATGGTGTACGCCTGACGCGGCACGTCATCCGCCGACGCGAAAAAGCGTTTGTTTGCCTCGATGGTGGACTCGGTCAGATTTACACAGTGCGTACCCTTGGAGAAATACTCGTCCGGCTCGTTGAAGCCGATGTGTCCGTTCAGGCCCATGCCGAGCAGCTGCAGGTCAATGCCGCCCGCCGCCTTAATGGCTGCATCGTAGCGCTTGCACTCCCGCTCGGCGTCAAGCTGCGCGCCGTCCGGCAGATTGATGCGCTCTGCCGGCACATTCACCGCGTCGAAAAAGTTCTTGTGCATGAAATAGTGATAGCTCTGGTCGTGATCGGGTGTCAGGCCGCGATATTCGTCCAGATTGAAGGTCGTGCAGCCGCCGAAGTCCACATCGCCCTTGTTATACCATTTAATCAGCTGCTCGTAAATGCCGATCGGTGACGAACCGGTCGCCAGACCGAGTACGGAATCCGGTTTGAGAATAACCTGTGCCGAAATGATGTTGGCTGCCTTGCGGCTCATGTCGTTATAATCCTTAGCGCGAATGATTTTCATGGAATACCTCTTTCTTCTGTCTCCGGAAATAGAAAGGGCAGGCAATGTGCCCGCCCTTTCCATTGCGCGGAGCGCAATCGTGATATGCAAACAAGATAGGTTAGTTAGATTGGTTGCGATTTCTTAACCATTCGGTGTTCCCACGCGGCTGTATTTCCAAACCGTGTGCGAGCACTTCAGGCTGCGTTGCATTGCTTTCAGTGTTACTTCAGCATCTTTGCCATTTCGTCGGCTACGAACTGGACCTTGGTGCCAATGATAACCTGAACTGCGGTCTGCGACGGACGCATTACGCCAGCCACGCCTGCAGCCTTGATCTTCTTCTCGTTGACGAGCGTGCCGTCCTTGACTTCCAGACGCAGACGGGTAATGCAGTTATCCAGAGATTCTACATTTTCCTTGCCGCCCAGACCTTCGAGGACTGCAGCTGCAATTGCGGTGAAGTCGTTATTTGCCAGCTTGGCATTCTTGTCAACCTCTGCGAAGTCGGCTTCTTCATCCTCACGGCCCGGGGTCTTGAGGTTGAACTTGGTGATCGCAAAGTAGAATACCAGATAGAATACAACGAATGCTGCGATACCCAGCGGGATGATCATCAGCGTGTTGTTCGCTGCCGGCAGGAAGGACGAGAATACGAGATCGGTCGCGCCTGCCGAGAAGCAGAAGCCTGCGCGGAAGCCGACATAGTAGGTGATGATGGTGAAAATGCCGTACAGAGCTGCATAAACAACATACAGCGGGAAGCACAGGAACATGAAGCCGAACTCAAACGGCTCGGTAACGCCGCAGACGA
>ERZ826613.4096-NODE-4096-length-11177-cov-2.705628_pt1 | contig 11177 bp, 6 predicted proteins | sample MGYA00519925_ERZ826613 | MGnify/ENA primary metagenome ERZ826613 (study PRJEB31778, sample SAMEA3449236) | human gut metagenome | biome: human gut; feature: human-associated habitat; material: faeces | place: United Kingdom | collected 2010/2012 ... | reverse complement strand
GTGCTCAAGCCCCTGCCGGGCGGCGACTACCGGTTCACCGGGAACGAGCATCTGCTGGCGATGGCCGCCCGCGAGGACGCGAAGAAGCTGCTGCGCAGGATTTGACGCGCCTTAGATGAATTCGGGTTTATTTTGACGTTTTATCCATGAAATCCGCGCAAGGTTCTTGCAAAGCGCCGGGCGGTATGATATACTGACATTAATCTGATTGGAGGATTCTGACCATGACGAACTTCTCTTTCGTGCGATTTAGCGGCTATACCGTCTGTGGGCATAGTCTTGCTGTCGTGCGCGCATGAGAAGGCGTTGGGTGAATCTTTCGCCGGGCTGAAACGATTTTTCAGGCCCCTGCCACACCATGGCGGGGGTCTTTTTCTATCCGATTGGGCCTCCGTTTGTATGAAAAGAAAGCGAGGAAAACGATTATGATTATCATCATGAAACCGCAGGCCACCGAGGAACAGATTGGAAGTCTCTGCCACGATTTAAGCCGGCAGGGCATGCAGGTTCAGCGCAACGCGGGCGTGGATTGCACGGTGCTGGGCGTGCTGGGCGATGTGGCCCGTCTCGATCCGCACGACTTTTTGATTCAGCCGGGCGTTGAGCGCGTGATGCCGGTTTCCGAGCCGTTTAAAAAGGCAAACCGCAAATTCCATCCGACGGACAGCGTCATCGATTGCAGCGGCGTGAAGGTCGGCGGGCGCAAGCTGGCGCTGTTCGCCGGCCCGTGCTCGGTTGAGAATTACGACCAGATTACCGATACGGCGCTCAAGGTGCGCGCCGGCGGCGCAAACATCCTGCGCGGCGGCGCGTATAAGCCGCGCACGTCGCCCTATGCGTTCCAGGGATTGAAGCTGGAAGGCCTTGCCCTTTTGGAGCAGGCCAAGGAGCTGACGGGCATGCCCATCTGCACGGAAATCATGAGCCCGAAGCTGGTGGAGGAATTTGACCGCCGTGTGGATGTGATTCAGGTCGGCGCGCGCAACATGCAGAACTTCGATCTGCTGACCGAGCTGGGGCAGACCCACAAGCCGATTCTGCTCAAGCGCGGCTTGTCCGCGACGATCAACGAATGGCTGATGAGCGCGGAATACATCATGGCGGCGGGCAACCCGAACGTCATCCTCTGTGAACGTGGTATTCGGACGTTTGAGAAGATGATCCGCAACAATCTGGATATTTCCGCTGTGCCGCTGATTAAACAGAAGTCGCATTTGCCTGTGATTATCGACCCGTCGCATGCCGCGGGTATTGCGTGGATGGTGCAGCCGCTTGCGCGCACGGCGATTGCCGCCGGAGCGGATGGCCTGATGATTGAGGTGCATAACAACCCGAAGGCAGCGCTGTGCGACGGCGCGCAGTCGCTTGACCCGAAACAGTTTGATACGCTGATGATCGATGTGAAACGACGCGTTGCGTTTGAAGAGAAAACGCTGCTGTAAAGAGATACAAAGCCGGATGTTCGCTTGTCCCCAAAATGTGGAAGCGAAACATCCGGCTTTCTGTATGTTTAGCGGTATCAGCTTTTTGGAGAACGGTTACGGCGATGTATGCAGGCGGAGTGCGCGCCAAAATTCCACCGTGCCTACGCCGTCCGGCCAATGAAACAGCGCGTCGGCCTCTGACCATGTTGCGGGCGAAATATCCGTTTCGTTTTTCTCTGCGGCCAATTCGCGAGCAAGGGTGACGAATGGCATCAGGTAATCAAAATTCCGCTGCTGCTGCAAACAGGTGATATGCGCCATGATGGGGCATGCTTCCGCAAAACCGCTGCTGATGAACAGTTCCTTGAGCGGCGCGGGATCATACCACGCGACGCACGGCTGCAACGTGACGCTTCCGGGGGAAAGATAGAGCATCGCATATAGAGCCATGCCCGGCACGCCGTCATCCATGCAGCCCGTACTGCCAATCACGTCGAGCGTTAAATTTGGCAGACTGTAATGCAGAGGGTTGTGTCCGTGGCCGCAGATGATGCGCGTGTTGGGCGCATATTTTTTTTCTTGCAGGCGGGGAAGCGCCAGCGCCGGGTCAAACACGGGAAAGCGGTCATCTTCCGGCAGGGCATGGCAAAAGGTGATGCCTGAATAGGATAATGATTTTTGAAAGGTGATTTCGTCGGGCTTGAGGAGCGACGCATTGAAACGCAGCGAAGCGAAGTTTGCGCCGGCGTATTTCGGATCGTTGTTCATGGCGGACAGGATGTATCCCTCATGATTGCCGTGCAGACAGGTTACGTTTTCGGAACGAAGCAGCCGGAGCGTGTCGCGAGGCGCCGGCCCCAGATTGACCTGGTCGCCCAGGGAAATGATGCGGTCAGGTCTGTGCTTTTTATGAATATCTGAGAGAACGGCTTCGGCGGCCAGCAGATTGGCATGGATATCGGCGATGAGCGCAATGGCTTCCATAGATCCTCCTGATAAAGATATGGAATGGAGAGGGCTTTTATGTTATAATTCTGGATGTACCTTCAAATTCCTGCCGCATGTTTCACGTGAAACATTTTGGCGGAAGTTGAGAGCGTTGTTTCACGTGAAACATCCGAAGCAAATCGGGAGAGAATGTTTCACGTGAAACATTTTGGGGAAACGGAGGGAGTCGCGCAATGAAAATACTGACGGCAAGACCGCATAGACTGCTGGAGGAATGCGTTCGCAGATTGGGCGAAAAGACACAGCAGGGTGAAAGCTGCATGTTTTTGGTGCCGTCGCAGTATACTTTACAGGCGGAAATTGAAATCATGGAGCGGTTGCATGTTAAGGGATCGTTCTTGATTGATGTGCTTTCGCCGAAGCGGCTTCAATCGCGGGTGTTTGAGCTTGCTGGTATGCCCAAACAGACGATTTTTGATGAACGCGGAAAGTGTATGGTGCTCAGCACCATCATCGAGGAACAGAAAGATGAATTGACCATCTATCGCGGTGCGGCGCAAAGCGGAACGGCAGGATTTACTGCGCGCATATCAAGCATGATCGCCTCGCTCAAACGAAGCGGATTATCGGCAGCCGACGTGGCAGAGAGCGTCCAAAAAATGGAAGAAGAAAACCCGGCACGTGCGAAACTCGGCGACATTGCGCGCATTTATGCGGCCTATGAACAGCGAATGGCGGGAGAACTGGCTGATGCGGAGGATGTTTCGCGGGAAATGTGCGCTCGATTTGCCACTTCCGGTCTTTTTAAGGAGCAGAATATATTCGTCTATGGCTTCGATATGATCACGCCGACTTTTGCGGCTGAACTGCTGAGCATGGAGCCGCTTTGCAGCTGCTTAACGCTGGCGATTGAAACGGATGCCAATGCCGCTCCGGATGGAAGGCTCTTTGCGCCCGTCAATTACAGCCTGGAAAGACTCGAAAAGCTGGCTAAAGAGCGGGGCGTTGCAGTCAAACGCGAAGTTTTGAACGGCGAATTGGATGCGCCGGCCGATATTCGGGAAATGGAAAAACAGCTCTATGCCTTGGGCTGTGCGCCGTGTATGGAAGAGCCGACCGCCATTGAACTCCATGCGGCCAGCGGAAAGCGGCAGGAGGTGTACCTTGCGGCGGCCAGAATGCGTCGTCTGGCTGCGGAAGGGGAGGATGCGGCCCAGATGGCAGTGGTCTATCCCAAACAGAGCGGATATGGCCCGCTGCTGCAAAACATTTTGCCCATGTATGGCCTTTCGGCGTATGTGGCGGAGAAACGGCAGGCGGGCGCACATCCGCTGAGTCGATTTATTCTTAGCGCATTGACGGCGATTTCCGGAAACTGGCGGCTTGCGGATATTCTGGAATGCGCACAGAGCGGCTTTTTAGGGCTGAGACAGGACGAGCTTGATCGATTCTGCGTTTACTGCGAAGGGGCCGACGTGCGCGGCGACGCCATGCGCAAGCCGTTTCGCTATCCCAAGGGCGTGACCGAAGAAGAACTTGCCGCGCTGGAAGAAAGCCGTAAGCAGGTGATGACGCCTCTTTTGGCGTTGCAGCATGACTTGCAGGCGGCTGAAACGGCGGATGACACCATTCGCGCCGTTTTGGCACTGCTGGAAAACGTGCACGCCTATGAAACGCTGGAAGATATGCGCGACGAGCTGAATGCCGCCGGTTTGACGGCAGAAGCGCAGGATTGCGCGCAGGTTTGGAACGCAATGATGACGACGCTCGATCAACTGCACACACTGCTCGGCGGGCGAGCCGTTTCGGCAAAGACGGTAACGGGCCTGCTTCAAAACGGACTTTCCGCGCTTGAACTGGCGGCGCTTCCCCCGGCGGATGGCGCAGTGATCTGCGGCGAAATCGGCAATGTGCGCACAGCACAGGTGCGCACGCTTTTTGCCATCGGCATGAACGATATGCCGGGGAGCGGTGATAACGGCCTGCTGACGGTGCAGGAACAGCAGGCAGCGCAGGAGGTCAGCGGAGCCTATCTGGGCATGACGCCTCAGGAAAGCGCGGCGCTGGGTCAGCTGGACGAATTAAAAGCACTTTCGGGCGCAAAGGAAAGAATCATTCTTTCATACGCCGTGGCGGACGATACGGGAAGGACGCTGCGCGAAGGAGAAGCCGTGCAGGCGATCCGCAGATTGTTTCCGAATATGCCTGTTTACGGTGGACTTGCACAGGAGGAAAGGGCGGAGATGCTCTGTGCCAAAGCGCCGGCGCTTGAAGCGCTGGCCGTGGAGCTGTCCGAAACGGCGGACGGACGGCGCGAATTGGGACGGCAATATGCGTCGGCAGCGGCTGTGCTGTCGGGGGAGGAAGAGAGCGCGCGGCAGTTGTTCAATGTAACGCGCGTACTGGGCGCTCCGCCGGATAAACGGCTGCAAAACACGCTGGCGCGAACGCTGTATGGCCGCCCCGTCAGCAGCGTTTCCCGATTGGAAACCTTTGCACAGTGCCCGTATAAGCACTTTGTCCGCTACGGCCTTGCGCCTAAACGGGAACAGCGGCCCGGCGTAGATGCGGCTGAGCTGGGTACGCTCTATCATGAGGCGGCGGAACGATTTACCCATGCTGTGACGGCGTTGCCGGAATTTCCGGAAGTCTCCGTTGAGGTCTGCGACAAATTGATGGATGAAGCGGTTTCGCCGCTGATCGACGCGTGGCGGGAATCGCCGATGGGGGAGAGCAGGCGCGGCGAAGCCGTTGCCAGGAGAATCCGAAGAACGGCGAAACGCACCGCGCGCAACATTGTTTCGCAGTATGCGGACAGCAGCTTCCGGCCCGTGCAGATGGAGTTTGTTTTTGGGCAGAACGGACTGTCGCCGATCGTGCTCGAATTGGGCGACGGCACATTCGTCTATTTGCAGGGGCGAATTGACCGCGTGGATGTGATGACGGGCGGTGGACTGCGCGTCATCGATTATAAGAGCGGAAGCCGGAAATTTGATCCGACGCTTGTTTACTGGGGGTTGCAGCTTCAACTGCTGCTGTATCTGGCGGCGGCGCTGGCGCGCGTGCCGGGTTCGCACGCGGCGGGTTTTTTCTATTGTCGGATTGCCGATCCGACGGTGCAGACCGAATCACGCATTCGGGAAGAGGTGGAGCGGCAGATCGCCAAAAAGCTGGCGTTGAGCGGAATATCGCTCAGCGATGTGACGATTCTGCGTGCGCAGGGCGGCCAACAGGCGGCGATGGTCACGAAAGATGGAAAGCCGAACGGCCGGTTTGCCGCGTCGATGGTCGATGAAGCAGGCATGGAAAAACTGCTGACCTTTGCGCGAAACAAGGCGGCGGCTTTGGCGGATGAAATTTACGCGGGCGAAATTGATGATTCCCCTGTTGAACGCGAAACGTTCAATGCCTGTCAGAACTGCGAATATTCGGCGATCTGCGTCTTTGATCCGCTGCGCAAGCCGCGCAGACGATTGACGGCAAAACGGTTGGAAGATTTGACCTGACTTATCCACAATTCATCCGGCCCTGGGGAAAACCCAGGGCAGTTTTTTAACTTCTTCAGTCAGTTTCGCAGAGGGTTTCTTCACAGAGGAAAATAAAAGAACATGCGTTTTAAAACAAGATTGTTAAGAAAAACGTTTTTAGAATGGGTTACAAAAACTTCCTCTTTGAGATGGGTGCCAAAGACAGTAGGACAGCGCATAAAAATACAGCTCCCCTGCATGAGAGGAGCTGTATTTACACACAAATTGTATCAAAAGAGGCTGATAAATAACTTTAGAAATCAGTGATTGCGGTAATAGTTGATCAGGCAGCCGTCCGCAATAATCTGGCGTTCGTCTTCGGTCAGCGCGCCGGTGGAAACGGAGGTCTTTTTCACACTGCCGTCGGCCTTGACCACATACGCGTCAAACGCCTGTCTGCCGCTGAGGATCGCTTCGCGGATGCCGGGCACAAATACCCAGTCGCCCAACGCGTAATCCTCCGGCGTGGCGGTGAGCAGCGGCGCCATGCCCCAGTTGATGCAGTTGCTGCGGTAGCGCTTGGTTGCGTATTCCTTCGCGATGTTGGCGCACGCGCCGAGCACACGCTGGCAGCTTGCGGCCTGCTCGCGGGCGGAACCGTCGCCCGGCTTGTTGGCGTAAATCGTCGAGCCGATGACGGTCTCGGCGGGCTTGTTGGCGACGCCCGCCTTGGTGAGCGCCGCGTAAACGGCGTTTACATCATCCGGGAGCGCTTCGCCCTGTTCGCGTGCGACTTCGACAGCATGCACGGCCTTTGCGTTGCCGACATATGCCGGGTCCTTGCGGGAGAGCGCGAACTCCGCCAGACGCAGCGGATTGGAGCGGTAGGAAGAGGTTTCGCCGGACGGAATCAGCTCGTCGGTCGTCGTCACCGGGTCGGTGATGTAGGAAACCACCTTCACGAGCAGATCGTCAGAGAGCGCGGGCTGTTCCGGCCAATCCTTGATGTTCGGCCCCATGCGCAGCTCGTGCTCCGGCTCGGCCTTACCATAACCGTTGTAAACGCGCTTCTCATACACGCTGCCATCGAAGAAATACTGCGGATGGGTGTAGGTCACATCCAGATCCGTTGCGGCGGTCAGGCGGCCGCCGTTGATCGCCGTCGCGGCGATGGAACGTGCATCCATCAGCGCCACGCCGGACATCTGCCCCTCGCCGGGCTTGCTGCCCTCGCGGTTCGGGAAGTTTCGGGTTGTGTGGCGGATGGAGAACTCGCCGTTGGCCGGGGTGTCGCCGGCGCCGAAGCACGGGCCGCAGAAGCACTCGCGGATGATCGCGCCTGCGGAAGCGATGTCGGTCAGCGCGCCGTTCTTCATCAGCTGGATATATGCCGGCATGCTGCCCGGATAGACGCTCATCTTGAACTCGCCGTTGCCGCAGCTGTGGCCGCGCAGAATATCCGCAACTGCGCAGACGTTGTCAAACGTGCCGCCGGAGCAGCCCGCGACCAGACCCTGATCGACCCAGATTTCGCCGCCGCGAATCTTGCTCATCAGGTCGAGCTTCGCGCCGGTGATCTGCGCGTTGGCCTTCTCCTGGCATTCGTGCAGGATATCCGCCGCATTGGCTTTCAGCTCGGCGATGGTGTAGGTGTAGCTGGGATGCATCGGCAGGGCGATGGTGCATTCCACGGTGGAGAGATCGACATATACGCATCCATCGTAATACGCCACGTCGGCAGGCTTGAGCGCCCTGAACGCTTCCGGACGGCCGTGGATGGTCAGATAATCCTTCGTGTTCTGGTCGGTTTCCCAGATGGAGGACCAGCAGGTCGTTTCGGTCGTCATGACGTCGATGCCGTTGCGGTATTCAATCGGCAGGTTCGCTACGCCGGGGCCGACGAACTCCATGACCTTGTTCTTCACATAGCCCTTAGCGTAGACCGCGCCGATGATAGAGAGCGCCACATCCTGCGGGCCGACGCCGTCGCGCGGCTTGCCGGTCAGGTAGATGGCGACCACGCCCGGACGCGCTACGTCGTAGGTGCGGCCCACCAGCTGTTTGGCCAGCTCGCCGCCGCCTTCGCCCACGGCCATAGTGCCCAGTGCGCCATAGCGGGTATGGGAGTCAGATCCCAGGATCATGCGGCCGCAGCCTGCCATCATCTCGCGGTTATAGCTGTGGATAACTGCCATGTTGGGCGGAACATAAATGCCACCGTATTTATGCGCAGCGGAAAGGGCAAACTGATGGTCGTCCTCGTTGATGGTGCCGCCCACCGCACACAGAGAGTTGTGGCAGTTGGTCAGCACATACGGCAGGGGGAACTTTTCCATGCCGGAGGCGCGCGCTGTCTGGATGATGCCCACATAAGTAATATCGTGGGAAGTCATCGAATCAAACTTGATGCGCAGGTCTTTCATATCCGGCGCAGTGTTATGGGCTTTCAGAATGCCGTAAGCAATGGTGCCCTTGCGGGCCTCTGCTTCGGTCACATGGGCCGGTGCGGTATCGGTCAGCTGGCCGTTGACCAGGTACACGCCGTGGTCGTGCAGTTTCATTTTCATGCTCCTTCCTGCAAGACGGCTTTATTACAGCCGTGCCGCAACAGCGTCAGTAAATTCGGTGGTGGTGGCGGTACCGCCAATATCCGCGGTAACAGCCTTACCCTCGGCAACCTGTGCCAGAATGGCGGCGTTCAGCCTGGCGGCCTTATCCGTCATGCCCAGGTCGTTCAGCATCATGGAAAATGCCATCAGGATGGCGCTGGGGTTGGCCTTGTTCTGGCCTGCAATGTCGGGGGCGGAGCCGTGGACGGCCTCATAGATGCGGGTCTTGGCGCCAATGTTGGCAGAGGGGGCAAAGCCCAGGCCGCCCACCAGACCGGCGCACAGGTCGCTGATGATATCACCGTACAGGTTGGGGGCAACCAGAACGTCAAACTGCTCCGGCTTCTGCACCAGCTTCATGCACAGGGCGTCAATAATGCAGTCGTCTGCTTCAATGGCGGGGTAATCCTTGGCGACCTCGCGGAAGGTGGACAGGAACATGCCGTCGGTCAGCTTCATGATGTTGGCCTTATGGACTGCAGTCACCTTTTTACGGCCGTTGGCGACAGCGTAATCAAAGGCAAAACGGCAGATGCGCTCGCAGGCGGGCTTGGTGATGAGCTTTACGCCGTTGGCAATCTCATCGTTCAGCATGTACTCGATGCCTTTATACAGGTCCTCGGTGTTTTCGCGCACAATAACAAGGTCCACATTTTCAAAGCGGGTGGGCACACCGGGCAGGGTGCGCACGGGGCGCAGGTTGGCGTAGGTATTAAAGCGCTGGCGCAGCTGCACGTTGATGCTGCGGAACCCTTTGCCGATAGGGGTTGCGGTGGGGCCTTTCAGCGCCCAGCCGTATTCTTCAATGGCATCCAGTGCGCCGGGCTGCAAAAGCTCACCATGCTCTGCGGCGTACTCTGCGCCGGCGGCGTATTCTTCCCATTCAATACCGGTTGCCAAAACATCCGAAATTTTGCGCACGCTCTGCGCAATTTCGCGGCCAATGCCGTCACCAGGAATCAAAACTGCCTTCATATCGGTTTGCCCCTTTCTAAAAAAGCGGCAGGGATGCGGCGTGCCGTGGCCGTTTACCCCGCCCTGCCGGACTGCTTTTTGCCGGTGGGCCGCGCCTTAACGCAGGACAAACCTGCCAAAAGCTGAACCACACCTGCAAAAAATTTGTTTTAATAGCATTACAGTTTGAGTATACCCATTTTGGTCAGCCTTGTCAACGTAATTCATTAAAGTTGCACCTGTATTTTGCGGATTCAAACTTTATTTTATAAAGTCATGTTTCGTTCACATTTACAATTCTTTAAGATTCATGCTTGACTACAGCGCTCAAATACTATAAAATTGTAACTGTTCAGCACTTTGAAGCGTTTTTGGCCCGCATGGCGGCGGGCAGGGCGCACTGCGGGCGCTGTGCCCGTTTTTTGCACGTGCTGGTAATAGAGTGCAGGCAAAAGCCCCCAGCGGCGCTTTTGCAGGAAAGTAAGGAGGGCGCATCTGATGTATTACCCGGATGTTCCGGCGCTTGACCCGGAAGATATTGAACTTTTGTGCAATGAGTATATTGCGCACAACAAGCATCTTGACCCCCACATTGCGGACCGCCTTGGCGTTAAGCGCGGTCTGCGCAACCCGGACGGCACCGGTGTTCTGGCGGGCATTACCAATGTTTCCAGCGTTATTGGTTACGAAAAGCTGCCCGAAGGCACCATCCGCCCCATTTCGGGCCGCCTGGTTTACCGCGGCATTGATATTGACACTCTGGCCGCCGAAGCCGACAAGAACGACCGCTTCATGTTTGAGGAAGTGGTGTGGCTGCTGCTGTTTGGCGCACTGCCCACCCAGGAACAGTATGCCCGGTTCTGCAAGCTGATTGATGAGCACCGCGAACTGCCCAAGGGCTTTGCGGACGACATGATCATGAACTCGCCCTCCCCCAACATTATGAATAAGATGGCGCGCAGCGTGCTTTCGATGTACAGCTATGACGAGCACGCCGATGATCTGAGCCTGCCCAACATCCTGACCCAGAGCATCAACCTGATTGCCGAGCTGCCCACCATGATGGTGAACGCCTACCAGCTCAAGCGCCGTGTGTATGACCACGAAAGCATGTACTTCCATTACCCCATCGCCGGGCAGAGCACTGCGGAGCACATTCTGAGCTCCTACCGTGCAGACCAGAAGTTCACCCACGAGGAAGCACGCCTGCTGGATCTGTGCCTGCTGGTTCACGCAGACCACGGCGGCGGCAACTGCTCCACCTTTACCACCCGTGTGCTGTCCTCCTCCGGCACCGATACATACGCAGCCATCTCTGCGGCCATCGGTGCCCTGAAAGGCCCCAAGCACGGCGGTGCCAACCTGAAAGTTATGCACCAGCTGGATTACATCCTGGCCAATGTGGAGCACCCGGAGGATGACGGCGAAGTGCGCGAGATGCTGCGCAAGATCATCCGCAAGGAAGCCGGTGACGGCAGCGGCCTGATTTACGGCATGGGCCACGCGGTGTACACCCTGAGCGACCCGCGCGCCCAGATCCTGAAAAACCACGCCCGCAGCCTTGCCTACAAAAAAGGCTACGATGAAGAATATAACATGCTGTGCAGCATTGAGCGCCTGGCCCCGGAGATTTTTGCCGAAGAAAAGCACGGCCCCAAAAAGGTTTGCGCCAACGTGGACCTGTTCAGCGGCCTGATCTACCGCATGCTGGGCATCAGCGAAGATTTGTACACCCCGCTGTTTGCCATTGCCCGTGTACCCGGCTGGTGCGCCCA
>ERZ826613.4079-NODE-4079-length-11229-cov-37.795328_pt1 | contig 11229 bp, 9 predicted proteins | sample MGYA00519925_ERZ826613 | MGnify/ENA primary metagenome ERZ826613 (study PRJEB31778, sample SAMEA3449236) | human gut metagenome | biome: human gut; feature: human-associated habitat; material: faeces | place: United Kingdom | collected 2010/2012 ... | reverse complement strand
AGCAGCCAGATGGCAGATTCCTGAAGCACATAAAGTTCCGTTTTCCGGTGTATTTCGGAGACAGGGAGACACAGGAACTTTGTTGGGACAACGAAAGTACCGTTGAAACGGTTGTCAAATTATCCCTAAAAAAAGATACACCTAAGATTGAGGTTACAATGGAGCCTGATGAAGAGAGCAACTACACACCAGAAGAAAAGGCTACTTATCAGAAGATTAAGGATTATGTGAAGAACAAGTATGGTGTGAATGTGCATACTTCTTATATTGCACAGGTGAAGCGGATGTGTGGTCTGGACATGGGTGAGAATTATAATAAGTCCAAGAAAAAGAATCCAGGGGTGAAGCAGTGTCCACAGGAGAAGGTGGAGTATATTAAGGATGCGTTGAGGTATTTTAAATTGATTTAGCAAAATTGATGGTGTGTCACGGCAATATCACTAGATACTCCTACAAAGTCTATAAATAAGCCATTTCTCGGCTGGAAAAGAGCTCTACTACACACTTATTACACGTTTTTAGAGAAATAGCTCGGTATGATTATATTAAATGGATAATTGACATTATGGTATATATGCCATATAATATTTACAAAGGTGATTACATGACAGAATTTAAACTGATAGCATATGAAAAAGAAAATGGCGAAGTTCCAGTAGAAGAATTTCTGGATTCTGTTAATCCTAAGATGCGAGCTAAAATATTTGGATTGCTGGGTATATTACAAGAGAAGGGAAATATGCTTAGAGAACCTTACAGTAAACATCTGGATGACGGAATATTTGAATTGCGTTGTAAATTTGGAAGTGATATTACCAGAGTCTTATATTTTTTCTATTATGAGGGAAAAATAATACTGACGAATGGATTTGTTAAAAAAACACAGAAAACTCCTAAAGAGGAGATTCAGATTGCAAAGGATAGAAGAAAAGATTTCATAGAAAGGGTGATGAAGGATGAGAACATTTGATGATATGCTTTCTAAGCAGTTAAAAGATGATGAGTTCAGAAAAGAATATGAAGCTATTCAGCCAGAGATGGATGTTATAAGAGCTATAGTGGATGCTCGTACTTCTCAGAATATGACCCAGAAGGAATTAGCTGAACGAACAGGCATCAATCAGGCAGATATCAGCAAGCTTGAGAATGGAACGAGGAATCCTTCTGTTAATTTACTTAAAAGATTAGCAGATGGTATGGGAATGGCTCTTAAGATTGAGTTTGTGCCTAAACAGAAAGCGTGATTATATGACCTCACTGGATTGGTGTCTGGTGAGGTTATTTTTATAGGTTTTCAGTTATTTGAATAAAGTGATTATATATACAGAAAGGGGAAAATATGGATTTTTTTAATGAAATCATGAAGTTTGGTGATATATTTGAAAGTCAAGAAACGATAGATGAATTGAAGGACATATCTGACGAGATAAAAAAGTATGATGTTTATGATGTCTTAGCAAGAATATCAGGCTTAAATTTAATGCCTCATAACCAAAATAAATCTGTTTTATTAGATTCCTTGATAGCAGGTATTATTTGTGAAGAGGAAAATACATACAATTCCACATATAAGATGAGTGCTGGAAAGTTTAAGAAATTAATAGGAAAAATAAATGAAACTAATTTAGCATTGTCTATTGACCCGAATGAAAATGCTTTCTACCAGAATGTAATGTTGATGGATAATTATACGGTTTTTAATGGAATTGATAATACACCCGCTTATAATCTTCAAATGCTTATAGATATATTGTTCAATTATGAAAATGACTTTCCTAAAGAATACAACCAGAAAATAGGAAGATTGATGATGCTTATATTGGGATTATCAGAGGAAATAGCTAGAAAAATAAGCATAAAGGAATGTGAAATAGCATCTGATGAAGGAAAGTATGTGGTGATACCAGATAGTGAAAAGGTCAAAGAATATGCGGAATGCGTTGTGTTTGATGAACAGAGAATACAGTTGTTTCTGAAAGATTATTCTGATTTACTGGAAGAAATAATTATGCCTTTCGGAAGTGGTAATGTGGGTTCAATGAATAATAGACCATTTTACAGTAAACCATTTGTGAGAAATTGCAGAGACAATACAATTATATTACTTAATGTTTCTCTATTACCGAATTTTCTTTTTTTTCAGGCATTAAAAATAGCTTCAGAGTTTGGAATAAAGGATAAGGTGATAAATAGATATAACAATTATGTATGGCGAGATTGCCGTAAGTCACTAGAAGCATTGGGACATCACAAAATAAAGGAGAGCATGCTTGGAATTGAGTTAATAAATAATGCATATTATAAAGAATGTATCGTAAATGTGTATAATAATCAGTTAATGTTGACTGTTTTTGTATGTGATGATGCTTGTGACTATTCAGAAAGAACAATGCACTCAGAATATCCTGATGAAAAGCATACTTTGTTATTTGAGAAGAGAATGAAATATTTTTTTGAAAAAATGCAAGAAAATGCTATCGAAAGGAATGATATCTATTGTCTGTTGATAATTAGTGGATTTGGAAGAGGAATGGGACTAAGAGTAGCTAAAAATCCATCTAAATATAAGTCGTTACAATTGAATCCATTTGAATTGCATTGTATAAGTGTCAATGAACGAAAAAAAGAGAATTTTGTACCAAGATATATACGTGCAAAAGAGAAAGTAAGCACACAAATACCAAATTTATTTAGTGAGCTAAATGCTATCAGCATATATACAAGTAATCAGTATTCATTTTATTTGGATGATGATTTTAATCCGTATAATACTACACTTTTGATTGCTCCAGGAGATTCCATTGATTATATTAATCAGTCAATAAGGAATGAGGGGGCTGTATTGATTGATTCTTATGAAGATGGTTGGAAAACGAGAGTGGTCTTGTGTGATGAAATGAGAAATATGTACACCGAAGAATGCATGATGGAGACAAAAAGGAGTACATTATGTATTCGTTATAATAACTGTATTATTTGGATTACATCTGGAGAAATAAAGGAAAAGGCAGATGTTAATTTGAATTTTTCAATTATGGACACTATATCTTATTGGCTGGCAGAATGCAAAGATATTATTGAAGATATGGAACTATTGAATACATTATATCATTTTTCAATAATATTGGAGGGGGATAAGAAAGCCTATTATTATGCTCCAACTGAGGATATTACTGTATCAGATTTAATTCGTGTTGAAAAAAGAGGCAGACATTATAATTTGGTATGGACACCTAAGGCATATAGTCAAATGAGTTGTAAGACGAATGCAAAGGAAAAAGAATTGTGCCAGATGCTTTTGGATATTTTAAATAATAATGCATATGAGCCAGTTGCTTATGAGGATAGGTTAGATAAATTGTTTGATAATCCGATGAGGAGAAAAATATTTTCTTTGGATTTTCAGGATAAACCATATTATAAACCAATATTGTTTACTGCGGATAGGCTTGTTCGAGAAGAAGACGAGGATTATTTGCTTGATATAATAGGGAAATCTATATTACAAAGTAGTAAATGGACATATGGAGTTATTCCAGATGAGAAAAGAACAATGATTGCCAATGAAGTTGTAGGAATGTTATATAAAATGTTACAAGAAGAGGTTGAGGTATTAAGTTCACATCATTTGGTAGAAGCGATTTATTCCGATTTGGAAGAAGTTTTATACAAGCTAATGCTTGCAGAAAAGACTTATGCTTATGAGTTGTCATGTTATCCTGAAAAAGAGGAACAATATATAACAGAATACAATAATTTGAATCGAGTATCATTAGCATTAAAATTCATGATGGAATACGTTGCTGCTAAACCGCCTAAAGGTGAGGTGACACTTGGTATAGGAAAATATGAATATATATTGGCAATATGCTCACTTATTATAGAGTGGGCATATAAGAATGACTTGTTTCACTATAACATTTTTAATACGCCAGTTGAAATATTGAAATCGGACCGAATAGGAATGAAGCAGGATGAATTTTATACAATATATCAATATGGCGATAAATATAGAAGAGAACAGTTATATTATAAATCTTCTAGTGATTTTCATAAAAAATATACCATCAATCATGAAGATTATTCAGATTCTTTAGATATTGCTTTTCAGGCTGAGTATGGGTATTCTTTTACTCAATTTTGTAGGTTAATAATGGGGATGATAGAATATGGTAAGGAGAGAGAAGAGCAGGAAGTTTATATAGCACCTAAGGAAAAACTTATAGAATATATTGTTCAAATTGATGAGAAGCTATCTAATGAAATAGCAATAGCCATAATTAAGGATATTTCTTTGACTGAAAGAGATGATTTTTTGAAAGTGCCATCTGGGTTTAGGAAAGAAGATGTATATCCATGGCGATTTAATCGTGCATATTCTTTTAATAGGCGGCCAGTAATAATCAGAAACGATATGATAATATGGGGGAATAGACAATTATATCATATGCTTATGTATGTGACAGACTTGATTTATGAGGGCAAAATATCAACAAAAAATGATAAGATGTGCACTTTGATAGGACGAATTAGTGATGATAGGGGAAGAAAATTTAATAAATTAATTTCAGATATCTTGTCAGATATGGAAGTGTTTGTTATTGATTCGAATGTTGATAGGATTAATAAAAAGCCTGTAGCTGACAAGAATGGAAATACATTAGGAGACATTGATGTGCTAATAATAGATAATGAGATGCATCATATATATGTAGCAGAGGTAAAGGATTTTAATTTTTCTAGAAATCCTTATGAAATTCAGCTGGAGTATCAGAAAATGTTTGTTGATGGTAAAAAGAAATGCTATGCAACAAAGCATGCTAGAAGAGTAGACTGGGTTAAGGAACACCTGGAAGATTTAAAAATATACTATCAACTATCTGATGTTATATGGAATGTTTACGGATTATTCATTGTAAGTGAGCCATTAATCAGTACGCAAGTATATCATCAAAAACTCGAAGTTATATCTAGAGCAGAGTTAAGTGTGGAACGCATTAGAAGCATTAAATAATCCATCAAATTGCTAAATGTAAGAAGGTTGAAATACACCTTCTTTTTTTATACCCATTTTTAAGGGGGTCAAAAAGCATACACAAATACTGGGACGTTCCATAAAGGAATATCCATAGATTTCGGGACTGTTTAGCAGTCCCTTTTTTGTAGTTTCAAAAAGTACACATTTCAGGACTAAGGAAGGAGCTAATATCATGAAGAGATATGGTTATCACAGAACAAGTACAAGAGAACAGCATTTAGACAGAGGCATCAAGGTGATTATGATGATATAAAGGCTCACCAGGATGAATTGTGGCAGGTAATGAAAAGTATTCTGCAAAGGTTATCTACGATTTGAGAAAGGGGGGTGAATGCGTATGGCAGCTACTAGACTTATTACGATGCATCAGAATAAAGGAAAAAGCGTAGCGAAGTCTCTTAGTGACAGAACAGATTGTGCCAAGAATGGTGAGAAGACTGAAAACGGTCAATTCATTAGTTCTTATGCTTGTCAGGCTGAGAGTGTTGATGAAGAGTTCATGTTATCAAAACGAGAATATGAGCGCCTTACTGGAAGACATCCTAAGGGCAATATCATAGCTTATCAGATCAGGCAATCCTTTAAGCCGGGAGAAATCACACCGGAGGAAGCGAATCAGGTAGGCTATGAAACCGCCATGCGATTTACCAAAGGCAATCACGCTTTTATTGTAGCGACTCATACGGATAAGGCGCATATTCATAATCACATCATCTTTAATTCTACGAGTCTTGATTGTACCCCATAAGTTCCGAGATTTCTTTTTTGTAGGATTGGCTTTGCAGAGATTATCAGATATCATCTGCCTTGAACATGGTCTGTCTGTCATAGAAAAGAAGAAGCCAAGTGAGCGTGTTAAGCGAACGACCTATCCTGAGAAGAAATCCTTCCGTGATGATATTAGAGATGCAATTGATCAGATTCTTAGGGAAGGTAGCGCAAAAGATTTTGGTGAGCTGCTTTATAAACTGGAAGATGCCGTATACGAGATTAAGCGTGGAAAGTATGTTTCACTAAGGGGAAAAGAACAGAAACGCTTCATCCGGCTGCGTTCTCTAGGTGATGGTTATACAGAAGATGACCTTAAGAAGATTCTTGCTGGTGAGATGGAGCATGCTTTTTATGATAATGAAAAAGCTGAAAAGCAGCCTAAGGCTTACCAGCGAAAAAAGGAAGATCATGAGTTTGACATTCTTATCGATATTCAAAAGAAGCTGGCTCAGGGCAAAGGAAAATATTATGTCCGCTTTGCCAAGAACTTTAATACCAAGCAGGTAGCCAAGGCAGTTTTATATCTGAAGCAGCATGACATTCGAAGCTACAATGATCTGGAGAAAAATGTGAAAACAGCAACAACGCGATTTACGGAAATTTCAGCTTCCATTAAGAATAAGGAGAAGCGACTTGCTGAGATTCAGGTTCTTAAGAAACATATCTTTGATTACTTTAAGACCAAAGACGTATATGCGGATTATCGTAAATGCGGATATAGCAAGAAGTTCCTGGAAGAGTATAGACAGGAAATCCTGCTTCATAAGGCTGCCAAGAATGCCTTTGATGAGCTTCATCTGAAGAAGCTTCCTAAGGTAAAAGATCTCAGTGCAGAGTATGCCGAGATCCTTGCAGAAAAGAAAAAGCTGTACGGTGAACATCGTCAGGTTAAGAAAGATATGCAGGAGATTCAAAGAGCAAAATATGATATCGACCAGTTACTTAAAAGAGATGAAGAGCAGAAGAAGGAACGTGTCAGAAAACACAATATCACTCGATAATTCTAATGGGGAATCTGTAAGTTTAAGACTTATGGGTTCCCTTCTTTTTTCATTTCTGAAGAAATATCCAACAGCAAAATAAAGCGATTCGTAAGAATTGCGTAGCCAAGCGATTAGCTTGTTCAAGGGGATTGGGGATGTGCCACCAACGAGCGGATAGTAGCTTTTTGTACAAAAAAGCACTGCTCGCCGCTTTGCGAAGACGCGCCCTAACACCATCGAAGATGGTGCCGCGCGAAGAGCGGAATACCTTTGATAGGAAAATTGTAAACATTGTTACAAAAATAAAACTAATTAAATGTTAATTCGAAGCCGACTTTCGAAAAGTCGAAAATTGTATTTGAAATTATGTGCATATGGGCGTATAATCTAACCTAGGACTATTTATGAGGACTTTTGGGTCCTTCACCAAGATGGGTAATCCCCATAAAAGAGGAATTATATGGCTGTATCTTATAACGGATTATGGAAATTATTAATCGACAAGAACATGAAAAAGATGGATCTTGTTGAAAATGAAAACATCGGAATCAGCAGCAGTACACTTGCTAAGATGAGTAAGGGCGAGACTGTGTCTATGAGTATCTTGGAAAAGATATGCTTAGAATTGGATTGCGATTTCGGAGACATAATAAGTATTGATAAAAGTAAAGTTTGAAGATAATTGTATCAAGTCCATTTTTGGGGGGCATAGAAAAGATTACAATTAGATAATAATCAAATTTGGAGGAAGCAATGATTACAGGAACTATTAAGAACAAAATTGATAAGATTTGGAAAGATATCTGGGCATCAGGTTTAACACAACCTATAACTGTAATTGAGCAAATTACATATTTGATGTTTATCAGATCACTTGATCAAAAAGATATAGATGCTGAGGCACTCGAGAATCTTACAGGTCAAAAGCAAAATAAGATTTTTCCAGAAACTCCAGAAGGACAGAGAATGCGTTGGAGCAAATTCAAAGACAGAGATGCTGTGGAAATCTTCGATATCATCAAGAATGAGGTATTTCCGTTTATCAAGGAAATGACTGGAGATGATGAGACTGCCTTTTCAAAATATATGAAAGATGCATCTCTTGGATATACCAATCCTGGGATTTTATCCAAGACAATTAATTCATTAGATGAGTTATACAAAGATGATATTAAGTCTTTGGATATGCAGGGTGACTTATACGAGTATATGTTGAGTAAGCTTTCTGTTGCAGGTCAGAATGGACAGTTTAGAACACCAAAACAGATCAGAGATATGATGGTTCAGCTTCGCAAACCATCACCAGACGATATGATTTGTGATCCAGCTTGCGGTACAGCAGGATTTCTTATTTCGGCAGCAGAATATATTAGAGAGCATTATCCTAATATGACAGATAAGCAGTGGGAATTATTTGATACAGATACTTTTTCTGGATTCGAAACAGATCCTACTATGTTACGTATATCCGCAATGAACTTAATGCTTCATTCGATCACAAGACCAGAAGTTAAATGGCAGGATAGTATCTCAAAGAACAATGAGATAAAAGATAGGTATGATTTAATACTTGCCAATCCGCCTTTTACCGGAACTGTTGATGAAGAAAATATAAATCCAGCATTAACAAGAATGGCTGCGACAAAGAAAACTGAGCTTTTATTCGTCAATGAGTTCGTAAGAATGTTAAAGGTCGGTGGTAGATGTGCATGTATCGTTCCAGATGGAGTTGTATTTGGAACCAGTAAAGCGCATAAGGCAACAAGAAAAGAATTGGTAGAAAATCAGTTATTAGAAGCCGTTATTTCTCTTCCTTCAGGGATTTTTAGACCATATTCAGATGTTTCTACCTCAATTTTGATTTTTACTAAAACAAATGCGGGTGGCACAGAAAATGTTTGGTTCTATGATATGCAGGCAGATGGGTTTAGCTTGGATGATAAGAGAGAAGAAGTTGAGGAAAATGATATCCCTGATATTATTACTCGCTTCTCAAATCTTGAAGCCGAAAAGGAGAGAAGCCGAAAAGAAAAATCATTTATGGTTTCTAAAGAGGATATTGCGAAAAATGGTTATTCTTTACGAATGAAAGAATACAAAGAGATAGAGTATCAAAAAATTGAATATCCTTCTTCAGAGGAATTGTTAAATGATGTTGATGCTTTAAAGGATGAGTTGGTTGCTTCACTCCAGGAATTGAGAGGCCTGTTGTCATAATGAAAAAAATTGAAAGATTAGGTGAGTACATTTCAGAGTATTCTGTTAGGAACAAGGATAATGAAGACATTCAAGTGTATAGCGTTACTAATACTAATGGATTTTGCACAGAATATTTTGATAAGGATGTGGCAAGTAAAGATCAAACAAATTATAAGATTGTTCCAAAGGGATACTTTGCGTATAACCCGTCCAGAATTAATGTGGGATCAATAGATTGTCAATCTGTTGAAGATAGGGTAATCGTGAGTCCGCTTTATGTTGTGTTTAAGGCGGATGAGAGAGTTGATAATAACTATTTGCTTCATTATTTGAAAAGTGATATTGGAAAAACATATATTAACGAGCTTGCTTCCGGTAGTGTGAGAGCAAATTTGAAATTTTCAATTTTACAAGAATTTCCATTTCCTATGATTCCTATCGAGGAACAAAAGGAAAAGATGGCTGTGATTGCAAAAATTGATGAAAGTATTGCTTGCTGTGATTCGATTATCGAAAAATTAGATCTCGCTGTCAAATCACGGTTTATCGAGATGTTTGGAGATCCGGTGTCGAATCCTAAAAGCTGGGATAAATATCTTATTAAGGATTGCTTAATTAGAATTGAGAATGGGAAAAGTTTTGTTTGCTCAAATCAAGAGAGAGAGGGAGATTCACCGGCAATTTTAAAACTTAGTGCAGCTACATATGGAGAATACTTACCAGAGGAAAATAAAGCGTTGTTAGATGATGACTTATTTAACTCAGAGGTTGAAGTCCGTGAGGGAGACTTGTTGTTTACAAGGAAAAATACACCTGATTTGGTAGGAATGGCTGCATATGTATATAAGACACCACCGAAATTAATGATGCCGGATTTAATATTCCGATTAGTTCCAAATGAAAGAATTAATCCAATTTTTTTATGGCAGCTTATTAATTGCAGAGAGTTTAGACCTATAATTCGTAGGGCTGCGAGTGGTTCGGCACAGTCAATGTCGAACATATCTAAAGAACGATTAGGGAAAATACAAATTATTTGTCCTCCAATTTCTGAGCAAGAAAGATTGCTGCCTCTTATGAAACAAATCGACAAATCGAAATTGGCTGTACAGGAAATGAAAAATAAAATGGAAATATTGAAGGCTTCAGTGATGCAAGAATATTTTTGCTAATTAAGCTGGTGAAGGATGTTGGTATGACTTTAAGATTTAAGGAGGATACTAACATGAATGAACCAATAATTAGTGAAATATTACAGGATATGTTGCCAGTTCTTGACAACTCTCAGCTGGCAAAATTAAAAGGCGTATTGGAACACAAACTGTGGAACGCTGAAATTGTATATAAGACCGTAGAAGATTCGTTTGACAAATCAAATGAAGAATTTACAGAATTATTTATTTCTGCAAAGAGAGTTGAAGGATGTAGTCTCAAAACGCTTAGATACTATCTTGCTACGATTAATAAGATGACTAATACGGTAGGAAAACATATAACAAAGATAACAACTGAGGATCTCAGGAAATATTTATCGGATTATCATGAAGAAAATAATTGTAGCAAGAGTAACATAGATAATATAAGAAGAATTCTTTCTAGCTTTTTTTCATGGTTAGAAGATGAAGACTATATTTTAAAAAGCCCAGTTAGAAGAATTCATAAGATAAAATCAGCAAAGACTGTAAAAGAGACATATACAGATGAGATGCTTGAATACATGAGGGATAATTGCGATTCATTGAGGGATCTGGCAATAATCGATATGCTTGCTTCAACGGGAATGAGAGTAGGTGATGATGATGATAAAATAAGACTAAATCAACGGAAACCCAGTAAATACAAGGGGTTGAGGCGATTTGGTCCTGAAAAAAACTTGCAACGAATCAACAAATTTATGAAGGAAAGGCCTATCTTTTATAAAAACCTTATTCAGATGAAAGAAAATATTCGCTTTTATCTGAGATGCTTTTACTGTATCACGAAAGTGATGATATTACAATTTAATAGCGAAAACAGGACCGAATTAGCTCGTAATGGATGAAAATCTGTTTAGCTGATTCGGTCATTTTTATTGATTGAAAGGTGATGAAAAAATGGCTAGAATTATTTCTATTGTAAACCAAAAAGGGGGAACTGGAAAGTCCGCATGTACAGCTAATTTAGCAGTAGGATTAGCACAAAAAAATATGAAAGTGTTAATCGTTGATGCCGATCCACAGTCTGATGTATCCGCAGGAT
>ERZ826613.4073-NODE-4073-length-11247-cov-2.850250_pt1 | contig 11247 bp, 10 predicted proteins | sample MGYA00519925_ERZ826613 | MGnify/ENA primary metagenome ERZ826613 (study PRJEB31778, sample SAMEA3449236) | human gut metagenome | biome: human gut; feature: human-associated habitat; material: faeces | place: United Kingdom | collected 2010/2012 ... | reverse complement strand
CAGGCATCTTTGTGCCAGTCTTTGCCTCAAGCTCAGCGATGTTCTTCCACTCGTCCTCAACGGGAGTGCCGCCGATTGCTTCGTAAACTGCGCCGCTGAACTTATAGGGGTTAGCGGTGGAAGCGATAACGGTCTTGGTATCATCGCCGGTAGCCTTCTTATAGTCCTCATAAACCTTGACAGCGACAGCGGTATGTGTGTCGAGAAGGTAGTTGTAATTCTCAAATGTGGACTTGATCTCTGCCTTGGTCTCAGCGTCGGAGCAGCAGCCAGCCCAGAACAGCTCGCCGATCTTCGCCTTTACATCAGCGGAGATCTCGTACCTTCCATCGGTCTTGAGCTTGCCGAACCAGTCGTTGATAACAGCTTCGTTGTCGCCGGAAAGGTGATACAGCAGACGCTCCAGGTTGGAGGAGATCAGGATATCCATAGACGGGGAAACAGTTGTGTAGAACTTTCTGTTTCTGTCGTAAACGCCTGTGTTGATGAAATCAGTCAGTACGTTGTTGCTGTTAGAAGCGCAGATGAGCTTGTTTACCGGAATACCCATAAGCTTTGCATAGTAAGCCGCAAGGATATTGCCGAAGTTTCCGGTAGGAACGACTACGTTGATCTTCTCGCCGTATTCGATCTCCTTGTTCTTGAGCAGCTCTGCGTATGTAGAAACGTAGTAAACGATCTGCGGAGCCAGTCTGCCCCAGTTGATGGAGTTAGCGCTGGACAGCAGGATATTGTTCTTTGCAAGTCTGTCGGCAATGGCCTTATCAGTGAAGATAGCCTTAACGCCGTTCTGGCAGTCGTCGAAGTTACCCTTTACAGCGCAAACATTGACATTCTTGCCTTCCTGAGTGGTCATCTGGCGCTTCTGCATCTTGCTCACGCCGTCCTCAGGGTAGAACACGGAAATGCTCGTGCCGTCAACGTCCTTGAAGCCCTCGAGAGCAGCCTTGCCGGTATCGCCAGAGGTCGCAACGAGAATAGCGATCTGCTTTCCGTCAACGGTCTTCTTTGCAGAAGTAGTCAGCAGATAAGGCAGGATCTGGAGCGCCATATCCTTGAATGCGCAGGTCGGACCATGCCAGAGCTCAAGCACATATGTGCCGGGAATGAGCTTTGCAAGCTCAGCGATGTTGTTGGAATCGAAGTTCTTGTCGTTGTACGCAGAATCCACGCAGTGACGGATCTCGTCAGCGGTGAAGTCTGTCAGCAGACGGCTGAAAACCTCGAAAGCCCTGTCGGCATAGCTCATGTCGCACATTGCAAGGATCTCGTCCTTGCTGAGCTGAGGAATGCTCTCGGGAACATACAGACCTCCCTCGTCTGAGAGACCTTTGGTGATAGCGTGCGCGCTAGTCACATTCAGGGCAGAGTTTCTCGTGCTTCTGTAATTCATTGTTATCGTCCTTTCATAGACTGTTTTCTGATTAGTTGACCGTGTAAACGCCATCGGTAGTGAATGCGTCCTCGTAGACGCGGATATCCACCACCCGGGGAGGTTCCCCCGCAAGCGTGACCTCGGCGATATCGTACCTCGGCTGAAGTCCGGTATCATTATCAGTAAGCCACAGATCCGCCGTCAGTATGATTCTGACCTGCTTGCGGCGATCCACCGCCTCAAGCCCGGAGACCATGCTCCTGCGCTTCCGTGCCTTGACCTCAGTAAAAACCACGAATCCGCCGCATTTCGAGATCACGTCGACCTCGCCGCAGCGCCTGTGATAGTTCCGCGCAAGTATCTCATGACCGCGCTGCTCAAGCAGAGCGCACACGGCGTCCTCGCCCAGCCTGCCCTTCGCCTGATTACCGCGCTTATCCATGTTTCTCACGCTTTTCGAAGTACTTCTTAAAGAAGGACTTCCTGTGTATTTCGCACAATCCGAACTCGTCGACCGCAGCGTAGTGCGCCTTGGTTCCGTAGCCCTTGTGCTTTTCAAAGCCATACTGCGGATATTTCTCCGCCATCTGCTTCATGTATCTGTCCCTGGACACCTTCGCCAGAATGGAAGCCGCCGCGATACTCGCAGACTTTGCGTCACCCTTTATAACGTAACGCATCTGCGCGTCCAGCGCCGGAAGCTGGTTTCCGTCGACAAGCACGATCCCGGCTTTCACACCGAGACCGCTGTAAGCCCGCTCCATCGCAAGGAAATCCGCCTGAAGTATGTTCAGCCGTTCTATCTCCTCAACGCTGGCGCTTGCTATGCAGTACGCACGCGCTTTCGAGATTATCTCATCGAAAAGTGCCTCGCGCTTTTTCTCTGTCAGCTTCTTGCTGTCGTTTATACCCTCGACGAAAACTCCCTCGTCAAAAATCACCGCAGCCGCGAAAACATCGCCGGCAAGCGGACCCCGACCAGCTTCGTCAATCCCGCAGACAACGCCGCATTCCGACCTTATCGCGCTGTCAAAGCCGAACAGGTCAGGCTCGTTTTCCGCGTCAATCAATGTAAGCTGTTCCGGCTCATTTTGCCGGAAGTTCGAGGGTGATCCTGCCAATTCGTCCACCTCTGTATTCGTCAAGAAACGTTGCCGCCGCCCTCTCGGTATCCGGAACACCTCCGGAAACGAGCATTCCGCGCGCCTTTGCGATATCCGTCAGGATATCCGGCTCGCCGGACAGCTTGTAGCGCGCGTTCAGAAGCTCCGGGTATTTCTCCCTCAGAACCTCCCCCAGCGCCCTTGCAAGCGCTTCCGTGTCCATAACATCATCTTTTATCGCCCCTGTGAACGCAAGCCGCTGAGCCGCAGTCTGATCGTCAAACTTCGGCCATAGAATACCCGGCATGTCCAGCAGTTCTACATCTTTGTCGATGGAGACCCACTGCTTGCCGCGGGTAACGCCGGGCTTGTCGCCCACCTTGGTTTTCTTGGTTTTCGCCATTCTGTTGATGAACGAGCTTTTTCCCACATTCGGGATTCCCACGACCATCAGCCTTAGCGCTTTTCCGATCATTCCGCGCTTTTTACGGCGCTCGATGAGGTCGGCAAGCAGCGTCTTGACCTCCGGTAAAAACCGATTCAGCCCCTTGCCGCTTCGGCAGTCGCATGTGAGCACGCGTATCCCGCGCTTCTCATAGTACTGTTTCCAGAGCCTGGTGGCGTTCTCGTCTGCGTAATCGCACTTGTTCATCAGAATAATGCGGGGCTTATCCTTGACCAGATCGTCCAGTATAGGATTCCTGCTGCTTTCCGGGATTCTTGCGTCCGTGATCTCCACAACCGCGTCGACCATCTTGAGGTCAGCCTCAATAAGCCGCTTCGTTTTGGTCATATGCCCCGGGAACCACTGGATATTTCCTACATCATTCATAGCCATGCAAAATTCTTTATCGGGAACAGGCGTACAAACGCTCTGCCCATGATCAAATCTGTGTCAACATCTCCAAGCATAAGACTGCGGCTGTCAAGCGAGCGGTTTCTGTTATCGCCCATGACGAACACGCAGTGCTCAGGAACCACATGCTCCTCGCCGGAATGCCGGTCAAGCTTTGCAACTGTCGGAGCGGCGATGTAGTCCTCGTCAAGCAGCTCGAACTCAGTCTCGCCAGCCTTCTTGAGGAACACCTGCCCATTCTCAAAGTCAAACTTGATTGTATCGCCCTCAAGTGCGATAACGCGCTTGATGATAGGCTCTCCGTAGTTCATTGTTGCCTGGTTCGGGATCCTGTCGGCCTCGAGCACAACGATATCTCCCCTGCTGGGCGTATAGAAGAAGTTGGTGGAAAGCACCCTGTCATTATTCTGCAGTGTATTCATCATTGATTCGCCGTCAACGGTTATCGACCTGAACACGAACAGATTCAGCAGAAGCATCGCAAGCACGGCATAAACAAGGCTTCCAGCCCAGTCGAGCGCGCCCGCGAAAGGCTTGTACGAAGCCTTTTCAATATCAGAAGCCGCCTCTGCCGCCTTTTCGATTAGAGGACGGTGATCCGCCTGTTTCTGCTTCAGCTCTTCAGTACCAGACTTCTCTTCCAGATTCTCGTTATCAGACATTGCACATACTCTTTCTCAATATCCACGCTAAGCCCCGCCGAAGCGGAGCGTTGCATGAATGGGGAATTTGGTTTAACGAATTAAACCTTGGACTTAACCTTAGCAGCCTTACCAACTCTGTCGCGGAGGTAGTACAGCTTAGCTCTGCGAACCTTACCGTTTCTAACGAGCTCTACCTTCTCAACTGTCGGAGAATGCAGCGGGAATACTCTCTCAATACCGCAGCCGTGAGCTACACGTCTAACGGTGAAAGTCTCGTTGATTCCGCCGTGCTTCTTAGCGATAACAGTACCCTCGAACACCTGGATACGGAACTTCTCGCCTTCCTTGATCTTAACGTGAACCTTTACGAGGTCGCCAATCTCGATCTTGGGAGCCTCAGCCTTCATGCTGCCCTGCTCAATGAGTTTTAATGCGTCCATAATTTTCCTCCTGATTTTTCGGACATTCTTGATAACGACTTATTCGTACACAAAAGTGCCGGGGAATCCCCGATAACAGCGGACTGTCCGTTTTTAATGTTTGGCTTAGCGCCGCGCATTAACACACATTATTCCGCAAAAACGCAGAATAACGGATACTAAATGCTTTAATATTATACCATCTTTAAAGAAAAAAATCAAGACCTTTTCGCAAACATTTCATACAAAATTGCCTAAAATCCCAAGTTTTTTATGTATAGTTCGTCGAATTCCGCGTAGAGTCGGTGCGAAACGTCCTCGGCTGAATCGCACAGCGCGTGTACTCTCTCCAGAAGCTGCGGCTGAACAAGGCAGTCGATAACACCCTGTTCGCCCGGAAGCCTGCACCAGCCGTACTTCTCCGCAAGCCCCTTCGGAACCGCACCTAGACCCGCCATAACCGCCGCGCCGCGTTCCGAGCCAAACGCTTCTCCGGAAACCACCATGCGCCCGAAAGAGCCAAGCTCCGACGCGGTTTCGCCGAAAAGCTCCAGTCCCGCCCGTATGGAAGCCTTATCAGACTGCACAGCCCTGACGTCCGCCTGCGCAATGTAGAAATCCTCGCCGATGTAGAACAGGTCGCGGTCGGTCATGATGCCGTCGCTGTCAAGCGCCCCGGCGTCCAGCATGACTCTGACCGCATTAACCGCCGCTGCCGCAGAGATTCCCATGCCGTCGCCGTCGCCAGCGACGCTGTAGCAGATTGTTCCGTCCTTCTCCCGGTCGAGAAGCTCGATTGCGCCGGACTCCAGCGGCATTCCGCTTTCAAGAGCCGTGCCGTCAAGCCCTCCCTTCAGGGGTATCTCCGCGAACATCATCTTGTCGCCGGAAACCGCCGCCATTCTCAGTGAGCCAGTCACATCCGCCGCGATAACACTGCCTTCCTGCTGGATCGCCGCCGCCAGAACCGCCGTGAAATCCCCTCCTGCCCCGCCTGAAAGCATTGGCAGAATAGTTATTTCGATGTCCGGCGGCAGAAAAATATCAGACGGAGAAAGCAGCTCTTCCACAGCCATCGTAACGTCGGCGGGAGCCGCGAACCCAAGCCGTTTAACGGCATTTCCAGGAACCGCGCCCTCCCGGAGCAGCCGTACAATCAGCGCCGAAACGACCTCGACCGCATTCTCATTCGTGAGAGTTATTCCGAACGTCACCGCCCGGGCGAACCGTCTTTCAAGCGCCGTATCATAAAGCACCGCGCTGACGGAGTGCCGCGAAGCCAGACACGCCAGCACAAGCTCGGCGCTTCTCTCACTCCGGTATTTTTCGAAACCCGTTCTTTCCTTTACCATCTTACCTCCATAGCCAAAAGCCGCCCTTTTTGCGGGGCGGCACGCATTTTTTACTTTAGCAGGATTCGCTCGTCGCAGTACTCGCAGATCATTATATCGCCGTACTTGCGGAAGCTATGCGGCAGATAATGCTCGGTCTGGGTAATGCAGCGCGGATTCGTGCAGCGGCATTCATGATGAACCTGACCAGTCAGCAGCGGATTTGCGGTGATCGTGTTGTTCAGCGTCATGAGTATCAGCGCCATTCTGACGTACATTCCGCACTTTGCCTGGCGGAAATACGCCGCGCGCGGATCGTCGTCGATCTCTACTTCTATCTCGTTGACCCTGGGAAGCGGGTGCATTACTATCATATTCTTTTTCGCAAGCTGCATTTTCTCGCGGGTCAGAATGTAAACGCCCTTCTGCTTCTCGTACTCTTCCCGGCTTGCGAAGCGCTCCTGCTGGATGCGCGTCATGTAGAGCATGTCACACTCGCCGATCGCTTCTTCAATGGTGGCAGCCTCCTTGAACTCGCAGCCGCGGGCATGGAGCACGTCCTTAATGTACTGCGGAAGCGCCAGGGAAGGCGTTGAAATAAGAATGAACTTGTTGTTCTTGTAGCAGGAAAGAGCCTTTAATATCGAGTGTACCGTTCTGCCGTACTTCAGGTCTCCGCACAGCCCAACGGTCAGGTTATCCAGACGACCCAGCTCGGTTTTAAGGGTCAGAAGATCCGTGAGGGTCTGGGTCGGGTGGAGATGACCTCCGTCGCCGGCGTTGATGACCGGGCAGTCAGCCGAAAGAGCCGCAGCTCGCGCCGCGCCTTCCTGATTGTGGCGCATAACAAGCACGTCCGCATAGTTGCTGACTATTTTAATGGTGTCCTTCAGATTTTCGCCCTTCGACACCGAGGAATTTCCAGGATTATCAAATCCGATGATGCTTCCGCCCAGGCGTATCATAGCGGTCTGGAAGCTCATCTGCGTGCGGGTGGAAGGCTCATAGAAAAGTGTTGCCATGATTTTTCCGCGGCATTTGTCCGCGTAGCTCTCCGGGCGGCGCATGATGTCCTCAGCAAGCTTGACCATCGCGTTCCACTGTGAAACGCTGTAGTCGTCCATATCGATTAGATGGTTGAATCTCTGGTTCAAATTGATCACCTTTCCTGTTCTTTATTGGGTCTATTATACCACTTTTTACGTCCTTTTTCAATATCTTTTTTGCATATATCTAATATGTATTTTCCGCACAGAAAAAGACGGTCTGAAAACCAGACCGCCTTTATAATCCGAATTAGCCAAGAACGCTCAGCAGAACGCCCGCCGCAACTGCGGAACCGATAACGCCTGCAACGTTCGGACCCATGGCATGCATGAGAAGGAAGTTGGAGGGGTTGGTCTCCTGACCGACCTTCTGGGAAACACGCGCTGCCATAGGAACCGCGGAAACGCCAGCGGAACCGATAAGCGGGTTGATCTTTCCGCCGGAGAGGAGGTACATCAGCTTGCCCAGCAGAACGCCGCATGCAGTACCTATGCAGAACGCGATAAGACCGAGCGCGATGATGAGCAGTGTGTCGACCTTGAGGAAGTTCTGGGCAACTGCGGTAGCGCCGACAGTAACGCCGAGGAAGATCGTGATAATGTTCATAAGTTCGTTTGTAGCTGTCTTTACGAGACGGTCGCAAACGCCGGATTCCTTCATCAGGTTACCGAGCATAAGCATACCAACAAGGGAAGCAGAGTCCGGAACGATGAGAGAAACGATAACTGTAACCGCGATCGGGAATACTATCTTCTCGAGCTTGGAAACCTGGCGGAGCTGACCCATCTTGACCTCGCGCTCCTTCTTGGTCGTGAGGAGCTTCATGATAGGCGGCTGAATTACCGGAACCAGAGCCATGTACGAGTAAGCAGCGACCGCAATGGAGCCGAGCAGCTCAGGAGCAAGTCTGGAAGTAAGGAAGATCGCTGTAGGACCGTCCGCACCGCCGATGATGGCGATGGAGGCAGCCTGCTTCAGCGAGAATCCGTCGCCGAGACCGAGCGCGTTGATAGCGCATGCGCCGAGGAAGGTGAAGAAGATACCGCCCTGTGCGGCAGCGCCGAGCAGGAAGCTCTTCGGGTTTGCGATCAGCGGGCCGAAGTCGGTCATAGCGCCGATGCCGAGGAAGATGATAGGCGGATAGATACCGAGCTTAACGCCAAGGTAGAGCATATCCAGCAGACCGCCCTCGTGAAGCACCTTGCCATAGTCAAGGCTGACTTCCTTAGTGTAGGTTATCAGAAGGTTCGCGCCCTCCTGAACGTATTCAGGAGCAAAATAGGGGTTGGTGGAAGGATTCCACAGCTCAGCGTGATAAAGTCCGCTGAACGGAAGATTCGTGAGCAGCATACCGAATGCGATAGGAAGCATCAGCAGCGGCTCGTACTGCTTTTTGATCGCCAGATAGAACAGGACGAAGGAAAGCAGAATCATAATTATGCTCTGCCAGCCGTTTTCTACTCCGAAGCCTGCAAAGCCGGAGGTCGACGCGAGCGATTTTATGGTATCAACAAATATTTCCATGCTTCAATTTTCCTTTCTGTCTGTTCTCAGAACGGGCGCGTATTCTCGCCGATTCCGGCAAGGCTCCACGCGGAGCGCGCTCTCTTGTCGCGCTTCTTTACGTCGCGGATAGTGTAGGAGGTTCCCTCTTCCTCGGCGTAAGCAGCGATAGCCGCACTGATAACAGCCATTATCTCATCGTCGTTATCGTCTTCCTCAATGATCTCCTCAACGGTAGCGGGAGCAGCGGCAGGCGCAGGAGCGGCAGCCTTCTTGGCAGCCTCAGCCTTTGCAGCCCTGTTCTTGTCGATGGTCTGGAAGGTCTTGCCCAGTGCCCAGAACAGGAAGATAAGGATAGCGAGAATAAAGAATACAACAAGTATACCGGTCAGGGTGATAATGCCCACGGAACCCCAGTAATCCGGGTCAGCAAGCTGTGCATGTGCGTCTCCCAGTCCCTGGATACGGTCAACTACGCCCTGAGCTTCCTCAGTTACCGCCTCAGCAGTAGAGTGAACAGCATTATAGACGTTTTCCCACGGTCCGGAGTACGCTTCTGCTGTGCCAGCCGCTTCCGCTGAAGCCGCAGCCGACAGAATGGATAAAGCGATGTTCATATTAAGTCTCCTTTTTTGCCGAAATCGCCGTTCGGATTTTCAAATCAAATTTATTATACTATATTTTTCGAAAAAATTCAACCGAAAACATTGTGTTTTTTTTGACAAAACATAAAGCATATCTTTGTGAATTTTTAGGCAAAATGTTAAACCAGTTTAACGTCACTGGAAATCGCTCAGCAGAAACCGCCGTCCACGCCGAGCACCTGACCGGTTATAAAACGGTTCTCAGCCAGCGCCCTGACTGCCTTCGCAACCTCCGAAGGCTTCCCGAGGCGGCACACAGGAGTCTGGTCTGCAAGCTCTCTTAGTTCCTCGGCGTTGAGGTGCGAACTGTTCATCGGGCTGTCGATAACCCCAGGCGCGACCGCGTTCACGGTTATCCCGGAGGCTCCAAGCTCCCTGGCAAGAGCCTTCGTAAGCCCGACGACCCCTGCCTTAGCCGCTGAATACGCGCTCTCGCACGCGCCGCCGTAAACTCCCCAGACCGAGGACACATTCACGACCGCGCCGCTTTTGCGGTTTATCATTGAGCGTATTACGGCGTGGGTCATATTGTAAACGCCGTTCAAATTGACATTCATAACGCGCTGCCAGTCCTCCGGAGTAATATCGGTAAACAGCTTTATCTGCGATATCCCCGCATTATTTACCAGCACGTCTATCCTGCCGTAGTCCTTCAGAACCTTTTCCGCCGCCGCCTCGCAGGAAGCGTAATCCGCGACATCGCAGCGCACCGCCGAGCAGCGCAGCTCTCCGCAGAGCCGCTGAGCCTCGTCCGCCCGGGAATTATAGGTGAACACCACGTCGTCCGTCGCCGCGAATTCTGCAGCGATGGCGCTTCCGATGGCGCCGGTTCCGCCGGTAATTAGTATCGTACTCATGCGCTTACTTGCCGTCCACTGTTATCTCGCCGTCCTGCGAGCCTATGCTTATTTCGGAAAGCGGCTTCTCTGCGTGGTCGATTATCAGCTCTGCGATTTTATCCTCGATGTCGCTGCGGATCACGCGGCGGATATCTCTGCCGCCGTACTTCCCGCCGAACGCCTTCTGAGCCACAGCCTTGTACGCGTCGTCGGTGATGCGGAGCGCGATTTTCTTCTCCGCGAGCGGAGCCTCCAGCTCGTGCAGCATAAGCTTCGCGATCTCCGCGTAGTTCTCAACTGTTAACGGGTGGAAAACAATGATCTCGTCCACGCGGGCGATGAACTCCGGTCTGAGGAAGTCGCGGAGTCCCTTCATTGCGCGCTCCTTGCTGATATCGCCCTCGGTCTTTGTGAATCCAACGCTGTTTGTTCCGGTGGAGCTTCCCGCGTTGGAGGTCATGCAGATGATAGTGTTTTCAAAGCTTACGGAGCGGCCGTGCGCGTCGTTTATTTTGCCCTCGTCGAGTATCTGGAGCAGTATATTCATTACGTCGGGGTGAGCCTTCTCTATCTCATCGAAAAGTATCACGGAATAGGGCTTGCGGCGTACCTTTTCAGTGAGCTGACCAGCCTCGTCGTAGCCAACGTATCCGGGAGGCGAACCGATTATCTTGGACACGCTGTGCTTTTCCATGAACTCCGACATATCAAGCCTGATGAGCGGCTCTACGGTGTCGAACATCTCGCTTGCCAGAACTTTAACAAGCTCGGTCTTGCCGACGCCGGTCGGACCTACGAAGATGAACGAAGCGGGTCTGCGGCGCTCCGTGAGCTGAACCCTGGTGCGCTTTATAGCCTTTGCGACCAGCTCGCACGCCTCGTCCTGACCGATAACGTGCTCCTTGAGGTGCTGCTCCAGCGTACCGATACGCTTGTACTCCGCCTCCTGTATCTTGTTGGCGGGAATTCCGGTCCACAGCTCGATGACCTTGGAAAGATCCTCCATCGTGACCTGAACGTTCTCGGCTTCCTTCTTTATCTTGTCAATGCTGTCGGAGGTCTGTGCGATCTGCATTTTGATCTCCGCCATCTTTTCGTAGTCCTTGTCGCTTGCTTCCGCGAGTTTGCTCTCGTCCACGCGAAGTTCCGCCAGCTTGTATTTCAGCTTTTCGTACTCGGTTATCGCCGGGCTTCCAAGACTTGCGCAGGCGCAGGATTCGTCCAGCAGGTCGATAGCCTTGTCAGGCAGGAATCTGTCGTTGATATAGCGCTCCGAAAGCACCGCGCACATACGCGTTATCTCCGGGGAAACCTTCACCTTGTGGTGCTCCTCGTAGTATTCCTTGATGCCCTCAAGCAGCTTCACAGTGTCCTCGATGGACGGCTCGTTCACGATCACGGGCTGGAAGCGGCGCTCTAAGGCAGAGTCCTTCTCGATGTACTTCCGATACTCCACCAGGGTCGTGGCGCCGATGACCTGGATCTC
>ERZ826613.4069-NODE-4069-length-11266-cov-4.177504_pt1 | contig 11266 bp, 12 predicted proteins | sample MGYA00519925_ERZ826613 | MGnify/ENA primary metagenome ERZ826613 (study PRJEB31778, sample SAMEA3449236) | human gut metagenome | biome: human gut; feature: human-associated habitat; material: faeces | place: United Kingdom | collected 2010/2012 ... | reverse complement strand
AATCCATGCTCCCGGCATTCATCTACCAGATGTTTGATACTTTCTTCCGGCCATACTTCTCCCGGTTTTACATCATAGACAGCGGAAACGATAGAACGCATCCCCGGAATCTGACGAATCTTATCTAATGTTACCGGATCACTGTCTCCGTACCAACGAAATGAACTCTTCATTGCATTTTCCTCCTATTCAAGAATGCCTCGGCATTCCCGCTCAGTTATTTTACTGCTTTTTTAATACTTCTTTCTTCAAGAATGCCTCGGCATTCTTGCTGCGAGGTGCGCTTCATGCAATTGCATGACATACTTCTACCTTTTACAGCTTCACTTTTACAACAATCTTCTTCACCGGACACGGACCATTCTTTGTCATACGTCTCGGCGCATGTCCGTCTTCCGGCGGAACAATGGCAAAATCTCCGGCCTTCAGGATTACAGAGCCTGCATCGTCTGGCTCATTGTAGAAAATCAGGTCTCTTTCTGCATCGTAGTCCATAGAAGGTGTCAGATTTTTCACCGGCTCATACCCAAAGCATTCTTCTCCTTCTACTACATACTGTACATCAAAATATTCCAGATGACTTTCAAATGCACATTCTTCTACAGTCATAGTTGTATAGCTCTGCACACTTGCATAAACTTCATCTCCATCAATCTCTGTTCTTCCGATTGGAAGTGATGCAAGATCTGTTTCTCTTAAAAATGTAAATGCTTTTTTAAACTTATCACTGAGGTAATCATACTTCTCAGCTAATGTAATATTAGTTGTTAACATTTATTTCCTCCTGCAGTGTTCACTGCTTCTTTGTCATATTCATGATTTCATCGTATAGTCCCCATGCTGCATTCTTATCATAAGAATACACGAGAAGTACATCTAACATATACGGGGACACCTTCAAATCCAGAAGTTTCCCTGCGAATGCCATAGCCGCAATCTCAGAAAGACAGGAAATCATAGATTTATTGGAAAACGGTTTTCTCCAGAGTTCTACCCTTTCTGTTCTTGTATAGATTTCTTTCACGTGCCGCTCCTCTACTGCATGAAATAATTCATGAGCAAGCAATGTATTGGTAAGATTTTCTCTGCGAAGCAGATCGCATCCACATTCTTCTTCCAATTTTGAAGCTTTATCCACACAATCCGTAAAAATAGTGATCTCATCCGGTTCTACAAATTGAGCAAAAAGTACCAGACCGCCTCCTACCGGGACTTTTGGAGTTTTTACTTTCATCCCAAGTTTTTCAGCTAATTCTCCCGGATTTCTCGTTCCATACTGCCTCGCGATTTTTTCAGCCCACTCTCGACCGCAATCATTCGCTTTGTGCGTATACTGCATTTTCTGCTCGTTACTGAACCTTCCTTCTAAAGGCTCTCTGCTAAATGCATATTTTCCCCAGTCTTCCTCTGTCAAAGCCCCCAGTTTCTCTATCATTTCCGAAAACGGAACTTTGGGATATTCCGGCATAGAAAAGGCAGTACCCTTTCCTGAAAACGCATCTATAAGTCTATTCCACTTTTCCTGTCTTCCCATATATTTTATACCTCTGCATCCTTAGATGCCACGGATCATGATTGATCTATAAACTGTTCTTTGCTCCTACGATGATGACATCATCACCTGGATCTATCATCTGCATTTCCACTTCCATCAGCATCATGATCTTATCAAGGTCTACAGAACCTGAGAAATCCATGACACGCGCACCGGCACAAATGTAATAGTCCGGGCGAAGGATTGCGTCCTGCTGATAAATTGCAAGCTCTTCCCATAACTGAGATACGATATTACGATAGCTTCCGGCTTTACAAAGAATTGCTTTTCCGTCATTTCTCTGAACCTTGATAAATCCTTTTTTATCCAGAATACGAACCGGATGTTTTCCTTTTCCTTCTATAGCAAATACATAGAAGTTCTTTGTTGCACATTCTTCATTTACTTCTGACGGAGCAACCTTCAAGTCTTCAGCCGCCAGTTCTCTTGCTTCCTTAGCTGTACACTCTTTTAAGAGGTCCGTTGTCTTAACTTCTGTTGATCCAAGGGCAATGGCTGTCAGTTTTGATGTCTGCGGATCGATCTCAATATGTACATCTACGCTGTCTGCTGCCGCACCACTTTCTACAGCCTTATCAATTGCCTCAGCTTTGATGGAGCGGATATCTTCCGGTGTCGGGTTCGGAACAACACGTTCTACAACGTCTCGTACCATTGCAAGCGCAACTCCGATAGAAGAAATAACTTCTGCATTGTCCGGGATTGAATAGCGCAGTCCCATTTTATCAGAACAGAATCCGATAAGAGCCGCTGCTCCTCCACCAACTCCGACCAGACTGATCTGGTCTTTTTCCAGACGGTATTTGTCAGCCAGATCCATAATGATCGGCTCAATCTTTTCGTAAGCCCTTGTCAGGATCTGAGTTGCAACTTCTTCTACAGTTTTTCCCATGTAATCTGCCAGTGGCTGCATTGCCTTTCTTGCTGCATTTGCATTTCCATATGCGAAATATTCCGGCTTAATAAGACCAAGCACATTGGCTGCACATGTATTCGTAATGGTGATACGTTTTCCATTCTTTAATTCGATTGCAACATAGTCCTCCGGATCTCCTTCTTTCGGGCTGAAGAATACAACTTTCGGATCTACGATTTCTTCTTCCGGTGTAAATACTGCATAATCAAGACCTGCGATATGTGCGGAACGTGGTCCTACATCTTTTACTCCGTTCTTATCTGCACGAACCATACTTCCTCCGGCAACACCGAGAACTCGTACATCTAAGCTGCTGATATATGTACGATGTCCGCCAACTACAGAATAATCGATAGCAGGACGTCCATCTTTGATAACACCGATATTGGTCGTTGTTCCACCTACTTCAAAGTATACACCATTAGAAGCACGCAGATACATCAGACTTCCCATAACAGATGCAGCCGGACCGGATAACATGGTCAGTACCGGACGTTTTTTCATCTCACTGATCTCCATAACTCCACCATCACCACGCATGATCATCAGCGGAACTTCAACACCTGCACTCTTAACACTTTGCTCTGTAGAGTTTGCAGTGTTAAGCATTTTCGGAAGAATAGACGCATTGATCGCTGCTGTACGGGTACGTCTTGTCAGTCCGTAAAGTTTTGTGATCTCACTGGCTGCTGTTGCTTCAAGTCCCATGTCTTTTGCAATCTTGCAGATGCCAGTCTCATTTTCCATATCATCTACGCCGAAAGACTCACTGGCAACGATAACCTCTGCGCCATCTCCAACTAAAGATTTAATCGTGTCTGTCACAGCCTGGTCGGACAGTTTTTCATCACAGATGTAACGATTCTTAAGACGGATAAAACGTCCGGACCCAAGATTGATGTCTTTCATATTTGTCTGAGCTTTTGCAATGAGTCCGCCGATTCCTTTCGGACCGACACCAACAACACCAACCTTTGCAACGTCACCTTCGATTAAGGCATTGGTTGCCTGGGTCGTAGAATGTGCTACGAAAATGACATCTTTCGGGTCAATATTATTTTCCCGCAGACAATTCTGAAATGCTGCTACAACACCGGCTGCTACGCCTGCTTTATCATCGTGAGTTGTCTTTACAGAAGATTTTCCAATTATTTCATGTGTGGCATTGTCAATGGCAACCGCTTTTGTATGTGTTCCACCTACGTCAATACCCATACGTACTTTTCTATCACTCATTTTTTCACGCCCTCCTTAACCGAACATAACATATGTGATCGCCTGCATAATGATACATACAAGCCATGCATATGGCAGTGTCATCTTCAGATGTTCTCTTGTGGATACTTTTGAGTAGCTTACTCCCCATGCGATCCAGCTCTGTGTCATACAGATTGATACATTCATTGTAATAGAAGGAATGACCATCAGTGCATACAGATATGGTGTTGGGAATCCGATTCCTTTCAGGATTCCAAGTGTTGCAGCTCCGCAGCCGAACAGTGTAAATGGTCCACGGAACAGTCCAAGTGGCGCAAGAATTGCAAATACAATGCTGATAACCAGTGTATTATTTGGAATAATATTTCCAAGAAGTGCATTAAAATATGGCACGCAAAGCTCCGCTGCTTTGTTGAACATCGGAATCATAAGCAGGAATCCTACCAGCGGTGCAGTGTCAACAACACCATCATAGAAATCCTTATTCAGTACACGGCATGCACCGCGAAATGATGTCAGTTTCTTACATACGAATAATGCGTAGAAACTTCCAATTGTAAATCCAAGAATGATCGGTACATTAAACACTACAAGAAGTACAACCGGAATGATCGGTGCGATCAGAGCAATTGTCGGAACATATCCCGGGCGGGCTTTTCTTGCTGCAGATGCGCTCCATGCATGAACGGTTTTCTTCTTTCTAAGTGTCACAACACACATAACAATTACTACAAGAAGCTGTACTGCAACTCCGATGATTGCCCAGTGAAGACGTGCAGGATCATCATAAGTGATGAGCTGTTTTCCATCTTCTCCAAGGAAGAATCCAAGGAACTGTCCGGTAAGTACCGGATTTAAATACATTCCGGCTCCGACACTCATCATGAAGGATCCGATGGAAAGTGTCTTAGGAATACCAAGACTCATAAGGATTGGAAGAATGATCACTCCAATCGCTACAACGGCACCTGCGCCAAATAATGTTGAAAAGATTGCTGTTGTAACTGTAGAAAGTAATACACAGATGATAACCGGTTTGTCTCCACCAAGCTCAACCGCTTTACGGATCAGTGCATCTGCAATACCTGTCTGAAGAAGAACACGTCCAAACCATGCACCAAATACAACATTTACAAGTACATTTCCCCAGCCTTCCGGACCGGACTGGAAAACTTTTGTAATTGCATCAACAACACTGATATCCGTGATTCCCGGATAAGAACCAATAAATTCCGGATTTGTCGCAAATGTATTTCCAATAAGTGGAAGCACTGTCCAAATAATTGCCATAATCAGCATACCCATCATCAGGTTACCGCCGCGCACTGCGTATACGGCCAACCCTACAAATGAGATGAGCAGCAGGATTCCAATAATATATTCCATGATATTTCCTCCTGTATCAAAGATTCTTTATGATTTCTATAACCTCTTTTAAATTCGAAACTTTCGCATCCCACAGGCCTTCTTCTTTCTCAGGTGCCGGGGACAGATCTGGGATTACAATCGCTTTGCAGCCAGCATTTTTTGCAGCCTTCAGACCATTTGGGCTGTCTTCCAAAACAAGACATTTCTCAGTCGGAACTCCCAGCGTCTCTGCCGCAGCTATGAAGATATCACCGGCAGGCTTCGCTGCCTTCACTTCATCGCCGCACACTGATGCACTGAAATAATCTGTTACATTTGCCATATCCAGATAACCCATCGCTTTCTTGCGGTTTGCCGAGGTTGCGAGCGCCGCCGGAATATTTTCTTTTTTCAAATACTCCAGCAGCTCCACCAGCCCTTTCTTTACCGGAAGCCCATTCTTATCGATCCATTCTTTTGCATATACCGTCCGAAGCGTAAATGCTTCATCATACAGCTCTTCACTTCCAAATGCTTCTTTGAAATGTCTTCGCTTTTCTTTTTCTCCGGTTCCGCGAAAAGAAGCGATCAATTCATCTTTCATATGAATGCCAAGCTTTTTTCCTGCATATTTCCAGCCTTCGTATCCGATTCTTTCCGTATCGAACATAAGCCCGTCCATATCAAAAAGTACTCCCTGAATCATTGTTTCTTCCTATTCTATATTTCCTAATTATTATTACATCTTCAGAACAGATTCCCATACTTCTTCAACAACCGGGATTCCCTGTTCTTTGTTCTCTTTGATGTTCTTAAGCTCTAACTCTCCCGGATAAAGAACTTCTCCGTCCTCTTTGATCGGCTCAGAAGATTTCACATCTGCAAGAATCTCATCTACAATTGCATCTGTCTGCTCCACTGTGTTGAACTTTGTAGGATCTACTGCAATCATAATCTGAGTAAGTCCAATCTCGTCACCGAATGTTCCGATTTTTGATACAGAGTTTCCATCTGTAAGAACTGTTGCAATCAGATCCAGCACGATGGAAAGTCCACTTCCCTTCCAGTATCCCATCGGAAGCACACGCCATGTCTTCTCGATTTCTGAAGGGTCTGTTGTGAGTTCTCCCTTTGTATCATATCCTCCCGGCACCGGAAGTTTCAGTCCTTTCAGACGACAATCTTCAATCTTTCCATAAGAAAACTGAGATACAGCACAGTCGATCATTGCATGTTCCCCATTAGAACGAGGCACTGCCATGATCAACGGGTTATTTCCGATCTTGCGGTTCAGTCCACCCCATGCAGGCATGTTCGGCATTGTATTAGACCAGCAGATTCCGATACAACCATGATCTGCTGCAAGCCAGCCATATGTACCACCACGCATCCAGTGGTTATTATTTCCAAGAGCTACACAACCAATTCCATTCTCCTTCGCAAGCTCGCATGCACGATCCATTGCACGTTTTGCATTCAGAGGTCCAAATCCACGATGTCCATCCCAACGTTCAATCGCTCCCATCTTCATCTCACAAGTTGCTCTTGCATTCGGATCAATCTCACCTTTCTCCAGGTAGCTGACAACTCTTGGAAAACGGTTCAGTCCGTGGGAGTATACACCAGCCAGACTGTTCTGTGCGAAAATGATTGCCGCATTCTCGGCATCTTCATGAGTGAATCCTTTTTTCTCTAATACTCTTGCAAACTCCTGCACCATTACATCATATTGAACTCTCATATTAATCTCCTTTCAATTTTGAGAAAATATTATTGAAAATTTATAGAAGCGCTTTCTTTACTTTTCATTATATTTATTTCACTCGTTTTGTCAATTTCATGCGCATATTTTTATTTTTTTCGGCATTATGTTCAAATTCTAGCATTTATTTTAGTACAAAATAACGATTATTTTTTAACAATCTTTCATATTTTATGCAAGCGCTTTCAGTTTGTTGAAGATTATAAAGAAAAAAACAGAGGTACTTTCAGTTTTTCTTTCTGAAAATCCTTCTGCTTTTTATAGCTCTATCTGCAATCTTTCACCTATATCGTCTTTTTTGTTGTCTTATGTCAGCTTATGTTGTCTTTCCTTCCACCAATTCCGGCTGGATCACACAGGAAGAGTACACATCCGTCTGTTCAATCAAACTTGTAAGGAGCTGCACGCTCATCATCGCAACCATCTCCGGCTTATTGTCAATAGTCGTAAGACGTGGTTCACAGATTCTTGCATATTCTGAATTATTGTACCCGGTAACCGCTACATCTTCCGGCACTCGAAGTCCGGCACGCAATGCCGCTTTCACCGCTCCCGTTGCTGTAATATCTTCTCCACAGACAATGGCTGTAAATTTCTTATTCTCGGCAATCAGTTTTTCAACCGCTTCGATTCCTCCACCGATACTTCTGTCCGTATCGATCACATATTGCTTCGCGTCACTAACTCCGTGACTTTCCAATGCTTTTATAAACCCTTCACTTTTTAACCTAGCACTGACCGTATCCATATCCTTTAGATAGTACATATCAAGGTGCCCTCTTTTTAGCAGATGTTCCACTGCCAGAGAAACGCCATACCGGTCATCAACTAAGACAGAATAGGAATTCGGCAGTTCCAGTTTTCCATTCGCAAGCACTACCGGTGTATTCTTAATCATATTTCCAATTTCATCTTTTTTGCAAAGTGTATTAAAAATTGAACCGACCAGTACGATTCCGTCTACTTTTTTCTCAAGCATTGTCTTTAAATACTTGGCTGTCTCTTCCAACTCACCACCCGTATTACAGATTGCGACCTCGTACCCTCTGTGGCTAAACTCCCGTTCAATTGTATAAACAGTTCTCGCATAATGCGGCACGCGGATATCCACAGTCAGTACTGCAACCGTCTTCATTGTTTTACTTACCATACCACGCGCAATCGCACTGGGCGTATAATCATGCTTGTCCAATATTGCTTCTACTTTTTTTCTTGTAGCAGCATTCACATTCCCTTTGTTATTCATAACACGAGAAACCGTTGATATAGAAACTCCGGCTTCTTTTGCTATATCATATATATTCATCTTTTTCCTCTTTTCACTGCTTTGCATTGCATACCAAGCTCTTATGAAAGCGCTTTTATACTATGAGGATACGTGATTTCAAAGGGATTTGTCAAGAGATTATTGATGAAAGTAATTTTTCCTGATACCCAGAAGTCCCATATTCTTCAATTGCTTCCGCCAGTGGGTAATTAATTTATCTGACACCTGCATAAGAATACTCCTTTTTTAAATTAATTTTACTATAACACACTAGTCATAAAATCCAAGAACGTCCATGCTGTCTCACTTTTACAACCGTTTTATTCTTACCTCAACTGTAAAATCAATGAATAGAGCAAAAAATGAGACAATCTCATTTTTCAATTACAAAAGAGAGGAGCATTTATATGCCAAAACCAAAGACAGCCACTGGAGAAAAGAACTTAATCAGTAAAAGACTCATCGAGCTTCGTGAGAAAAACCATATGTCCCAGCGGATGCTTGCCCATCAGCTTCAACTGCGCGGCTATGATATGGACAAAAATGTAATTACAAGAATTGAAACAAATAAGCGCTTTGTTACTGATGTTGAAATCAAAGCATTTTCTGAAGTTTTCGAAATATCTTATGAATATCTCATTGATGGAAAAGAAAAGTAATGCGAGTGGCTTCGCATTACTTTTCTTTTCTCTCATATCCATTCTAAGATCAGTGTCCTGATCAAATCAAGTCGAACGTCCGTGAGACTTGGCGCGTGATTCTGGTCAGAAAAGCTGACATATTCCTATCAGAATCACTGCGCATCCTCGCGGATCGTTTATCTCATCACTATACTTTTTAGTATTGATATTATGGTTCTATTTGGTTTTATATGTGTTCCACTGTCCTAAATCCATAGGCTGTACTGAACGGTGTTATCAATTTGTTATCACATCTCTGTTATCAATCAAAGATTCTCGTGATATCCTGATATCGGTTAACTACACGATAAATCTCTACATATTCGTTACCGACCTTGTAGATAATCACATAATCTTCCCATATCGCATATTTATAATCTGTCCGAAAGCTGACCCGTTTGGAGGTCGAGTAGACACGCCAATTACTTGGTGTGCCCCTCACAGATCCGGACGTGCGGCTTTTCCGCATCCGGCTCTTTACGGAACTAATTATTCTACCGCTATCCATATATGCTCACATATATTCTCGGTTTAGCTAGTGGATATGCCTTTGTAAGCATGTCCAGAAATCCACTCCACCGGTAACTTCTTCTCTGACTTCTTCTGTTCATCCAGAAGAACAGGCTCTTCGTCACCCTGTATCGGAAGGATGTTATTGACCTTGAATTATCTGTGATTCCATAGTAATGATAATATCCAACAAGAATCTGATTAAGTTTCTTCACTATCACTTTCACAGGTAATGTTCTCATTTCTCCTATCAGTTTGTGAACTTCCTTGCATTTATGGCTGAACTTCTTCCTGCTGGTTTTCCTCTTTACTCTGAACTTACCGTTTTGCCATGTGAACAGTAGTGTGTAAATCCCAGAAAATCGAATGTTTCAGGTTTGGGTTCTCCTCGCTTGGCTCTGTTTGCTTCCGCAAATCTTCCAAATTCTATCAACCTTGTTTTCTTCTCTTCCAGGCTCAGTCCAAAATGTTTCATCCTTTTCTTCAGTAATTCGTAGACAAGTTCAGCATCTGATTTATATTGAAAGCTCATAACAAAATCATCTGCATAGACTACCGCTCCACTAAATCCCTTCAGCAACGGCTGTATCTTTTCCTTGAACCACCATAACAGAACATAATGCATGTAGATATTTGCGATTATTGGTGAGCATACACTCCCCTGTCCAGAACCGCTTTCTTCTACTTCATAGTTGTAGTCCTTCATAATTCCTGCTCTCAGCATACGCCGCATCAGTCTGGTTATGTTAGCATCTTTTATCCTTGATTCTACAAATTTAATTATCCATTCATGGTCCAGATTGTCAAAGAATCCTTTTATATCCGCATCCAATATATAGTTCGTATTATTGTTCTCTATCATTGTGTTTAGGAGTTTGAGTGCCTTATGACAGTTACGGTTTGGGCGGAATCCCATCATTTCATCATAGAAGTGTGGCTCATATACTGCCTCCAGGATTCTGTGCAGAGCCTCCTGCACAAGTTTATCTTCGTAACAATATATACTCAATGGACGGGTTTTCCCATTTGGTTTGGGTATTTCGACCCTTTTGGCAGGTTTGGTTTTGTAGGAACGATTCTTAAGTCTTTCTACAAGATTCTCCAGATTTTCTTCCAGGTGTTTCTCGTATTCTTCTTTTGTTATCCCATCTATTCCTGTTGCCTTATCCTTCTGCATCGTTTCATGACACTTTTTCAACATTTCTTTATTGATCAGGTGTCCAATAGATGTAAATACCATGTTTGGATTTTCTTTGGATAGCTGTGATATTCTCTCCAATTTCGTTTCCATTATTTTCCTACCTCTGTGTGCAGATAATGTTTCCTTTTCGATATGATTCCATATGCCAATGCTGTGAGGAACAGCATCTTTTCGCCTTCCCTCCACTATTTATTTATTCATAGCTTCATTGGTACTATGCGGGCATCCGACTACCTGTCATTCTTTTGCCTTTCTCCCTCTTCAGTTGTTAGACATACCCATGTTACACTTACACGGGAAACAACAGGTTCTCCCTCAGTTGACAGCTTCACCAGTGTATAACATGATGAGGTCTACGACACCGTAGGAATGTGTGAAATCTCACCATAGCGATAAACCCACATGTTGCCTTCCCAGAGACCCACTTGGTCGGCTTCCTAGATTGAGGGGATTTCGGTGCTCAATACTCACCCTGCTACCTCGTTGTCTACGCTTCATGATTCCAGTTACCCAGAGTCATGCAAGACTCACTAACGAATGAGGTGGTTATTCTCTTTTCGTGCAGGATTTCCGCCTGCTCGGTGAAGTGCCCTTAGCTGGGCGCACAGATCCGACCCCATTCCAGGAAACATCTGAAGGTTTTCAAATTTACCGTAAATTTCCTTTATGGTCTTTGCTGCATATTCTTCGTTATCTTCAGCAATATAATCTCGGATGTTTTTCAAATCCTTTGCAACAATCGGATTGATCCGCAGTTTTAACATCTTATTCCCCCACAAGTGCTTTCAGTTCATCCAGATCTAACCAACC
>ERZ826613.4064-NODE-4064-length-11276-cov-4.188664_pt1 | contig 11276 bp, 9 predicted proteins | sample MGYA00519925_ERZ826613 | MGnify/ENA primary metagenome ERZ826613 (study PRJEB31778, sample SAMEA3449236) | human gut metagenome | biome: human gut; feature: human-associated habitat; material: faeces | place: United Kingdom | collected 2010/2012 ... | reverse complement strand
GGCCTGATGACGATCAAGATGATTTACTCACCACTCTGCATGTACAATGCAGACGGTATCAACTGGTTCCTGGCAACAGGTGTTGATACATCCGATGACAACACAGAGTATACATTCCATCTTCGTGATGATGTTAAGTGGTCTGATGGCGAGCCGGTTACAGCAGATGATTACGTATACGGAATGAAGCAGACACTTGACCCGGAAGCTGGTTCACCAAATGCATTTTACATTACATGTATTAAGAACGGTGAAGCAATCTACAATGGAGAAAAAGATGTGTCTGAACTTGGCGTAAAAGCAGTCGATGATAAAACACTTGAGATTACATTAGAGTACTCGGTACCATATTTCCTTTCTCTGACAGATACAAGAGCGATGTATCCGGTTCGTGAAGATCTGGTAGAAAAATACGGAGAGAGCTATGGCGCAAATGTAGAATCTATGGTCGGATGTGGACCATTCAAGATGACAAGCTGGAAACGTAATTCTAAAATCGAATTAGAGAAAAATGAAAATTACTGGGATAAAGATTCTGTAAAATTAGATAAAGTAAATTATCAGATTGTATCAGACCAGACAGCAAGATTCAACTCCTTCGACAGTGGATCTCTGGATTATATTGCATGTGCTGATAAAGAGTGGATCGGAAGATTTGATAAGAAAGACAAAGTTGATGTTGTTGAAGCACCAATCCCAACAGTAAGATACGATTTCTTTAACTGCCAGGACAAAATATTCAGCAATGTAAACATCAGAAAAGCTTTCACAATGGCAGTAAACCGTGAAGATATGTGTTCTGTTATTTACAATGATATCCACAAACCATTATACGGCTGGGTTCCATATTCTACATCAACGGGTGAACTTGGAGAGTATCGTGATCAGGTAGAAGAGCCATTAAAATCTATTACAGAAGATCCAAAAGAGTTACTTCTTAAAGGTATGCAGGAATTAGGACTCGGAAGTGATCCATCTACATTAAATATTACATACACATTAAGTGCTACAACTGAGTGGACAAGAACTTATGCAGCATATTGTCAGCAGATGTGGGAGAAAATTCTTGGAGTAAAAGTTGAGCTTGACTTCAATGAGTGGGGAACATTCCAGAGTAAGACGAATAATGGTGAATTCCAGATTGCTATGATGACCTGGTCTATCGACTATGATGATCCAATGGCTATGATGGAAGTATTTGCCGGTGGTTCTAACATGGTTCCTGTATTCTGGCAGAATGATCAGTATGACAGTCTTGTTGCTCAGGCAAGAAAAGAGATGGATGAAAAGACAAGAGTTGACCTTTACAAACAGGCAGAAAATATTCTTCTGGCAGATGACTGTGTTGTCAGCCCGAACGTAAATGAATATACACATTCTTATTATTATCAGTATGTGAAGAATTACAATAAACTGGCAAGTTCAACAAGTGGACTGAAATATGTAGATACAAGTGCAAGATAGTAAAAGATAAGAATTTTTCCGCCGCTTAATCTAAGAGCGGCGGTATTTTTAACAGGAGCGGATAATATGAAAAAATTTCTTGTAAAAAGAATCGGTTATATGATTGTTACTCTCGTAATCATCATTACAGCCACATTTTATATGATGCACAGTATTCCGGGAGATCCGCTTGCCCACATGGCAAGAAATCTTCCTGAGCAGACAAAAGCAAATTATTATGCAAAATATGGACTGGACAAATCCACAACGGAACAATATGGAATTTTTATGAAGAATCTGATTACGAAAGGTGATCTTGGTGAGTCTTTAAAATATCCTGGAACTTATATAACAGACACACTTCTTGAAAATTCCAAAGTTTCAGCAACTCCGGGAGGACTGGCGCTGATTGTTGGAGTATTTTTAGGTATTATTCTTGGAATTGTGGCCGCACTTCATAAAAATAAGTGGCCTGATTACATAGTCATGTTCATAGCAATACTGGGTATTACGGTTCCAGTCTTCGTACTGGCATCACTTCTTCAGTTTGTATTCTGTGTACAACTCGGAGTGTTGCCAACAACAGGATGGGGAAGCTGGCAGAATGTGGTGCTTCCGACCGTTGTATTGAGTTTTGGCACGATTGCCACTTATGCTCGTTATGTAAAGTCCAATATGCTGGATGTTATGAATCAAGATTATATTCTGACAGCGGAAGCAAAGGGTGTCAGCAGATTCAATGTGATCCGCAAACATGTTATGAAAAATGCATTTCTCCCATGTATGACACTTCTCGTAGGCCAGATATCCGGAATCTTTACAGGTTCTTTCGTTGTAGAAAAAATATTTGGAATACCAGGACTTGGATTTTATTACATCAATTCAATTAATGACCGAGATTACACGATGATTATCGGAACCACTGTATTTGCAGCATTTTTATTTGTATTTGTACAGTTGATCGTAGATATTGCATATACAGTTCTGGATCCTAGAATCCGGGTTGATTAGGAGGAAGATACATGATGGAAAACCAGAATACATTTGATATGACAGAAAATATCCCAGATGAAATGTTTGAAATCATCGGACTTGAGAAAGATGAAGAGGTTCCTGCTCGTCCGAGAATCGGATACTGGGCCGATGCATGGAGAAGATTTAAAGAAAATAAAGTAGCGCTTCTGGCAGGTATTATCCTTCTTGTTCTTATATTTTTCATTATATTCGGACCGGCCATCAGTGGGTATGGATATGAGAAAATTGATTCGGGTGCAATCAATCAGGGACCAAGTGCAGCACATTGGTTCGGAACAGATGACCTTGGACGTGATCTGTTTGCCAGAGTATGGCAGGCGGGACGTGTCTCTCTTTTGATTGGTATTACAGGAGCGCTTGTAGCCAGTTTGATCGGAAGTATCTATGGAGGTATCGCAGCATATTTTGGAGGAATTGTGGACGATATCATGATGCGTATTGTAGAGGTTCTTTTAAGTATTCCATATCTTTTGATTGTTATCCTGATTTCTGTAGTGACGGACAGCAAGAGTCTTGGAACGATGCTGATTGCCTTGACACTGACAGGATGGTGTGGAATTGCCAGACTGGTGCGTGGACAGATGCTTCAGCTGAAATCACAGGAATTTGTCCTTGCAGCAAATGCACTCGGTGTATCGCCGATGAAAATTATTATGAAACATATGATTCCAAATACACTCGGTATGATTATCGTAGCTATTACATTTGATATTCCAGGATACATTTTCTCAGAGGCGTTCTTAAGTTATGTAGGACTTGGAATCCAGCCGCCACAGACAAGCTGGGGAGCTCTTGCATCTGCCGCTCAGCAGAACTTTATGTTCTATCCAACACAGCTTTTGTTCCCGGCAATTATGATTGCCCTTACAATGCTGAGCTTTACTTTGCTTGGTGACGGACTTCGTGACGCATTAGATCCGAAACTTAGAAAATAGTCTGGAGGTAGATGAAGATGGAAAATGAAAAAGTATTAGAAGTAGATAATCTGCATGTTTCTTTTCAGACTTATGCAGGAGAAGTAAAAGCTGTCCGTGGTGTCAGCTTTGAATTAAAAAAGGTGAGACGCTTGCGTTCGTAGGAGAGTCAGGATGTGGAAAGACCGTAACGGCCAAAGCTGTCATGCGTCTTTTAAAACCGCCATTCGCAGAGATTAAACCGGAGTCGAAGATTGTCTGTAATGGAAAAGATGTCATGAAAATGACGGACAAAGAATTATATAAGTTTCGCGGAGACGAAATCAGTATGATTTTTCAGGATCCAATGACCTCACTGAATCCTACGATGACCATTGGTAAGCAGATTATGGAAAGTCTGATCATTCATCGTGACATGAATAAGGCAGAGGCAAGAAAAGAAGCTATCCGTATGCTTGAGATGGTCAAGATTCCAAGCCCGGAATCTCGAATTGATAATTATCCGCATGAATTATCCGGTGGTATGAGACAACGTGTTATGATTGCCATTGCACTTGCATGTAATCCGAAAATTCTGATTGCAGATGAACCAACAACTGCGCTTGATGTAACAATCCAGGCACAGATTATGGATTTGATGCGCGAATTAAAAGAAAAATCTAATACAGCTATTATTCTGGTAACACATGACCTTGGTGTTGTGGCTAATTTTGCGGATCGTATTCAGGTTATGTATGCAGGCCAGGTCGTAGAGAGAGGAACTGCCCGTGAGATTTTCTATGAAAGCAAACATCCGTATACATGGGCGCTTTTAAGTTCCGTGCCAAAGGTTACCAATGAATCAAAAGAAGAATTATATGCGTTAAAGGGAACACCTCCGGATCTCCTGCTTCCATTACATGAATGCCCATTTGCATCCAGATGTGAGTACTGCATGGGAATCTGTAAAGAGAAAAATCCAATGGAGACATCCTTAAGTGATACACATAAGGTGTCATGCTGGCTGCAGCATCCAAAAGCACCGAAGGTAAAATCCTTCTATGATAAGGAGGCAAAATAATGGATCAGAATAATTATATCTTTGAAGTAGAAGACCTTTGTAAATATTTTCCGGCAGGAAAGAAAAAGGTCGTAAAGGCTGTAGACGGAATTAATCTGAAGATTCGAAAAGGCGAGACGATTGGTCTTGTTGGAGAATCTGGTTGTGGAAAGACAACTTGCGGAAGAACGATTATCAAGTTGTATGAGCCGACAAAGGGAAAGAGTCTTTTTGAAGGAAAAGATGTATCCAAACTTCATGGAAAGGAACTGTTATCTTTCAAAAAGGATGTTCAGGTCATATTCCAGGATCCGTATGCATCTCTGGACCCACGTATGACAATCGGAGAGATTATTAGTGAAGGAATGCATGTACATTTGAAACTTTCTCAGAAAGAAATGGATGAAAGAGTCGCAGATCTGTTAAATAAAGTAGGTTTAAATGCTGAATATGCCAACCGTTTTGCTCATGAATTATCCGGTGGTCAGAGACAGCGTGTCGGTATTGCCCGCGCGCTGGCGGTAGAACCGAAGTTTATTATGTGTGATGAGCCAATCTCTGCGCTGGATGTTTCTATTCAGGCACAGGTCGTCAATCTTCTGATCAAATTGCAGAGAGAGATGGGACTGACTTATCTGTTCATTTCCCATGACCTGTCCATGGTGAAACACATTTCCGACCGTGTCGGAGTTATGTATCTTGGATCCTTCGTGGAGCTGGCAAGCAATGAAGTGCTGTATTCATCTCCGAAGCATCCGTATACACAGGCGTTGATCTCAGCAATCCCGGAAGCAGATCCTGATTATGAGAGCCAGAAGGAAAAGACGAAACTGGAAGGTGAGGTTCCAAGTCCATTGAATCCACCATCTGGATGTAAATTCCGTACCAGGTGTAAATATGCGACCGAGCGGTGTGCGCAGGAGCCCCCAGTGTTCAGAGAGGTAGAGCCGGAGCATTTTGTGGCGTGCCATCTGTTTGATAAAGCCGGAGAAAAATAAGATTTTGATTCACAATTTTTAAATTTATTTTGAACAGACCATGTCTAAAAGGTCTGAATGTAACATGTTAAGGAGGAAAAGACATGCTCAGTCAGAATATGACAGATAAAATCATAGACTACATCATGTCTCATGGAGGGGATTTTGCAGAAGTGTTCGCAGAGCATACACGACGGAATCAGCTTGCCATGACAGGTGGAAATATGTCAGAGGCACTGGCAGGAATTGAATCGGGAGTAGGAATCCGTATATTTTCCGGCGACCAGTGTGCATATTTCTACACAGAAGATGAGAGGGAAGAGAATCTTTTCCGTCTGTTAAAAGAAAACTGGAAGGCAGGGGAACCAGTCAGACCGGACTGGGAGAAGCTGTCTGCAGATCAGAAAATATATGACAGCACGACAGAATATTTCCAAAGTGCTTCTGTCAAAGATAAGATGAAACTTATGGAAAAATGCGACAAAGCAGGACGTGCATATAGTAGTCAGATTTCGCAGATGTATCTGAAATATTTGGATATGGATCAGCATGTGCAGATTGCCAATTCGGAAGGTTGCTACATGGAAGACCACCGCATGAAGACAAGACTCTTTATTGAGGCGGTTGTCCGTGACGACCAGGACGTGCAGCGGAGTTATTATGGACCTGGGGCAATGGGAGGTTATGAGTTCTTGAAACAGATAAATGTAGAAGAGTGTGCCAGAAAGGTCGCACAGAACGCCATCCGCTGTCTGGGAGCCAGAGCTTGCCCGACAGGAAGAATGCCAGTCATTATTGCTAATGGATTCGGAGGATTATTCTTCCATGAGGCCTGCGGTCATTCTCTGGAAGCGACTTCTGTTTCTGACAATGGAAGTGAATTTTCAGGAAAATTAGGTACAAAAGTCGCTTCTGAGAAAGTGACACTAATTGATGACGGAAGTATTCGTGATGGCTGGGGATCTGGCTATATCGATGATGAAGGTGAATTGACAAGAAAAAATGTGCTGATTAAAGATGGAATCCTAAAGAATTATTTGGTGGACCGCCTGAATGGAAAGAAACTTGGTCTGTCTGCAAATGGAAGCAGTCGCCGCGAGAGCTATCGGTTTGCGCCGGTGGCAAGAATGAGCAACACTTATATTGCACCGGGCAGTGATGACGTAGAGAAAATGATTGCGTCTGTAGACCGTGGAATCTATGTAAAGAGTATCAATGCAGGTTCGGTCAACAGTATTACCGGCGAGTTCAACTTTAATACGGGAGAAACATTTCTGATTGAACACGGAGAGATTACGGTGCCGGTTCACAGTGCCACTCTGATTGGAACAGGAGGGGATATCCTTCAGAAAGTCGAGCAGGTAGGAAAGGATTATGAGCTTGGTCAGGGGTTCTGCTATGCCGGAAGCGGAGCTATCTATATTGGGGCAGGACAGCCTACCGTAAAAGTATCAGAGATGACAGTGGGAGGAGACGAGATATGTTAGATTGCAGAGAGCAGAAAACAATAGAAAAGCTGTCTGAGGAGCTTGAAAAAGCTGGCTATACTCATATTTCTTTCCAGGTCGTTCATACGAAGTCAAGAACAACAAGTGTACGTGGTCACAAGTCTGTAAAAAAACAGGACAGCGAGGATGCAGTCTATGTAATCGAGGCTGCTCATGACGGAAAAAAAGGAAAGTCTTACTGGACAGCTCTTCCGGGAGCAGAAGATTTAATTACAATGCTGAGAGAGAATATGGAATCTCTGGGTGAAAAATATGAAGAAGATGTGGATAATTCTGAGAATTCAAAAGAATCATGTGGAGAGGATGAAATAGTGCAGTTCATGTGGGAGAACCATGAGACTGTGATGAAAAAGCTTGCAGAGGCAAAGGAAGAAGCTTATCAGGTCCCGAATATAGACCTTGTGGATTATCTTGGATATGAGCAATATTTGGAAGAGATTTATGTATTGGGACCGGGAGATAAGAGGTTCATGGATGCTACAGGATACCACAGTCTCCGTGCAGATTTAAAGGCGGAGAAGGATGGACAGGCATCTTATGCCAGAGGATGCTGTTATGTGAGTGAGTTGGCAGATGACAGTGCAAAGAAGCTGGCGTGTGAGACAGCTAAAGAAGCCAGAGCCGGCCTTGGTGCAGAACCGATTGCGTCAGGGCAGTATCCGGTCATTTTGAAAAACTCCGTGATGGCAGAATTACTGGAAGCGTATATTCCGGCATTTTATGCAGACCGGATTAAAAATGAAAGAAGTGCGCTTGCAGGACGTGAGGGTGATAAGATTGCATCTGCAAATGTTTCATTAAAAGAGGTGCCAGATTTGAAAGAGGGCAGAGTATGCCGTAGAATTGATGATGAAGGAATACCTGTGAAAGAAAAATACCTGATAAAAGAAGGAATATTTAAAACAAAACTTGTAAATAAAGAACTTGCGAAAAAATTAAAAATCGAACCTACAGGAAATGGTTTTAAACAATCGCCAAAATCTGATGTGGAAATTGGGATTACAAATGTTATTTTGCAATCTGAATGTGATCTAGGTGAGAAAACAGAATCCTCAATTTTGGACTTGAAGAAAAAAATGTGTCATGGTATCCTTGTAACCGATGTAGATGGTGTATTTGCAGGAATTAATGTAATGACGGGGACATTTTCATTAATTGTAAAAGGAAGAAAGATTGAGAATGGCCGGGAAACAGATGCATTTTGTCAGGTGACGATTGCAGGTAATTTCTTTGATATGCTTGGTCAGATTCAGGGAATCGCAAATGATTACATATCTACATATCCGGATTGCGCAAGTGTAATTGCTCCATCAGTGTATGTAGGAGAATTGGCAGTATCCGGAATATAAGTATGTGATTTCGGAGGAAGAAAATTGTGGAAAACAAAAATCAGACAATGTTACAGCGGGGAATAACATTGTTGACAGTTATTATTGGAAATGCTATGTACGCAGCGGTCGCGGTATTATTCCTGCTTCCGTCAGGACTGCCGACCGGAGGAACGACAGGTATTGCACTTTTAGTGAACAGATTGACCGGATTATCCGTTTCGATGTTCGTGCTGGGATTTAATATTGTGATGCTGGTGGTCGGATTTATTTTTCTTGGAAAGAAATTCGCATTTACAACTATTGTAAGTACATTTACTTATCCAATCTGCCTGGAGTTATTCGGACAGATATTTGCAAATGTACATTTCACAGACGATATCTGGCTGAACACGATATTCTCAGGGCTGGGAATCGGAGTGGGGCTTGGAAGCGTCATTCGTATGGGAGCATCCACCGGAGGTATGGATATTCCGCCGTTGATTTTGAATAAATATTTCAAGATACCTGTGTCAGTCAGCCTGAATGCATTTGATATATGCATCCTGCTTGGCCAGGCTATCCTCATACCGCCTGAGATGCTGTTATATGGAGTTATTCTTGTTATAACCTATACAACAGTGCTGAATAAGGTATTGCTCCTTGGTGGCTCGAAAATGGAGGTTAAGATCATCAGCAGAAATCCGGAGCCAATCCGTCAGGCGATTATCGGGCATCTGGACCGGGGACTTACAATTCTGCGTGCAGAGGGTGGATATTCACAGAAAGACCGCCAGGTGCTTCTCGTTGTTGTGTCAAACCGTGAACTGCATCAGTTGGAGCGTATTGTAAAGAATATTGATCCGGAAAGCTTTGTAATCGTAAGTGAAGTCAGAGAAGTCAGAGGTCGTGGATTTTCATTGACAAAAGAGCACAAGAGTACTCAGAGCGAAGGAAATAGTGCCAGTGTAAATGTGAAATAAGAGTTTGAAAATATTTAAAATTACGTGAAAGTCAGCCGAAAGTCAGAATTGAAAAATAAGGTAAAAAATTTCCCTAAAATAAGGTTGAAAAAATAAAGTAAAAAAATGATTGACATTAGGGTAAACCTCTAGTATAATCATTTTTGCTGGAGAAATACTCAAGAGGCTGAAGAGGCGCCCCTGCTAAGGGTGTAGGTCGGGTGACCGGCGCGAGGGTTCAAATCCCTCTTTCTCCGTAGGTAAGAGATTTGGAAGAAATTCCAAATCTCTTTTTTTCGTTCTAAGCAAAGACCGCTACTTGAAATTTACATTTGTCTGGGGTACTATCTTTTTAAATAAACTACACGTATAGAAGGAAAGATGTATAAGAAATAGGGAATGGAGAAAAAGTATGGATGATAAAGAACTTGGACGCATGCTTCGGCTTGAGAAGGTAGAAGAGAATACATTTCCAGAGGAAAAGACAAAAGAAGTATTACAAAAAGAAAAGCATGATCAGCTCAAATTCCGTCTGAAGAAACGAATCCGTCCGGAAGTATTTGCACGGATGCCGGAAGAAATACAGGATTTTCTGATAGATATGGATCCGACAGACATGAAAGAAGTATATATATCTACATTGCTGAATCTTCCATGGGAGTCTGAGTTCAAGGTTCCAAAGATTGAGTTAATGGAAGCCAAGACGATGTTGGACAGTTCCCATTATGCTATGCTGGAGGTAAAAGAGAAGGTATTACGTTATATGGCTTGCCAGAAGTACCTTGGAAAGAACTACGGGGCAGTTATGCTGCTTGCCGGACCTCCCGGAGTAGGCAAGACATCCATTGCAGTTTCGATTGCAAAGGCGATGGGAAGACCTTGTGTGAAAATATCACTGGCAGGTGTTTCGGATGCATTATTTCTACGAGGAACACAGACAGTATTCAATAATGCCAAGCCGGGAAGGATTGTGGATGCTCTGGTACATGGGAAAAGCTTCTGCCCATTGATCTTATTGGATGAAATTGACAAAATGGGAAGTTCCATCGAACATGGCTGCCCGGAAAATGTACTTCTTGACATATTAGACAGTGACCGTTCAAAATTTGTAGATAACTATCTGGGATTTCCGCTGGATCTGTCAAATGTAATTTTTGTGGCAACAGCTAATAGTCTTGAACCGTTGTCGCCGATATTACAGGATCGTCTGGACATTGTAGAATTACCTCCATATACGATAAGAGACAAAAAGCAAATTGTGAAAGGATACATTTGGCCAAAACTGATCAAGGAGTATCAAATAGAGCAGGTAGATATTGAGGAAGATGCAATAGAAGAATTGATTGCACTGTGTCCGGAGGAAGGTGTCCGTGACCTTGAAAGGATCTGCCGGAAAATGTGTGAATCTGTTATTAGTTTATATTATGTAGAAGGAAATATCATAAAGAACATCAAAGCAGAGAATCTGGCAAAAATAATGGGACCTATTTATTATAGATAAGATTGTAATAATGGGCACTATATTTTGTATGTTATATGCGTGTAAACACTAAGTATAGATGCGGAAAATTAATGAGAAAAAGATGTAAAAAAAGATGAATAAAAGTATTGACATATGGTTGTCTAAATGATATTATAACTAAGCTGATTCGCGAGAAAACAATTCTTAAGAATCAAAAAAAGAATAAAAAAGTTATTGACAAGAGTTAATAATTATGATATTCTAGATAAGCTGTTTCGAACGACAGAGATGATCGAAGCGGACAGCGAAAAAGAAAAATAAAAAAGTTGTTGACAAGCGATTGCAAATGTGATAATATAAATAAGCTGTCGCTGAGATGACAACAAAGAAAAAGAACCTTGATAATTAAATAATAGACAACAACCCTGAAGATTCTTTAAGAGAAAATTCAGAACGGACATTGAATGACAATGTCAACCTTAAAACAGTAAAAGGGATAAGAAAGCTAGTAGTTTTCTTGACCTGGAACGAACTTTGATTTTAAATCCGAGTCAAATCGGAATTAAGATTTTTAAACGAGAGTTTGATCCTGGCTCAGGATGAACGCTGGCGGCGTGCTTAACACATGC
>ERZ826613.4061-NODE-4061-length-11276-cov-15.272168_pt1 | contig 11276 bp, 7 predicted proteins | sample MGYA00519925_ERZ826613 | MGnify/ENA primary metagenome ERZ826613 (study PRJEB31778, sample SAMEA3449236) | human gut metagenome | biome: human gut; feature: human-associated habitat; material: faeces | place: United Kingdom | collected 2010/2012 ... | reverse complement strand
CCAAAGGGCGATCGGAAAGCCCTTTGGTCGCCTCCGCAGAGGCGAAATCCCCTGCAACAAGAAAATTCAGTCGCAAAGATGTATTCAGCAATGCCGCCCGCCCAAAGGCACTTAAGCATTGCCCTTATGCTTCTCCAAGAACACCATCAGCACCGCCACATCCGCGGGCGACACCCCCGGAATCCGGCTCGCCGCCGCAAGCGACCGCGGACGCTGCTTCATCAGCTTCTGCCGCGCTTCAATCCGAAGCCCGGTCACTTCCTCGTAGGGCAAATCCTCCGGCAGCAGCGTCTCTTCCATCTGCCGCGCGTGGCGAATCAGCGTCTCCTGTCGCTCCAAATAGCCCTCGTACTTCACCGAGATTTCCGCCTGCTCCTGCGCGGGCTTGCCGAATTGCCTAATCTCCGGCGAAAGCTCCGTCAGCGCTGACAGCGTGATTTCCGGGCGTTTCAGCAGTTCCACTGCGCTTAGCCCATTCTGTGCTTCCGGCTGATGATGCTTCTCCAGCCAGTCGTTCAGCGCGACGCCGGGCGTGTACTTCGCCTTGCGGAGTTCGCCCAGCAGCTGCGCGGTTTCCGATGCCTTGCGTTCCGTGCGCTCCATGCGCTCCCGCGTCGCCAGACCCGCCTCGTAGGCGATGCGCGTCAGGCGCAAATCCGCATTGTCCTGCCGCAGGGATAAGCGATGCTCGGCGCGGCTCGTCATCATGCGGTACGGCTCGTCCGTGCCTTTCGTCGTCAGGTCATCCGTCAGCACGCCGATGTACGCCTGATCGCGCGTGAGCACAATCGGCGGCTTGCCCTGCGCCGTCAAAGCGGCATTCATGCCCGCCAGCAAGCCCTGCGCGGCGGCTTCCTCATATCCGGATGTGCCGTTGATCTGCCCCGCAAAGAACAGTCCGCGCACATCCAGACTTTCCAGTGTCGGGCGCAATTGCCGGCTGTCGATGCAGTCATACTCAATCGCATACGCCAGCCGCGTCAGCTCACACCGCCGCAAACCCGGCACGGAGCGGTACATCTCCCACTGCACATCCTCCGGCAGCGATGTGGACATGCCCTGCACATACCATTCGCGGCTTTGCATTCCTTCCGGCTCAAGGAACACCTGATGGCGCTCCTTGTCGGCAAACTTGACGATTTTATCCTCAATCGACGGGCAGTAGCGCGGCCCGATGCCGTGGATTTTGCCGGAATACAGCGGCGCGCGGTGGAGATTTCGGCGGATGATGTCGTGCGTTTCCGGCGTCGTCCATGTCAAATAGCATGCGTAGGTATTGTGCAGCGCGCGGTCGGTCATAAACGAGAACGGCGTCACTGGCTCGTCACCGGGCTGCGGCGTCATTTCGTCGAAATCAATCGTCCGCACGTCGATGCGCGCGGGCGTCCCCGTCTTGAACCGCCGGAGCGGAAAGCCGATGCGCGTCAGGCTGCCGCTGAGGTTCGGCGCGCTCATCAGCCCCTGCGGCCCGCCCGGCGTGATGCTCTCCCCGATGATAATCTGACTGCGGAGATACACGCCGCACGCGACCACCGCGACCTTGCAGGAGATATGCTGCCCCGTCGTTGTCGTTACGCCGGTGACATGCCCGTTCTCGACGTCAATCGCGGCAACTTCCCCCTGCCGGACGGTCAGGTTGTCCTGCGTCATCAGCGCGGTACGCATCCGGTTCTGGTACTGCTGCTTGTCCGCCTGTGCGCGCAGGGCGTGAACCGCCGGGCCTTTGGACATATTGAGCATTCGGCTTTGCAGGAACGTATCATCGATGGCGCGCCCCATTTCGCCGCCCATTGCGTCCAGTTCACGCACAAGATGCCCCTTTGCGCTGCCGCCGATAACGGGATTGCACGCCATGAGGGCAATCCCGTCCATATTCAGCGTCAGCAGGAGGGTATCAAGCCCCATGCGCGCCCCTGCGAGGGCGGCTTCACAACCCGCGTGTCCGCCGCCGATGACTACCAGATCCTTCATCATACGCCTTCTGCTCCTCGGAAATAGGATTCCAGTATGATTATACCATAGGGAGGGGGAAAAGGAAAGAGGGAGAGGCGAAATTAGGGCGGGAGGAATGCGGATAACCGCGCAGAAGGAGCAAGGGAAAAGCGAACAACGCCATCGCGCCGGATAGGCGCAGCTTTCTATCTCCCCATCTCAAGCAAAATCAAGCGAAATCAAATGAAATCAAGCCAATTCAAATGAAATCAAATTTTCTTGCCAATTGCGGCCATCCGTGCTATCATGCGCATATAGCGAACGCAAGTTCCTATATTTCGCGGCGTACCTGCCCGCGCCGCCGTACCCATCACACAAGGAGGAACGAAATTGACTGACATTACCACTACTCTCACTTATACCGCTGACCTCACCCGCCCCCTGCGCCGCATGAACATCCCCGCGCTGTTCATCACCGATGCGCGCCGGGCGCACCGAATCACCGTCACGGTTCTCCGCGCGGGAAATCCCGTTGACCTTGGCGACACCGCCGTTTCCGGCACGGTCAAGCACCTGCGTACCGGCACAACCATCCCTCTCAGCGGCAGCGCACAGGGCAGCATTGCGTCCGTCACCCTGCCGCCCGCCGCCTACGCGCAGCCCGGCGACATCGAAATCTATGTCACCCTGACCAGCGGCGACGTGCAGAACTGCATTTTCGCCGCAACAGGCTGCGTTTTCCCCTCTTCCACCGACCGCGTGGCGGATGTTCCCGGTTTTTACTCGCTTGCGGCGCTGCAGGAGCAATTTTCGTCGCTGGACGCGCGCCTTCGTGCGCTGGAGGAAATCGGCATCCCCGTCACGACCGCTGACCAGCTTGTATCCGCTGTTCCGCTCAATTCGTGGAAGTTCAACCTGATTTCCGCGACGGCGAACACGGCGTATTCCTCGACGGCGGAAGCGGAAGCGGGGTTTGACGACGCAAGTTGGCGGACGGTCAGCGTGCCGCACGACTGGTCTATTGCGCTGGACTTCAATTCGTCCAGCCCAGCGACGTATGAGGGCGGGTATCTGGACGGCGGCGACGCGTGGTATCGCACGACCGTCAGCGTGGACAAGCAGAACGGCAGACGGTATGTGCTGTGCTTTGACGGCGTGTACATGGAATCGACGGTGTACGTCAACGGGCAGCAGGTACACAAGAACTATTACGGCTACAACCCGTTCGCGGTGGATGCGACGGAACAGATGGTCAGCGGCGTGAACACGATTGCGGTGTTCGTGCGCAATGAGCAGCCGTCGTCGCGCTGGTACTCCGGCAGCGGAATGATTCGCCCGGTGGAACTGGTAACGCTGCTGGATGACCAGATTCGCATGGAGAACATCCGCGTGACGACCCCGAAGCTGGACAGTGACCTGACCAACGGCGAAACGGTTGTTGCGTTCGACGCGGTGAACAGGACGGGTGCGGAAGCGTCCGCGACGTTCACGGTAGATTTGTACGACCCGGACGGCGCGAAAGTCGGCACGGCGGATGCGTCGGCGGTGATTGCGGCGGGTGAAACGCAGAACGTCAGCGCGACGGTAACGTATCGTAGCCCGAAGCTATGGCACATCAGCGACGCGCAGCAGCGGGATTTGATAGAAAACGGGAAAAGCGTGTCGGCATCGGGCAATCCGCTGACGTGCGAGAACGCGCTGGCGGGAAAACCGCTGGGGGCGCTGCATGTGTACGGCAAAAGCACGCAGAACGGCGTGCCGACCCCGACCGCGCCCGTGCCGATTGTCAGCGCGGGTGACGGCAGAACGGTGGTGGTCACGGTGTCGGACGGCGCGAACAATTCGCAGACGCTGCAAACACCGAATGCGCTGCCGGGCATCCCGGTTGCATCCAGCGGCAATTACACGGATGAAAGCGGGCAGCAGTGGGTGTGCGATGAAGTGGATTTGGCGCGCGGAGTGCGCGTGCAGCGCATCACCAAAATCAAGCTGACATCTTCGATGAATTGGACGAAGGCTGGAAACAATGTTGACCGCTATTTTTGCACGTTCGACGGCATCGATGCAGCAGGAACATTCTGCACGCATTTCAGTGCTGCCATCAACGGTGAAACCGTAGGCGGCATTGCTACCAGCAACAGCAATATCATCGGTTTCGCTTACGCGGAAAGGGGTACGACGACCGTTTCCGACTTCAAAGCATTCCTCGATGCGAACGAGGTATATATCTATGTACCGCTTGCAATACCCGTCAAAACCGCCCTTTCCGCCGCTGAACTCGCCGCGTACAAGGCGCTGACCACCTACGCACCGACGACCGTCATCAGCGCAAGCGGCGTGGCAGGGCTGGCGGCAAGCTATCAGCAGAGCATTCTGCCCAGCAATGCGCCGACTGCGCTTTTGACGGCTTCCCCGGCGAACCTCTACGAAGCACAGCTCAGTGCGAAGGTCGGCAATCGGGTTCAGCGGTCAAAGCGCGTGACCTACGGCTACCGCAGCATCCGATTCGACAAGGACACGGGCTTCTATCTCAACGGCATCCACACGAAGCTCAAAGGCGTGTGCGTCCACCACGACGGCGGGTGCATCGGCGCGGCGGAGAACCGCAGCGCCATTGAGCGGCAAGTGGACATCCTGACCAACATGGGCTGCAACGCGATTCGCCTGACGCACAACCCGTTCGGCGCGGAATACCTCGACGTATGCCAGCGCAAGGGCGTGCTGCTGGTGGAAGAGCTATTCGACTGCTGGACGAAGAGCAAGAAGCAAAAGGATTTTGGGCGATATTTCGCCGACCACTACGCCGAAGTCGTGACCAGCGCGATTCGCCGCGACTGGAACAACCCGGCGGTCATCATGTGGTCGCTGGGCAACGAAGTTCGCACGAATTTGACGCTCGGCGACTATTCATCCAGCGAGATTGTGAACGTCTGCACGATGGTCAACAGCGCCGTGAAAGCCCTCGACAGCACCCGCCCAACGACGATGGGCAACAACGCGCCCGGCGGCAATCTATCTGCGCTGATGGCTATCGTGGATGTCGTTGGCATCAACTACAACGGCAACAACCAGACCTACCAGACCGACCGCCCGATTTACGGCAGCGAAACGACCTCGGCGCTTTCCAGCCGCGGCGTATACGCGTTGGACAGCGCGAACATGGCGTATCCGTCCTACGACAACAAGGCGGTTTCGTGGGGCAACACGGCGGCAGAAACGGTGAACGCCTACTTAAGCAGCGCTCGTTCCTGCGGGCATTTCGTCTGGACGGGCTTTGACTACATCGGAGAACCGACCGAATGGAACAAATATCCGGCGAAGAGCAGCTATTTCGGCATTGTGGACACCTGCGGATTCCCGAAGGACATTTACTTCATGTACCAGTCCATGTGGGACAGCCGCCCGATGATTCACATGCTGCCGCACTGGACGCACGAATCCGGCAATATCGACGTATGGCTGTACTCCAACTGCGCATCTGTCGAGTTATTCTTGAACGGCGTGTCGCTGGGCAAGAAGGCGCTTTCGCAGCGCGGGACGAAGAATCAGTATGCCTACACGGTGGCGTATGCGGCGGGAACGCTGGTTGCGAACGGTTACGACGCTTCCGGCAACCTGATTGCGCAGGACATTCGGTACACGGCGGGAGCGCCCGCGAAGCTGGCGCTTTCCAGCGACAAGACAGCGGTCAGCACCGCGTCGGATGATTTGGTCTACATCACCTGCGACGTACTGGACAAAAACGCCACGCTCTGCCCGAATGCTGACAACAGCGTGGCCTTTACGGTCGTGGGCGGAACGATTATCGGCACGGACAACGGTCACGGCGCGAATGTGGAAAAGCTCTCCGGCAGCACGCACGCCGCGTTCAGCGGCAAGTGCCTTTGCGTGGTGAAGCACGACGGGGCTTCCGGCGCAATGAAGATTACGGCGACGGCGAACGGCTTGACGGCGGGAACAATCAGCGTGACGAAGGGGGAAACCACCATCGCGGCAACCGCTCCGGCAGCGTCTTTTGTGGACGCGACGAATCCGCCGATGCGGGACGTGAGCGAACCGGCAGAAGCCGCGCCGACGATTTCCGCCATCAGCGCGGACAAAACGTCGGCGGCGCTGAACGAGGAAATCACCTTCACCCTGACCGTCAAAAACACGACGAGCATCCGCGTATACATTGACGGCAGCGTGAACCGCTACATCTACGACGTAACGGACGGGACGATGACCTACAAGCTGTCCTTCACGGATGCGGGCAGCGGAACGCGCACGGTTGCGTTTGAGCCTTGCAGGGGCGACGTGGTGGGCGCGAAAACGGCGGGGATGGTGATTACGCTGGCGAACAGCTGATGCTATTAAGGCAATACCGCACAAATGAGTTGGTGCGATGGCGAATGCATTTTTTGTCAGATGCGATTGCAGAAATCGAAGGTTTACTGGAGGTAAATCGAGATTTCTGCAAGAAGCAGATGGCAGAAAAGGCATCGCCAGCGCTGCCGACGAATTGTGCGGTAGTGCCTTAACCCAATCGAAAAGGGAGCAGCTCATGCGGGCTGCTCCCCCTTTTCTTTGATTTCGATTTCTGGTATAATGACTTACGCCAGATGCCGCGCAAGCACATTCTGCACCAGCGCGCCGTCTGCCTTGCCCTTCACGCGCGGCATGAGCGTCTTCATGATAAGCCCCTTCTGCTTCGCGGTCGGCGCATCCAGCCCCAGTTCCGCCAACACAGCGGTCACTTCCGCCTCCACCTCATCCTCGGACATCATCTTCGGCGCGAACTCCTGATAAACCTTCATGCGCAGCGTGTTTTCCGCGATAATATCCTCACGGCCGTTCGCCTGCTCAATGGATTCCTGACACTGCTTGATTTCGCGCAGGACGACGGCGTTCTCTTCGTCCTCCGTGAGGTCGGCGCGCTTGTCAATCGCCTTGTTTTTCAGCGCGGACAGCAGCAGCGACAGCGCTTCCTTGCGCTCCTTGTCGTGATCCTTCATTGCCTGCATCATCGCGGCGCGTACGGTTTCGATTCGAGACATATTCCTCATCCTTTCCTGATGGATTTCAGGCATATTGTACACCCCTTTGACCTATTTGTCCAGCATATCAAGGAGGATTTTGCGATGCTTTCCAAGCGCGAAAAGCTGTTTGCCGCCGTTTCTGACCTGCACGGGCTGATTTGCCCTGTCTGCCGCCAGCTGCTTTCCCGGCAGGGCGACAATTTGATTTGCACGGGCGGCCACGCCATAAATGTGAATCGGCGCGGGTGCGTTAATCTGCTTTCGGCGCAGGCGGATACGTTCTATGACGCGGCGCTGTTTGCCGCCCGTGAGCGCGTGTTCGCGGCGGGGTGCTATCAGCCGGTCGCGGATGCCATCGACGCGCTGCTGCCGGATGCGCCGCAAAAGCTGCTTGACGCGGGCTGCGGCGAAGGCTGGTACCTGAACGCCCTGCTGACGCGCCGGACGAACAGCATCGGTGCGGGCATCGACATCAGTCGGGACGCGATTCTGCAAGCAACCAATCAGCCCTGCCAAGCCGTCTGGTGCGTGGGGGATTTGCGCCGCCTGCCTTTTGCGGACGGCACGTTTTCCGCCGTGCTGGATGTGCTGACCCCCGCGAATTATGACGAGTTTCGCCGCGTACTATCCCCGGACGGCGTGCTGCTGAAGGTCTATCCGGGGCAGGACTATTTGCGGGAGATTCGCGCGGCGCGGGGCATGTCCGCCTACGAGGAAGGGCAGGTGGATGCGTACCTGCGGGAGAAGGCGCAGCTGGTGAAGGCGGTGCGGGTGCATGAGACGCTGCCCGTTTCGCCGGAATTATGGGGTGATTTCGTGCGCATGACGCCGCTGAATCACGACTTGTCGGCGGCGGAGAAGGATGCGCTGGCGCAAAGGGCAGATGCACATGTGACGGTGGATTTGCACGTTGCGCTATGCAAATTCAGATAAAGAAACGGCAGCCTTCCCGCGATTTGGGGAGAGCTGCCGTTTTGATTATTTCCGCTTCCACGCAACGAGCGTCAGTTCAGGGCCAACATAAGTGCCAATCAGACACCCGATTTTGACGCAGCGGATGTCCTGAATGCCGAGATTCGCCGCTTCAATCTGCGACTTGATGAGCGCAACCGTCTCCGGGCAGTCCGCGCCGCCGATATAGACCGGAACGTCCGGATCGGGCGGACACTCCTTCAGCTGCTCGATGTACCACGCGCGCCCCTTCGCCATTCCGTGCACCATGCCCGCCTTGCTGACGATGCCGTCCTCAATCTTCAGCGTCGGCTTGATGCTCAGGCGGTTGCCCAGCTTGCCCACCAAAGGCGAAAGCCGTCCGCCCATGACGAGATATTTGAGGTCAGCCGCCATGCCGATAATTTTGTAGTGCGCCATCACATCGCGCAGCTTCGCCAGCATGGTCTGCATGTTGCTGACACCCTCGCGGCGATAGCGCAGCGCCTGATCGACGAGCATGTACTCCGCGCACGTCGCGTTGAGCGAATCCAGCACCGTCACGCGCGCCGGGTCGTGACACGCCTCCCGCGCAATGCACGCCGACTGGTAGCACCCGGACAGCTTCGACGAGCCGGTTATCACCAGCACTTCGTCCTCCGGATTCTCCAGCAGGCGGTTGAAGCACTTGCGGTAATGTTCCACCGGCACCTGGCTGGTCTTGGGCAGCTCCTTGGCAACCCGCAGGCGCGCATAAAAATCATCCTGCGTCAGGGATACGCCGTCATCCCAATATTCCTCCATGCCGAAGCGAATCGGCAGCGGCATCACGATGAGATCAGCGGCCTTGGCTTCCTCCTGCGTAAAATCGGACATGGATTCGGTGACGATGCGAATCATGCTTTCCTCCCATAATGCGGCAAAACGCCGGGAATATCAACAAATACGAAGCATAGCATAAAACCTTGACCGTGTCAAGCATTCAGCAGAAAGATAAACGAGCGTTGAAAATTCATTCTCTCTCCGCGGCGCGCAAATGTAAAAACAGCGCCCTTTGCTTGCAATATCCGTCGAAAACGGGTATACTGATGGAGGAATCAACAAAGAGGAGGCGCAGTATGCAGCCGCGGCAAATGATTCAAAGGCTGATGAACAATATCAGCACCGTTATCGTGGGCAAGCAGGAAGTTATCGAATATGCGCTGATTGCGCTGTTGTGCCGGGGGCATGTGCTGATTGAGGACGTGCCGGGCGTGGGCAAGACGACGCTCGCCAGTGCCCTGGCGAAATCGCTGGACTGCACGTTCCGGCGCATTCAGTTCACCCCCGACCTGATGCCCTCCGACGTGACAGGCTACACGCTGGTCAACTTCAAGACCGGCGAAACGGAATACCGCGAAGGCTCGGTGATGAGTCAGGTGGTGCTGGCGGACGAAATCAACCGCACCAGCCCGAAAACGCAGTCCGCCCTGCTGGAAGTGATGGAAGAGCAGCAGGTGACGGTGGATGGCGTGACGCACCCCGTGCCGCAGCCCTTTATCGTGCTGGCGACGCAGAATCCGGGCGAATTTGTGGGCACATATCCCCTGCCGGAAGCGCAGATGGATCGCTTTTTCCTGCGCCTGTCCATCGGCTACCCGACGATTGAGCAGGAGATGGACGTGCTGGAACGCTATTCCGGCGTGGTGAAGCCGATGGCGACGCTGTCCCCCGTCTGCTCGGCGGCGGACGTTATTGCCATGCAGGAAATGGTCACGCAGATTTACTGCTCGCCGGAAGTTCGCTCGTATGTGGCGACCATCGCCGCCGCCACCCGTCAGGATGCCGCCCTGCAGCTGGGCGCATCCACCCGCGCCGCCATTGCCCTCATCCACGGGGCACAGGCGTGCGCGCTGCTCGCCGGGCGCGACTACATCGTGCCGGAGGACGTGCCGCACATGGCAGTGCAAGTGCTTGCGCACCGCCTCGTGCTCAGCCCCGAAGCACGCATGAAGGGCGTAACGCCGGAAAGTGTCGTCCGGCGCATCGTCCAGAATACGCCCGTGCCGGTGAAGCTGTGAGCGCCATGAAGCAGGCAGAGAACCGTTCGGCGCGGCAGGTGACGCTGCATTTGACACTGCCCATTCTCGTCACGCTGACACTGCTGACGGCGGCGTTCTCCACCGGCAGTCCCGTTTTCCTGATGCCCGCGCTGCTGATTGCGCTGCTGTGCCTGAGTGGGATTTACGGCGTGTTCCGCGCATCCGCCACGCTGGAGGTATCCTCCCGCGCCTCCACCGAACGGGTGCAGCGCGGCGAAGATGTGACGCTGAATGTGCAGGTCAAGCGGCGCGGGTGGATTCCGCTTGCCCCGATGTGGCTGGAACTCTCCGGCGTCAACGGCGCGAACAGCACTGCCAGCGGTACGCAGATGATGCAGCTCCGTCCGGGGCGGTCACAGGCGCTGGAGCTTACCTTCCATGCCGCACACGTCGGCGCGATTCAACCCGGCGTGCAGAGCGTGATGCTGTCGGACTTCTTCGGCGTATGCACGATTCGCCAGAAGCCGAATATGGACGGCGGGGAACTGCTCGTGCTGCCGCAGCTGTTCGACATCGCGCCGCTCCGCCTGTCCTCCGGCGAAATGGGCACGGAAGCGATGGCGCGCGCCTCCGAGGACGTGACGAACCCCACCGACGTGCGCACCTATCAGCCCGGCGACCCGATGAAGAAAATCCACTGGAAGTTATCCGCCCGCAAGCAGGAGGCGCTCGTCCGCCGCTTTGAAGACCCCGTTCAGCCGGACGCGCTCGTCCTGCTGGACTGCGCCGAACCGCCGAAGCAGGCTGATTCGGAGGAAGACGCCGACCTGCGCGACGCGCTGATTGAAACCGCCGCGTCGGTGATGGTACAGGCAGCGAAAGCCGAGCATCCGGCGCGCCTGCCGCTTCCCGGCGCGCACCCGGTGGAGCTGGACAAGGACATGGGGCTGAAAATGCTGCTGGAGAACCTTGCGCGCGCGGATTTCAGCAATCCGGAGCCTTTCGCGAAGGTGCTGCTGCTGGAAATGCGGCGGATGCGGAAGGTGGGGTGTACGGTGGTGATTACAGCGCGTTTGGATAGTCAGATGGTGGATGTGATGCTGTCGATGCGGAGGATGGGGCCGAATGTGCGGCTGTATCTGGTAACGCAGACGCCGGAGGACGCGCGGCTGATGCCGATGATTTTGAAGCTGCAGGAAGTTGGGGTAGAGGTGGGGTATGTGAAGCCCCTGCCGCTGTAAAGGCGAAAAAAGCCGCTTAACCCAAAGCGTAGGGAAAGGCACTCAAGCCGAGCGGCAAAAAAAGGGTCAAGGGGGAATCCCCCTTGCGGGGTCAAGGGGCGGAGCTCCCTTGTGGGGTTTGGGGCAACGCCCCA
>ERZ826613.4049-NODE-4049-length-11301-cov-10.786502_pt1 | contig 11301 bp, 8 predicted proteins | sample MGYA00519925_ERZ826613 | MGnify/ENA primary metagenome ERZ826613 (study PRJEB31778, sample SAMEA3449236) | human gut metagenome | biome: human gut; feature: human-associated habitat; material: faeces | place: United Kingdom | collected 2010/2012 ... | reverse complement strand
ACGGACGAGCCGGAACCCACGGCACCTATAACCCAAAGCACAATGACCGGAGTTTTAACCTTGCCAACAGTGAGCACATCGACCCGGAACGAGCCAAAGGCAACATCTACTGGGACTGCTTCCACGGCTTCCGTTCGGCTCTCGACCCACAAGACCCGGATAATCTGGCAGCGACCTTCTCAGATGTGGAACGGCAATTCTATGAAACCCACTACTCGGAGTTTATCGAAAAGCAGAACGAGCGCAACGCCAAGATCCGTCACACGGAACGCAACCGCTCCATTCCTGACCTGCTGTCCAGCCGCAAGACCTGCCCAGAGGAGACCATCTACCAACTTGGAACGTTGGATGAACACGCTTCGGCAGAGGACTTGCTGAGCGTCGTCACAGAGTTCATCGAGGAGTTCAAGGCCAAGTATAGCGACCACGTTCATGTGCTGGACTGGGCGCTGCATCTGGATGAAAGCACACCGCATATCCATGAGCGTCATGTGTTCGACTGCGAGAACAAGTACGGCGAGGTTGCTCCCCAGCAGGAAAAGGCACTGGAAACACTGGGCTTCGACCTGCCCGACCCGGACAAGCCCCTCAGCCGCCGCAATAACCGCAAAATTTCCTTCGATGCCGCCTGTCGAAAGATGCTGTTCGAGATTGCCAAGCGGCATGGACTGGAATTGGAGGAGGAAGCGGAGTACGGCAACCGCAAATATCTGGAAAAGCAGGACTTTATCCTTGCCAAGCAAAAGGAGCGGCTTGTTGCCCAGCAGAGCAAGCTGGACAAGCTGACCCTTAAGGTCAACGACATGGAAGCGCTGATCGACGAGGTATCGGCTGCGGCTTACGACAAGGCGGTGGAGGTCGTGACCGATGTGGTGTGCACCGAGACTCGGAAAGAGGATATGCGGATGATCGAGGACACGAAGAAGTGGGTGCTGTCCCCTGAACGCAAGGCTCCGCAGGCCACGAGAGAGTACGCCGCTCACCGTTTGGATGGCGTGCTGGACAAGTTTCTCAAGACCATGCAGACCACCGCCACTCGCTTGCAGGAAAAGCTCCTGAGACCGGAAGTCCGGCAGAAGGGCAAGGAGCAGGTCAAGGAGAAAGCACGGGATTCCGTTCTGCAACTGCTAAACCGCTTGCAGGCAGAACAGACCCAGCGTAAGCCATCTGCGCCGCCCACTGCTGAAAAAACAGAAACACGAGGTGATGTTTATTGAACAAAGAAGTCGACGAAGAACGCACTCCCCACACCGTTGCGGACGTAAAAGAAATGCTGACCAAGCACTCCAACGGAGAGATCCAGCGGACGATCCAAAACTGCATCACGATTTTGCAGAATGATCATGTGCTGGCTGATGCCATCCGGCTGAACCTGTTGAGCGAGCGCATTGACATTGTAAAACCCGTGGGCTGGCCGAGATCTGGCAAGACGCTGAACGACACCGATATGAAGTATATCCTGCGGCGAATGGAGAAGTACGGCATCTCCAGCGAAAAGAAAATTGAATCTGCCATCCAAATCGTTGCCAACGAGAACCGCTACCACCCTATCCGGGACTACCTGAACGGCCTGAAATGGGATGGGAACGAACGGATAACCCATGTCCTGCGCCATTTTCTCGGTGCTGCGGAGGACGAGTACACTTGCGAAGCTATGAAAATCTTCCTGCTGGGAGCCATCAAGCGGGTATTCCAGCCGGGGTGCAAATTTGAGACCATGCTTTGTCTGGTAGGCGGGCAAGGTGCGGGGAAGTCCAGCTTTTTTCGGCTGCTGGCGGTCAAAGACGAGTGGTTCTCGGACGACCTGCGGCGGCTGGACGACGACAACGTGTACCGCAAGCTGCAAGGTCACTGGATCATTGAAATGTCGGAGATGATTGCCACTGCCAATGCCAAAAGCATCGAGGAGATCAAGAGTTTTCTCAGCAAACAGAAGGAGACCTATAAAGTCCCCTACGAGACCCATCCTGCCGACCGTCTGCGCCAGTGTGTCTTTGCTGGCACGACCAACCGGCAGGATTTTTTGCCCCGTGACCGCACGGGTAATCGCCGCTTTATCCCCGTTCCGGTGGATGCGGAACTGGCCGAAGTCCACATTCTAGACGATGAAGCCGAATCCCGTGCCTATATCGACCAGCTTTGGGCAGAAGCCATGACCATCTACAACAGCGGCAACTACAAGCTGGCATTCAGCCCCGCCATGCAGGAAACGCTGCAAGCCCATCAGCAGGACTTCATGCAGGAGGATGCGCAGGCTGGCATGATCTATGCCTTTCTGGAGGACTACACGGGTGACCGGGTGTGTTCCAAACAACTCTATGCGGAAGCACTGGGCAACACCAATATCCCGGCAGAGTGGGAGACCCGTGCCATTTGCGAGATCATGAACACAGGAATTTCGCGCGGCGATATCCAAGGCTGGCAGGCGCACAAGACTGCCAAGCGTTACCCGAAGTACGGCGTTCAGAAAGGCTGGGAGCGCGTAACCAGCCCCGAAACCGGGGCTGAAGATTTCTCCGAAATAACGGATGCGGAAGCCAAACAACTGGGCTTTCCCTTCTGACGAGCAGCGGTTACACGGTCAGTTACAGGTTTGGTTACGCTGCAGTTACAGCGCAAAAACCGCATGATTGCTGCGTTTTCCGCTTTCTGTAACCATGTAACCTTAAAAAAATAAGAAAAAGTATAAAGTCCACCGAATGTCCTGCGTACAGAAAAAGAGAGTTTTCCTGCCCGGTTACAGGCGTTCGGTTACAAGGAATTGGAGGTCTGCCTATGAAGGAAGTTCGCGTTTGCGAAGCAATGAAGTCCCCGGTGGAGACTTCAAGCGACGGAACGGTCTTGCATCAGCAAGATGGAGGGACCAAGTCCCGACAAGTTCCGATCTGGGAAAAGAGCAACCTGACGCTGGAGGAAGCTGCAGCATACTCCGGCATTGGCATCAATAAACTGCGCGAGATTACCAACGAGGATAAGTGCAAATTTGTCCTTTGGGTGGGCAACAAGCGTTTGATCAAGCGCCGTCTGTTTGATTGCTTTATCGAGCAGGCGTATTCTATTTGAGAATGATGCAACGTCTTTTCTATTCGATATCGGTGGAAATCGCATGGTCGGTATGGTATACTAAAATTAACCCCTATATGCGCTTTTCACAGAAAGGAGTTTCTAAATGTCTGAAAAGCGCAAAGATAGCAAGGGCCGTGTTTTGAAGGATGGCGAAAGCCAGAGAGCAAACGGCACCTACGACTATCGTTATACCGATATCCACAAGAAACGGCGTTGTATTTACGCTAAATCCCTGACAGAGCTGCGGAAAAAAGAGGAAGAACTGTGGCGCGATCTGGCAGACGGCATCGACTACGCCGCCGGAGAGATGACGGTGGCTGATCTGGTTGACCGCTATATGAACCTGAAACGTGGGTTGAAACCCAATTCACTTCGGTCGTACAACACAGCGGTCAAGCGGATTCATGCTGACCCTTTCGGGCAAAAAGCCATCAAAACGGTAAAATTGTCCGATGCGAAAGGCTGGTTCGTGTTTCTGCATGACAGCGGTTTCAAGCAAAACACCATAGGAATCCTGCAAAGCGTTGTCAGACCGGCGTTTGAGATGGCGGTAGAGGATGACATTATCCGCAAGAATCCATTCAAGTTCAAGCTGTCGGACGTTGTGCCGAAGGACGCTTATGTGCGTAATGCCCTGACCAGAGAGCAGCAGGAAAAATATCTGCAATTCGTTCAAGACTATGGCGGCAACTATTATGATGATATCGTCATTCTTATGGGAACCGGCTTGCGTGTGAGTGAGTTGTATGGCCTGACACGGGCAGATATCGACTTTGAACGGCACTGTATCCATGTCCGGCGGCAGCTTTGCCGGACGGCTGAAAAGCCCTACTTTGTCACACCGCCGAAAACAAAAAGCGGTATCCGCAATGTTCCCATGACAGATACCGTTTGTGCGGCGTTGCGGCGTGTAGTAAAAGCCAGAGCATCTACAAAGGTAGAAGCGCTGGTAGATGGTTGCAGCGGATTTCTCTTTCTGGACAAGTCTGGGATGCCGAAGGTGGCAATGCACTTGGAAAACTATATGCGTGGCGTGCAGGGAAAGTTTGAGAAGGCGTACAGCAAACCTGTTCCGCGCATTACACCTCACGTGCTGCGACACACCTTCTGCACCAATGTCCAGCAGGCCGGGCTGGATGTAAAAAGCCTGCAATACCTGATGGGACACTCCAATGCCAGTGTGACGTTGGATGTCTACACGCACAGCAGCTTTGAATCGGTTGAAAGAGCCTTTGAACAGATCGCTGGCAACCTGTGATTTTCGACGCATGAAGCGGAATTGCTTACGCCAAAACTTACGCCAATCACCCGGTAAGTGGCGTAGATTTGCGTAGAAAAACGTGGATCGTGCAAAAACGGAGAATCTGGAAAAATCGGCTTGTGGCCTTGATAATTCTACAAAAGTCTACGTTTCCAGATATTCGTGATTCGGCTCCAAAAGTGTGGTTTGGAAGGGCGGCATGTACTAAGCCGCACCGGCTCCCCGTACCAATTCAATACGCCGCAGAAGGCAGAACTTCCCACCCGGGAGGCTCTGCCTTCTTTTTTGTTGACACCCTTTCCAAACAAGAGTACACTTAGAAAAATTGTTTTTGGGAAAGGAAACACCAATGAACACTGCCGCTTTTACCGCCTACCGCGAAAAAGTTGTGTCCAACTGTGCCCGTGTCATTGTGGGCAAGGAGGATGCTACCGAGAAAATTCTGGTCAGCTTCCTCTGCGGAGGCCATGTATTGCTGGAAGATAAGCCCGGCACCGGCAAAACCATGCTCCTGCGTGCATTTGCGCGCACGGTGGGCGGGGACTTCAAACGGGTGCAGTTCACGCCCGACCTGCTGCCCTCCGATCTGACCGGCATCAATTTCTACAACCAGAAGTCCGGTGAGTTCGAGTTCCGGCCCGGCCCGCTCTTCACCAACTTTGTGCTGGCGGACGAGATCAACCGCGCCACGCCCCGTACCCAGTCGGCCCTGCTGGAAGCCATGGAGGAAAGGCAGATTACCGTGGACGGCGTGACCAGCCGCCTGGCTGAGCCCTTTATGGTGCTGGCCACCCAGAATCCGCTGGAATCCTTTGGCACCTTCCCGTTGCCAGATGCCCAAATGGACCGCTTTTTCATGCGGCTGTCGCTGGGCTATATGACCCGGGAGCAGGAGCTGGAGGTGCTCTCACGCCCCTCGGCCCAGACCGTGCTGAACGACCTGCAGGCCGTCGTCACTCCCGAGGAGACCGCATACGTCCGCACGGCTTACCGGGAGGTCAAGGTCTCCGAGGAAGTCAAGCACTACCTTATGGACATCGTGGAAGCCACCCGCACACAGAGCGGCTTTGTCAGCGGTGTGTCTACCCGCGGTGCGCTGGCGCTCTATCAGGCTGCGCAGGCGTATGCCTCCTTGCAGGGCAGGGAATACGTCATCCCCGAGGACATCAAAGGGCTGGCCCCAGCGGTGCTTTCTCACCGCATTTCTCTGGGCAGCAGCATGAACGCCGAAGCCGCCGCTCTGCGGATGCGCAAGCTGTTGGCCGAGATCACTGTGCCGCTGGAGAGTGCGGAATGAGCGCCGTCATCTTCGCGCTGCTATTGGTGGCCACAGCCCTTGGGCTGGAGCGTTACAGCACAGTCCACAGCCTGGACGATGTGCAGGGGCGGCTGGAAGTGGAGGATCATCTTGTGGAAGCCGGGGAGCCCGCCGTGATCCACCTCGTTGTCCGGAACAGCGGCCCCCGTTGGAAGATGTTCCTGGCGGCAAAGCTCCACCTGAACAAGGAGTTTCTTCCCTGCACGGAGCACCACATTACGCAGGATCAGGCAGGTTTGGGCCACACGGTGCGGTTCACCACCTGGCTGCGCCCGGGGCTGGAGGCGGATTTCTCCACCGCCCTCAGGCTGGAACGCCGGGGCCGCTATGTGCTGGAACCGATGCAGGTCATCGGCGGCGACTTTCTGGGTCTTGTGGAACAGTCCCGCACCGAGCGGGGCTTCCACGAGCTCATTGTTCCACCCAGGGAGTGCGCTCTGCCGGAACTGGAAGAGATGCTGGGCGGTTTTCTGGGCGAGCTTTCGGTGAACCGCTATCTCTACGAGGATCCTATTCTCACGGCGGGTTACCGCCCCTACACCAGCGGTGACCCCATGCGCTCCATCGCCTGGAAGCAGAGCGTCCGGGGGCAGGGGCTTATGGTCAAAAAGTGGGATTACACCACTGAGCCCCGGGCAGTGGTGCTAGTCCATGCGGATACCAAGGATTACGACCACCCGGAACCGGCGGAGCTCTGCTACTCCATGGCCCGCACAATCTGCCGGAGGCTGGAAGAAAAGGCGGTGTCCTACCGCTTTGCGGCAAACGCTGCCTTTGACCTGCTGCTCAATGCGGCTCTCTCCGGTGAGGAGTGGAGAAAGCCGCTGGAAACCCCGCAGGGCTACGGCCCCGAACACTACCGCAGGGTGTTGGAAATTCTGGGCCGCGCCACCGGGCAGACCGTCCTTTCCTGCGCGCGGTTCTGCGCCGAATACTACCACCCGCAGGAGCAGGTCGGCTGCATCGTGGTGACAACGGAGCCGGAAGAAGCTGTGCGTGCTGCCGTGCAGCCCCTGCCTGGCATTCCGCTGCTGGTGCTCACTCCGGAAATGGCCGCAGAGACGGCCCAGACAGGGGAGGCGGGCGCATGATGTTTTTACATACCCTGCGCCTGGCAGGTGATCTGAGCTTTTACTATGCCTTTGCGGGCTTTTTTGCCGCCAGCTTAGGTGGGACACCCATGCCGCTGGTGCTGGTCTGGCCTGCCCTCTGCTTTGGTCTGGCCTCCTGCTTTGAGGGCAGCCGCCCCCTCCGCACCACTCTTGCGGCCCTGAGCGCGGCGGCGCTGCTCCTCCTGCCTACAGGGGCGGACAAGTTCTGCTACTTCCCGGCGGCAGTCTACCCGGTGCTGCTGGCCTACACCGGCGATTTTGCCCTTTCGCCGGTGCGGCAGGCCGAGCGTCTGCGCTGGCTCTGCCGGGTATGGCCCTTCTTTGCAGTGGCAATGCTGCTGTGGAACGTCAACGCGGTGCTTTCGGCGGCCCTGCCCTTTGCGACGGCGGCAGCGGTGCTTCTGGTGGGGTTCAACCGAACCACCCGGCAGGACCCGGAGATCTCCACCCGGCCGGGCTATCTGCTGCTTTCCGGCGGCGTGCTGGCGGCGGTGTGCGCAGGGCCGTTCCTGCTCAGCCGCAGTGTTGTGGTTGCCGGTGCAAAGGCGGCTGCGTCTGCCGTTTACTTTGGCGGGATCGTGCCGGTGCTGCAGCTGTTTTTGAACAACATTGTGGTGCAGGGTGTGACTTGGCTGTTCCACGGCATCCTGCAGTTCATCCACTGGCTCTTCACCCTCTTTCCGCCCAAACCGTTGGAGCGCACTGAGATCGTTTCTACCGATGAGGTCATCGCCAACGCCCAAAAAGCCGCCGAGGACGCAGAACCGCTCATCAACGGGATGTTGATGCTGACCGTGCTCGGTATCCTGCTGGCGGTCCTCTGTGCGGTGCTGACGGTGCGGCATTTCCTGCGCCAGAAGTTCCGGCACACGGACACTGCCTGCACGGACACCACTGTGCGGCGTAGCACCCACAAGCGTGCCCGCCGCTGGCCCGGGCTTTTTCTCAGCCCGGTGGACAAGGTGCGGCGGGAGTATGCCATCTATCTGGACCACTGCCAGCGCCACGGCGTGACCATCCTGCGGGGCGATACCAGCCTTGACCTGACCGGCCGCGCTTTCGGTATGGACTTTGCCGCCGAGGCCGAGCTGCGCCAGATCTACCTCAAAGCCCGCTACAATGGCACCGCCACGGCCGAGGATGCCGCCCGTGCTGCTGAGCTCGTCCGAAAAATCTGCTCCTGAACGCATCAACGCCCCCTTTCCTGCCCATCCTAAGCGGGAGAGGGGGCGTTTTCATGTCCGGCAAACGGGTGCTGGTCCTGTATGGGGCCCTGCTGTTCTGCTTTGCGGCGGTGGTCTGCCGCCTGTACTGGCTCTGCTCCGACACGGCCTACGGGGCCCGGGCGGCGGCGCAGAGCGTGGTCACCCTCCGCCTGCCCGCCCGGCGGGGCAATTTTTATGATCACAGGGGCCAGCTCCTCACGGGGCAGACCACCCGCTGGATGGCCCTCTGCGTGCCCGGGGAGGGCAGCTATGCCCGCCTGTTCGCCTACACCGATGCCGCCGGGCAGGCGGCGCTCTACCAGAAGCGGAACGCCGCGTCCCCGTTCTTGCTGGAGGTGGACCGGGATGTTTCCGCGCTGGGCGTTTCCTGCTGGCCAGCGGCACGGCGAAGCTCTGCCGCCCCGCTGGCAGTGCAGCTGCTGGGGTATCTCGATGGCGAGGGCCATGGTGCTGCCGGGCTGGAAGCCGCCTTTGACGAACTGCTCACCGGCAGCGGGGCGGGGGATACCCTGGTCTGCACCGTCAACGCCCAGGGAAAGCTGCGGGCCGAGCCCGTCCTCACCCCCGCTGACAGCGGGGCCGTGGGGGTGCAGCTGACCCTTTCCCGGGAGATCCAGCAGACCGCCGAAGCCGTGGCCAACGAGACGATGCAGAGCGGCTGCATCCTGGTGCTGGACACCGCCAACGCCAAGGTGCGGGCCTGCGTCAGCCGCCCCGGCTATGATCCGGAAAACATTTCGGCCAGCCTGAACGCCCCGGACAGCCCCCTGCTGGAGCGGGCGTTCCAGTGCTATGCCGTGGGCTCGGTGTTCAAGCCGGTGGTGGCGGCAGCGGCGCTGGAGGCAGGGGAGAGCGGCTTTGTCTACACCTGCCCCGGCTGGTGCGCGGTGGATGGCCGGATCTTCCGCTGTGCGGGCGGCATTCCCCATGGTGAGGTGGATCTGGCCGGCGCGCTGGAAAAGAGCTGCAACGGCTATTTCATCCGGCTGGGGCAGGCGCTGGGGGCCGATGCTGTCCGCGCTATGGCAGAGCAGCTGGGCTTCGGGCAGGCGATCCCACTCACCGATGCCCTGTACACGGCGGCTGGGGTCCTGCCGGAGCGGGAGGCTCTTGCGTCCAGCGGGGCCTACGCCAATTTCTGCTTTGGACAGGGGGAGCTGCTGGCATCTCCCCTGCAGGTCGCCGCCATGATGAACACCATTGCCTGCGGGGGGATCTGCCGCACCCCGCTGCTGCTGGAGACCACTCTGGACGAGACCACCGGCACACCCCTCACGGCGCTTTCCCATGTCCGGAGCAGGCGGGTGCTCACAAAGCGCACCGCCGCCGCCCTGCAGGCCCTGTTGGCGGGTGTAGTGGCCGGGGGCACCGGCCATGAGGCCGCCCTGCCCGGCCAGACCGCGGCAGGCAAGACCGGCACGGCCCAGACCGGTCAGTTTTCCGGCGGTACAGAGCTGAAAAATTACTGGTTTGCGGGTTTTGTCCCGGCAGAGCAGCCCCGCTATACCATCGTGGTGCTGCAGGACACGCAGGCCGAGCCTGCCTTTTCCAGCGCGGCCATCTTTGCCCGGGTGGCGGCAGGGCTGGAAATTCTGGCCCCGTAGCCCACGGTTTTTCTTGCATTTCCCGGGCTTTTGTGCTATCATACACTTGTATTTGTATGCAGTCTCTATGAAACTAAAGATAAAAGGAGCGTTCCATCCATGTCTGTCATTGAAATCGTCGGCGGTGCCATCCTGCTGGTCGTCTCGGCCGTCATCATCCTCCTCACCCTGATGCAGCACACCCACGGTCAGGGTCTGGCCGGTGCCATCAACGGTGGTGTGGGCGGTGCCAACAATGCACGCCTGACCCCTGCGGATCAGATGCTGGCCAAGGTGACCCGCATTGCAGGCATCGTGTTCTTTGTGGTGGCTATCCTGGCCTGTGTGTTCGCCAGCCGTCTGGCCTGAGCACCCGTGTACAGCCCCGTGTAAGGCGGGGCTGTTTTTCTGTCTAAACCTCTCGTGGGAAAGAAGTTGTCCGGGTTCCATTGGAGAATGCCGGAAAAGTGTTAAGGAGAAAAATATGTCATTACGCGATAAAATCGAACATGCCATCCAGAACCAGCCCTGCATGGTCAAGGACCTCAAGGCAAAGTTCGGCGGCGACCGTGCCGCGGACCGCAAGGTGATGGAGGCTCTGGACGAGCTGGTGCACGACGCTGTGATCTGCCAGAAGTCCGGCGTGTTCTTCACTGCCCGCTCCGGCCGTGCCGAAAAGGCCCTGCCCTGCAAGGTGGTCAAGCTGGGCAAGAACTTTGCCTTTGTGATGCTGGAGGATGAATCCGGCGATATCTTCATCCCGGGCCGCTTCACCCGCGGTGCCATGCCCGGCGATTCCGTTCTGGTGGAAAAGTTTGCCCACCCCCGGGTGGAGGGCAGCGATGAGGGCGAGATCCTTGCCGTGCTCGAGCAGAAGAACGACATGGTGGGCACTGCCCGCCGCATCGAGGGCCGCCTGAAGTTCGTGCCCGATGACTGCCCGGCCATCTCCATGACCATCCAGCGCGACTGCGAGGGCGGCGCGAAGGACGGCGACAAGGTGGCTGTGGAGATCCTGCAGCGCGGGACCCGGCAGGAGGATCACCGCGTGGGCGTTTCCATGCGCTTTGGCAGCTGCGAGGAAGCCAAGCGCTGCGCCAAGGCCCTGCTCTATGCCAAGGACATCCACACCCGTTTCCCCGAGAAGGTGCGGGACGAGGCCAAGAAGTTCGAGGACATGACCGTGTCTGAGGAAGACTGCAAGGGCCGCATGGATCTGCGCGCTCTGCCCATCTTCACCATCGACAGCGCCGAGACCAAGGATATCGACGATGCCGTCAGCCTGACCCGGCTCCCCGGTGGCGGCTATGAGCTGGGCGTTCACATCGCCGATGTCTCCCACTACGTCAAGCCCGGCAGTGAGCTGAACGAGGAGGCCTTCAACCGCGCCACTTCGGTCTACTATGCGGATCAGGTCGTGCCCATGCTGCCCAAGAGCCTTTCCAACGGCATCTGCTCCCTGAACGAGAAGGAGCTGCGCCTGGCGTTCTCCTGCCTGATGCGTCTGGATCAGGACGGCAATCTGACCGACTACAAGTTCGTCAAATCCATCGTTTGCAGCCGGGTCAAGGGCGTGTATTCTGAGATCAACGCCCTGCTGGCCGGCACTGCCGATGCCGAGACGCAGGCCAAGTACGCCGAGGTGCTGGATCAGCTGCCCGCCATGAAGGAGCTGTACGCCCACCGCGCCCGCCTGCGCAAGGAGCGCGGCTGCATCGATTTCGAGAGCGGGGAA
>ERZ826613.4046-NODE-4046-length-11305-cov-2.840800_pt1 | contig 11305 bp, 8 predicted proteins | sample MGYA00519925_ERZ826613 | MGnify/ENA primary metagenome ERZ826613 (study PRJEB31778, sample SAMEA3449236) | human gut metagenome | biome: human gut; feature: human-associated habitat; material: faeces | place: United Kingdom | collected 2010/2012 ... | reverse complement strand
AGAAAAAACATCAAGGAGAATATGCGGCTTATCAAGATAGAGCTGGAGAAGAATGTCATGAAGCTGCACGAGGCCATGGATTATATCGCCGCTGACGTACACATAGGCCGTGAGATGCTTTCGAGGGATTACAGGAGCATTCCGCCGGATACGCTGCGGATGTACGCCCATGCGATATCGTATTTGCAGCCCTATTCCTATACGGATGATGCGCTGGAGATGTTGGAGGCTTCGGCGCTCATGCCGGACGTTCGGAACAAACATCTGTTGCTGTATATCATCCGGTGCTACGAGGCGTTCGGCAATTTCGGCAGCGTGATGGATTTTTATAACAGCAAGAAGCGCGGCGCCCTGACATACAATGACGATAAGGACTACCTTGTATTCCGCGACGGGAGCGTGTACGACCGGTGGGGGCTTTGGCTGGAAAGCGATTATATGTGCGAGTTTCTGTCCGTGAACGGTACGATAGTCGACGAGGAAGCTATTGAAGCAGTGCTCGGCGAGATACAGAAGGTCATAGACGGCATCGAGGAGGAGTATGGTGTGACCGACAGCGGTTATGACGGGATGGAGGAAGAACCGGACGGTCTCTTGACGGAGGCCGGTCCCGCGTCGTAGGAGATTCCCGGAGAGATACATGTACAGGGCCTGCCTTTTCGCAGTGGTGGGTGTCGCTGTGTATCGGAGCCGGTGCGGTGATAGGGTGCAGGGGGGCGGTCAGCAGAAGGAGACGGTGCCGGTTATGCCTTGCAGTGCCCGGGGACGGAGCTCGGCGGCCATTACGAATTGCGGCGGAATGTCGCCTGTGGGCCGGATACCGTAACGGGCTGTGGAACGGAAGCCGAAGCGGTGGTAGTAGGCGGGATTGCATAGGAATGCTGCGCCGAATCCCATGACGCGGGCACGCCGCATGCCCTCTTCGAGCAGTGCTGCGCCCAGGCCGATGCCGCGGTGGGCGGCGAGTACGGAGAGCGGTGCGACGAGCAGCCCCTCGAAGAGCCGGCCGTCGGGGCGTTCCACCCGTGTCCGGGTGAACATGACGTGTGCGACGGGCCTCTCCTTGCAGGTCGCCATGAGGGCGAGTTCCGGAATGTAGTCCCGGCTGTTGCGCAGCCGGGCGGCGAAATCCTGTTCCGTCCCGTCGCTGACCGTCGCTGTTTCGAAAGCCGTCCGGACGAGGCGGCAGAGTTCCTCCTCCTCGCCGGGCCGTTCGGGCCGGACGACGTATCCGCCTGAGGCGAGCAGGGCGGAGGCACGTATGTCGAAACGATAGATTGGTATCGCCTCTCCGTCCGGGCCGTATCCTTCGCCTATGTAATCGTAACCGTGTTTCTCGTAATAGCCCTCCAGTTCGGTCGAGAGATAGAGGGCCCGGTATCCCGAACGTTCCGCATCCCTGCGGCACCGTTCCAGCAACAGGCCGGCATAGCCGCGTCCGCGGAAAGTCTCTTCCACATACAGTGCGCACACCCACGGCCACAAGTCGCCGCGGCTGATGAAGTCGTTGGAGATGAGCCCCGCACAGCCGACAATCCTCTCCGAATCCAAAAGGAGATACCATTGGGGCAGGGGGCCGACAGCATACAGCGATTCCGAAATACAATCATCGTAGAGCGCCTGCGGCACCTCCCGCCAGCGGGAGGAGATATATTCTATGGCCTGCCGTGCGTATTCGGGATGTTCCCTGACGGAGAGAATGCGGGGTTCGTGTTCCATGTTCGGTTCGAGTCGAAAATTGCGTGTCCGTTCGTATGCGGCCCCTGGCCGGAGATGGCCGGTGCGGTATCCGGCGGTTTCCCGAAGCCGGACAATGGAGGCCGGTGCGTATCGCCTCTGCAGCCTGCATTTGCGGGCCGTGAAGAGATAGGCCGCATTGCAGGATGCTGTCGGCATAGGAACGCAAGCCCGGTCGGCAAAGATAGTCGGACGCGGCTCCGCGGATGCCTCGGCGTTCCGCAGGCGGGATTTATCTGCGTTCGAGTTTCCGCAGCTCTTTCCATACCAGTGCCGATGCGCCGAGTATGGCCGCATTGGCCCGGTCGATGCCCGAGGGGAGCAGTTTGACCATTCCCTTGTAGTTGCGGAGCATGTTGGTCTCCATGTGCCGTTTGGTCGGTTCCCACAGCAGGTTGCCCGATTTGGCCAGCCCTCCGAAAAGAAATATCGCTTCGGGGAAGGAAAAGGCTACGAAATTGGCCAGCGACTCGCCGAGTATCCGGCCTGTCTCCTCGAAGGCGGCCCGTGCGAGTTCGTCGCCGTCCAGGGCGGCTTCGGCTATCATTTTGGAGTCTATCTTCTCCACAGGAACGCTCCGGAGCCTGCTTGGTCGCGTATCGTCCGCGAGTATCTCCAGCATGGTACGCACGATGCCGGTGGCGGAGACATAGGTCTCGAGGCATCCCCGGCGTCCACAGCCGCACAGTCTCCCGCCGGGCCTGACCGTGATGTGGCCGAGTTCGCCGGCCGTCCCGCCGTAGCCGTACACCATTTCGCCGTTGGCAACGATGCCGCCGCCCAGTCCCGTGCCGAGCGTTATTTCGATAAAGTCTCGCATACCCCGCGCTCCGCCGTATATCATTTCGCCGATGGCGGCGGCATTGGCGTCGTTGTCGATGACGACCGGCAGCGACGGGTAGTGTTTCTTGACCGTCTCCACGAACGGGATGGTCAGTATCTGCGCTCCCTGCGAGCCGTCCCGGTTCCGTTCATACCACCGGATGTTGATTGGGTTCTCGGCCACGCCGCTGAAATAGTTGCCGTTCGGAGCCCCGATGCCTATGCCCGCGAGCTCCGTACCGGGGGCGATGCGCCTGAGCGACTCGATGTCCTGCACCAGGCGTTCCACGTAATCCTCGAAATAGGGGTACTCCCTGGTCTTGAAGCTGCGTTCCCCGTGCGTCTTTCCCTCCGTATCTACGAGTCCCGTCACGGTATTCGTACCGCCGACGTCGACTCCTATGGCCAGTTTTTCCGTCATGTCTCCGTTATCCCTTGATGTTCTGCCGGTTCGTCTCCCGTGGTTCAGCCGTACCCGTACCGGCTGCGGGCACCTGTCCGCGGAATCCCGCGAACCGGGATGTAAATTTATCCAAATGCAAGGATTGTGCAAAATAATTGTCCGGGCTTTACCTATCTTTGCATCGAAAACGAGAGCGGGGCTGCGGAGTCTCGACAATATGCAACTTACCGAACCAACCCGGAAAACATGTACAGCAAAGAAGAACTTTCAGCCATCATAGAGGAGTACATCCATGCACTTCCCTTTCCCGAAGAGCCGGATACGCTTTACGAGCCCATTGTCTATTCGCTCGGCAAGGGCGGCAAACGGCTCCGGCCGCTGCTGGCCATGATGGCATGCAACATATTCAGCGACGACGTGGCGTGTGCGCTGCCGTGTGCTGCGGCGGTGGAGGTTTTCCACAACTTCACGCTGCTGCACGACGACATCATGGACAATGCTGCCGTCCGCCGCGGCAAACCTGCCGTACACCGCAAATGGGGTGTCAACAGCGCCATCCTTTCGGGCGATGCCATGATGATTTACTCCTACCGTCTGCTCGAACAGGCCGACCCGGCCATCCTGCCCCGTATTTTCCGCATCTTCAACGATACCTCGCTGAAGGTGTGCGAGGGACAGCAGTACGACATGGATTTCGAAGCGCTCGAAAGGGTTCCCATGGAGGATTACCTGCACATGATATCGCTCAAGACGGCCGTCTTGCTCGCCGGTGCCGCCGTCATAGGTGCGGTTTGCGGCGGGGCCTCGCAGGAGGACTGCGACCGAATATACACCTTCGCTACGGAACTGGGCATGGCGTTCCAGATACGTGACGATATTCTCGACAGTTACGGTACACAGGATTCGCTCGGGAAGAAGATAGGGGGCGACATTACCGAGGGGAAAAAGACGTTCCTGACCACCGCAGCGATGGAGATTGCCGACGAGGATACGCGCAGAAAGTTGGGAGGCCTGATGCACAACCGGGAGATGATAGCCGACGAGAAGGTGGCGCGGGTGCTGGCCATTTACGACTCGCTCGGTGTGCGCGAACAGGCAGAAACGGCCGTGGAGCGTTATACGGCCCGTGCGACGGAGGCGCTCGCCGCTCTGTCGGTATCGGGCGGGAGGCGGGAGCCGATGGAGCGGCTCGCGCTCGAACTGACCAAACGGCTGAGCTGATGCGGCGGGTTCCGCCGGCGGAGAGGGGTTCTGCCGCTTCGGCCCATTAACGATTACGATATCATGGCGATAAAACGCAGCGACATAGAGATAATGGCCCCGGTCGGTTCCTACGAATCGCTCATGGCGGCCGTGGCGGCCGGTGCCGATTCCGTCTATTTCGGCGTGGGACAGTTGAACATGCGTTCCCGGTCGGCGGCCAATTTTACCCTCGACGACCTCGCGCGCATCGTGGCGACAGCCCGGCAGTACGGTGTCAAGACCTACCTGACAGTCAATACGATACTTTACGATGACGAGGTGGATACTATGCGGCGTGTCATCGACCGTGCGCGGGCCGAAGGGGTGGACGCGGTCATCGTTTCCGACCAGTCCGCCATCCTCTATGCGCGGAGCGTCGGCATGGAAGTGCATATATCGACGCAGCTCAACGTTTCCAATACCGAGACGCTGCGGTTTTACGCGCAGTGGGCGGATGTGGTGGTGCTCGCCCGCGAACTGAATCTCGGACAGATACGGCAGATATACGACAACATCCTTGCACAGCACATATGCGGCCCCTCCGGGCGGCCGGTCAAGATAGAGATGTTCGCCCACGGTGCCCTTTGCATGGGGATATCGGGCAAGTGCTATCTGAGCCTGCACGAGTGCGGGGAGTCGGCCAACCGCGGAGCGTGCCGGCAGATATGCCGTCGTTCCTACGAACTGCGCGACCGGGATACCGGCGAGGCCATCGCCGTGGAGGGGCGCTACCTGCTCTCTCCGAAAGACCTGTGCACGATACCCTTCCTCGACCGGTTCATAGAGGCCGGCGTGCGCGTGCTGAAGATAGAGGGACGTGCCCGTTCGGCGGAGTATGTGAAGCGGGTGGTCGAAACGTACGACGAGGTGCTGCGGGCCATCGAGGAGGGAACCTGCTCTCCGGAGCGGGCGGCTGTCTGGACGGAACGTCTTTCGGAGGTGTTCAACCGCGGTTTCTGGGGCGGCTATTACCAGGGTGCGCCTGTCGTCGAGCTCAGTGCCAATTACGGGTCGTCGGCGACGGTACGGAAGGTGTATGTGGGCAAAATCACCAATTTTTTCAAGAAGATAGGCGTCGCGGAGATACAGGTGGAGGCTTCGCCGCTCGAACGGGGTGCCCGTTATGTGGTTCTCGGCGAAACGACCGGTGCCCTCGAAGGGGTGGTCGACGAGGTCTATGTGGCCGACCGTCCGGCAGAGACGGCTCCGCAGGGGGTGTTCTGTTCGGTGAAGACGCCGGGGCCTGTCCGCCGGGGCGACAAGCTCTATAAAATCGTCCCCGCATCGGAGGTGGTCACGCAGTAGGGCGGCGCTCGTCGGGATTGCCGATATAGTGTATTCCGGTTCCGTGAGTCCGGTTCTGACCGGTCTCCTGAAATGTCCCTTACGGTCCATGTTTTCGGAGTCGGTTGCGGTTGTCCGTTACAGGGACGGCCACTGCTCCCGCGGAGCAGTGGCCGTCCGGTTGTGTGTCGGGCAGCGTCTTAGCTGCAGCGCGACCAGCCGCACGAGGTGCAGTGCGGGCACTTCTCTTGGAAGACGAGCGACTCTTCGCCGCAGTTGGGGCACTTCTGTTTGCGTATCTTCGTGCCGTCCTTGATGTACTGCTTCAGGGCGCGTGCCACGCCGCTCTGCCAGTTGCTTATCGTTTCGCTGTCGAAGCTGAGGCCGTCCACGAGATTGACGACGTCCACGATGGGCATTCCGTTGCGCAGCACGCCGGAGATGAGTTTTGCATAATTCCAGAACTCCTTGTCGAACAGGCGCGATATGCCGCCGATGACGTGCGGATAGCCGTACTTGTCCTGATAGCGGAAATCGTACCGTTTCTGTCCGTCCTCCTCCTTTACCTTGATGATGAATCCCTTGTTGATGGATTTGGGGATGTAGAGGGAGTCCTCCTCTATCTTACCGGTGAATATTTCGTAGGGGTGTCCGTTGTAGATGCCCACGAAAGCTATCCAGTCCTCGGTGCCGTTCTTGAAACGCACCACGTCGGCCTCGAGTTCAATCGGGCGTGCCAACGGCGGTTTGTATTCGTCGCAGTCGCACTCCTCCTTCTCCTTCTTTTTGGGTTTCGTATCCACGAGCACGCCTGCCCGCGAACCGTCCCGGTAGACCGTCACGCCCTTGCAGCCGCTCTCCCACGCCGCCTGATAGACCTTGCTGACGAGCTCTTCGGTGACGTGCTCCGGCAGATTGACGGTGACCGAAATGGAGTGGTCCACCCATTTCTGGATGGCGCCCTGCATCTTGACCTTGGCCACCCAGTCGATGTCGTTGGCGGTCGCCTTGTTGTAGGGCGACTGTTCGACGAGCCTGTCGAGTTCAGCATCGCTGATGCCGTCGAGTTTCGACAGGTCGTAGCCGGTGACCTGAAGCCATGTGAGGAACTTGTGATGGAAGACATTGTACTCCTCCCACGAGTCGCCCACCTCGTCGGTGAAGGTGATTTTCACGTTCTTGTCGGTCGGATTGACCTTGCGGCGGCGTTTGTAGACGGGACGGAAGACCGGTTCGATGCCCGAAGTGGTCTGCGACATGAGCGATGTCGTTCCCGTGGGTGCGATGGTGAGCATGGCGATGTTGCGGCGGCCTACCTGCGTCATCTCCTCGTACAGGGCCGGGTCGGCTTCGCGGATGCGTTCTATCATCGGATTGCCCTCCTCCTTGAGGTTGTCGTACATCGGGAAGGCGCCCCTTTCGCGGGCCATCTTTACCGAGGCGCGGTAGGCTTCCACGGCCAGCGTCTTCTGTACCTCCACTGCGAAGGCTATCGCTTCGTCGGTGCCGTAAGTGAGCCCCAGTGCGGCGAGCATGTCGCCCTCGGCGGTGATGCCGAGTCCCGTGCGGCGGCCCTTGAGTGCCTTCTCGCGTATCTTCTCCCACAGGGAGAGCTCTACGCGGCGGATGTCGAGGTCTTCCGGGTCGTGTTTTATCTTGTTGTAGATGATGTCTATCTTTTCGAGTTCGAGGTCGATGATGTCGTCCATCAGTCGCATGGCCGCCTCCACATGGCTGCGAAACTTGTCGAAGTCGAACTTTGCCTGCGGGGTGAAGGGGTCGTCCACATAGCTGTACAGGTTTATCGCCAGCAGGCGGCAACTGTCGTAGGGACAGAGCGGAATCTCGCCGCAGGGGTTGGTGGATACCGTGCGGAAGCCTTCGTCGGCATAGCAGTCGGGTACCGATTCACGGATGATGGTATCCCAGAAGAGCACGCCGGGTTCGGCGCTCTTCCAGGCGTTGTGGATGATTTTGTTCCACAGCGTGCGGGCATCTATCTCCTTGACGTACATCGGGTCGTCCGAATCTATCGGGAATTTCTGCACGTACTTCTCGTTGTTGAGGACGGCACGCATGAATTCGTCGTCTATCTTGATGGAGACGTTGGCGCCCGTTACCTTGCCCGTCTCCACTTTGGCGTCGATGAAATTCTCCGCATCCGGGTGCTTGATGGAGAGCGAGAGCATCAGGGCGCCGCGCCGGCCGTCCTGCGCCACTTCGCGGGTGGAATTGGAGTAGCGTTCCATGAAGGGAACGATACCGGTCGAGGTGAGCGCGCTGTTGAGTACGGGGCTTCCGGTCGGCCTGATATGCGAGAGGTCGTGTCCGACTCCGCCCCTGCGCTTCATGAGCTGTACCTGTTCCTCGTCGATGCGTATGATGCCGCCGTAGGAGTCGGCGGGATTCCTGTGGCCGATAACGAAGCAGTTGGAGAGCGACGCTATCTGGAGGTTGTTTCCGATGCCCGTCATGGGACCTCCCTGCGGGATGATGTAGCGGAACTCCTTCAGCAGGTCGTATATCTCCTGCGCCTTCATCGGATTGGGGTAGGTGTTCTCGATGCGGGCAAGCTCGTTGGCGATGCGCCAGTGCATCTGTTCGGGCGATTTCTCGAAGATGTGGCCGAAAGAGTCTTTCAGCGCGTATTTGCTGACCCACACCATGGCGGCCAGGTCGTCGCCCTTGAAGTACTCCTTGGCGCCCTCTATCGCCTCGTTGTACTGGTATTCGGTAAGGGTGCGCCCGTCAGCACCCACGTTTTTCTTAACGTCGGACATAAGTCAAAATATATGATATTGGTTCTTAGATAATTCTATTGCGATGGTCGGTCCGTGGCCGCCAAGTGCAAGTTTAAGTCCAATTTTCCGGACCGTCCGGCCTCCTGTCGCTTAGTTATCAACAGCCGATTAACAATTTGCAAAGTCTTTATCGGCAGAGTGTTACGGAAACCTTGCGTATTTTGCCCCCGAGAGGGGGAGCGAGCTTGGATACCGTCGCGCGGACATGGCGGAGCAGGGGAAATTCCGCATACAGTGCCTCTATGATGCGCAGGGTCACGTTCTCCAGGATGTCCGATTTCTGTTTCATGCACTCCGCGACGATGGCATATACCCGAAGATAGTTGATGGTCTTCGTTACGTCGTCGGCATGTGCCGCTTCGTCAAGTTCGGCGTCGAGGGAGATGCTTACCAGAAAACGGTTGCCGACCAGTTTTTCGAGGTCGTAACAGCCGTGGTAGGCTTTGAACTCCATTTCGTCCAGCGTGATGGTGTATATCATGGCGTATCGTTTTTCGTGCTGCGGGCGCCGGGCCCGTACCCTGCCTGTGCCGGGAGAACAAAGGTACGATTATTTTCCGGCATTGCACCGGTTTTTTTGTCCGGCGCAGGGCGGTGTTTTCTCTGTCCCGGGCCTTGCGTTCCGGCGGCAGCGGAAGGCAGGGCACTCTCCGAAGAGGGCGGAAGGCCCTTTCCGGGTCTTTGGTTGATAAAAAACGGAGGTTCGCTGAATATTCCGTCTGTTTTTGTTTTCGTATGTTTATCTTTGACATCGGAACGCTCGGGGAGCCTTGCCCTGCCGGATTTTGCCTTGGCCGCGTTCGTCGCGGTCGAGGAAGCAGAGAACGGTTGATGGAGTTAAGGACGGCTCGGGATATTCCGGTTTGGAATCCGACACGGCCGGATGTACGGAGCCTCAGGGCTTTTTTCGTCCGTCCCGTGTAAACGGGAGGAGACGGGGCGGACGGAGGGCCGTCACGGCAGGAAGAATGCTTTTCCGGAGTTCCTCATAGGTTGATTTCCCGGAACAGGTTCCGGTACCGGAAGAGTCGGGTACCGGAATTTCATAGGGAAAGGGTTAATAGGTTGGTGCCGCCGTTATGCTGTCTTTGCATGACGGCGGCGTATGTAATGCCGGACGGCTTCCGGAACGATTGACAGCGCGATGAAACGACAGATGAACCAGACCATTCTCGAAAACGGCGTCTATGGGTTGCTGTGGGCGGTGGTACTCGTCGTGCCGCTCTTCGGGTACCACGACGGCAGCGGGATACGTTGGTGCGGCGTTTTCCATTTCTGGCTCGGCGTACTGCCCTTTGCGCTGCTTTTCGCGCTTCATAATTACCTTCTGGTGCCGTTGCTGCTGATGCGGCGGAGGTACGGCGTTTACGTATTGTGCGTCGTTGCACTTATCGGTTTGATTTTCACGGCTGTCCCTATGCTCGTGATACGGCCCGAGCCGCCTGCCTTTTACGGCCGGGAGGTGCGGGCGTATCCGGAGGAACCGGCGGCTGTGGCGGAGGTGCCGACCGCGCAGGTATTCCTGCCGCCGGCCGGTATCAGACCGCCCGGCATTCCCATGCCCATCAGGTGGGGCCGGATGTTCAACGACTGGCTGCTTGCCGTGCTGGTCATCGGATGCAACCTCGCGATAAGGTTCCTGTTCAAGTCGATACAGGACGACCGCCACCTGAAAGAGCTGGAGAGCCAGCGGCTGAAGACAGAACTGAACTATCTGAAGGCACAGGTCAATCCGCACTTCTTCATGAATACGCTGAACAATATCCACGCCCTTATAGACATAGACGGGGAGAGGGCCAAGGAGACGGTCATCGAACTGTCGCGCATCATGCGGTATGTGCTGTACGATGCCGACCGGCCGACGGTACCGCTGCGGAAAGAGATGGAATTCATCGACAACTACATCCGTCTGATGAGGATACGTTATGCCGGAGAGGTGGAGATACGGACCCTCTGTCCGGCCGACCCGCCCGACGTGCAGGTGCCTCCGCTTATGTTGATAACCTTGACGGAGAATGCCTTCAAGCACGGAATGAGTTACCGGGAGGGGTCGTTTATCGACATCCGGCTGACCGTGGAGGAGGGTGTTCTCTCCTATACGGTGGAGAACAGCGTCGCTCCGGATGCGGAGAGGGGAAGCGGCGTGGGGCTCGAGAATCTCCGGAAGAGGCTCGGTCTGCTGTACGGCAGCGCCGGTTCGCTCGAAACAAGAAATGCCGGAGGGCGTTACACCGCGAAATTGAAGATACCTGTAAAGCGATGATGCGTTGTATTGCGATAGATGACGAGCCGTTGGCGCTCAGACAGATATGCTCCTATATAGAGCGGACGCCGTTTCTGCGGCTCGCCGCTTCGTGCCGCAGCGCGGTGGAGGCTGCAGCCGCGATGTCCGATGCCGGTGCCGACCTGCTCTTCGTGGATATCAACATGCCCGGACTCAACGGGCTCGATTTCGTGCGGGCGCTCCCTTCCAGGCCGCTCGTCATCTTCACTACCGCCTATTCGGAATATGCATTGGAGGGATTCCGTGTCGATGCTACGGATTATCTCCTGAAGCCCATAGGATATGCCGATTTTCTGCGTTCGGCCGAGAGGGCCTATGCCCGGTTCGGCCTGTTGAAGGCGTCGTCGGGCCGTCGGGGTGACGACGGACGCAGCCTGTTCGTTCGGTCGGAGTACCGTACGCTTCGGATAGACATTGCGGATATCGTGTACGTGAAGAGCATGAGCGAATATGTCCGAATCTTTCCTGTGTCGGGGCGTCCCGTCACGACACTCGGAAGCCTGAAATCCTATGAGGGCCGGCTGCCTGCCGATACCTTCATGCGTGTGCACCGGTCGTATATCGTGAATCTGGACCGGATAGTGGCTGTCGAACGCAAACATATCGTGCTTACCGGAGACAAGTGCATCCCGGTCGGCGACGTATACGAGGATAATTTCCGCCGTTACCTGGCTGAACGTTCCCTCGGGTGAAAAGATGAAAATGCAGGAGCGGCACGGTCAATCCGTGCCG
>ERZ826613.4039-NODE-4039-length-11319-cov-3.425959_pt1 | contig 11319 bp, 14 predicted proteins | sample MGYA00519925_ERZ826613 | MGnify/ENA primary metagenome ERZ826613 (study PRJEB31778, sample SAMEA3449236) | human gut metagenome | biome: human gut; feature: human-associated habitat; material: faeces | place: United Kingdom | collected 2010/2012 ... | reverse complement strand
GTTGGTTCTCATTTTGGCGATTATGATTCCTATATTGTTCTGTCACATTTTAAGGGGCATGCAATGGCAGGATTCGGAGGTGCCATCAAAAATATTTCCATTGGTATGGGTTCCAAGGAAGGAAAATGCCTGATCCATACTTCCGGAGAAAGCCACACCAGCCCCTGGGGCGGTGACCAGACCGGATTCACGGAATCTATGGCTGAAGCAGCAAAATCAGTTTCTGATTATCTTGGAAATGGGAAAAGAATCGTTTATGTCAGCGTCTTAAATAATATTTCTATTGACTGTGACTGCGATGGAAATCCTGCAAAACCAGATATCCATGATATCGGAGTGGTTGCTTCTACTGACCCGGTTGCCATCGATCAGGCATGTATTGATCTGGCTTTTGCAGCAGAGGGAAGTGAATCACTCAAGGCAAGAGTGAATGACCGAAATGGATTGCACACACTGGAACACGCAGAAGAAATCGGTCTTGGAAACCGCCACTATCAGCTGGTGAATCTTGATGATTAATACATTGCACAGAGAAATCGTTTATATTGCGTATTATTTTATGATCCAGCTGCGGCAGATTGTATTTTACTGGGTTCTTGGAATGGTAATCGGTTCCCTGGTGTCTGTATTTGCCAAGGATGCGATCCATCAGTGCTTTGAAAAACTGAAGGATAAAAAATGGGGAGTCTGGGGCATTATTCCGGCAAGTATCCTGGGAATTGCCTCGCCGCTGTGCATGTATGGAACCATTCCCATTGCAGCCTCTTTTTCCAGGCATGGAATGCGGCATGACTGGCTGGCAGCATTCATGATGAGCAGCATCCTTTTGAATCCGCAGCTTCTCATGTACAGTACGGCTCTTGGAATCACAGCCTTAAGCGTCAGACTGATTTCCTGCACAGTATGCGGGATCGCGGCAGGATTGCTGGTGTATCTTTTTTATGGTGAAAAGCCATTTTTTAACTTCCAAAGTTTTGAACAGAGAGCCAGCCATGACACAGATCCGAATCTGTTCTGGCGGTTTGTGAAAAATCTTGGGAGAAACTTAAAGGCAACAGGTCCGTATTTTCTTGCAGGAGTATTGCTGTCTGCTTTGTTCCAGAGATACGTTCCGGCTGAAGCGTTTGCAGAATTATTCGGAAAACAGAACGAGGGATTTGGTCTTCTCATGGCGGCAACCGTAGGGGTTCCGCTATATGCCTGCGGCGGTGGAACCATCCCGCTGCTGCGTCAGTGGATAGCATCCGGGATGAGTATGGGAAGTGCAGCTTCATTTATGCTGACCGGGCCAGCAACCAAAATAACCAATCTTGGAGCATTGAAGATTGTATTTGGTGTGAAGCGATTTGTGCTGTACCTTCTGTTTGTCATGATCTTTGCAATGATGACAGGTTTTGTTACGAATTTAATTGTTTGAAGACAAGCTGACAGAAAATATGCAGGCGGCCAGGGTGAAGCTGATGCTGGAAGAAGTTGCTAAAATTGATGACATGCTGAATCACATTCCCATGTCAGAAGTGTTTGGCGAATCTAAAGTTGTAAAATAGCCGGTTTTATTTGGCGGTAGTTTTGATATTTTTGCAGGAAAAATTTTTCATGGAGGAAAGATAAAATGAAAGTATTACTTGTAAATGGAAGTCCCCATAAAGAGGGCTGCACCTATACGGCTTTGTGTGAGGTTTCCAAAGCTTTAAATGAGCAGGGCGTGGATACGGATGTATTCTGGATCGGAAAGAAACCGTTATCAGGCTGTATTGCCTGTAAGACCTGCATAAAGAACAATAAATGTGTATTTCCTGATACCGTAAATGAATTTCTGGATATTGCAGGAGATTATGACGGATTTGTGTTTGGAACCCCGGTACACTGGGGCGGCGCATGCGGAAGCATCACTTCCTTTCTGGACAGAGCATTCTATGCAGACCTAAACGGCGGCGGAAATCGTTTTCTGCTAAAGCCGACAGCAGCGGTTATGTCTGCAAGAAGAGCCGGCACCACCGCAACCTGGGATCAGATGAACAAATATTTCGGGTTGATGCAGATGCCGATCATTACATCAAGATACTGGAACATGGTACACGGCGCAACTCCTGACCAGGTGAAAGAGGATCTGGAGGGAATGCAGGTTATGCGTGTTCTCGGAAATAATATGGCATTCTTTTTGCATTGTAAAAATGCAGCAATGAAAATGGGAATCCCGATGCCAAAACAGGAGCCTATGGTGTTTACGAATTTTATACGATAATGCCATAATTGCGGTTAAATTTAAATGATTTACTTGTCTTTTATAAAAGTTCATGATAGGATATCGATGAGTGATCAGGCTGCAGAACTTTGCGATTCCTGCGACTGGACGGAGGACCTGCGGGCCCTCCGTTTTTTCGACAAAAAGTATAAATTATCTTCGTTGCTTAATCTTTGAACACTATGTATAATAAAAATAATCCTTTTCAATTGCATTATTCGTGATATAATGGTTTAAAAATAATGATAAACAGGTCAAATATGACCTGTTTGCAACAAAAAATAAACAGGTAATACAGTATGAATTTATATTATGAACTATTAAATAAGCCAGTGTTTACGTTGGAAGACGTCAATCAATATTACAACAATATAGAAGCTACACGAACGGCAGTTAGGCGTTTGATTGCGCAGGAACTTATTGTGAGGATTAGGAAAAATATGTATACCTGTATCAGTGGAGAAACAGGATGCCCGGTAGCAAATAAATATCAGATTGGAAGTGCATCCAGTCCGACTGCCTATATTTCTCATCATACAGCAATGGAATATTATGGAGTATGCGATCAGGTGTACTATGATGTATATGTATCATCAGAGACACCATTTAAAGAATTTGAATTTGATGGATATACCTACTGTTATGTAGCGTCCAAATGCAAATCAGGAATAGAAAATGTCCGCTACAGTGGAGGAGTGCGGATAACGGACAAAGAACGGACTGTGCTTGACAGCATAAAAGACATGGATAAAATTTCGGGAATTGAAGAAGTGTTAGCAAATATTGAAGGTTTTATATCTTTGAATGAAGAAAAGCTGATTGGTTATTTACAAGAATATCATAATCAGTTTTTATATCAAAAGACAGGATTTATTTTGTATCCATATCGAGAAAAATTGGGACTCAGTCATAGCTTTTTTGAAATGTGCCAATATAAAACCGGGAAGAGTAAACGATATCTGACAAAAGAATTTGTAAATGGCACGTATAACAGAGAATGGAAATTAGTTGTACCAGATGAAATCTACAAATTGAAAAATGGAGTATTCTGAGATGATAGAATATAATCGAGTTGAATTAGGTAAGGCAGCTAAAAAATTCATTAATGAATTAATGATTTTGACACCACAGGAAAAGGAATATCTGAATGCATTTGAGGGCAAAGAATATAAACCAGAATTATTGTTTGCAGATGAAAAGATATTGAATAATATACAGGATCATCCAATGGCTGTCTGGAAAATGGAACAGAGAAGTTAAGGAACTATTGGAAAATAGCAGGTAAAATTTGGAATCCTGGAGGTAACATCATGAAAGAAATTTTAATAATATTAGGCGGAGGCCGTCCGAGAGGAAATACAAGGCAGCTGGTAGATGCATTTGCACAGGGGGCGATGGACGCCGGACATCATGTGGAAGTGATATCTCTAAACAAGGTGGAAGTGAAAGGCTGCTTGGGCTGCAATGCCTGTCGCTATGGAAAGCCCTGTGTGCAGAAGGATGGTTTTCATGGCCTTGTACCCAAAATAAAAAAGGCAGATTTGATTGTATTTGCTTCACCATTGTTATTTTGGACCATATCATCCAAGTTGAAGGCATTTATTGAGAGATTTTATTGTATCGCAGAAGAAGATCCCAATCCGCCGTTGGGACGATATGAAAAATATCCGGTTAAAGATGCAGCACTGCTTATGACTTCCGCAGACAATCTGTTTTGGACATATGAACAGGCGGTATCTTATTATAAATTTGCAGTTATCAATTATATCGGTTTTCATGACAAAGGAATGCTTTTGGCTGGCGGCTGCGGTGATACGAATGGAAAATCGCAGATTGATAAGACAAACCACTTAAAAGATGCATATGAATTTGGCAGAACTATATATGAAGAATAAAACAATTGTGTTTTTGCTAAAAAAGGAGAGTTTATGGAACACAAAAATAAAACGGACAACCGTGCGTTTCAGGAAATGCTGCAGGCTGCTGTAAAACGATTGAAAGGCCGTTCTGCGGAAGAGATTGCTGTGAAAAGCGGAGCCATTTTTTACAGTGAGGAGAATCAGCTGGAAGTAAGGAGCTTTGATGAAAAAATAAAGATTCAGCTTCCTGATTTTCAGATCAATGAAAAGATGGAGAAACTTCTGCAGGATAAAGAGCCCACAGAGATTCAAAATGCCTGTCTGCGTTTAGGGGCAGAATCAGAAGATTCAGCCCCATTTTCATATCACTCAAAAGTAACTGCCTGCATTATATCCAATCACTTTCAGCTTCGTCTAACTTTTTTATCAGAGTTTCTTTAAGAACCGTAAACGCTGGAATAAAACTATCGCGTATCAGCAGGATCATTTCATCCACTTCCTCCTCATTGTATATGTGAACAGAGGTATTACGTTTCTTTAACATGAGCAGCCATACTTCCGGATTATCTATGAAACCAATTTTATAACCAAGCTGTAAAATTTCTCTTGGAGATCCGGTAGAAGCTCCTTCTACTCCATGTATTCTCATAGTCTCCTGTAAAGCTTTCCATGCAAGTTCAAAAGTAAGGTTAAACTGTCCAATAATTCCGGTTCTATATATGTCATTTGTTTCTGCAAGTTTAAAATCTGCATTTGCCAATATAGCCAGACAATTTGAAAAGTTATCAAGCTTTTTCATAAATTGTAACACCATCCTTTTCTATTTCCTGTTTTAATTCCTCTGAGATTGGAGTATCTGCCTGTATAATATCAAACATGAGAAGAGAATGTATTTTTTCTTTAATATCCCAATAAAAACCGTCAAAATCTCCGCCGTATACAGCAATGTCTATATCACTTCTGTCCGTATTGGTACCACGTGCCCGGGATCCAAACAGTATGACCTTTCTAACGGAATACTTCTGGGCGAAAGAAGAAAGTTCCCTGAAGACTCGATCCGGAAGGTTATATTTCATATCCAGCACCTCCCCCTTAACTTATAGAATAAGAATTTACTATTAATATTTTTTAGCATAGCATATTTTTTCCTAATTAACAAGTATTGGGAAAGTTGTAAACAAAAAGCTAATACCTCCTATTCTGGCTATAAGTAAAAACTATAGCCAATTCCAATTTTTATGAATTATCCACTTTCGAAAAAAAGCGATATTATATAAGCACGATAATCCCATTGAAAAAGTGGGAAAAGGAGATGCGATATATGAGCACGTTAGAGTTTGCCGGAAAGAGTGTGGTTATAACTGGTGCGGCAGCGGGCATGGGTAAGGCAACCACGCTGAATTTCCTTAAAAATGGCGCAACTGTTGTCGCGGTTGATATTAATGAGAGCGCATTAGATGAGCTTGGCAGAGAATTAAAAGAGAACTATCCGCAGGACATTGGGAAGAATTTTATTCCTTTTGTGGGAGATATATCGAAGCAGGAAGTCAACGAAGCGATGATAGAGAAAGCCGTAAATGCAACAGGAGAGATTAACGTACTGGTCAATAATGCAGGTGTTGCAGGACACAGCGAACCGATTACAGAGACTACCAATGAAGACTGGGACAGAATCCTTAATGTTAATCTGAATGGACCAATGTATGCCATAAGAGCAGCTGTGAATAAAATGCTTGGGCAGGAAAACGGCGGCAGCATTGTTACCATAGCTTCAGTGGCAGGAATAAAAGGCTGTCGCTCAAGCGTTGCGTATAGTGTTGCAAAGCATGGACTTGTAGGTTTGTGTGAGCATACAGCATATGCATATATGCATCAGGGAATCAGAAGCAATATTGTATGTCCCGGCGCCATAAGAACAGGAATGACAAGCAAACCGGAATTAGAAAGTGAATTCGGAAGATCAAGAATTATGTCAGGAATGGATCCGCAGTTTGTATTTGGAGATACAACGGACATCTCAGAGGCAGTTTTGTATCTGGCAAGTGACAGAGCCAAATTTATCAATGGAGCGAAGCTTGTTGTAGACGGCGGAATATCCTGCAATTAATTAAGAACTTTTGGGTAAAAAGGACATCAGGGGTAAAAAGTGAGAAAACCATCTATGTCTGTACGATAAGGCATTTAAATACGGAGGGGAAAATCATGGCAAATATACATAAATCAATCACAGAGTTAGTAGGACATACACCACTTGTGGAGCTTACCAATTTTAACAGAAATAATAATCTGAAAGCAACTTTAATAGGTAAACTGGAATATTTTAATCCCAGTGGAAGCATCAAAGACAGAGCGGCTCTTAATATGATTGAGAAAGCGGAAGCTGAAGGCAAGCTAAAACCTGGCGGAACGATTGTGGAGAGTACAAGCGGCAATACCGGAATAGCACTTGCAGCATTTGCAGCAGCAAGAGGATACCATCTTCATATATTCATGGAGCCAGGATGCACGCCGGAGAGAGTTCAGATTCTGAAAGCATACGGAACAACTGTACAGTATTATAAGGACATTCCTGGATTTGACGAAATTATTGCCAAATATGGCTTCGATAATGGAAAAATTATTGCAGCAATGCAGAAGTTCTGTGATGACAATGGGTATTATTATACAAGTCAGCTTACGAATGATGCCAACTGGCAGGCGCATATCAAATCCACAGGCTCTGAGATCGTGGAAGATACAGATGGTCAGGTTGATTATGCGGTTATGCTTGCCGGAACAGCAGGAACACTTACAGGAGTTGGCCTGTATCTGAAAGAGCATATCCCTGGGGTTAAGATCATCGGTGTTCAGCCGAACCATGAATCCATGTACCAGCCAGGGGAGGACAGAGATACAATTGATGGTGTTGTTCACTTTGACAATGACGGGAAAGAAACACATCCATTCATTGTTAAGAACAATTTTCACTGTGATGAAGTGATTGATGTGGATGGAACAGAAGCCTACGCAACTGCAAGAGAACTGGCAAAGAGTGATGGAATATTTGCCGGCGCATCAGCTGCCGCCGCAGTACTTGCGGCTAAAAAAGTTGCATTAAGACCAGAGAACGAAGGAAAGAGAATTGTAGTTATATTGCCAGATGACGGAACAAAATATCTTTCCACAAAAATGTATAAAGTGGATTAAAACCTTTTTTGCCGGGAGTGAATACCAGATGGAATTTCAAAGAGAAAAAGTAGAGAATGCCGATGTTTTTCTTGCGAATATAGAAAAAGGCGAAAACTATGTTCACTCTTTTCTGAAAGAAACAGAAGATGGAATATATTCCACAGAACTTAATAATTATGCAAGACATAATCTCTATGTTGGAACGGCTGGAATCCTTCATATGTATGTGGAGCTGTATCAGGTATTAAAAAAAGAGGAATACAGAACGATAATTGATAAGATGACACGGTTTCTTGAAAATCATGTTTTTGACGGCATGGAAACAGCCAGAAAAGAAGGGGAATTTGTGCCGGGAATGTCACAGGCATTTTATAGTGGAATTGGCGGAATCGGTCTTGTACTTAATGAGGTGTATCGCCTTAATGGTAACATTCATGCAAAAAATGGTGCATTAAAAGTACTGAAATATTATAAAAATACATTGACCGAAACAGAGGAAGGAATTTATTGGTCTGGCAATTCACCGATATTTTTTGACGGCGGAATCATCCTGTTTCTTATCGACTGTTATAATACATATAGCGGCGCTGCCCATGAAGAGGAGATAGCATGTAGTAACCCTTCCGAAACGGATAAGCGAAATTCGAATCATACAGATACAGCAGCGTCGGAAGACATGCAGAATCAGGTGGAGTGTATAAATCAGATATGTGCAGAAATGATAAGAAAAGGAACAGATTATATCCTTTCACATGCAATAGAACATGAAGGAGGAGCAATTGAGATAGATCATCTTAACGTTGATTTTAAACACAAAGAACCTAATTTCGAATTTGGAACAGCAGGAGCCGGGTATCTTTTTACAAAGGTTTATGAACTAACAGGTGACGAGAAGTATCTTGACGCAGCGAAAGGAACCGTAAACTATCTGAAGAGTATCGCGGTCAGACAGAAAAGAGGCTATCTTATCCCATATAAGCTTGGAAAATATGACAATCTGTTTTATCTCGGCAACTGTCATGGACCGGTTGGAACAGCCAAGCTTTTTTATGAATTATACAAAGTTACAGGCAAAGAAGAATATCTGTCCGAAGTAAAAGCCCTTGCGGATGGTGCACATAGCCTGAAAGCGCCGTTTGCACAGTCAGCCGGATTCTGGAATACCACATGTATCTGCTGCGGACCTGCAGGATATGTTCCGTTTTATGCAGGGCTTTATAGAGCAACAGGAGATGAAATGTGGCGGAAGCTTTTGCATAGAGTAGGGGAAGTGCTTGTTGGCAGCAGAACAGGGAATCACTGGAATATTGCCTTTGACAGGACAAGGCCTGATGACATAACAGCGCCGGCAGGATATTTTACAGGTACGGCAGGAATTGTGACCGCTCTCTTGCAGATTTATGCCATAGAGAAAGAACTTGGCGGAATTACAGGACTTATTGATGATCCATATACCAGCAGCACAACGGATGTTAGACACCGCTAATTTGCGCATAACCAAGGTATTGCGAGTAAAAAATGTAGGAAATCAAAATGAAATTAAAAAGGGCAGAGCATGTGGAATAATCTATATGCTCTGTTTTTTCTCGAGCATATCAGACTTGCATCAATGGCGTTAATTGTATATACTGGAATAAAGGATGTGTCCATACTGTTCGAAAAACTGAACGGGAAGACAAGGTTGAGGAAAGGAATACTGCTTTTGCAGGATTTGTTATGGAAACGGAACGTTTAAAGAAAAAGATTCTGGATGCCAGGTCGGTAAAGATTGAAAAAATGATTGCATGCTGCGATGAGGTGTATGCGATTGCCGAAAGGGCGGACAATCGTGAGCTGCTTGGATTTCTATATTTTTATAAGGGTGAGGCTTATTATATACGCAATCAGATAAAGCTTATGTTTGAATGCATGACAAAAGCAATCCCGTATCTCAGTGAGACCAGGCAGTGGGAGCTTTTGTCAAGAGCGTACAATATAATGGCCATAACCGCTATCAACCGGGGCAATGCACCTATTGCGGTGGACTATTATCTGGATGCCCTGGAATGTGCCCGGGAGCATAACCTGAGCCTTGACGAGTGTAGGATACACATCAATCTGGGCTATCTGTATATGCAGAACGAAATCTATCAGGAAGCCAATGAGCAGTTTATGGCTGCCAATGAGATTTATGAAAAGAGTCATGACAAGGAGAAACAACTGGGGCGTCTGCTTATGATCTATACAAATCTTGCAGGCTGTTGGATGCTGCAGGGCAAAACGGACCGTGCCGGCGAATATGTGCGCAGACTGAATGAGCAGTGCAGACCGTATTTTAAGACCATGGATTATGTGTATGTAGGCTGCATGGAAGCCAGGTACTATAACGAGTGTGGTGAAACAGAGGTAAGGGACGAGATCATTCATGAGATTATGGATCGGTTGGAAAATCCGGATAAATTTGACGGTCCTCTTCCTATTCTGGATTTGTTTGACGATTTATATTCCCTTTGCGAGCTCACATTTGAAATTGGAAAATATGATATTTGCGCACAGATAATAGGTGAATTAGAATCAGCTATCGAAAAAACAGATATCATCAACCTGGAAAGAAAACTGCTGGCGCTGAAAATCCAGTATTATAAATCCCAGAATGATATGGAAAAATACAAAAATGCATCTGTGCGGTTCTATGAGCTGATCATGATGATGGAAGAAGAAAGCAGGCATATGATCGCCAACATGATAGGAATTCGGAATTCATTGGAGCGGGTGAAGAAACAAAATGCACTTCTTGTGAAAAAATCAGAGACCGATGCACTTACAGGACTGGCGAACAGGTACAAGCTTACAGAATATTCACAGATGCTTATGGATGAAGCCTTTCGCGATCAGGTTTCCTATGCCATTGAGATTTTGGATATTGATTATTTCAAAGAATATAATGATAATTATGGACATCAGGCAGGCGATGCATGCATAAAGCAGGTGGCAGATCAACTGAGTAAAATGCAGGGCAGCCATATTTTCTGTGCAAGATATGGCGGAGACGAGTTTGTTGTGATCTATAAGGGGCTTTCCAGAGACGAGGTCTTTTCTCAGGCAAGGAATCTGAAAAAGGATATTGAAAGATTGCAAATCAGGCATGAATACTCCAAAAGTTCCTCCATTGTGACAATCTTCCAGGGAATCTGCATTGCGGTTCCAACAGAGGCAGACCGCGGATGGGATTTCCTGCACCAGGCAGATGATTACCTGTATCAGATAAAGCGGAAAGGGCGTAATGCGATAGGGATTGGTGATTTCGAAGAGATGGAAAGTACCATATAAAATAAGGCTTCGCCTAACTTTTTCGTCAGAGTTTCTTTAACATGAGCAGCCATCAATGACGCGTCCAAAGCACAGATGGAAAAAGGCGCAGCTGGATACACCATCGGCCAGTATCTGGATATCAGTCTGTTTAAGTACATGACTGTAAACGGCGTAACACAGGATGGCGTTCGGTTTCATAAGACAGCAGATGAGATCACCATTTCCGTACAGATTCCGGAGAAGGAACGATTCCAATCAGGACGATCCAAAGAAAGATGACAACAACGGTACAAATGGAAACGGTACAGGTGGAAACGGCACAAGCCAGAGCGGCACCCCCACAACCTCTCCAAAAACAGGAGATACCACAAATCCAGCCGGCTACGCCATGACACTGCTTCTTTCCCTGGCAGCAGCCGTAGGAGCATTTTTCAGAAGAAAGAAAAAACCAGAAGAATAAAAGACAAAACAATAAATAAGAATCATTAAAAAAATAGCCACAAAAACAATCGCAAAAAAATACGATTGTTTTTATGGCTGTTTTTGAATATACTATAAGATAAATATAGCCTGTTATAACTGGAAAGGATATGAATCGTATGAAAGAAACGCGTACAATAGAATTTAAAGAAACAGTTACAAATACTTTTTTGAAAACGGTCAGTGCCTTTTCAAATTACAATGGAGGGCTTGGAATATTTTTATAAAAAGTGCTTGACTTCTCCTTGCGGCAGTGGTATATTAAACAAGCTGTCG
>ERZ826613.4008-NODE-4008-length-11408-cov-2.816877_pt1 | contig 11408 bp, 10 predicted proteins | sample MGYA00519925_ERZ826613 | MGnify/ENA primary metagenome ERZ826613 (study PRJEB31778, sample SAMEA3449236) | human gut metagenome | biome: human gut; feature: human-associated habitat; material: faeces | place: United Kingdom | collected 2010/2012 ... | reverse complement strand
TCGTGTACAACCCCAAGTACGTTGATGAAGCGGATATCGGCTCGTGGGATTTGCTGTGGAATCCCAAATACACCAACCGCACCGCGATGTTCAACAACTCGCGTGATGCGCTCGGCATCGCGCTGATGTACCTCGGCTATTCGCTCAACACCACCGACAAGGACGAGCTGCGCGAGGCGGCTGACCTTATCATCGCCGGAAAACCGGTATATCAGGGCATCTGGATGGACCAGATTCTCGAAAAGCTGCCGAGTGAGGAAATTGTGGCTGCACCGTACTATAACGGCGATGCCGTCACCATGATCGACGAAAATCCCGACCTTGCATTCTACGTTCCGAAGGAGGGCACCAACCTGTTTGTCGATGCCATGTGCATCCCGAAGAACGCGAAGAACGTTTCAGGTGCGGAGAAGTTCATCAACTTCATGTGCTCTACCGAGGCGGCGATGGCAAACTGGGAGTATGTCGGCTATTCCAGTCCGCAGACCGAGGTCTATAACGAACTGGACGAGGAAATCACCAGCGACCCGCTGTATTTCCCGGATATTACGCAGTATTCGACCGAGGCCTATACCAACCTGCCGACGGAAATCAACCAGTTTTATAATGATCTCTGGGTTGATATCTTAACGTGATCGGATATGCACCAACGCAACGTGCAGGGCGAGGTGACCTCACCCCGCCGTTCCCCCAATAAACTACACCGTTTATGCGAATGATGCACCAGTGACGGATAGGGATTTACGCAGTATGCGTAGTCGTTAACAAAGCGAATGCCGTTATGTGCGGCGGGATGAGGTCATCCCGCCCTACAAATATCACACTCAGCTAACCCAAAGAAAAAGAACGTATCCAATGAACAGCGCTGATAACGAAGCAATTCAAAATCAGCGCACAAGGGCCGTAAAGACACGAATCCCCTGCTGAGAATATTTCTCGGCAGGGGATTTTTCGTACATCGCCTATTTGAGCCATCGGCGCTATCTTCGTCAGAACAAACGCTGCTTGTATCCGTATCTGTTCTTGACCGTTAAGCTGGACGCGCTTTGCGTGAGATTGACCATGCCGCCAACGCGATGTTCGCTCAGCTTACCAAACAGATGACGGCAGCCGAAGGTGTCACCGAAGCACTCAAAGCAGCCGGCCGGATGGAATGGGTGCGCCGCACGAACAGCATCCGAAGCCGCGTCAGAGAAATCGTCAATTCAGAACTGATTTACAACTGAGTAGAACCCGGAGTTCAGACTGCCGTTTGCGGCCTGAACTCCGGGTTCGCTTTAGGGCAAAATCGTGCAGTATCGGTCTAACAAGCAACGGATTTGCCCCAGCAAATCCAACCCGCAGGGAAATCCCTGTGCCCCTTATTTTATCATTTACCTGTGTGCAATCTCCACAGGAAAGTCATAATCCGCGCTCTGATGCAGCTTGCGTTCATACCGCTGACAACACACAGTCGCTCAGAGGACAGCGTCTTCGCGGTAAGCATCAGCAGACACATCGACAAAAGCGGAGCTGTGATGGCCTGAAGATGCCTTATCCTCCGTAAGGATACTATACCTGCAGTCACTTCTGCCACGCCGTTCGCCGCGTTGTAAACCTGCCGTTTGCAATTTTACTCGAACCATTGTTGTCCAGCACGTGCAGCAGACGAACGTTTTTGTCAGTAACACTCTGACCGATAGCCAGCGTGAATCCGTATTCTCGGGTACAACTGCACCGGTCGGCGTGATCTTATTGCCTTTGCCGCCAATTACTATCGCTGCAACGTATCTCAGAGGTTCCGTGTTCATTCGTTGGCGTTACATTTGCATTTTTGTTTGTAGAAAACCGTGTTTTCTCGTCTTTTACTCCATGCGGAGCGGCTGGAGCACTTCATTCATGCGCTGAATATTCTGCACAACGCTATCCTTGCGGCGAACAGCAAGGCTGACATACAGCGAATCGATCAGCGAGAACTGTGCAACACGCGGCGAAACGAAAAGCTGTTCCGGAGAATACAGTTCCAGGCAGATATCACACACCTGCTTAAGTGGCGTATCCGGGAAGCCGGTGATGCCGATGGTCTGCGCGCCGTGCTCTTTCGCCGTACGGACGGCGGAAACGATCTCACATGTCTTGCCGGTGTGCGAGATAGCGATCACGGCGGTATTCGGCATACACAGGCTCGCTTGAATCTGCATCAGATGCGAGTCGGTCAGCGACACCGCACGGAAGCCGATGCGCATCAGACGGATGTAGAAGTCCTCTGCGATGGTGCCGGATGCGCCGACACCGAGAATGAGGATGTTTTCGGCGCGACTGAGCACATCGACCGCCTGCTCGATCTTCTGGAAGTCAAGCAGCTGGAGCGCACGCTCGAGCGTGTCGATGTTGCGGCCAAACACACTCTCGGAAATGGTCTGAATACTGTCGGTTTCAGACAAATCTTCGAATATTGTTCGAACTGATTTGGGCGAATACTTCGCGAGCAGCAGCTTCATCTCGCTGAACCCGGTGCAGCCGAGGATCTTGCAAAATCGAATAATACTTGATTCTGCGATGCCCAGCTCGGCGGCCATCTGCTGAATGCTGATCGAGGTAATATGTACCGGATCGGCTATGATATGGTCGGCAATCCGCTTCCCAACCTTGGAAAAAGTCGCATATTGCGACTGGATTGCAGCATAAACGTTTTTATCCATACGCTCACCTTTTATCTGTGTCATATTATGTTTTCATTATAACACAATTCTTCCAGTTTGTGAATAATGTACAAAAATGAACATTATTCTTTTTACAAGATGAATTATTGAATTTTATTTCATGCAGTGCTATACTTGATTATAGTCAATGGATTGGAGTTCCATTGAAAGGGTAAAAGCTGAAGCAAGAGATTACGTCCGGACAACTTCTCAAACTGCGGTTCCCCGAAAAAGCACGTTCAGTGCTCGATAAAGGGCCGCGCAGCTCCAACTGGCAGAAAAGAAAAATAAAAAAGGACTGAGCAAAACCATGGGCAAATCCAGCAACCCGACTTTCGCGGGTGATAAGGAATTTGAGAAGATCCACCTCAAAGAAAAGTTTTCCTACGGCCTCGGCGACGTTGCCTGCAACGTTGTCTTCGCCTTGACAACCTCGCTGCTGATTTACTTCTACACCAACGTAGTCGGCATCTCTGCAGCCATGATCGGTACCATCATGCTGATCTCGCGTTTCTTCGATGGTATTTCCGATGTACTGATCGGTCACCTGGTTGACCGCACACATTCCAAGTACGGCAAGTCCCGTGCATGGATCCTCTGGATGATGATTCCGTACGGTATCGCAGCAATCCTGCTGTTCACCGTTCCGCCTGCAACGCAGATCGTAAAGGGCATTTACGTTTTCATCACCTATAACTTCTGCACTACCGTTGTTTACACCGCACTGAACCTCCCGTACGCAACGCTGGCAACCCTGATGACCCGCGACACCGACCAGCGCGCCGTTGTCAACCTGTTCCGTACCGGTATGTCTGCCCTCGGCAACATGGTCATCTCCGCAGTAACCTTCCCGCTGGTTACCCGTCTGGGTGACACCCAGCAGGCATGGATCGAGGTTTCCATCCTCTACGCCATCATTTCCATCATCATGCTGTTCATCTGCTTCAAGAACTGCCATGAGCGCGTCAAGGAAGAGACCAAGACCAAGGACGGCAAGAACGTTCCGCTTTGGATGGGCATCAAGCTCTGCGTCACCAACAAGTACTTCATCATGTTCTTCTTCCTTGCTGTGTTCCTGTCCTTCTATGAGGCAGTTACCGGCACCTGCAACGCGTACTACGCACAGTACATTCTCGGCAACCGCGACCTGCTCGGCGCACTCGCATCGTTCGAGTCCATTCCGCAGATCGTTACCGTTCTTGTTCTGTCTCCGTTCATCGCAAAGTTCGGTAAGCGCAACGTAGCGCTGATCGGTGCAGTTGTCGCCGTTATCGGCACGGTCTCCCTGTTCATCAACCCGAGCGCCCTCAATCTTGCACTGTTTGCCTGCGTCATGCGCGGCATCGGCAAGGGCTGCTTCCGCGGCGTCAAGTACTCCATGCTCGCTGACGTTATCGAGTACGGCGCATGGAAGCGCGGCATCCGCGTACAGGGTCTGATGGTTTCTGCCACCACAGCCGGCCAGAAATTCGGCTCCGGTATAACGACCGCTATTTTCGGCGCCCTGATGAGCCTCGTAGGTTTCGCCGGCACCGCGACTATCAACGCAGCACAGTCTCAGATGCTGATCGGTATCTACATCATCGGCAACATCATTGCCTGGGGCGGCATCGGCGTTCTGCTGATCTTCTACAAGCTCGATAAGATCTATCCGCGCATTATTACCGAGATGAAGCAGCGCGAGGCTGCTGAGGCAGAAAAGGCCGCTGCAAAAGCATAACTCAGACATACTCTGACACTCATTAATCATCTTTTTCTTCCCTTATATGGCAACAGCCGGCGGAGTCATGTATTCTGCCGGCTGCCCCCTTATTACGCATGGCCCTATCCCGGCGCATAACAAACTTGAAAGGCGTGTAACAAACAAATGGAAACTATGTCCTATGAAAACCGTATCGCCCTCGGCAATCTGGTACCGACGATCGGTCAGTTCAAGGTAATGGATAAAATTCCGCAGTACCAGCAGTGCGAGGTGCACAATCTGGTCGAGGCACCGGCTGAGGTGCCCGAGGTGCTGCGCCATGTCGTGTTCAACATCGAACGTGGTCAGACGCTGCATGAGACCATCGACTTCCTCAACATGTGTCCGGACTTCAAGAACATGGACATCATCTACGCGAACGAGCTCGATGACGGCGCGGTCCGCTCGGGCAACTGCAACGTGGCGTATGAGATCGCCAAGTCCATCGGCATGAACTATGCCTATGGTCTGGAGTTCATCGAGCTGGTCAACCCGAACGACAACAAGGGTTTCCACGGCAACGCCCTGTTCTCGCGCTGGCCGATCCGCTGGGCGAAGGTCGTTCACATGCCCGAGCAGTACAACTGGTACTATGACCGTCAGAAGCGCATCGGCGCGCGCGTTGCCATTGTCTGCTCGCTCGACATCGGCGGCCGGGAAGTCGGCGCGGTCAGCGTCCATCTGGAGAACCGCGCGGACAGCGAGGGCCGCGAAGCCCAGATGGCAGTCGTGTATGATGAGATCAAAAAGTCGTTCGCGCCGGACACGCCGGTCATGATCGGCGGCGACCTGAACACCAATACGTTTGACGGCAACGACATCCCGGGCTTCACCAAGCTGTTCAACGACCCGGAGCGCCTTGCCAAGCACATGGCGGCGGTTGAAAAGTACGAGCGCGTCCTGCCGCAGGCAGAGGAGAACGGCTTCTCCTACCGCGAGTTCAGCAGCACCGAAGGCACGCGCCGCAAGCCGATGCCGGGTGGCAAGAGCATGCTGCTCAAGCTGGACTGGCTGATGGCGCGCGGCATGGAATGCGTCGACCATGGCACGGTCTCGACTGAGACGAAGGACTGCACCTGGGCCGAGCCGGGCAGCGCGCTGGCGAAGTTCACAGGTCCCGAGCTGTCCGACCACAACGCCTGCTGGGCAGACTGTCGATTCGCAAAGTAACTACTAAAATCTATTGTAGAAAGCTGCACACGCTGCATACATATTGACAGCGTGTGCACTTTTTATCGAGTGAGGAGAACCTACATCAAATGAGTGGAATGATACAATACCTGCGCGAACTTCATTTCGCCTCGGTCGTAGTGCGGCTCGCCCTTGCGATGCTGCTCGGCGGCTGCATCGGTCTGGAGCGCGGACGCAAGCGCCGTCCGGCCGGTTTCCGCACCTATATGCTCGTCTGTCTTGGCGCGGCGCTGACCGTGCTGCTCAGCCTGTACGAATTTACCATGGTGACAGGGCCGTGGTCAGATATTTGCGCAGAGATCGGCATAAAAACCGACGTTTCGCGTTTCGGCGCACAGGTCATCAACGGCATCGGCTTTCTGGGCGCAGGAACCATTCTCGTTACCGGCCGCCAGCAGGTCAAGGGCCTGACCACTGCCGCTGGTCTGTGGGCGTCGGCCTGCACCGGCCTTGCGGTCGGCGCAGGATTTTACGAGTGCGTGCTCATCGCATTCGCGATGATATTTCTCAGCATCCGCCTGTTCCCAATTGTGGATGCGTACATACAGGAGAACGCGCGTGACATCAATCTGTACATGGAGTTCTATTCGCTCGGGGACATCAGTACCATCATCAATCAGCTGAAATCGCAGAACGTGCAGATCTACGACATCGATATCGAGCGGAACAAAAGTGGCGAGGCGCTGCACCCAAGTGCGATCTTCTCGATCCGCCTCAATGAAAAAATACCGCACACGCAGCTTCTCTCCGATCTGGCGGAGTTGGACTGCTTTTGCGTGATCGAAGAGCTGTAAGGAGTGGACTGCTATGTTATCTGTTTTTGACGGCCTGCGCGACGTGACGACGCTTTCCGTGTTCGTGCGTCTGGCCTGCGCGCTCATCTGCGGCGGCATTATCGGTATCGAGCGCTCGTACAAGCGCCGCCCGGCCGGCTTCCGCACGCACATCCTCATCTGCATCGGCGCGGCCATCACCACGCTGACGAGTCAGTATCTGTATCTGAATATGCACTATTTTACAGATATGGCGCGCCTCGGTGCACAAGTTGTTGCGGGTATTGGCTTCATCGGTGCGGGCACCATCATCGTTACCAAGCGGCAGCGCGTCAAGGGTCTGACCACGGCGGCTGGTCTCTGGACCTCGGCCATCATCGGCCTCACCTTTGGCGGCGGCTTCTACGAGGGCGGCATTCTCGCGACCGTGTTCATCATGCTCGCCGAGCTTGTGTTCTCACGTATCGAGTACCGCGTGCTCGAAAATGTGCCGGAGATCAATCTGTATATGGAATACGAGGACAAGCACTGTCTGGACGATGTGCTTCAGCTCTACCGCAGCTGCAATATTAAAGTGCTGAACATCCAGATTACGCGCTCGGCAGAAAACGGTGAGCATAACGCCTGCGCTATCTTTTCGCTGCGCCTGCCGCGCAGCTGCGGCGTAGAAAAGCTACTGACACTTGTCGGCAGGCGCGAGGGAATTGTGTCGGTGGAAGAGCTGTAAACCACACCGAATTTCCAAAAAAACAGAAAACCAAAGCAGTGATGCGCCTCGTATTTGGAGGCTGCATTGCTGCTTTCTTTCGTTTTTACCCGATGTGCCGTCGCGCAAAATGAAGAAAAATATCAAGTCGCTGCAAAAGGCAGTAAGGGTCACAGGAAAATTCCCTGCGGGGCTGGATTTGCCCCAGCAAATCCGTTGCTTGTTACGACATCTTCTACGCAAAAAATTCAATATTGGCACCATCAAAACAAACCGGAGCGCACAGCCGAATTTCAGGCTGTACGCTCCGGTTTTGCTGCTTAGATTGGCGTTCATAAAAATTTCTAAAAAGGTTTTGTCAGTTTTTGAGGGCAAAGAAGGCCTGTGAACATTATCAGAAATTTCAGCGGCGGCGCGAACAGGAACGATGAGGTGCAGCATGAACGAGTTATGGACTGAGCAGGGAAACAATTTCCGAATGAATATCAGCGGCACCGAATACGAGGTGAGCACGCATTTTGACAGCAACGACAGACAAAGCCTGTTTGCAGGCTTACTCTACTGTCCGAACTGCGGCGCAAAACTTCATTTCTGTACGGCGAAAAGCCTGAAACCCAATCAGAAGTTTTATCGCTGCGCCAACTACAATTCCGGACGCGGAACGTGCAAAATCCACTATATTCGCAACGTGGTGCTGGAGAAAATTGTTCTGGAAGCGGTCAGCAGTCTGGCGGATTATGTGCGCTGCTATGAGCCGGTGTTTCTGTATTTCCTCGCTATGCAGAATAACGCGGAGCATCAAATAAATTTGAAAGTGCTCCGGCAGTCCATTGACAAAGGCGAGCAGCGTATCCGGCAGATCGACAAGGCTATCAAAGAACTGTTTGAGGCCAATATCTGTGGAAAATCACGGATGAGCGCTTTATCAAGATGACCGAAAGTTACGAAGAAGAGCAGAAGAATCTGACTGCATCGGTGGAGAACTGGAAGTTAGAGCTGGAAAACGCTCAGCAGCAGAAGGTAAACGGACGCAACCGAGTGAAGGCGGACATTTACTTTACTGCCGTTGGGATGGTAAATATTCCGACCGAAACCGAGATGAAAGCCGCTATGGAGGAAATCCAGCGCAGCCGCAAGCAGGCAATCACCACATAAAAACAGCAGCGGCATAGTCCACAAATGTGAAACTGTGCCGCTGCTTATATAATACTTCGTTATGGGCGTCGAGCTAATCGAATACGTCCCTTTTTCATGCTTATTTCTTCTCCAGCGCTGCCATCGCAATCTTTTCCGGCGTAATGGGAAGCTCATAGAACCGCTTGCCTACGGCATTTCGGATTGCATCCGAAATCGCCGGCAGCGGTGTATTGATAACAACCTCGCCGATGGATTTCGCACCGAACGGGCCTTCGCCCTCGTAGCTGTTCTCGAATTCCACGCGGATCTTGCCGATGTCCACGCGTGCGGGAATCTTGTACTGGAAAAGCGAATTTTCCATCGGATAGCCGCGGTCGTCGTAGGTGACGCTCTCGGTCAGCGTCATGCCGATGCCCTGCGCAATGCCGCCCTCGGCCTGCACGCGCGTCAGGTTCGGATTGATGGGCGTACCGCAGTCCACCGCCGCAGCGTAATCCAGCAGGGTTACCTCGCCGGTTTCGGTATCCACCTCGATCTCAGCCGCACCGACCATATACGGCGGAGGCGAAATCTCGGACGAATGCGTAACCGTCGCCTGCAGCTCGATGCTGTTGCCGTTCATGGAAGCCGTCGCAATATCACTCAGGCTAATGGTCTTGCCTGCATTTTCGCCTTCCTCTACGCGGACTTCCCTGCCGTCGAAGCTGACCTGCTCCTTATCGCAGCCGAGCAGCTTTGCGCCGAGCGCACAGATTTTGCCGCGCAGCTCGAGCGCGCACTTCTCGGTCGCCTTGCCGGTGACATAGGTCGTACTCGAGGCATATGAGCCGGAATCATACGGCGACCAGTCGGTGTCCGCACTCAGCGTGGTAATGTTGTCAAGCGGACACTCAAGCACCTCTGCCGCGATCTGCGCAAGCGTGGTATCACAGCCGGTGCCCATATCAGCCGCGCCGATGAGCAGCGTGTAAAAGCCCTCATCGTTGACCTTGAGCGTCGCACTGCCGACGTCCATGCTCGTGATGCCCGATCCCTGCATCGCCATGCCCATGCCGACCGCACGAATCTTGCCGTTTCCCATGTCCCGGCACGGATACTTGTCATCCCAGTCGATCATGTCGTGCACGCGCGCCAGACAGCGATCGAGCGCACAGCTCGTATTCAGCTGACCGTAGTACGCGGGCATAATCTCACCCTCGTGCGTAATATTCATCTCACGGATTTTGAACGGGTCCATGCCGAGGATGTTCGCCAGCTCGTTTACCGCGCTCTCCACCGCGAACAGGCCCTGTGTTGCGCCGTAGCCACGGTACGCGCCCGCCGACATGTGATTGGTGTACACAACGTCACTCGTAAAGCGGAATGCCTCGGCCTTGCCGTACAGCGGAATCGACTTATGACCGGACAGACCGACCGTTGTCGGGCCGTGCTCACCATACGCGCCGGTGTTGGACAGCGTGTGCAGGTCGATGCCGCGCACGATGCCGTCCTTGTTTGCGCCCAGACGGACGTGCATTTCCATCTCGTGGCGCGGCGAAGATGCAATCTGGCTCTCCACGCGGCTGAAGATGATCTTGGACGGCTTTTTCGTCATCCAAGTGACAAACGCCGGATACACCGCACTGACCGCGGTCTGCTTGGCGCCGAAGCCGCCGCCGATGCGCGGCTTGGTGACACGCACCTTGCTCTTCGGGATGTGGAGCGCGTTCGCCACGATTCGGCGCGTATGGAACACGATCTGCGTCGAGCTGATGATGTGCAGGCGGCCGTAGGTGTCAATCTCGCAGTAGGTGCGGAAGGTTTCCATCATCGCCTGCTGGCATGCCTGCGTGTGGTACACGCGGTCGATAACGACATCGCAGTCCGCGAGGACCGCATCGATATCGCCGTTGCCGCACTCGTCGTGCGCGCACAGGTTGCGCCTGTTATCCGCGCCGACCGGCGCAAGGCTCTCCCAGTTGTCCTCCGGATGCACGAGCACCGGATTGTCCTTCGCGGTGTGGAAATCGAGCACCGGTTCGAGCACCTCGTACTCCACCTTGACCAGCTTCATCGCCTTATCCACACATTTTTCGTCCGCACCGGCGAGGATGGCAACCACATCGCCTACAAAGCGCACATGGCGGTCGATAACAAGGCGGTCATACGGACTCGCCTCCGGATAGGTCTGACCGGCCTGCGTGTAGCGGCGGCCGTCCTGGTCTACATCCTCCCATGTGAAGATGGCCTCCATGCCGGGGACTTTCATCGCGGCGGTCTTGTTGATAGACTTGACGATGGCGTTCGCGTGCGGCGAGCGCAGCAGCTTGACGCACAGGCAGTCGCGCGGCGTTACATCGTCCACATACACCGGCTGGCCGGTGACGAGCTGCATCGCATCCTTTTTGCGGAGCGGCTGATTGACTACCTTCACTGTGCGTCCTCCTCTCTCTGCTTTTTCCAGTCAAGATAGGCGCGGATACCGCGCAGCTGTCCCTCATAACCCGAGCAGCGACACAGATTGCCCGCCAGATATTCCTTGATCTCCTCATCGGTCGGGTCCTGCTTTTCGCGGAACAGCGCGATCGCGTTCATCATAAAGCCGGGATTGCAGAAGCCGCACTGCTCCGCACCCTGATCCGCGATGAACGCGCCGAATTCGGCGGCTTCGCCCTGCAAGCCCTCCAAGGTCGTAATCGTATGTCCGCTTGCACGCGCTGCCAGCACCGAGCAGGACAGCACCGGCTTTTCGTCCATAAATACGGTGCACAGACCGCAGTTCGCAGTCTCGCAGCCGCGCTTGACGCTCAGGCAGCCATGCCCCCGTACAAAGTCGATGAGCAGCGTGTCCGCCGCCACATCGTCTGCTACTTTCTTTCCATTCAATGTCATTGTGATCAGCATATCCATTCCCCCTTACTCTGCATCGAGCGCGTGTGCCGCGCGGCGCACCAGCACACCCGCGAGGTGTCTGCGATATTCCGCACTGCCGCGCAGACTGCTGCCGGTCTTGATTTCCGCCCTAACGGCTTCCGCCATCTGCTCCGCCGTTTTATCCACAGGCTGTGCATAAATCTGTGCGCGCGCCGGACGGGCACCGATGGCGAACCGATAGCCGTCCTCATCCTTAACGGACGCGCAGGTCAGCACCGGAATGTCGGTCTGGCTGTTGCGCACCGACTGGTAGCAGTAATCGGCCG
>ERZ826613.4007-NODE-4007-length-11409-cov-2.881980_pt1 | contig 11409 bp, 8 predicted proteins | sample MGYA00519925_ERZ826613 | MGnify/ENA primary metagenome ERZ826613 (study PRJEB31778, sample SAMEA3449236) | human gut metagenome | biome: human gut; feature: human-associated habitat; material: faeces | place: United Kingdom | collected 2010/2012 ... | reverse complement strand
GGATGAATATAAAAAAGTGATTTTTAGAAGCAGCCATATAAACGGGTTCTGTAAGAATGAACCATAAAAGATAGATATTGTACTTACAGAAAAGATTCGGTACAATGATGTTTATAACGTAACGGCTGCTTTTCTTATGCAAACAGGAGAGTAATGCTGAAGTATAGAGAAAGAAAAAGAAAGACAGAGAGGAAATAATCTGATTTTGTAAGTAGCATGATGGATACAGATACACAGCCAAAACAGATCATAAAGATGTCCGTTCGAAATCTGGTGGAATTTATTCTGCGCAGCGGAGACATTGACAACCGAAAAGGAAAATCAGCGGAACGGGAAGCCATGCAGGAAGGCAGCCGCATTCATCGTAAGATCCAGCGGCGCATGGGAGCAGATTATTATGCCGAAGTTCCGTTGAAAACAGAGATTGAGATGGAGAATTATATTTTGCATCTCGAGGGACGGACAGATGGAATTATCCGACCAGAGGATACAAAGGAACCGGTTACTATAGATGAAATAAAGGGTGTTTACCGTGATGTGCAGGAAATGGAAGAGGCGGTTCCCGTTCATCTGGCGCAGGCAAAGTGCTATGCCTGTATCTACGCAGCGCAGCAAGAACTGGAAGAGATCCGGGTACAGATGACCTATTGCAACATAGACACGGAAGAAATCCGTTATTTCCATTCCGATTATAAATTGCAGGAATTGAAAGAATGGTTCAATGCCCTGATCGGAGAATGGAAGAAATGGGCGGATTTTCAGTACGAATGGGGAATCCGCTGCCGTACATCCTGCCAGGCACTGGCATTTCCCTTTCCTTATCGAAAAGGACAGAAAAAACTGATTACAGATGTCTATCGGACGCTGATCCGTAAAAAAATGTTGTTTTTGCAGGCTCCCACAGGTGTTGGAAAAACGATATCTACCGTATTTCCGGCAGTGAAAGCCGTAGGGGAAGGCTATGGAAACAAGATTTTTTATCTGACTGCCAAGACGATCACAAGAACAGTAGCCTGGCAGGCATTTGAGACATTAAGGGAACAGGCGCTTCGTATGAAAGTAATTGTTCTGACAGCAAAAGATAAAATTTGCTTTTGTGAAGAGACAAATTGTAATCCAGATTATTGCCCTTATGCGAAAGGACATTTTGACCGGGTGAACGATGCAGTCTATGAACTTCTGACATCTTCTGATGAACTGAACCGGGAGATACTAGAGGAACAGGCAAGAAAATGGAAGGTGTGTCCGTATGAGATGAGTCTGGATGTGGCGGTCTGGGTTGATGCAATTATCTGCGATTATAATTATGTATTTGACCCACAGGCGCATTTGCGCAGATTTTTCGGAGAAGGAAATAAAGGCGATTATCTGTTTTTAATTGATGAAGCACATAATCTGGTGGAACGGGGCAGGCAGATGTACAGTGCCAGTATCTGCAAAGAAGATTTTCTTGGAATTAAGAAAAAGGTCCGATATGAGGATGAGAAGCTAACAGAGAGACTGGAAGATTGTAACCGGGGGCTTCTGGCAATGAAACGGGAATGCGAAGAATATAAAGTTCTAAATAGTGTATCGCATATTTATCTCAAGCTTTTAAATCTGGTGACAGAACTGGAACGTTTTCTGGAAGAATGTGAGAAAGAAGATATCCGGGAAGAAGTTCTGGAGTTTTATTTTCACATTCGAAGCTTTATGGATATACATGAGCGGTTAGATGAGAATTATGTGATTTATAGTGAACTGGATGGGGAAGGGAAATTCCGAGTACATCTGTTCTGTGTCAATCCAGCGGGAAATTTGGGAGAATTTCTGCAAAAGGGAAACAGCACAATTTTCTTTTCAGCTACATTATTGCCAATTACATATTATAAGAAACTGCTTTCCACGGGAAAAGAAGATTATGCAATCTATGCAGAATCCCCATTTGATGTAGAGCATCGTCTGCTAATGGTTGGAGGAGATGTAAGTACAAAGTACACACGGAGAAATGAAGAGATGTATCAGAGATATGCCAGGTATCTGTGGAAGCTTGCAAATGGAAAGAAAGGGAACTATCTGGTATTCTTTCCGTCTTATCGTTTTCTGGAAGATGTCTATGAAGCTTTTGAAAAGATTCAGGAAAAGGAAGAGCTAGAAGCCTTCCCGGCTTTGGGTCATCGAATTACTTGTGTGACACAATCCCAGTCTATGTCAGAAAATGACAGGGAGGAATTTTTGAATACATTTGAAGAGGAAAGAAAAGAAAGCCTGCTTGGATTTTGTGTCATGGGTGGTATCTTTTCAGAAGGAATTGATTTGACGGAGGATAAGCTGATCGGGGCCGTGATTGTAGGCACAGGACTGCCACAGGTTTGTCGAGAACGGGAGATTTTAAAGGATTATTTCGATCAGCACGGGCAGAGGGGATTTGACTATGCTTATCTGTATCCGGGAATGAATAAGGTACTTCAGGCAGCCGGACGTGTCATAAGAACAGACGAGGACAGAGGAGTGATATTGTTGCTGGATGATCGCTTTTTTGACAGGCGGTATCAGGAGACTTTTCCAAGAGAATGGGAAAACCAAAGAAGCTGCAGCCTTGGAAATATGGCAGAGCAGATAGAAGAGTTCTGGAAAAAAGAAAAGGAAGAAGCACAGACCGTCCGGAGAAAAGAATAAATATTGATGCATTGTTTTTCTTGCGTCAGGCGGTCTGTGATTTTGCAGATTCCAATATATCTGGTCTATGTTGTGAATAATGCTGTTGCTGTATAACGATTATGCCAGATTTAATTTACGGTTCAGACGATAATAAGTAATAATATAAAGAATCACACTCCATATAATCATCAAAGCCAGAGAGATTCCCAAAAGACTGAGCATATACTGAGATGGTGTAGACATATAAAGTGTTGTACTTGTTCCAATCGTTACAGCCTGGGTGTTTAGCAGTCCAAGTGGGATAAAAATCAAAAAACAGCTAATGCTTTCTACAAATGTAACGATAAAGTACATGGCAACAGCGCCAAAGACGCGATGACCGGTAAATATCTGTCCCAGAGAGATGCAGGCGTAATATAATATAACATTTGCAACTGTTCCGGCTATCATGAAAAAGATGTAAAAGGCAATTGATCCAAAGACTCCAAGATGGGATCCCAAACCGAAAATTTCCATTAGGAGAGCTTTATTGCCGGAGAGAGAATCTTTTACATATGGCACCCAGGCAGCAATGTATATAGCGGCAAAGAGTCCAATTATGTCGATTATGCACCAGATTGTTCCTGCAATGACTTTTGCAATCAGGAGAGTTCCCTTTTTGACCGGCAGGGTGTGGGTCAGATATCCTTCGTCAGAGTATGTACTCTTATAAAAATGCACAGCAATGATAATTGAGGTTGCAAAAGCAACACAGGTAAGCAGGATAATACCAAAAGAAACAGTCAATCCAAGAATTAAGAAGTAAGTATTACCCAAGTTATGAACATTGTTGGCTGTAAGTCTGCCTGTGATCAGTATACGGATAAAAAATGCGTATATAAGCAGAAATGCATGAATGATGATTAAAAAACGATTCATGGCTTTCATATCGTATTTGATGATTTTTCCTAACATTTGAATACCTCCCGGAATAATGCGTCAACAGATTTCTTTTGTTCTGACCGGATATCATCGACGGTTGCATTTAATACAAGTTCACCGTTCTGGATAAAGAGTACGCGGTCTAAAATATTTTCAATATCGGAAATCAGATGTGTTGAGATCAAAATCGTTGCATGTTCATTGTAATTACTTAAAATCGTGTGTAAGATGTAATCTCTGGCAGCAGGGTCAACACCTCCGATCGGTTCATCAAGTATATATAGTTTGGCGTCACGGCTCATAACAAGAATCAGTGCTACTTTTTCCTGATTTCCTTTGGAAAGAGTTTTCAAACGTGCTGTCTGATCTATGTTCAGGTCCTTCAGCATCGAAGTGGCTCGGATTTTGGAAAAATCTTCATAAAAGTCAGCAAAGTAAGAAACCAGATCTTGGATTTTCATGGAACCGTCCAGATAACTGTGGTCTGGGAGATAGGACACGATATTCTTGCTGTGGACACCAGGAAGTTCTCCGTCGATAAGAACAGTCCCTTCTGTCGGTGTTAAGAGGTCGTTGATCAGTTTGATCAGTGTAGTTTTCCCGCTACCGTTTGGACCAAGCAGTCCGATGATCTGACCATGGTTCAGTGTCAGGTTCAGATTGTGGAGAGCGTAGGCACTTTTATTGTACTTTTTGGAAAGCCCTTTACATTCTAAAATGGGTTTCATATTATTTTTCCTCCTTCATTGTATCTTGAACCAGTTCCAGGATTTCCGGTCTGGTAAATCCAAGATGTTCCATTGATTTTAAAAATTCACGGATATGCTCGGTGGCAGTCTCTGTTTTTAATTGTTTTATCATTGTTTCGTCCTCCGTAATAAATCGTCCGCTTGTACGGCGGGAGTGTACCAGACCAATTCTCTCCAGTTCGGAAAGTGCTTTTTGCATTGTGTTAGGATTTACGGATGCTTCCATAGCAAGTTCGCGAACAGAAGGAAGTTTGCCCCCGGGTTTATAGGTGCCGGAGATAATATCATGCTGAATTCGTTCCATGAGCTGAAGATAAATGGGACGGTCACTATCTAAATTCCATGGCATATTATGTACTCCTTTCACTTTGTATTATTGTACTATCTGAGTAATACAATAATACAGATACACGCAAGTGTCAAGTACAATTTCAAAAAAATGATTCATTTAAATATCAGTGGGCATTTTACAAGAATCTGTCAGTAGAGTTTGCTGGAAATGAGTAACAAAAAAGCAGCAAACCTTTAAAGATTTACTGCTCAGATATCTATTTGTTTAAATTTAAAGTAGTACTGACTGATTGTAATAGTAACTTAATGTTCATTTTCTGCAATAATATTATCCGGAAAATTCTTATCGAACTGGCTGGCTCTTAACATTGCAATCTCATATTTGTATGGTGCGTAAGATTTCTTCTCTTTTGTTGGAGAAGGAATATATGGAGTTTCAAGGATTTTCGGAATTTGTTCAAAATCCGGGTGGTGTACGATATAGGAGAGAGCATCAAATCCAATCTCTCCGGTGCCGAGATTGGCATGCCTGTCTTTCTTTGCACCACACACATTTTTACTGTCGTTAATATGAAAGACCGCAATCTGATCTTTACCGATCAAATGATCAAACTCGTCGATCACACCGTCGAAATTACCACGGATATCATAACCACTGTCGTGAGTGTGGCAGGTATCAAAACAGACACGCAGTTTGTCGCTGTAGACTACGCCGTCATAGATTGCTGCAAGTTCTTCAAAAGACCGGCCAAGTTCCGATCCTTTTCCCGCCATGGTTTCCAGTGCAATATGAAGAGGTGTGTCTTTTGTCAAGACTTCATTGAGCCCCTTTATGACCTGTTGAAGTCCGGTTTCAACTCCGGCACCGACGTGGGCACCAGGATGCAGAATCAGAGTCTGGCTTTTGCAGGCGGCCGCGCGGTCAATTTCTTTTGCCAGAAATTCCACGGCCAGTTCATATGTCTCAGGTTTTACGGTATTACCAAGATTGATAATATAAGGAGCGTGAACGACGATATCTGAAATATTTTTTTCGTTCATATAGTTCCAGGCGGCATCAATATTGAGTTCAGAAATCTCTTTTCTTTTGGTGTTTTGTGGTGCTCCGGTATAGAACATAAATGTATTTGCTCCATAGGATTCAGCTTCTTTTGCAGAACCAAGGAGCATGCTTTTTCCGCTCATGCTGACATGAGATCCAAGTTTTAAATTCATAGATGTAACCTAACCTTTAATTTAATATAAAATGTGTCTGTCAGACAAGTTATCGCTGCTTAAATTTATCCTTGCCCTGTTTACAGATTGGACAAACAAATGTGTCTGGAAGTTCTTCAAATGGAATATCACCATCATAGACATATCCGCAGATACTACACACCCATTTGCCATTTCCGGAGGAATTACTGGAGGTGATTGAAGAATCAGAAGAAGCAGAATCTACCGTATCCAGATCTTCCGGCTGGTAAGTCGGTGCATTTTTCGGACTCTTGCCTTTGATGATATTGTGATAGTATGCATAGGTCATAGGTGTTTCCTGATTCAACATATCACAGTCAATGATTTCCCCAAGAAAGACTGTGTGGGTATTTGTTTCCATTTTATCGATGACCTTACAGACAAGATAACCGCATGCATCATCGACAACGGCAATATTATGCTTTGTAATAAAAGGAACATTCATAAATTTGTCCACATCTCTGGAAGACTGAAATCCAAGCTGGCTGATGATATTGGGGTTAGTCTTTTCAGAAAGTATGGAAACTGCGAACATTCCACTTTTTTCAATGCATTCATGCGTATAATTATCATGATTCATACTGACAGCTAAAGTTGCAGGGGAAGAAGTAATCTGCATAATACTGTTGGCAATGCAGCCGGACATACGATTCTCCCCAAGTGCCGAAACGGCATATACACCATAAGATAAATTTCGAAGTACTTTTTTGTTCATAGGTAACCTCCCATCTATTAAATTGCATAATAACAGTAATTATTACTATTATAATAGCATGGATTTACTGTAATAGCAACCAGACTTTCTAAAAAAGCGTTGAAAATCTTGTGTGTGAAAAGAATTAAGGTTGTTGGCTTTATTTTCTTGTGCTAAAATACAATGTGACATATTTTGTAAATGAAAAATTACGATAAATAAGAGGTAGAGAGCATGAAGAGAATATCAGATTTTATAGCGGAAGAACTGGCAGCAGCTTTCGAAGCAGCAGGATATGACAGGAATTATGCAAAAGTAACATTGTCGAACCGCCCGGATCTTTGCGAGTATCAGTGTAATGGTGCTATGGCAGGAGCAAAAGCTTATCATAAAGCACCGATTATGATTGCGCAGGATGTTGTGGCAAAATTAGAAGGAAGTGGTTGCTTCTGCGATGTTCAGGCAGTAAATCCGGGATTTATCAATCTGAAATTAGACGAAAGATTTGTAGCAGATTATCTGGATGAGATGGAGACGGATGAAGACCTCGGACTGAATAAGACTGACAATCCTAAGATGATCGTGATCGACTACGGCGGACCGAACGTGGCAAAACCGCTTCATGTAGGACATCTTCGTTCTGCAATTATTGGTGAGAGCGTAAAACGAATTGCAAGAAAAATGGGACATAATGTTCTTGGAGATATCCATTTGGGAGACTGGGGATATCAGATGGGACTGATCATTACGGAATTAAAGGAAAGAAAACCAGAACTTCCATATTTTGATGAGAATTTTAAAGGAGAATATCCGGCAGAGGCTCCATTTACCATATCTGAGTTGGAAGAGATCTATCCGACAGCAAGTGGAAAAGCAAAAGAGGATGAGGAGTACAGAGAGCGTGCATTGCATGCCACATATTTACTCCAGAACGGACATAAAGGTTATACAGCAATCTGGAACCACATTATGCATGTATCTGTAAATGATTTGAAGAAGAACTATGCGAACCTGAATGTGGACTTTGATCTGTGGAAAGGTGAGTCTGATGCACAGGCTTACATTCCGGATATGATTGAGCGGCTGAAAAAAGAAGGATTTGCACATGTCGATGATGGAGCTCTTGTGATTGATGTACAGGAAGAGTCAGACACAAAGGAAATTCCACCATGCATGATCCAAAAGTCAGACGGAGCATCTCTCTACGGAACGACAGACCTTGCAACGCTGGTTCAACGAGTGGAAGATTACCATCCGGACAAAGTCATTTATGTTGTAGATAAGCGTCAGGAGTTACATTTTGTACAGGTATTCCGTGCAGCAAAGAAGACAGGAATCGTTCCTTCTGAGACAGAACTGAAATTCTTAGGTTTCGGTACCATGAATGGAAAAGACGGTAAACCGTTTAAGACAAGAGAAGGTGGTGTTATGCGTCTGGAGAATCTGATCGCTGAGATTCAGGAGGAAATGTACAAGAAGATCACGGACAACCGTACTGTAGAGGAAGAGGAAGCGAAGAACACTGCGAAAACGGTAGGTATGGCTGCAATCAAGTACGGGGATCTGTCTAATCAGGCTTCCAAAGATTATGTCTTCGATGTAGACAGATTTACTTCCTTTGAGGGAAACACAGGACCGTATATTCTGTACACCATCGTGCGTATCAAATCTATCCTGAACAAATACCAGGAAGAAGGAAAAGCGGTCACAGGACTTAAGGTAAATCAGCAGTCCGGCGAGAGCGAGAAAGCATTGATGCTTGCGCTGGTAAAATATAACGAGATGATGGAAAATGCTTACGAAGAACTTGCACCACATAAAATCTGTGCGTATATTTATGATCTTGCAAATGCATTCAATCATTTTTATCATGAAACCAAAATTCTGGCAGAGGAAAACGAAGCAAAGAAACAGGGATACATTGCACTGCTTATACTGACAAAGAAAGTATTGGAGTCCTGCATTGATGTTCTTGGATTCGAAGCACCAGAGAGAATGTAATGATAACAAGGTCGGATTGTGGGAGTGCATAGCACGGAGCAATCTGAAGGTATCATGAAGAGTAGTATATATTACAGGAAGGACTTATAGGTAACATGACAGACAAGTTGTACTACGAAAGTAGTCATAGAAAAGATTTTGAGGCACAGGTAATTTCATGTGAGTCGGAAGGAGAAGGATACAAAGTAGTTTTGGATAAGACAGTATTTTTCCCGGAAGGCGGCGGACAGTATGCAGATACAGGAATTCTTGGAGGGGTTCATGTGTTGGACGCGCAGGAGAAGGATGGAATGATCTATCATTACACAGATGGCGCACTGACACCGGGCGAGATCGTGAAAGGCGAAATTGACTGGGAAAAGAGATTCGAAAGTATGCAGCAACATAGCGGTGAGCATATCATTTCAGGAATTGTACATGGAAGATTCGGATACAACAATGTAGGATTCCATCTTGGAGCTGATTACTGTACGATGGATTTTGACGGACCGATTACAAAGGAGCAGTTGAAAGAAATCGAAGAAGAGGCGAATCGCATCGTTTACAAGAATTTGAATATAGAGATTCTTTACCCGACAAAGGAAGAGTTGAAAAATCTGACTTACAGAAGTAAGATTGAAATTGAAGGACAGGTCCGTATTGTGAATATTCCGGGCGTGGATATCTGTGCATGCTGTGCACCACACGTAGATAGAACTGGGGAGATTGGAAATATCAAACTGGTGGATATGGTGTCGTACAAAGGCGGCGAACGCATCACTATGTTAAGTGGAAGCCGTGCACTTGCAGATCATCAGCAGAAAGAGGAGAGCGTGAAGAAGATTTCCGCACTGCTCTGTGCAAAGGATACAGAAGTTGCCGAAGCTGTAGAAAAATTAAAAGAAGAGCAGCTTGACTTGAAAAATCAGGTATCTGCTCTCAAACAAAAATTACTGGCTTATCAGGCAAAGGAGATTGACGTTACTCCGGAACTGGTAAAGGTATTTGACAGTGAACTTAGTGGAAATGAACCGAGAGAACTAATGAACATTCTATTAGAGAGAGGTGCAAAGATTTGTGCAATTTTTGCAGGAAATGATGAAGAAGGATATCGTTATGTTATCGGAAGCCATTCTGAAGATGTAAGAGTGATCAGCAAAAAATTAAATGAGGCTTTCCAGGGCCGTGGCGGTGGAAAACCTCAGATGGTGCAGGGATCCTTAAAAGGAACTGCTAAAAATATTTCAGAAATTCTGTAGCTGCCTTGGTGATGGGAACGCGGTCATTGTAAGCAATGACCAGTTCTCTCACCGGCAGTTTTTCTTTTGTCTCAACAATAAATAATTTTTCCAGATCTTTTCCGGTAATACAGTAATCGGGTATACATGCAATGCCGAGCCCGATTTTTGCAAGGTCAATGAGAAGATCATTACTGCTCAGCTCAATTTCCGGCACGAGATCTAACTGGTGCTGTAAAAAGAGATTATGCAGGAATTCGCTGGTTGTACTTTTTTTATCCAGCATCAGAATCGGATGTTCTAAAAGTTCTTTATAGCTTAAGCATCTTCCAACAAGTTTATCAAAAGAATGATTTGCAACAAACACGTCCTGGAAAGAGCGGATATGTTTTGTTTCACAGTTTCCAAGATATGGATTTGGAGAATTGACAACAATCAGGTCAACCTGTCCATTTTCTAATAGTTCTACACAGTGGATAGAAGTTGCATTCGTTACTTTGATGTGAGCTCCCGGAAATTCCTTATGGAAACGCTCCAGGTAAGGAACAAGAAAATAACGGCAGATAGTGTCACTGGCACCGATGCGAAGTTGTCCTACACCTTCAGAAGCTTCTAAAAGCTGGATTTCCCCACGGTGAATCAGATTCATAGCTGGTTCCACATGACGAAGAAGCAATTCGCCTTCCGGTGTCAGGCGTACCTTTTTGGTACTCCTGATAAAAAGCTTTTGATTTAATTTTTTTTCCAACGCTTTGATAGACTGGCTTACGGCTGACTGAGAGATAAATAATTTATTCGCAGCTTCCGAAAAACTTAGTGTAGTTGCTACGTGGTAAAACACTTTATATAATTCGTAATTAATATCCATAATAAGACTCCCTAATAAATACTAATTTGATTATAAGGTAAATTAATGCAAAATGCAATGGCAGAATTTGTTTTGAAGTGATTTTTCTATACAGATATGAGATATCTTGGTATAATACTAGAGATAAAAACCTGGACCGCAAAAAATGCGCAGGTAGTTTAGGAAAGAAAAGGAAGATAACATGAAGATCTGGTACAGAGTTACCATTACATTTACGATGCTCCTGGTAATCTTTGCATTGCTGATCACTGGATTTCAGCTTGCAGTTTATGGAGACAGCCATTACGGATTTTATAAAAAGGAATATGAAAAGTACCGGGTCACGGACAATCTGAATATGAAGATTGACAATGTGATGGCAGTGACAGAACATATGATGGCTTATCTGATTGGAAAGGAAGAAAAGCTGTCAATTGTCACAGATGTGGACGGTGAGCATCAGGATTTCTTCAATGAACAGGACAGGCTTCACCTGGCAGATGTGAGGAATTTGTTTCTGGGAGGTTTGAAGCTTCGGAATTATGCGGTGATGCTTGCAACTATTTTAATGATTGTTCTTAGGGCAAAAAAAGCAGATTTCCGAAGACTGGTTCCGCTAGGATATTTGCAGGCGCTGTTTGTTTATCTTATTTTGACGGCAATTCTGGGAGTTGCCATGAGCATTGATTTTACAAGCTGTTTTACGCTGTTTCATAAATTGTTTTTTACAAATAATTCTTTTTCATCTTTTGTTATCGTCATCGGCAGGTGCATATTCCTTTCTGTTATTTACACGCTCCGCCTTTTTATAAA
>ERZ826613.3991-NODE-3991-length-11458-cov-3.650531_pt1 | contig 11458 bp, 9 predicted proteins | sample MGYA00519925_ERZ826613 | MGnify/ENA primary metagenome ERZ826613 (study PRJEB31778, sample SAMEA3449236) | human gut metagenome | biome: human gut; feature: human-associated habitat; material: faeces | place: United Kingdom | collected 2010/2012 ... | reverse complement strand
TGTATTCCTTACCCTCTGCCTTTGAAAACGCAGCGATGAACTCCTGCGCCGTCTGCTTGTCGAGCGTCCACTGATAGGGCGGTCTGCCGCCGGCAGTCTGGGAAATATCGAAATAATGTTTCAGCCCGCTGCCGTCCAGGACGGCTATGCTGTTCGTCCCACGCTGTACCTGACGTCCGAATCTCTGCCAGGTATCATAGTCGGCAACCATTGTGGCTTTCGGATTTGTTGCGAACATCGTCATGGTCTGCGCTGTCGGCATTTTGAAGAACCTGCCTGCGAATTTCAGATACTCCGCAAAGGTTTCCTTGTTTTGGTAGAGCTGTTCAGTAATGCTTTCGTACCTCTCACGAACTTCATCTATTCGTGCCATATTTCCTCCTCAATTTAAGTTTATCACATTAAAGCATAAAAGTCAATATCTTAATGCAGAAAATTTGCGGTCAAACAGGACTGAATTCGATACAGTTTTGCTGTTTGACCGCAATCGGGTATTATCTCTTATACTTTGGGGCAGAATTAGTTTGTTTTTCGGGGTTGAGAGTTTTCACAAGCTGGTTCTTAATATCCGTTACCTTCGGCATATCCGCCTTATTCACGGAAATGGTAGTAGTACCCTCGACCTTTGCCTGATACTTAACTCCAGCCTTGTCCAGTTCAGTCATGAGCTTCTCTGCGAACTTGTTGTTCTGCTTCGGGAGGTGCGCAATGCTGTCCTTGTCGCCGAGTTCCGCATACTTTACTCCCTTGTATTCGGTCTTGCCGAGGGACTGATAACTTCTGAGAACTGCATTGCTGAGCTTTTCGTGGAAATCCTTTGTGATAGGCAGAGCATACTGCGCATAGTCGCCGGTCTGCGTCTGATAGGACGGCATTGATACAAACGGCTTGTTTTCGCTGCCCGTCATCACCTTAACGTCCTTTACCACAAAACAGCCGTCTATTGTGACCTGTCCCGCAGCTTTAAGATTGTTATTATCCACGGGTCTTAACTGGACGTTCACGGAAGATCTGGACTGTTCGGCAGCGGGGACTTCGGTTTTAAGCGTTTTTTCGGGAGAACTCATGAGCTGCTCGTAGCTTTTCAGAACAGCATTATTGAGCGCCGTCCTCGCTTCTGCGGTAATGGGAAAGGCTACATCTGCGTAATCTCTGCCCATCTTCTTGCTGGGCATAGCGACAAATGCACCCTTTTCGCCCTCCACGACCTTTACGCCCCGGACTGCCAGCTCGCCGTTGACTACCACGTTTGCGATAGCCTTGACATTGCCGCCGTTCTCGATTTTTGAAATTGACGATACGTCGAAAGAAGTCTTGTGTTCCATTGTTGTTCCTCCTGTCAGGTTGTACTGAGAATGATCCGCCGCCCATGTTTCAAACGGCATGAGAACAGGCTCGCCGAATTTGCCGTCGCTTTTCTGCGGATAATGATTTACCATTTCAAATCCGATTTCCTTGGCCGCCTGACTTATGATGGCAAGCGCCTCCTTGCTTTCGTAAATAGAACTGCTGCGGGTGAAATCCTCCACAAGGACATTTTTGTTGTCCCGTACATGAAGAATGTCCGCTGCCGCATTTTCTCTTTCAATGCCCATCGTGAGCCTTGCGGACGGCTTTTTATCCCAATTTAACGCCTTTTCAGCGTTGTAGGGCTTTTCGCGCAGCTCATTGAAACGCTTCTGCGCTTCGGCAAAGGTATCGTAATACTCGATAGGTGTGGGGCGGTCGTACTCACGGGGCATTGCCCATGTGCGCAAATCTGGTATGATGTACACTTTCCACGGCTTGTTGTTTTCTTCTGCCATATTAATTCCTTTCTGCGAATATCCTGCACGGATAAGGATAACCGCCGTTTACACTGTCTGAACGCTCCCAATAACCGTATCCGCTGGATTTTGCGTTGAGAACGGAGAGAACTCCCTCGACCGTAAGCCCTGTATCTGCGGGGACTGACAGTATCATCGTCTTTGCGGAGGAACGCGTCCTCTTGCCAATAACGGGGTAATTGTTGGCGTTGTCCACAATGCAGTAAAGTATCTTGTGACCGTTCTCGTTTCCGTCAGCGCCGGCGATGCCGCCGTTGTTCGTACCGTTAAGGTAGATATTCGCAGCATAGCAGCTCTTGATGTATGCCGAAACATTATGAGCCGTTGCAGTACCTACAATACCGCCGCTGTTTTCGGCAGTTGACGTGAACGTCCGCACGCCGCAGCCGATTATACTGCCGCCTGCGCAGTGCGGTTTTTCTCCGCTGTTGAACAGCTCCACGCCGTAAGCAGTCCCGGCAATTCCGCCTGCGCAAACAGCCGAGCCGCTGACGGTAATGTTGTTTGCGATACAGCCTGTCACGGTGCAGGCGTTGCCCACTATACCGCCGATACTTTTGCCGCCGCTGACCGTTATTCCGTCCGCCATGCAGTCCGAAATATCGCCGCCGAAACCGCATATTCCTCCGATATTTTCAGCGCCGTCAGCTGTGATTTTGCTGTTCAGAACTTTACAGCCGATTATCCGTGTATTTCCGGTGGAGAAATATTCGTTTGTATCGGTCGAGGGGTAAGCGTAGGATACGATTTCGTTGCAGATTACTCCGAGATTTTTATTCTTTCCGGCTTTGATATTTGCGCCGTCAACTACAACATTCTGTATAGTCCCTGCGGCAATAGTACCAAATAAACCGCCGTCGCCGGAAATATTCTTTATAGAATAACCCTGCCCGTCGTACACAAAATAATCGTAGGATTTGTTTTCGTAACCGCGGGCGATTTTCTTCGTGCTGATAGGATTTCTGTCCGTATTCCTCGGAAACGCAATATCTGCCGTCTGTATGAAATATCCCTTTGCGCCCTGTTCGGAAAGCCGCAGGAGCTGGTCGTAATAGCTGATGATATACGGATTTTCAGCCGTTCCCTTACCGCCGCCGTATTCGTTAAGAACACGATAGAGCTTGGTGCTTTTGCTGAACTTGCTTTCAACGCCGCCGTAATATTCGATCGTGCCGAAATCTCCGTTCTGCTTTTTGGTGGAGTAGCCGTAGGTACAGCCGAAAATGCTGTTATAAATGTCGTTTTTATCGTCAACCACGGGCAGAGTGAGCTTCGCATAGCCAGTCATATCCAACGGCATTTTGTATTCAATATCAGCTTTATTGAGATAGCTTCGGTCAACGGAAATTGTGATATATGTAGCACTCTGCCACTTTGCATAAAGGTCGCAGTCCCCGGAAACATCGAGATCCTCCACACGAATGGGAGAGTTTTCAAAGTACCAGCCGGAAACTATCTCGCCATCCTTTGTCACGCCAAAATCATCGAGCATATCCAGCGTTGAGCCGATTTCGGCTTCAATGACCTGCACCTTATCGTCATAGTGCAGAGTGATTATCGCTGTTGGAGGTTTTTTGCTCCAGACAGCGTACAAGGTGAGGTTTTCCGCAGGCATTGAAAGGTTCTTTAATGCCGATTTTGCGCTATCCGTCTGCGCCCAACCTGTCAGGAACAGCCCGTCACGGTATATCGAAACATCTTTCGGCAGAGGAACGCTGTCGCCGTATCTGACCTCCGCCCGTGAGAGCTGACCCGTGCCGCCGTTGGAATTGTAATTTACGGTGAATGTGTCCGGTTCCCAGACGGCGAACATCTTTACATTTTCATACGGCATTTTGTAGTCATAAAGGGAATACGCAATGTCCGTATTATCCGAAAAGCCGAGCAGCTTGTAGCCTTTCCGGGATATGGATTTTGACGCGCTTTCGGCAGATGGAAGAACGACATACTGTCCGGCTTCTGCCGAAATGCTTTCAAGAGTACCCTCGCCGCCGTTCGCGTAGAAAGTTATAGTGTAAACTCCGCTTGCGCCCGAATTTGAGGAGGAACTGTAACCGCTGTTGGTGTAGCCTGTTTCGGCAGTTTCCGCAGGCGGTTCGGCTGATGAGGTTTCGATTACGGGGACATCAGCTTCGCCCTGTTCAAAGGATTCCGCAGAGTAAATTTCTGTTTCCGGTGTGGCGACTTCTCCTGTAGGAATGGCTGTTTCTGCCGTTTCCGTAGTTGCGGAAGTTTCCGTTGTTTCTGCGGGAGCGTCGGTTTTATTACTGCCGGATAAAGCCGAAACCGCAATGAGAATGACTGCCGCGACAGCGATACCGCCTATGATTAAGTAGGTCGTGAAATTCTTCTTTCCCTTGCTTTTTGCGGATTTGCCCGTTGAAATGGAGTAGGTGTTTGCGTCGATTACAGCGAGCTTTCCCTCCGTTTCAAGCTGGGCGAATTTTTCGTCATTCAAGCCGTCTGCGACAGCTTCTGTCTGGTACTGCGTGTAGGCGCAATCGACAAGCGCCGTTTTTGTACGTTTAACGAAAGCCTTGTATTCAGCCGTCTGTGTGATTATCTTTTCCTCAAAGGGAACACCGTTTTCGTCAGCGTTCTGTTCGGGGATAATGAACACGGTTTCGGCTTCATCGTCAAAGCTCGATATGTCAACTTTGAAAAAGTACATTATTTTCCACCTTTCTTTATAAATTTAATATTGACAAAGTATGCTTTTTGATGTACAATATAAGTACAGAGTAAGTATAATAGTGCTGAAGGAGATGATTTTATGGCAACAACAAGTGTTACTATGCGTGTGGACTGCGAAGATAAGGCAAAGGCTGAACAGATTTTCAATGCGCTGGGACTGAATATGTCAACGGCATTCAATATGTTCATCAAGCAGACTATCCGCTGCGATGGAATTCCGTTTGAGGTCACACTTCACAACAGAGCTGACGATTATTTCTACAGCCCTGCGAATATGGCTCACATCAACCGTTCTATCGCTCAGCTCAATGCAGGAAAGGTTTCCAGGCACGAACTTGTCGAGGTAGAGGACGATGATTAAACTCTGGACTGACGAGGCTTGGGCGGACTACCTTTACTGGCAGGGCGAGGACAGAAAAACTCTGAAACGAATTAACCTGCTCATCAAGGATATTGAGCGTGACCCTTTTGACGGAATAGGAAAAGCCGAACCGCTGAAACACAACTTGAGTGGCTACTGGAGCCGCAGAATCGACGATACTAACCGGCTTGTCTACAAGGTCGAGGACGGTCAGCTTTATATTATTTCCTGCCGTTATCACTACGAATAATGAAAATCTCCGCTTCATCGCAAGCGGAGATTACCTTTTCTTCTTGTCCTCAAAACGCATTGTAAAGCCGATTTTGGCGTTTCCGTTCTTGTCGGTTCTGTCGGCAAAAGAAACGACAGCATTGTATGTGTTTCCGGTTTTCTCGGATTTGAAACCGCTGACCTTGACTTCTCCCTGCGACAGCAGATTCTTCATCATGGATTCTGTCAGCTTTTTGCCCTTAGATGTGAAGAAATAATCGTCCTCGTAAACACAGAAAATGCAGTCCTTGGGAGCCTTTTCGCAGTAGAATATACCAGTATTGTCCCGAACGAATTTATATACATTGCCGCCGCATTTCGGGCATTTCCCGACCGGATTTTTCTGAGCGGTTCTCGGCTCAGCGACGGGAGTATGCGCCCTGTGCTTTTCGGCTTCAATGATAGCCTTGATTTTCTCCGTAATGCTGCTGATTACTTCATCAGCGCTGGCGGTGCCGTTCTCTATTGCGGCAAGCTGTAATTCCATTGCGGCGGTCATTTCAACGGACTTAATTTCGGGAGGGACAAAATTTATCATCTTTATTCCCATTTCAGTCGCGGAAATAACCTTGTTCTTGCGCTCTGCATAGCCGTCTGCGAGTATCTTTTCGATGATCGCTGCCCTTGTTGCGGGAGTGCCTAACCCTCTTTCGGAAACATATCCGGAAAGTTCCTTGTCCTCTATGCGGCGGTCGATATTCTCCATCGCCTTTAAGAGCGAGCTTTCCGTGTAGCGTTTCGGCGGCTTGGTTTCTCCCTCTGTAACAAAAATATCTTCCGCATAAAATGTATCGTTTTCGGAACAGTTTATTTCCGGCGGTATCTCGACATCATCGGGGCAAAGCGCTTTCCAGCCGAGGTTGACAGGCTTTTTCTGTTTCAGCTTAAATGTTTCGCCGCAAATATCAAAGACGTACTCAATATCCATGTATTCGTACTGCGCCGAAAGAGCTTCCAGCACCCTGCGGATAACCAGATGTAAAATCTGTTTTTCATCGGAGGTCAGCTCCATATTTACAGCATTTCCGATATTCTCGGTGGGAATAATCGCATGGTGGTCGGACACCTTTGCGTTATTGATTATCCTGCCGTCGATGTTCAGCCCGTTTGACAGAAGAACGTTTACCGCCTTTTCTTCGAAAGCGCGGAGCATTTCGACGCGTCCGGGGAGGATTTCTGCCATATCGTCCGTCAGATAGCTGCTGTCCGTTCTCGGATAGGTTAGCAGTTTCTTTTCGTAAAGGCTCTGCATAACGGAGAGCGTTCTCGCCGCTGAAAATCCCAGCTCATCGTTTGCGGCTATCTGCAAAGAGGTGAGCGAGAAAAGCAGAGGGCGGTTCTCCTTTTTACTCTTGGAGATTATGCTCTTTACCGTAGCCGGCTGACCCTTGCACATTTCAAGTATTTTTTCAGCGGCGATTCTTTCGGAAAGGCAGTCTGCATCGTCGTCAAACCATTCAGCGCCGTTTGAGAGTTTCACCTTATAAAAAGGACGCTTCACGAATTTGCTTATCTCGTTTTCGCGCTGAACAAGCATATTCAGTACAGCCGTTCTGACGCGCCGATAGAGCATTTTGCGCCGAAATAACTTGTGTAGAGCCGCGTCAGATTTATGCCCCACAGCCAGTCTATCTTGCTGCGGGTAAAACCTGCGGAATAGAGGTTATCGTATTCGCTTGCCGGTTTAAGGTCAGCGAACCCGGCACGGATACTCGCTTCCGTCATGGAGGAGATCCACAGACGGCGCACCGGCTTTGTACAGCCGATGTAGTCGTATATGTATCTGAAAATGCACTCGCCCTCACGTCCGGCGTCCGTTGCTTCGATAATCTCGTCGATTTTGGAACTGTTCATCTGCCGGGCAAGCGTTTTCAGGACTGAAACCGCATTCTCTATCGGGACGAACTGAAAATCCGGCATAATAGGCAGGTCGGAGAGCGACCACTTCTTGTACCCCTCATTATATTCGTCAGGCTGTTTCAGCCGGACAAGGTGTCCTCTCGCCGATGTGACTATGTATCCGTTGCCGCAAAGCGCTCCGTCGGCGGTCTTTTGCGCTGCGCCGAGAACGGCGGCAATATCACGCATTACCGACGGTTTTTCCGCTACTACCAGTTTCATTTTTGTTTTCCTCCTGTTCGATTGTGCTATTTATAGCACCGTTTTCTTTGCTGTCCGCAGCGCTGTTTTCATTATCGAAAATACCCGTGCTGACAGCTTCAATGACTGTTCCAATGCCGATACCCTTGTCTTTCAGCATACTGAAAAGCCGCTGTGCTTCCAGCTCAAAGATGTTCTTTGAAAGAGCGTCAATATCCGCTTTCAGAGCAGCGGCGGCAGTTTTCTTCTTTTCAATCACCGCCGTTATTTCGTCAAGCTTCTTTTTCTTGACCTCAACCTTTTCGGAATAGGCGGCGATTTTCTCGTCTGTATTCAAGCTACAATCTCCTTTGCTTCCGTTTCTCACGGATTTTGTGAATAACGTATGCGCCTGTCACGGCGACGAGCAGTCCTATGTCAACAAAGCTGATGTGGAACTGCGGACGGTCAGTCGGTTCGGCTCCCTCTGCCGTATCGGGCGGCATATCAAAGATATTCGCCTTTATGATAAAAAACAAAAACGTCAGCAGCACGACTGCAATAATGCAGATGAATATGCGCTGTTTAACGCTTTTGCCCACAAATGAATTGTACAGTTTCTTAATTGATACCACCCTCCCAATAATCAAGCATACTCTGTATTATCGCCTTTGACGCCTGATACCTTGCCTTTTCGTTATCCGTGAAATCATAGATTTCGGGATAATCTTCATTGTAATAATCCTTGACCGTATAGAGCTTGACGGTCAGCTTGGTGTGATTGATAGGACAGTACGGGTGTCCTTTGCAATAATAATGCTTGTGACCGTCATCGTCCGTGTAATAGGCACAGCGGTCGGATTTGTATTTCGTCTTGCAGTTCTCGCCGGGGCAAGCCACGGGCGAGGTTTCGACTGCTGTCTTGTAGACGAACGTATCACCCCAGCGGCAGGAGTTCTGATTGACGGTTTTCATGAACTCCTCGAAATCCTCGCGTTTGAAATCGAAGTCGTATATTTCGCCGTCTGAAACTCCGTCAGCCTGCTGTTTCTCCCTCGTCATAAGTACGAAAAGCAGGGACATATAATCTGCGTAATCGTCCGTGCCAAAAGCGTCTATCCACGAATTTATAGTCCTGTCAGCGCCTTTGGCGGGGTAGAAAGTGTTGTTGTGGCTCTTGTCGATGTACTGGATTATTTTTCGGGGAGCAGTAGTATCTCCGTCGCAAAATCCCGTCACCGTGTCTTTCAGAGCGTCTTTCGCCTGTTTTTCCATGGCGTCCTTTGCCTGTTCGACGAATTCCTTATAGCCCTCGTAGATTTGTTCCGGAGTCTGATTACTATAATCATCGACAAGCCATGCACCGCCGCCGGCGACAGAACCGCCTGCGCCGCCTATCATTTCGGCAAAGCACAAACAGATAACCAGCACTATCAGTATCACGCCGATAACGATAAGGCTGTACGGCATTGTGGACGAAATAAACGACGCTATCTTAGATACCGCCCCGGCGATCGCTTTGCCTGCCGCCTGTGTTGCTTTCTGCGCAGCCTTGGCGGCTGTCTTGGCGGTTTGAGCAGCAGCCTTTCCGGCTTTGGCAGCGCCTTTTTTCACGGCTCGCTTGGCGAGAAATTTGGCTTCTGCCGTGATGTTGTGATTTACGCGTTTCCGCAGTTTTCGCCGTAATTCCGCAGATGTAGGTTTGTGGATTTTCTGGTAAACCCTCTTGGTGATTTTAGCGCCGTTCTTGGCTGTTTTCACTCCGGCATTTGCGGCGGTTTGAACTCCGCTGGCGCCGTGGTCGTATATCTGAACGCCGAGTTTCGCGGCTTCAACGCCGTTATCGTCGGATTTTTCAGCCTGCGCCACAAAGCCCTTTTTCAGCACCTCCGCAGGTTTTGCTACAATGTTAGCGGCAGTTTTCGCTGCGGAGGAAAGTCTGCGGTACTTTGAAATATTCACCTTTGTCGGAGCAACGCCGCCCATGGCAATGGAGATAAGCTCGGCTTTTTTGCGGAAAATCTTTTTCTGCTGTCTGTTAAAGGATTTGAGCAGCTTCAGACGGGATTTATCAATCTTTTTCCGCTTTATTTTCCGCAGCTTTTTGTTCTGCTGCTGGCTGTAAATCACACGCTCTTTCCGCTTGGTGAGCGTTCCGTTAGCAACCGTGCCGTTTTTCAGGACTTTGTATTTCTTGTTTTTCGGCTGGTGAGGTGACAACTTGTACTGCTTCGGCGGTCGGAACGGAATGGGTGTTATTTTCTCAGAAGAACCGGAAGTTTTAATTTCGGTTCTTGGAACGCCAACTGATGTTGCAGATTTTGAAAGCGGGATTTTACGGTCAGCAGCTTTGCCGCTGGCGTGTTCCTTGCGTTCGACAAACTGCCGCTGTTCGGTTGACGCCGATCCACTGTGGTGCGGCATAAGCTCATCTTTTTCAGAACGGCGTACTGTTCTTTCAGTTTTGCCCGAAAGCGCCTTTTCGTTCTTCTTAGAAAGTTCCGTTTTCTGAGATATGCTGTGTTCGATTGAACGGTCGTTCACGGAACGAGCTTTTACGCCGCCTTTTTCGGTAATGATTTTCAAATATATCACCCCTATACTATCTCTGACCATTACTCACCGAATTTCGTAGTCATAAGCTTATACAGCTTTGTATCCGTAGGAAAATCGTCCTTGAAAGGCAGAGAGCCGTTAAGTCCGCAGTAAATCAGACCGGAGCCTGCCGGCGCTCCGGTAACGAAACTCATCATGTTCTCGGGTATTTTCAGAAGATGCGACAGCTTGTCACGGTCGCTCGCCGCCTGATTGAGCATGAGAATAAACTCCGAATTTGAAAGCATGGAGCGCCCCGTATCGGATTTCAACAAATCCTCGACGTTCTGCGTAATTCCGGTCGGAATGCCGCCCCATTTTCTTGCGCGCTTGTACAGCTCAAACAGGAAGTTGGCGCTTTCTTCATTTCTGAAAAGAAGATAAATCTCGTCTATGTAAATGCGGGTGCGGATACCGCGCTCACGGTTGCGGACGATTTTGTCCCAAAGGTTTTCAAGCACTACCATCATGCCGAGGGGTTTTAGCTGCTTGCCCAGATCCTTTATGTCGTACACGACAACACGGTTATTGACGTCCACGTTGGACGGGTAGGAAAATGTTTTCATGGAGCCGTTTACATACAGTTCAAGCGACATATACAGCGGCTTTGCTTCCTCCGAGGTCTGCTTTGACAGAATATCGTAATAATCCTTGAGCGTAGGCATTTCCGTTGTTTTGCCGAGCAGGAAATCACGGTAGACCTCATGCAGACAGTTGTCGATGATAGTTTTCTGTTCGGGAGAAATGCCCTGTTTTCCCATGATGGTTTCAAAGAACGACAGGAAAAAGTCGTATTTTGAGCTTACGACATCTTCGCCCTTGTTGTATTCCTCGAGCGAGATTTCAAGCGGGTTAAGGTGTGTATCGCTGCTTTCGGAGATGTAGAGAAGTTCGCCGCCGAGCGCTCTGACGAGATTCGTGTATTCACGTTCCGGATCCACGATTATTATTTCATCGTCGGTCGCAAGGAACACATTCACCATTTCCCGCTTTGCGCTGAACGACTTGCCGGAGCCGGGGCAGCCGAGAATAAATCCGTTGGCGTTTATAAGACTTGCACGGTTGAAGATAATCAGATTGTTGGTGGTCTGATTCAATCCGTAGTAAACGCCGCCTTTCTGCGACAGCTCCTTTGAATTAAATGGCATGAATACGCAGGCGCTCTCCGTTGTGAGAGTGCGGCGCACCTTTAAGCGGCAGTTTCCCAGCGGCAGACAGCTTGCCATTGCGTCCTCCTGCTGAAAGTTGGCTCTGGAGGTAGTGCAGACGTGCTTACGGAACACGGCTTCGATTTTATCCGTGTTGTTATCCAGTTCGTCAAAGCTGGTTCCCGTCACCATTACCACCAGATTCAGCAGGAACATCTTCTGATTTTTGCTCTGCAAATCGTTCAGCAGTTCTTCGGCTTCCGCAAGGGACTGTTTCAGGTCGTCCGAAATCACGTCAGAGTAAACGCCGTGCTGCGACGCCTTTTTCTCTTTCTGCATTTTGTTGGAGCGCATTGCGGTGAGCTGCCGCTTTACGACCTTTATAGCTTCGCTCGGCTCAACAGGGGCGATGTTCACCGTTACCACTATCGGCAGTGAGGTTTCGCAGAGGTCTTTCAGCATATCGTCCACCAGCGAGGACGGCA
>ERZ826613.3986-NODE-3986-length-11464-cov-8.904198_pt1 | contig 11464 bp, 8 predicted proteins | sample MGYA00519925_ERZ826613 | MGnify/ENA primary metagenome ERZ826613 (study PRJEB31778, sample SAMEA3449236) | human gut metagenome | biome: human gut; feature: human-associated habitat; material: faeces | place: United Kingdom | collected 2010/2012 ... | reverse complement strand
CCGGCGTTTTGTGTTGAATATAAAATGAGCTGCCGCACGTTAGTGCGACAGCCCCAAGCCCCATCTGTCTGAGCCAGGTACGCATCAGCGTACATGGCGAGTTATGGGGTGCCCTGCACGACAGGCGCCTCAGACGCCTAGTATGACCCGGCGAAACGACCGCACCAGGCACGACCATGCAGCCGCCCCGCTGGCAGTCTGTCCGTTCGTCCCTCCCTCCATTCATCCCTCCCACCCACACAAAAAAAGAGCCCCCAGGCCCAAACACCCAGGAACTCTCCCAAAACTCAAATATCCAATTATCATCAATCGTTACCAGTTGTCACCAACCATCACCCAACACGCAACCGAAACTTCTGAATCTCCTTCTCACTGGAAACCCTCTCAATCTCAGCCCCAAGACTCCTGAGCTTCTCCTCAAAATTCTCATACCCACGCTGGATATAAACAATATCATCAACAACCGTAACACCCTCAGCAGCCAGCCCCGCAATAACAAGCGCAGCCCCCGCACGAAGATCCGGCGCACTCACACGCGCCCCCGTAAGCTTCCTCACACCATCAATAATAGCAGAGTTCCCCTCCACCTTAATATTGGCACCCATCCGGGAAAGCTCATCCGCATACTTAAACCGGTTCTCAAAAATACTCTCAGTAACAATACTCGTACCCTCAGCCAAAGCCAAAGTAACCGCGATCTGCGGCTGCATATCCGTAGGATAACCAGGATAAGGCAACGTCTTCACATGCGTACGATGAAGCACATGCGGCGCACGGACACGAACCGCATCATCAAACTCCTCAACCTCACACCCGATCTCCTCAAGCTTAGCAGTAGTAGCCTCAAGATGCTTAGGAATAACATTACGAACAGTAACATCACCACGAGTAGCCGCAGCAGCAAACATAAACGTACCAGCCTCGATCTGGTCCGGAATGATCGAATACTCCGTACGATGAAGCTTCTCAACACCACGGATACGGATCACATCCGTACCGGCACCCTTGATATTCGCCCCCATACTGTTCAGGAAATTCGCCACATCAACAACATGCGGCTCCCTCGCAGCATTCTCAATGATCGTACGGCCAGTCGCCATAGAAGCAGCCATCATAATATTAATAGTAGCACCAACAGAAACCACATCCAGGAAAATATGGCTACCATGCAGATTCTCCGCCTTGGCAACAATAGCACCATGACAGATATCAACATCCGCACCAAGAGCACGGAAACCCTTCAGATGCTGGTCGATCGGCCTGCTGCCGATATTACATCCACCCGGAAGCGGAACCTCCGCATGCTTATACTTACCAAGCAAAGCACCCAGAAGATAATAAGAAGCACGGATCTTCTTGATAAACTCATAATCCACGCTGAGATTGCCGATAGTAGAACCGTTGATCTTTACAGTAGACTTATCAATACGCTCAACCTGAGCCCCGATCTCGGAGATCGCCTCAAGCAGAACATTGATGTCCCTAACATCTGGCAGATTCTCGATCAATATAGTTTCATCAGTCATAATGGCTGCTGACAATATCGCAAGCGCCGCATTCTTCGCACCCGCAATATCCACTTCTCCAACCAGAGGATTGCCGCCTTTAATCACATACTGTTCCATAACACACCTCTATTATTTTACTCCTCTATGAGCAGAAACTTTCTCTGAATTTACTGCAGGAACAAATGTTCCGCAATACCGTTTTTTAGGTCAGTTGTATATTATAACACATATTTCAGATTTGTAAACAATTTATGACGAAAACCTGTCACAACCCATGACCCGAAACACTCCAGCAAACCGTTTCCACAAGCCAACAGTTACGCCTTATCTCCCCTGTTCTTCAGTGCCTCAAGCACAACCTGGAGACTCCCCTCCAGATCCTTATCCTCTTCATCCACCACAATGTCCGCATATTTCTCATACAAAGGAACACGCTCATCATAAAGACTCGCCAGCGTCTGCCCCTCCTTGAGCACAACACCACGCCCCTTAAGATTACCAAGACGCCTGGAAAGAAGCTCCAGCGAGATCTTAAGATACACCACAACACCCTCAGACTTCAGATGCTGCATAGCCTCATCGCAGTAAACCACACTTCCACCGGTAGCGATCACCGTATTCTCCACCTGGATCGAAGCATTCACACGATTCTCGATCGCCTTGAAGCCCTCCGTACCCTCATCTGCAATAATCTTACTCAAAGTCCTCTTCTCCGCCTTCTGGATCAGAAGATCTGAGTCAATAAACTGGTACCCAAGTACCTTCGCAAGTACGACACCGATGCTGCTCTTCCCCGCACCAGGCATTCCTATCAGTGTAATATTATTCATACTGTATCCTTTCATTTTAGCATAACAGCTGCCAAACCTCAACAAACGTTACGGCTCCGCAGAACCTACCGTTTCTCTCTCCCTGCCTTCCCCGACGTCTTTAATTTCCCTGACATCCCTGGCTTTCCTGACATCTTCAACTTCCCTGACATCCCTGGCTTTCCTGACGTCTTCAACTTCCCCGCCATCCCTGGCTTCCCCGACATCTTCAACTTCTCTGCCATCCCTGCCCTCTCTGATTCCCTGTCTGATTTCTTATCCAACTTCTTCTGCATCTGCTTCTTCTGCTGCTTCTTCTTTACGCTGTAGCCGAAGGTTCCCACCTTCCGGCCACCCGCCAGATACTCCCCATGGGAATAAACCAGAAGACCCGCATCATTAAGACGAAACCTGTTGTTTTTATCCATATAAGCTTCATCCGCATGGACCGCAAGCACATCAGCAAGAAACATGTCATGAGACCCCAGCTCCTTCACCTCACGCACCCTGCACTCGATCGAAACCGGAGCCTCCCCGATCATCGGTGCAGAAACAAACTGCGCTTTCTCTTTCGTAAGGTTCAGCTTCCGGAACTTGTCCACATCACGTCCCGAACGGACCCCGCAGAAATCCGTTGCAAACGCCAGCTTCTCCGTTGTCAGATTGATCACAAATTCACCCGTTTTCCGGATCATATCATAGGAATAACGGGAAGGTCGGACAGAAATATAAGCCATCGCCGGATTGGTACACACCGTACCCGTCCACGCAACCGTTATGATATTATCATGCCCCTCACCATCGGTAACACTCACCATTACAGCCGGCAGCGGATAGATCATGTTCCCCGGCTTCCATAACTGTTTCGCCATTTTCCGTCACCTCTTATGCATAATCGCTGTTCATCAGCTGAGCAGCCTCCATCATAGCCGGGATCAGCTGCTTCTTTCTGGAAACCACACCCGGCAAACTGAAGGTATCTCCATCCGGTTTCCGCTCAAAAGCGATCTCCGCCATCTGCTGGCTGCCCTCCCCGTAAAACAGAAGCTCTGTAGACTCCTCCAGGATATTCGTCAGCATAAAATAAACTCTCGTGATATCATGACGGCCACACTCACTCACCATAAACGGCATCAGCTTCTCCTTGATCTCCTTAAGCTCCTCGCTGTCCATGGAACTGATCTGACCCACACCAAAGGAAACATTACCCTCACCGATAAACTTCTTGTAATCCTGATAAAAAATCTCCTCCGGAGACTTATCCTTCAGATTACTTCCCGCAGAAAACATCTCTCGGGCAAACTCCTCGATCTTGATCCCCGCGATCAGCGCAAGAGCACTGGCAGCGATCTTATCCGTCTGCGTACAGGTCGGTGAACGGAACATCAATGTATCCGAAATAATAGCAGCACAGAGAAGCCCCGCGATCTTTTCCGGAATCTCCAGTCTCTGCTCTCCGTAGATCTCATAAAGGATCGTGCCCGTACATCCCACCGGCTCATTACGAAAAGCAACCGGCGTCATAGTCTGCAAGGTACCCAGCTTATGATGATCGATGATTTCAAGGATCTCCGCCTTCTCGATATTATCAACAGCCTGATCCACCTCATTATGATCCACAAGAACCACTTTCTTTTTATGCATATCCAGAAAATTACGTCTGGAGATCGTACCGATACACTTACCATGAGGATTGATCACCGGAAACGCCCTGTGACGGTTTTTGATCATAACATCCTGGATATCATCCGTAAAATCCTCGGTATTAAACGTAACCATGTTATCCCGCTTCATAACAAATCTGACCGGAATACTCTGATTGATCAGACGCGCAATATTAAACGTATCATACGGAGACCGGATGATCACGATATTCTTCTCATGAGCAAGCTTTACAACCTTCTCGGAAACCACGATATTCAGACCCACGATGATACAGCTGACATTCTGGCTGATCGCCTGAAGATGATCCTCCTCACGGTCACCCATGATGATCATATCATCCTCCTCAACGTAGCCCTCCAGCATCTTCGGGTTGGCAGTACCGACAAGCACACGCCCCTTCACAAAATATCCGTGTCCGTTACCTTCCACCACTTCACCGCCAACAGTCTCGGCAATTCTCTGATACTGCGTCCTCGCATTGGAAAGAAGATAACTGTCTGTAGTATCCATATAGGTCTTTGCGATATCACCAATCGTCACAAGCCCCTCCAGACACCCATCCTTATCCCGGATCGGAAGAGAAACGATCCCGTTCTCCTGCATCAGATCCCAGGTATTCTTCAGCGACATATTCTTATCCGCCTGCGGACTGGTCCGGATATCCATATCCTTGACCTGCGTACCGATATTCCCCAGATAAGCCGGCGGCTGTACGCCAAAACGGTTCAGCACATACCTGGTCTCCTCATTGATCTGCCCCGCTCTCTTCGGGATATATTTTTTATTCTGCGTAGTTCTGTTTTTAATATCCGCATAAGCAATAGCCGAACAGATGGAATCCGTATCCGGATTCTTATGTCCGATTACAAATATTCTCTCCGGTTTTTTCATACACATCCATCCTTTTTCATCCAAAATAATCATAATTTAATATTTGCAAACAAAGCACCCAGGGAAGTAGTAGCCTCCTCCCCCGACTCCGGAAGCTCAAAAGACTCCTCCTCAACCTCCTTAGCCATCAGATCCGATGCCTCTTTAATACTCAGGCTCAGCTTACCATCCTTGATCGCGATAACCTTCACCTTAACCTTATCCCCAACACTCAAAACCTCAGAAGGCTTCCGGATCCTCTTCTCACAGATCTGAGAAATATGCACCAGCCCAGAAACCCCGTTCCCAAGCTCCACAAAAGCACCATACGGCTGCAGACTCTCAACCGTACCCTCCGTCACAAAGCCAACCTGGATATTGGAAATCTTATTCCGTTTCTCCACCTCAGCCCTCTCACGAAGAATCTCCCTTGCCGAAAGCACCAGCCTCTTCTTCGCCTTATCAACCTCGATCACCCGCACCTGGATCGGCTTATTCAGAAACACCTCAGTATCCTCAACAAACTCCAAAGCAAGCCTGGATGCCGGAATAAAACCACGGACACCCTCAACATAAGCAATGGCACCCCCGTTAACGATCCCCTTCACAACAACATCCAGCACCTCACCCGAATCCTGAAGCTCCTTCAGCCTGTCCCAGGCAAGCACATCCGCAGCATCCGCTCTGGAAAGAAGAATATTCCCCTGACCATCATCCCTGCGAAGAACCATCGCCTGAACCTCATCCCCCGGCTGAACAGCCTCTTTAATATTAAACCCCGGCACCCGGGAAAACTCCTCCACCGGAATAAAACCCTCCGCATAAAACTTAAGGTCAAGAACAACCCCCGACTCATCCACACTCACAACAGTCCCTGAGATAATATCACCCTCATCGATCCTCTTAAAAGAAGCCTCCAGCTCCCTCTCAAAATCCTTCATAGACTCCGCCATATCCAGACCTCCCATTCAAACAAAAACCCAACCACCGCCGCCCCAAACCAGACGACAGCACTATAATCCTAATCATTATAGCATGCACACCCCACCCGCGCTATATTTTTTGCACTGGAAATTTCTTACCCCCTTTATTTCTCTCCAACGCACAGGACGGACTCAGATCAGCCCATTTATCACACCCTTGATGCTTTCTTTATTTCTCTCCAAGATGCTTTCTTTGTTTCTCTCCAACGCACAGGACGGACTGCCGGAGGGGCGGCTACATGGTCGGGACCCGGTGCGTCGGAGTAAGCCGCTGGTCATACTTAGCGCCTGAGGCTTCTGACGGGAAGGTACTCTGCGGCCACAAGCCGCAGAGTAAGCCCCATCTGTCTGAGCCAGGTACGCATCAGCGTACATGGCGAGTTATGGGGCGCCCTGCACGGCAGAAGACTCAGACGCTTAGTATAACCCGGCGAAACGACCGCACCAGGCACGACCATGCAGCCGCCCCTCCGGCAGTCCGTCCGTCCCTCCCTCCCTCCATCCCCACCCACAAAAAAAGAGCCCCAAAAAGGCCCAAAAACGAGGAGTGCCCCGGTAGTGGCTTACCGGGGCGATTATTATGAAAAAAATTGTATGTGTAATGATACAGATACACACCATTACAGCGTCTTTCGTAACGTTCTTTCGAACTATCCCTATACTACCAGACAAATATGAACAAACAATGAACATCTCGTAAACAATTAGCGCATTTGCACAATTTTTTCCAAAACACCCTCCCCCAATTTATAAAAACGCCACATTCACAAACAAAACCAAAGCCCTAAACATTGTACATATTGTACATCTCAACCAAACAAACCAACAACAACCCCAACAAAAGAGCCACAACCCTCACCCTCTAACTCAAACTCCATCTAAAACATCATCAAAAACACCAGCCATCACAAACCATCACCGCCGTGAAAGCATCCCCTTAATAAACTCAATCGCCTTCTCAAAAATATTCTTCACATCAGACTTCGTAACACCCATATCCTTCAAAGTACTATAAGCATCACTCACATACCCCTTGATCTGATCATCACTCATCTCAATCCCACGGAACTTACTGATAATATTAACCAGCGAACTCTTATCATCCTCATTAAGACTCACCCCAAAATGATCCGCAGCCTCATCGATCCCCTGAGAAATCTCATCATCCGTGATCTGGTTAGAATCAAAAAGCCCCTTCACATAAACAATGATATCCCCAACCTTATCCGGATCAGAAGCAAGAGACCCAACCTCATTATCCTTCAGGATCTCCTCCGCCTGACTCATAACAGAACCGGAATCAGACGCCATAACCATCATCGGAGATGTACATGAAATAACACCCGCAATAACCAAAGCTGTAACCTTGTTCAATCTTCTCATAATATTCAACCTCCATACGGGCACCAGCCCTTATTAAAAATTACCTTTTACTATTTTTAATTATCTTTTACTGCCTTTTTATTACCTCATCATTACCTTTTCGACGCCCCTCAGTATACCACACACCCCCACCCCTCTGTAAACCTCAATTTTCCCCATTCCCACCCACACCATTCAGACTTTATGTATATCGCCAAAAATATATTCACAATATTTTCATATTTTAAACAAACTTTCCTAACATCTCATCAGTAAAATAAAAAATGTAAATTTTTCATTACTTACTTATGTCTGACACCTCAGACATAACCTCCTTTCTATGACAAATATATAGGTCCGGACAGGAAACCTCTCCAACATTCCCGTCCGGAAACGCAAAAAGAACCCGGAACAGCTGCCCGGGCTCTTTTTGCATTTATCATATATTAATTTTTCTCATCATAAATACAGTTGGCAAGCATCGCAAACTGCTCCAGTATCAGCGCCTCACCCCTGATATTCAGCGGAAGATCACACCTGTTGAACACATCCTCGATCTCCTCCTTACTCAGGGAAAAATCTCCGGAATTTCTGATCCCGTTCACAAGCGTCTTTCTCCTCTGGTTAAAAGATGCACGGATCAGACGGAACATAAGCCCCTCATCCTTCACATCCACCGGCGGCTTCTCATAACGCGTCAGCTTGATCACCGCACTTCCAACCTTCGGCCGCGGCATAAAACAGTTCGGCGGTACATTCGCAACGATCTCCGGCTTCGCATAATACTGCACAGCCAGGGAAAGCGCACCGTAATCCTTGGTACCGGGACCAACCTGCATACGGTCTGCAACCTCCTTCTGCACCATGACAGTGATCGAATCCACAGGAACATTCTTCTCAAAAAGCCCCATGATGATCGGAGTCGTAATATAATACGGCAGATTCGCAACCACCTTCACAGGCTTGCCGCCGTTTTTCTCATCTGCGATCTTTTTGATATCCGTTTTCAGGATATCGTTATTGATCACGGAAACATTATCCCAGTCCTTCAACGTATCCTTAAGAATCGGGATCAGCGAACTGTCGATCTCCACAGCAGCCACCTCTCTGGCAGCCTCCGCAAGATACTGGGTCATAGTTCCGATACCCGGACCGATCTCCAGTATAAAATCATCCTTCGTGATACCCGAAGACTCAATGATCTTTTCCAGAACATGCTCGTCGATCAGAAAATTCTGACCAAACCTTTTCTGGAAAACAAAATGATACTTTTGAAGGACTTCAATGGTATATTTCGGGTTACCAAGATAAGGTCTGGCCATATTTTTTACCTCTGCTTTTTCTTATTTTCAGCTGAAATCCTTTTCAAAAAGTACCGTGTAGCCATCACGGTCCACACGCTTCTTGGAATGCTTGAACAATCCGCTCTGAGCTCTCTCCATAGCCTTATCCAGCATGGTCTTCACAGTACCGATGCACATCGGCTGATCCTCCTTCTGGTTGATTCCGATCAGATTATACAGAGCAAGCATGCCCATCTGGTCGATACGGAATCCATTCTCCATGGTATAGACCTTAGCGAAATTAACAAGTTCATCGTTTGTAAATACAGGAATGTTGATCATGGATGTAAACTTCTTCGCAAGCTTCGGATATCTTGCGATCAGCTTACGCATACCGATCTTTTCATCCTCCAGGATCACGATCATTCCCTTTGTGTTTCCGGTCATAGCTTCCTCAAGCTCATCTGCTGTTTCCTGGGAAAGCTGGTTTGCATCCTCGATAACAAGGAAACCGCCGGCAAGCTTGGATACGATCTCCGGAATATCCTTTCCGTTGAGATCATCCGCAAATATATAGGCAACCTTGGAAGCCTCGATGTTCAGCTCTTTACAGATTGCCGGGATCAGACTTGAGATCAGTCTCGTCTTACCTGTTTCTCTGCCGCCCATAACGATCACATTTCCGGTCTGGGAGGTCTTGTCTGCTGCGCCCATCTGCACATCGCAGAGTACATCAAGCAGCTGTTCCTTCATTCCGGGAACTGTAACAAAATAGGTGAAAAGCTGTTTCTCTTCATCTGTGAGCTCTTTCTTTCTGGAAACGATCTTTGTAGGATCCTTTTCCGGATGGATCGTAGCGATAAATTTCTCAAGCTGCTCTTCCTCGCTGAGCTCCTCTTCCTCATCGTCCTCTTCCATGGCTTCATCAGAATCATCACCGATGAGACTGCTGATAAAATCATCCTCATCCTCATCCTGGAAGTCGAAGGCGTCATCACTGTATTCTTCTTCCTCATCAAGAAGATTTTCCTCTTCCGCTGCAGCCACCGGTTCCTCATGATGAAGCTTCGTTGAAGGCTCTGCTGCCGCCTTCTGCACCTGCTCCTCAGATTCCAGTGAAGGAATCTCCGGAAGCACATCCTCTTCTTCCACCGGCTTCTGTACTCCTGACGGACCATTCAGAAACTCTGCTTCTGCAGCCTGAAGATCCTCCTCAGTAACCGGCTCCTCATCTTCATCAAATACGATATCCGGAAGTCTGGTATCGGAAGTCTCCGTTACCTCTTCCTCCTGCTGAGCGGAGATCTGCGCCATGATATCCTCGATATCTGCCGCATCCGGCTCCTCCGGAACAAATTCATCAGCCGCAATATCCAGATCCTCAATACCTTCCGGCTCTTCCGTTACGTCGGACTGCTGGACATCCGGAGATTTCTCTTCCTCCGGGATATCGATTCCCTGCTGTGTAGCTGCTGCCAGAATAGTATCCTCCAGGTTGAAGTCCTTATCTTTATCCTTCTCGGACCTGTCACCTACAGATGCCGCAATATCCTCGATATTTCCGAAAATTCCGGACGCATCCGGGATCTCCGCGGAACTGCTTGCATTCTCCGGGTCCACATTGATCATGGACTTCGGGATCTTCAGCTCCGGCATACGGATCGTTGCGGAAAAATCAGGCTTGCCTTCCTCATTGAGCGGAACCCCTGCAGGCTTCTCCTCACTTTCCTCATTTCCGGCAGCCTTCTCCTTCATGATCTCTGCAACACTCTGGGACAAAGACATCTCTGTAGCTTTCTCAGCCTCAGCTTCTTCCGCTTCCTGATAAGTCTCTTCTTCCTCTTTATCCTGCTGTTCCTGAGCCTGCAGCTTCATACTTCCGGATGACAGGTTCTCAACACCGGATGCCAGCGGAATCTCATCCGCTTCCTGTCCGGAAAACTCTTCCTGCTCTTCAGAAGGCTCATCCGAAGCTTCCTCACTTCCTTCTGCTGCTTCGATCTCCTCAGAATCTGTAAACTCCTCTGACGGTTCTGCTGCCGCAGCAGTCTCAGCCTCCGCCTGTTCCGTCACATCCTCAGAGCCTGTGGAAACCTCATCCTGCTCTTCATCCTGCGCAGCTTCTTTTTCCTCCATATCCTCTTCCGCAGATTTCTTATGTCCGCCAAAGATATCACGGAATCCCTTGGAAAGCTTCTCCTGGAATGTCTCCGCACTGTTCAGATCCCGCTCATCATCTACCTGGATAGTATCTGTGACCGGTTTTGCCTCCTCATACTCGCCGGATGCTTCCTTGCTCTCCCTGATCTCCTGCGCCTTTTCCGGCGGGATCAACTTCGGGATAAAACGCTGTTCGTATTTCTCTTTCTCTTCGCCAGTGAGAACACCCATCCGCTGTTTCAGGTCAAGGGCCTTCATCACATAAGTTCCGTCATTGAACCAAAGGATCATCTCATTGCAGAGATCCAGGCACTTCTGCTTGTCTCCTGCCTTGTAATAGAGCTTGGCCAGCTCATAGGACCAGCGCTCCGTAAATTCCTTCTCCTTATATTCCTCAAGAATACGGATCTGTTCATTCAGAGATGCATTCTTCGCTCTGGCGATCTTATATTTCAGTATATACTGGCTGTTATCATTACCTGCCACTTCTCTGTATTCATCAAAGAATTCTGTGGCTTCACTGATCTGTCCCATTTTCAGGGAAACCTCGATCAGACGGTAAAGTATGTTCTTGCCGATCGGCGCTCTGTGGTAGGCAAGAAGAAAAATTTCCTTGCTCTCTTCATAGCGCTTGTTGGCCGCGTAGATCTCGCCCACTACACAAAGGGTACGGACGTTTTTCACACGACGCCAGTCAATGCTGTCAACAATCTGCATGGCGCCTTTGTAATCCTGGGTCTCGACCAGCTTATTGATCTGTCCCAGCTTAACGCGAAACTCCTCTTTATCCAAAATATTCACCAACTTTCCATAATCAGAATCAG
>ERZ826613.3982-NODE-3982-length-11471-cov-2.657936_pt1 | contig 11471 bp, 10 predicted proteins | sample MGYA00519925_ERZ826613 | MGnify/ENA primary metagenome ERZ826613 (study PRJEB31778, sample SAMEA3449236) | human gut metagenome | biome: human gut; feature: human-associated habitat; material: faeces | place: United Kingdom | collected 2010/2012 ... | reverse complement strand
GTTCCTTGTTCAGTTTGACACCCTTTATTTCATCCGGTATTTGGACGCTGCTTGCACGCATGGAAACCAGTTCGTTTGTTACCTTATCCACACTGACGAAAGAGGGTATCATTTCTCCCGTGATATAGTTTTTCAGGTTTACTATCCGTCCCATGTTGCCTGTTTCAAGAAGATTGGCTTTATCCTCTTTGGAAAATTCATGTCCGAAGAACGGGCGTTCAAGTTCCGGCTTTTGTCGGATGCCGTGTATAGCCAAAACTACATTCCCGTCTTTGTCGTGCCGGAAAGATAAACGTGCGTCCAGTTTCATAATGGCTGAATTGTAGTTTCCGGCGATGGTGAACGCTCCGGGCGACTTGTAGCCCCTTAACATGGGTTCTAAAGCCTTTGCCTTTTCAAGCTGTTCTTTGGATAGACCAAAATTCTTCAAGGCTTCCCAGTCCACTTTATCCGGGTCAATCACATACTTGCTTTTGTCGGGTTGCTGCGGTGCTTGCTCCGTTGCTCCCGCTTCTTTGGCTGGCTGCTGTGGTTGTTGGGTTTGGGTTTCCTGCTGTTCTTTCTTCGCTTCCTGCTTCACGGTTTCAGGTGTTACCCGGTAACGCTCTATGCCCGCTTCGTTTTCAGGTGTCGGATGATTAAAATTATCCCTGATTATCGGCTCGATTTTGGGAAGTTCAATCTTAGGAATTTTGAAGAAGTTAAAACGGGTCGGGTTCTTCAACTGGTTCATCATATTGGAAAAGAAGTTGGAAAAGAAATCACCGTGACGGTCGAATTTCAGAAGTTCGCTGTTGTTCTCCGGCGGTACGGTTTGGAGTTCCCCGTTTTCATCCACGCCTTTTACTGCGCTGATTGTCTTTTTCTCCTTATCCAGTACAAGAAGAATATCCATCATCTGTTCATCAGTGGTGGATTGGTTGGCTGTGTTTACATCCATAATGTTTTGAATTTTAGTGAGTAAATAAAAATTTCGGAAGTAAAAGTAAGGATGAAATAGAGTATATTTAAGGAATTGGGAATAGGTGGCTTCATTAGTCCTCGTTTGGCTTCATTAGTCCACAGAAGGCTATTAGAGAAATTACTATTATTTGAATAGTACCATTTTATAACAATTAAATCGGTGATTATAAGCAACTATCTCTAAAATCTTAAATAATTAAACTATCTTTGCAACCTAATAAAAAAAAATACATATGAATACATCTATTTTAGGTAAAGACTTTAGTAGTGAAGAGCGTAAAATAAGTTATGACTATATCGAAAATTTTATATCTGAAAATGTAAAGAATTGGTCGATAGCTCCAAATACAGATAAACTGGAAATCGCTTTCTCAAAAAAAATACAGGAACTAGATAACATAGACTTTGCTTTTTTAGTTTGCCATAGCGGTTATATTCCAGAATTCTATGAGCATGATTCTTCTCAAGAAACATTATATTCTAAACTAATTGAATCTCTAGTTTGTGAATGGGCTAAACGAATTGGTTTTACTGAATCAATTCTTCAAAAACAAAAATCCAACAAGGAAGATGTAACTATCAAGAAAGGTGATAAAGTAATAGTGTGTGATGCGAAAAGTTTTAGACTAGGAAGAAGCCAAGCTGCTCCGAATGTTAAAGATACTATTAAAAAGGCAGCATATGTTTCGTGGCTTAAACAGTATAATGCCGATAATAGAATAGGTGGATTAGTTACATTTCCATCATTACACGATTGGCAAAAGGGCAGTGAGGCATATAAATATTTTACAGAAGGCTCTCCTTCTATTATGCTGTTGTTTTATGAACAAATGTCATTCATAATGTTAAATGGATATTCTGCTGATGATCTTATGCATTTTATGGAAAATTATAAAACTGTATTTCCAAATCCATCAGAACAAAAAATTGTATATTCAAATGGATTAAATAATTATTTATTGAACAAAGACATTAAAAGACGTAACGATTTCATGAAACTTTACCATGAAATTATAAAAGAAAAAGTATCTCATACTCTTAGCAAAATAGAAGAGCATTTACAGCAAACAAAAACTCAAATTATAGATGATATAGAAAAGATGAATCAAGAGGATGTAAAACAAATCGCAATAGATGCATCTTTTCATAAATCATGTAATCAATTAATGAAGCAAAAAGAAAATATTTTAAAATTCAGACCTTATAAATAGAAGCTACGTATGTTTGGAAATGATTAATCTTGCGATTTTAGCTTCTTCCTTGCTTGAGCGGTTTCTTACAGTATTTAAGTTTAATCCACCGATACATGTGATAAAGAAAAGAGATTCTTCAGAGACTTCCATACATATTTTAGTTTTAGAGTTTTTTCTGAACTTATCAAATAAATCTAGTACAGAATAAAGGATTGTATTAGGTGAAATTGTATTTATACTTATTTCTAATAAAGAAATAGACGATCCTGATTCATTCAACAAATGATTTGCATATAAGAGTAATTTGTTGTTATCTGTTAAGTTTTCAGGTGAAATACGGGATAAAAGATAAGACTGAGACAATTCATCCATCTTGTCTTTATCCCATTTTTTTAGTTTTAATGACTCGTAAAGTGTTATAATATCTTTATAAATATGATCAAAATCTCCCCCAGATAGACAGAGTTCTTTACAAGCCAATGAAGCTAAATATATCACAATATGGCTTTCTAAAATCTCTTTATTTTGTAATAGTGTGTCAATGCTATTTACATCTTCTTGTACTAATTGGATTTTATCTGAATTTTTCACTATTCTAAAAACTATTACTCCATTTAAAGCATCATATTGCATGGCTCTTGGACGTGCTATACGCTCCATTTCAATTGGATAGCAATCAGAAATATATAATCCAGCATCATGAATAGCATTGGCTATTACTTTCCAACCTTCAAATGTCTTATGCGAATATAAAAGCAAGCAACTTCCATCAGATTTTAAAACTCGTTTAACTTCTGATAAAACGCCAGTCATTAGAGTAGCATAATGATTATTGTCTTTTTTGATTCTGCTATTTTTATGTAATTCAACAATGGCTTCTTGAGTTTCATCATTCTTTAGTGATATATTTTTATCACATGTATTTCTTAACAATATTTCAAACCAAGGTCTAAAAAACTCACTTAATGCGGTGTATTCTATGGAGTCATAGTAAGGGGGATCTGTCAATACAATATCAATAGTACCTGTTGGTATCTGTAATTTAGTTGAGCTACCTTGTAAAATGGAAACACTACTATCATGTGAGATGGCATTAAAACTTTCACAAACTCTCAATAATTTAGATTTCAAATTGGAACCTTTAGAGAAAAAGGGATTAATTTCTATATAATCCCATTTCATTCCAACACCAGGACCAGCTAAACTTCTTCCTGTCTGTTCATTTTGCGAAATCCACATTGTTCCTTTACTATTCCAATCAACAAGAAATTCGATTAATGGTGTTAAAGAAAACACTAGCTGCTTTGCAGTTTCCTCATTGTATAATTGAATCCATTTGTAATAAAACTCTTTAATACAATTAATAAGACCTAAAATGATGAGATACTGCCTTTTATTGAAAAAATCTTTCGCTTCTTTCAAATCATATAACGTTGGATTTATTACTCCACCTCTGGATTCAACAGTCCAATCTATTTCAGAACTATGCAGACTACTTGTTAAATCATTTATTTCCTTATCAATAGTATCCCAGTCAAAGTCTACAGAATCAACATATTTATACTCTTTCTTACCATTGTATTTACAAATTGCTAATAATTTATCTCCTAATTTATTTTTTTTGCAATATTTTTTCACATCAGAAAAAGAATATTCTTTTCCACAACACTCGCAAACAAAACCTTTTACTTTATTTGATTCTACATCATTATCATCGATAGTACCATCATGATGTATGCATACTGTATTATTTTTCCTTTTTGATAAATATTTAATTCTGGCAAGATTGAAATTTTTCCCACAAGAAGAACAAAACATTGTTCTCGACCAAAAGAAAACATATGGAACTGTATTAGAGAAAGTATACAACGAAGAATATTTTTTTTCTAAAGACTCAATAACTTTTAATCCTTCCTTTTTTAGTATCGCAGGAAATTTATGAATTTTCAGTGAATCAAATACCGTTTTCTGAGCAAAAGCAGCAACTGGATTTAGTTCTGAAGAATAGGTTTGACATCCCAATCTGGAGCTTTCAAAAGGAATGGAGCCTCCTCCAGAAAAAACATCTAAAACAGATATATTTGCCGTATCATTTTCTTCTGAGAATTTTTTCAGTAAAATCGAAGATGGATTCAATTCACTCATCAAATTATAATCTACTATACTCTCCTTATTTTGCTTTCTTAGTATCTCCTGAATGAGTAAATTACGCATAGCTGTAATAGGGCGGCGTGCCCACCAGACCTTTATAGAATTAAAATGTTCTTTTCTAATATATTTCTCTTTTACTCCAATTTCACTAATAATGCGAGAATTAAGCTTTGTTTCTATCATATTCTTATTATCTTTGTTGCAAAGATAAGCATTTTAAATTAAAAACAAAGCTTTATTTAAGCTTTTATTTTTTTGATATGGACAAAGTTACTGTAGAAATAAAAAAAAGGAATAGAGACTATGGAATAATTACATGGCCTTATTCTCTTGACTATGAGGTCAAATCGTTATTCAACTTGGAGAATTTTGTTACAGTTGTAGTTGGCGGAAAAACTTTAGAGAATAGAAAAGTTTCTTATAAATTTCGGCGATTTTCTATTGGAAAAAAAAGAATTGAGACTTTTCTTCCAACATCTAAAATATCAATTATTAAAGAAAAAGACTATTATAGAATAGAGCCAGAAGACGAAGAAGAGAAGGTATAATTTTATACCTTCTCTTCTTCGTCTTTGATTAAGTGGCATAAATCAGGATCATTCTTTATGCGATTGATTTCATTCTCGATAATTTGCTTAACTTCTTGTTTGATACGATTATAGTTCGCCTGTATTTCTTCCTGCATCCGGTCGTTCCCGTCCTCGTCCCGGAAATCTATAATTTGGGGCAGCTTCTTGTAATTGGCTGTTTCCCGCTTCACTTGCTCGTTATCCACCACAATTTCACAATGAAAAATCTTCTGCTCGATGCGTTCATCGAAGTTGTCACTGACCGCACCCACAAACATACCCTGCGTCAAGTTGGATATTTTACTGGGTGGTATCAGGCTATCCATCTGCGTACTGATAGAGGTTGATTTATCATTCCGGTTGATAGTCATACTTTGCCGTTTTTGTAGTACCTTTCCGAAACGGTCTGAAAGCGTTTTTGCTGTTTCAGAAACCACCTGACCGCTAAAAATATTACCAACCGTATTTTCGATTACTTTGCTTTCCTTGTCCCCATAATCCCGGCGTAACTGGCTGAAATCCTGAAAGCCCAAACAGACCGCTACCTTGTTGCTTCGTGCCGTTGCTATCAGGTTATCCAGTCCCCGAAAATAGATAGTAGGTAATTCATCAATGATTACAGAACTTTTCAGTTGGTGCTTTTTGTTTATCAACTTCACGATACGGGAATTATACAACCCCAAAGCACAGGAATAGATATTTTGGCGGTCGGGATTGTTACCTACTACTAATATTTTAGGTTCTTCCGGATTATTTATATCCAGTGAAAAATCATCCCCTGTCATTACCCAATACAGGGCAGGTGAAATCATCCTCGAAAGCGGGATTTTAGCACTTGCAAGCTGCCCTTGCAACTGGTCTTGGGCGTTGGATTCCCATGCGTCCATAAACGGCGACAAATAGTTTTCCAGTTCGGGATAACTGGTTAAAATCGTATCGGCATATTTCTTGTTCAAAAATTCGATTGCGTGCGGGAATGTACAAAACTTACCGCCCTGATATATTTTCAAAAACCACACAATAGAAGCCAGTAAGATAATCGGACTTTCCACAAAGAAATCCCCTTGCTTGGTTATCCAACTGCGGTTAAGGTTTAACATGATTGTATAACTGGCTTCGTAAGCATCCGATATGTCCGTCATAAACGCCGGATTTATCGGGTTGCATCGATGGCTTTTGCGTGGGTCGTCAAAGTTAATCATGTAGAATTTAGGCTGTACCTTATACCCGTCTAAATGATTGATTAAGTGATTGTAAGCTATCTCTGAAAGGTCGGGAAATTTGTAGTCATAAATATAAACAGCAAAACCTTTTTCAATTTGCTGTTTGATGTAATTATTGACTATTGCATACGATTTACCCGAACCGGGTGTGCCTAAAACCATGCTTGCCCTGAACGGGTTTACAATGTTTATCCAGCCATCGTTCCACTTCTTTTTATAGTAGAAACGGGTTGGCAGGTTGATAGAATATTCGTTTTCAATCAGGCGTGTTTCTTGTGCGAAACTTTCATTCTCCAAATTAAACACATCATCCATCAGGTTATTTTTCAACAGGCGGGAAATCCACACTCCGGCAGCCAATAATGAAAGATACCCGGCTGTCATGGTAAAGATATACAGACCTGTATTTGCAGCCAATGGTAACGGTAAAACCAATAACCACCAGTTCAGGAAGAACAGGATAAAACCGATTGTCAAGAACACATAAATCTTGTTCCATGTGATTTTTTCCTCTTTCACTCCTTTTGTACCCAAACAGGAAAGCGCAAGGAATACCACTGAAAAAAGTTTGGTATATAGGATATTGGAGAACAGCCCGGCGGTACGCTGGAAGTTCAGCAGGATTTTATCGACTACCCCGATATTGATACCCCATTCCCTGAACGACTGGTAACAAAACCAGTAAATGTTTATCACTACAAATAAAATACTGATTGCCCGCATAAAGTCCATGACCTTTGCAAGTCCCCTTAAATCATCTTCATTCTGCATAATTGAAATTTTTATAATTATTAAATACGTCTTTGTTTCTTCTTCTTTTTCTTCTTGGGTGGTGGAACTTGGCTGTTGTCGGGTGGCGTATCGTCCCCACCGGATAACAGGCTGAACAGTCCGGCAATGGTTTTGCCTGTATTTGAAATATGTCCGGTCGGGTTATATTCCGGCGTGCGTTCCTGCGTTTCCTGTTTACTGTTTCCCGTCAAAGTACGGGAGCCGGAAAACAGGTCGTTGAACACATTGGCGGAAAAGTCCTTTCCCAACCGTGAACCGTTCAGGACGGTACGGTTTTCGTGGTCGATGAATGTTACACCGTATATCCTGCCTGTATCGTTCTGCCGGAAAAGAACATCTATGCCTTTCGCTTTCAATTCCGTAATAAGCTGTTCCCGGCTACGGGCGGATTGCATCACTGCGCCGACTGTCCGGCGGGTACGCTCTTTCAGGTTCTTGTCCTGAATGTCCTTTGTGGATTTCTTGATGTGTCGCTGGATGGCTTCGTAACCTACCGACTTTCCCAAAGAGGAAGATTTGAACGGGTTTCCCTGCTTTTCTCCCTTGTCATTGGTCGCCGAATAGACAATGCCGTTATAGGGTTTACCGTTCACTTCCCCTTTCACTTCTTCCGCCTGTACATTATATATAGATAGCAACGCTTTGTATTCCGTGAAACTTTGGAAACGGTAGCTGCTGGCAAGGGCTTTCACCGTATTGGCTAACTGGTGCTTTACGTCCCCTGCCCGGTAGTCCACCTTTTTAAGTTCGGGGCGGTCGGCTGCCTGTTTCTTCTCTGCCGGATGCAGCCCGTACTTCTGTTCCAGTTCACGGGTGATTTGTTTGCTGCGGATATGCTCGAACTTGTCATTTATCTTTTTGCCTGTATCATCTACCCGGATGGAAACTATATGTATATGATGCCTTGCAATATCACAGTGCTTATACACCATATACGGCTGGTTGCCGTACCCCAACTTATCCATATACTCTTTGGCAATATCCGCCAACTGGCTATCGGAAAGTACATCGTCCGGGTGCGGGTTCAGGGAGATATGGATAATCGGCTTTTCCGTTTTCAGGTCTGCGGGCAGGTGCATATCGAAACATTCCATACATCGCCGGATGCTGAAATTTCCGTCCTCGCTTTCAAACATACGGTTGCTTAAAAGTACCTTCCCCTGCTTTTCGTCCACCTTGTTTTGGTTGTAGGAAAGCGCACCGAACAGGGAACTGCCTACGCTTATCTTTGCAACCATCTTGTTTCAAACTCACGGGTCAGTTCAATAATTTGGCGGTTCAGGTCGGCAAGTTCTATCGTTGCCTTTTCCAGTTTATAGAGAAAAGCGAGAGCTTTCTTCTCTGAAAAATTGGTATTGAGAGCCTTTACCACCTGATTATAATTCACGGTGATACCCCTGTACTGGGAATATAAAGCGGTCAGCCGGGTATAATATTCTACTGCCGCCTTGTCTATTTTAATCACTTTGAACGGTTCGCCAAAGATGCGGGCGGTGATAAAATGCGCTTTGGTGCGCATACCGGACTGGTCGAACAAAGCCAAAAAGCGGGCGTGGTCTATCGCATTGAAGCTGATAGAGTACCTGAACACTGCCGGGTCTGCTTTGGGCTTTCGTCCTGCGCCACCCGGACGGGGCGCATTTTCATTTTTCTGTTTCATGCTACATTTCTTTAAAGGGTTACGACTTCGGAGTGACCCTATCCCGGCTTCGTCCGGGCAAGGCGTTCAAAGCTGCTGAAAGAATTTCAAGCTGCTTAGAACACACCTTGCTATTTGCCAGTGCAAATAAAAATCCGCCTACGGACGGATTGGAGTTAGCGGATATTGGAACGCTCCCGGCGGCGGGGGCTTGGTTAGTCTGACCGATACCTTTCGGTTGCAAAGTAACGGGTATTAAAAATGCTGTGAAATAGCGGGTTATAGGACAAATGAGGACAAACGGGGACATTTGATGACACCTTTCAAAAGGGGTTGTTTTTCTACGTTTATTTGTCCCGGATTTCAGAAAGAAAGCAATATGGATAGATGGAAATATGTAACGGAAAGCGTGCGGAAAGAAAGTGGTTTTGAAAACTTGAAAACAAGATTTCAAGATTGCAATCTTTCAAGAAAGCAAGAAAACAAGCTGGATGGAATGATTGAAAGAAAACGGTCATTCAATCGGGAAAGCAAACGGTCTGCAAAGAAAGCAATCCGTTTTTGCAGAATGATGGAAAGAAAAGAAGCAAGGAAGAAAGAAGTCATTCCCTCTTTCGGGCTTTCAACATGGAACGAAAGAAAACCATCCGTCAATCTGAACGGATGCAATGAAATAAAGATGTATCACAATAATTCAAAATGACAATGAAGAAAGAAACCTTGTATGTGGCTTTCTCCACCCAAAAGGGCGGGGTCGGCAAAACAACATTCACCGTTTTGGTGGCAAGTTATCTGTATTATCTCAAAGGGTATAACGTGGCGGTCGTGGATTGCGACTACCCGCAGCACAGTATCAGTGCCATGCGCAAACGGGATGCCGAACAGGTGAACGGTGATGATTATTACAAACAGCTTGCCTTTCACCAGTTCAAGACGCTGGGAAAGAAAGCGTACCCGGTCTTATGCAGTTCGCCGGACGAAGCGATAAAAACGGCGGATGAATTTCTTGCGTCTGCCGGGTCAGATTATGATGTGGTCTTTTTCGACCTGCCCGGAACGGTGAACAGTGAGGGTGTTATCAACTCCCTTTCAGGGGTGGACTACATTTTCACTCCCATTGCCGCCGACCGGGTGGTATTGGAAAGCAGCCTTTCCTTTGCGGTGGCTATCGACAAACTGCTGGTAAAGAATGAAGCGTGCCGACTGAAAGGGCTGCACCTGTTTTGGAACATGGTAGATGGGCGGGAAAAAACAGACCTGTACACCCTGTATGAACAGACCATCGGGGAACTGGAATTACCCCTTATGAAAGTATTTATCCCGGACACCAAAAGGTTTAAAAAGGAACTGGACGCACAACGTAAAACCGTGTTCCGTTCTACGCTGTTCCCGGCGGACAAACGGCTGGTAAAGGGCAGCAACATGGAAGAACTGATAACCGAAATCGCATACCTTATAAAACTGTAACGATATGGCAAAGCAAAGCGGCGGGAAACCGCAAATTGACGAGGATTTTATGAAAGAGATTATTTCACAGGGCTTGCCCGTGAAAAAACAGGAAATACCATCGGTAACAGTGGAAACACCGGATAAGCCGGAAACAGTGAATAAGGAAGAAATCAAGGCAGAACCAAAGGAAGAAAAGGCGGTGAAAGAACCTGCCCGCCGGAAAAAGAACACTCCGGGCGATTACCGGGAAACCTATTTCATGCGGGTGGACTTGACCGACCGCCAACCGTTATATGTCAGCCGTACCACCCACGAAAAGCTAATGAAGATAGTAACCGTTATCGGCGGACGCAAGGCAACCGTCAGCAGCTATGTAGAAAATATCCTGCTCCGCCATTTCGACCAGTTTCAGGACGAGATAAACGAACTGTACGAAAGCAAATTTGAAAAGCCGTTCTGATATGTTGAAATGGTTTATTATCGGAACACTCCTGTATTACGCCATTCTCTTATGGCGATACCGGGATAGCTTGGGAACATGGTTCACGGGTGGGAAAAGAGAGCCGGAACAACCGGAAAGCAAACCGACCGTGAAAGCCGGAAACGGTGATTGTCTTGTAGGTGCAAGCCGTTACCGGATGGGACAAATGAGGACAAACGGGGACATATCAGGACACCTTTCAAAAGGGGTTGATAATGCTTCTATATTTGTCCCGCAAAGCGATGAAGCGGTGGAAGAAACGCCTGATAACAAACAGGTGGAAGATGAAAATACCGATGCCCTACAAGCGATTGAAACCGAATTTGAAATGGAATTTGAAACGGAAAATACGGAAGAAACGGACGTTTCGGCGGATGAAATCGAAGCGGAAGAAATCGCCTGCTACATGGGTGACGGTGAACCGGAAATGGCACAGGGTATCACGCTGGGTGAGCTGGCGCAAATGGTACAGGTCATTCAGATAAAACAAGCGTCCGACACGGAAGAACGGCAAGCGGTTCAAACCATCTGCCGGACGGAAACAAACCTGTTTCATTCGCTGGTGGAGCAGATTAACGGGGGCAGGTTACGGGTGGCGGAACTTTTACAAAAGCATGAGATACCCGTGCCCGCCACCGTCCCGGTTGCCGGAAGTAATGAAATGGCAGACTTTGACATGAACGATTTTCTTTAATGGTAAACTTTAAATAATAAGATGATGAAACAATGAGATTACGGTTAAGACAAACCTTTCTGAACACTGGGGAACACTCCCCACAACCACAAAAATTCAATTATTAATCACTCCGCCGGGCGGACTATCCAACCGTCCGGCAATTTAAAAATCAATGTATTTATAATGAAAAAGAAAGTTCTCTTTTCGGCAGTCGTGCTAATGGCTGCATCCTCCGCTTTTGCACAAGGTAACGGCATGGCGGGTATTACAGAAGCTACCAACATGGTAACATCCTATTTCGACCCGGCGACAAAATTAATTTACGCCATCGGTGC
>ERZ826613.3980-NODE-3980-length-11476-cov-3.800018_pt1 | contig 11476 bp, 10 predicted proteins | sample MGYA00519925_ERZ826613 | MGnify/ENA primary metagenome ERZ826613 (study PRJEB31778, sample SAMEA3449236) | human gut metagenome | biome: human gut; feature: human-associated habitat; material: faeces | place: United Kingdom | collected 2010/2012 ... | reverse complement strand
GTGGGCGTCGGCGTCACAGGCAAGTTCGGATTGGGCTGAACCGTCGGCGGCACCGGGATGATCTCCGTTTTCTCCGGCTGCTTCGGCTCGTCCCCCGTCAGGCGGCAGACCTCCGCCGTCTCGGCATCGACACTGCACACATAGTGCCGCTCGCCGTCCGTGAGTGCGAACTCCATGACCATTTCCCCGTCGATGAGTGTGAAGCGCATACTGGCCTGCGTGACATCGTCCGCAGTCAGGCCGCAGCGCTCCAGCGCCGCCTGCAGCGCCTCGTCATACGGAATGTAGGCGCCGGTGCTGGCAGCACCGATCGACTCCATGCCGGAAAATGCCACGTCATTGGAGGCCGCCAGAATGTTCAGATCGTTGATCGGCAGGCTGACCAGCTCCTCGCCGGAAAGGTCCTGCACCTGGTCGCTGATCTGCCGGATCAGCATTGCCTTGCCGGCGCTGACACCCGCGGCAGAGGCATAAGCCTCCAGCTCCGGATCCACCTCCAGCACCTGAGCAAGGACCGCAGGATCCATGCCGCAGTCCGTCTGGGCACTTTCCACGGCCGCAGCCAGCCGGTCGCGCAGACGCGCATCACCCTTGCCGGCCTCGACCGTCACGAGGACGGAGTTCGTATCTGCCGATAGATAGCCATCTGTCTGCATTGCAGCGACGATCTCGTCCGCCGCCGTCTGCAGGGACTGATTGCGCAGTTCCAGATCGTCGAGTACGAACTGGGCGTCCGGGTTGCACGCGCGTGCAGACAGGACACGGCCGAGCTTGTTGACCGTCAGCTCGATGCTGGGGTTGGCATCGAGCGTAGCGACGCCGCCGGGCACCTGCGTGGCATACAGTCCACCGCCGAGCACGGCCAGGAAGAACACCGCCGCCGCCGCGACCCAGCGCTTCCACGCGCCGCGGCGACGTCCGCGCTCCGGCATCGGGACGACCTTCTCCTCCTCCGGCTGCTGCGCCGGGGCCTGCACACGCGCCAAGATGGCGCTCCAGCAATCCGGCGTCTCGGCAACGACCTCGGTCCGCAGCTGTTCCAGCAATTCCTTATCGGTCAAGATCGTCACCTCCCATCGAATTGCGCAGCTTTCCAAGCGCACGGTTATAGCGAGAAATGGCTGTTGCCTGCGGGATCCCCAGCAGGTCAGCAACTTCTCTGTGCTTGAGCCCGGACAGCGCATGCAGCATCACGATCTGCCGCTCGCTGTCTGTGAGCATATGTAACACTTTCTCAAGCACCATATGATTCTCTGTCACCTGATAGGCATCATGCGTATCTTCCACATGAAACAGCTCATCAAAAGACAGGTTCTTGTTTTCCGCCTTGCGCAGGCGCATCAACGCCAGGTTGCGTGCGATCGTCATCAGCCACGCCATCGGTTTGCCCGACGGCTGATAGCCCGGTGCCGACTGCATCACGCTCACAAACGTGTCCTGCATCACATCCTCGGCCGCCGTCGGATCCCGAAGGATGGACAGCGCAAAGCCGTAAATGGAAGCGGACGTCTGGCGATACAGCGTTTCCAGCGCAGCGGTGTCACCCCGCGCGATGCGCAGGATGAGCGCATCATCCGGCGGTCGGCCATCGGCCGCACATACACCGGAGACGTGCTTGTCGTCATTTCGCATATTTGATTACCCCACATGAGAATAATGCCTGAAAACGAAATTTAATGCATAAAAAACAATTTTCCGCAAATTTTCTTCTCAAAAAATTCGTTTCCCGGCCGCGCGTTCTTCTTAACGAATCAGTTTACGTGAAAAAAACCGGTTTGTAAAGCGATTTACCACAATTTGCGTCCATTTGTGCAGAATTTACGTCTCCGTATCCGGCGGCGCCGTTGCCTCAAGCGCGTGATTCATCACCACGCCCAAAATGAGCAGCAATCCGAACGCCTGGAACCAGAACAGCAGGATCACGACCGAGGCGAGAGATCCATACACAAGTGAATATTTTGTGCTGCTGCCGATCAGCCACGACAGCAGGATACTCATGCACACGATCGCCACGGCGGAAAACACTGCCCCCGGGAGCACCCGGTGCTGCGGCCGGCGCGGCGTTGTGAGCCGGTAGAGGATGAGGATCATCATCAGCAGGATGGCAAACAGGATCAAAAACCGCAGCCACGTCCACGACCAGACGATGCTCACATGCGGCAGCAGCGCATCGAGCCAGAGCAGGAAATGCTTGCCGGTCAGCATGAGCAGGATGCACAGGTACAGCACCAGCAAAAACGCCACGGAAAAAATCACGCTCACGATCGTACTGCGCACAATGCCGAAGCGCTTGGCGCCGTGGATCTCGCCGACGATGGCGGCCATGGCGCGGAAAGCGGCCGACGCGCTCGTGATCATGACCAGCAGGGCGGCAAAGAACATGACCTCGCTCGTGTTGCCGGACACGTAGGTCAGAAACTCCGACACGAGCGTCTGCGTCTCGCGCGGGAGCACGAGCGTCTCGACGATGCGCAGCACGGCAGTCGGATCGCGCAGGATGAGCGCGAGCAGGTCGTACATGCAGATAATGGCCGGGAACAGCGCCATGACCATGTAGTAGGCGAGCTCGGCCGCCGAGCGCGTCACGCGCCGGGCGAGAAACGTGTCCGCCATGGACATCAGAACTCGGGTAATGCGCCAGTTTTTCAAGCGGCTGCCTCCTCCGGTGGAATGCAAAAACCGCCTTCACGGGAGCGAAGGCGGTTTGCGTCAAAAAATGTCGAATTACTTGGAATTGAAGATCTTGAAGATGCTGTCAAACGGGTCTTCCTCCGCGGGGGCGGCCGCGTCCGCAGCCGGGGCAGCGGCCGGGGCCGACGTCACCGGAGCGGCCGGGGCAGCCGGAGCGGCAGCCTTGGCAGCGGTGGAAGCGGCCGTGTAGAGACCGGCGGCGGGAGCCTGCGCCGGAGCGGCGGTCTGCTCGGCCTGCGCCTTGCCCGGCTCGTCGAAGCCGGTGGCGATGACGGACACGCGGATCTCGTCGTCGAGCGAGGGATCGAAGCTCGCGCCGAAGATGATGTTGGCGTCCGGGTGCGCAGCCTCCTGAACGAGGTTGGCGGCCGTCTCGACATCCTCCAGGCCCATATCCTCGGAGCCGGTGATGTTGATGAGCACGCCGCGCGCGCCGTTGATAGACGTCTCCATGAGCGGGCTCGCCACGGCCATGCGGGCGGCGTCCTCCGCCTTGCCCTTGCCGGCGGCGCGGCCAACGCCCATGTGGGCGAAGCCGGCGTCCTTCATGACGCAGGTGACGTCCGCAAAGTCGAGATTGATGAAACCGGTGTTCTTAATCAGATCCGAGATGCTCACGACGGCCTGACGCAGGACATCGTCCGCGATCTCGAAAGCGTTGGCCAGCGTGACCTTCTGGTCGGTGGCGAACTTCAGGCGGTCGTTCGGGATGATGAGCAGGGAGTCGACCTTGCCCAGCAGCTCGTTGATGCCGACCATGGCCTGATCCATGCGGCGCTTGCCCTCAAACTTGAAGGGCTTGGTGACGACGCCGACGGTCAGGATGCCGGCCTCGCGGGCGATGTCCGCGATCGTGGGCGCCGCGCCCGTGCCGGTGCCGCCGCCCATGCCGGCGGTGATGAAGACCATGTCCGCGTTCTCCAGACTCTTGGCGATATTGTTGCGGCTCTCCTCGGCGCTGCGCTTGCCGACATCGGGATCGCTGCCGGCGCCCTGACCATGGGTCAGCTTCTCGCCGATCTGAATCTTCTGGTCCGCGCTGGAGACGGCCAGAGCCTGCTTATCTGTATTGACAGCCACGTACTCAATTCCCTGAGTGCCGGACTTAACCATGCGGTTTACGACGTTGTTGCCGGCCCCGCCGACGCCAACGACTTTGATGGTGACGACATTTTCCGGACCGGACTCGGTAGCAAAGGACATATTCGGTTCCTCCCTGTTGTTTCTATTTGTATCGGCAGCCGGCGCGTGCGCGCTCTGAGAGCCGTTTTTTGGCGGGTTTCGCTTCTGTTTGTTCTTATTCTTTCCCATTTTATATCGTTTTCCTTATCAGGTCAATCTTTTTTTGTGAACAATCAGCCGGGGCTGAAATGCGCGCGTTTGTCGATCGACAGGTCGATGGTGCCGGCGTCGCTGTCCGTGAGCTGGGAGACCGCGCTCTGCAGCATGCCGAATTTGTACTCGACATTTTCATTTGCGCCGAGGCGCACCGTGAACCGCCCGTCATAGGTAAAGCCGGGGTTGGACGCATCCGACAGGTCGATGACCGTGACCTTGGATGCCATGTCGCGCGTGAGCAGCTGGCCGAGGATCGCCGCCAGATACGTGACCTTCGGCGCGTCGGCCTCGCCGGCATTGAGCACCTCGCCGACCTTCGGTTCGACCGGCGTGATGCCGTCGACCCGGGCAAGACCGGTCAGCTCGCTCTCCGTGACGGACTTGAGCAGCTTGCAGTTCTGGTCCACGACCCAGTAGCCGTCGCCCGCCTGGACGTAAGCCATGGCGCTGCTCTCCTGGATCGTGATCGTGACGCGGTTGGGCAGCGCGCGCGTGACCTTCGCTTTGTCCACATACGGCAGCTTGCTGAAGATACGGCTGGCAGCCGAGAAGCGGTTGATAAAAAACAGATTGTCGCCCATGCCGATACCGGAGGCCTCGACGACCTCCTCGGCCGTGTAGATGGAGTTGCCCACCACCTCGACCTTGGCGACACGGAAAAATACGCTCATGCCCAGGACGAGCGCCGCGCAGATCAGCAGAAAGATCAGCGGCTGCAGCAGCGACCTGCCCCGGCCGCCGGACGGGCGGCGGGGTCGGCGCGCGCGGCGCGGCCCGGGCTGCTTCGATTGTTTCATAGGCAGGTGATTCCTTTCACTGCGGCGCCACGCAGCGCACGTCGGCCCCTAGCGCCGACAGGCACGCATCGAAGCGGTCATAGCCGCGGTTGATATAGCCGTTGTCGAGGATCTCGGTCTCGCCCTCGGCGGAGAGGCCGGCCACGATCATGGCCGCGCCGCCGCGCAGGTCGCTCGACGTGAGCGGCGCGCCGGTGAGCCGGTCGACGCCGGTGACATACGCCACGCGCCCCTCGATGCTGACGGCCGCACCCAGGCGCCGGAACTCCTCGGCATGACGATAACGGTTGGTGAAGATGTTTTCGGTGAACACCGTGGTGCCCTTCGCCTTGAGGCAGGCCGCCATGAGCGGCGGCTGCGCATCCGTGGGAAAGCCCGGATATGGCTGCGTGACGACCGGCCGCGGCGCCGTGAGCCGCCCGGTCGATGTCAGGCGCACGGTGGACGCCGTTTTGATTATAGCACACCCCGCCTCGGAAAGCGAGTCCAGAACGGTCAAAAAGTGGTCCGGGTCGACGCCCTGCAGCTCCACATCGCCGCCGCAGGCGGCTCCGGCGCACAGAATCGTCGCCGCAACGATGCGGTCCGGCATGATCGTGTGCTCTACAAACGGCTGCGGCCGGAAACCGCTGACCGTGACCGTCGACGTGCCGGCGCCGGAAATATCCGTGCCCAGCTTGCGCAGGTAGCACTGCAGGTCGAGGATCTCCGGCTCGCGCGCGGCGTTGCAGATGACCGTCTCCCCCGCCGCCGCGCAGGCGGCCAGCATGGCGTTTTCCGTCGCGCCGACGCTCGGAAACGGCAGCAGGATGCGCCGCCCCTTCAGCTCGTGCGCGCTGCAGACGATGTCCCCGCCGCGCTCCGTGACCTCCGCGCCGAGCGCACGCAGTGCGTCGAGGTGCAGATTCACAGGCCGCGGGCCAAGCTCGCACCCGCCCGGCATGGACAGGCTCGCCGTCCCGAAGCGCGCAAGGATCGCGCCGAGAAAAATGACCGAAGAGCGCAGCTCCCGCATGAGATCGTGCGGGATAAAGTCGCGGTTCATGCCGCGGGAATCGATGCGCACCGTGTCCCCGTCGCGCTCCGCCGTGCAGCCGAGATGGCGCAGGATGCGCAGCGTGATCGTCACGTCCTTCAGGTCGGGCACGTTGTGCAGAACCGTCTCACTGCCGGCAAGTACGGATGCCGCCATGATCGGCAGCACCGCATTCTTGGCACCCTGCACCCGGGTGCTCCCGGTCAGTCTGTTTCCGCCGTAAATGTGCCATATGCTCATAATCTTTCCTCCGCACAGCAAATTCATGCCATCCTATGCAGAGAAACGCGAGATTGTCATTTTCCGTGCCGATCGGCCAGCTTCAGCACCAGATCGGCAATGCGCTCGGCAGCGTCGGCAGTGCCGGCGGCGCGCATGTTCTCAGCCATCTGCGCAAGCTGCGCGGGGTCCGAAAGCAGGTCGCTGACGAGGTTATACAGATCATCCGCCGTGAACGCGCCCTCGAGCAGCACCTTGGCCCCGCCGGCGTGCTCGAGCACGCGCGCGTTTCGTTCCTGGTGGTTGTTCGTGACGTTCGGCGACGGGATGAGGATCGCGGGCTTGCCGATGCACGTGAGCTCCGCGAGCGTGGACGCGCCCGCACGGCAGAGCACGAGGTCGGCCGCATCCATCACGAGCGGCATGTCGTAAATATACGGCCGCACGTCCATGCCGTGCACGGCGAGATCAGCCGGGCACTTTTCGAGCAGGGCCGTGTGCATCTTCTCATAGCCGTTGCGCCCGGCCGAATGGATGAGCGCAAACGGTGCGTCCGTGACGGCGGCGCGCGTGATGAACGCCGTCATGACCTCGTTCATGTACGATGCGCCGAGCGAGCCCCAGACCGACACGACCAGCGGCTTGTCCGGGTCGAGTCCGAGCTGGCGCTTGGCCTCCGCCTTGGAGCAGGCCGTGAACGCGCCGCGCACCGGCGTGCCGGTGACGACGACCTTTTCCTGCTCGCTGTAGTGCTGCTTGCTCTCCTCGAAGCCGACGAGAATGCGGTCGACCGCGCCGGCAAGCATCTTCGTCGTCAGGCCGGGCACGGCGTTGGATTCATGCACGATGGTCGGGATACCGAGCTGCGCCGCTGCCTTGAGCACGGGGTAGCAGACATAGCCGCCGGTGCCGATGGCGATGTCGGGCTGAAAGTCCTCGATGATCTTGCGCGCGTCTTTCGTCGCCTGCCGCGCATTGTGCAGCGAGCGGAAGTTATACGCGATCTCCGATGGCTTGAGGCTGCGGTGGATGTTCGTGACCTCCACGGTCACGATGTCGTAGCCCGCGCGCGGGACGAGGTCCGTCTCCATCTTGCCGTTGGCGCCGACGAAGAGGATGCCGCAGTCGGGCATCCGGTCGCGCAGGATGCCCGCGACCGCGAGCGCGGGGTTGATGTGGCCTGCGGTGCCGCCGCAGGTAAAGAGAAAGTTCATAGCAATGCCTCCCAGGATCAAAAAAACGGAAATCTGGCAGTCCGCGCCGAGGGCCGCCGCGGGCTGCCGGATATGCTTTACAAAATCAGGTGCTAGCGCGCTTTTTTCGTCGGAATGTCGCGCGATATGCTTAGAATAATGCCCATTTCACCGAGCTGCATCAGCAGCGCCGTGCCGCCATAGCTGAAAAACGGCAGCGAGATGCCCGTACAAGGGATGAGGTTCGTGACGACCGCGATGTTCAAAAACACCTGGATCGACAGCAGCGTCGTGATGCCGACGCCGACGAGGAAGCTGTAGCGGTCGGGCGAGTGCGCGGCGATCCAGTAGCCGCGGCAGATGAGCAGCGCAAACAGGATCAGGATCGCGATGGCGCCGACATAGCCGAGTTCCTCGCAGACGATGGAAAAAATGTAGTCATTGTGCTCCTCGGGCAGATAGAGGTACTTCTGCCGGCTCTGGCCGAGGCCGAGCCCGAGAAAGCCGCCCGAGCCGATGGAATACAGCGACTGCACGATCTGATAGCCGGCAGCGCTCGTATCGGCAAACGGGTCGCGCCACGACACGATGCGCTTGTGCACATAGGGCACGAACTTGCCCGCGATCAGCAGCAGCGCGCCCGCGCCGCCCATACCGATGAGCAGGTACGAGAGCTTGATGCCGCCGACAAACATCATCACAATCGCCAGCGCCATGATGATGATCGACGCCGACAGATGCGGCTCGAGCATGAGCAGGATGACGATGCCGCCGGTGATGACCATGAACGGCACGACGCCGTAGCGGATCGTCTGCATCTGGTCTTTGTATGTGCAGATCATGCTCGAGAAAAACAGCACGACCGCGATCTTTGCGATCTCCGACGGCTGAAACGTCGTAAAGCCGAGACTCAGCCACCGGCGCGCGCCGCCGCCGACCACACCGATGTGCGGGATCCAGACGATGGCGAGCAGGAAAATACTCACGCCCAAAAGCAGCAGCGACCAGCGGCGGTACGTCGCCATGCGCACGCGGGAAAACAGGATCATACCCACGACGCCGGCAACGGCGAAGCCCGCCTGCCGGACGAAGTAGTACGTCGGTGACTTGCCCTGCGCATAGGCGCGGGCAAAGCTCGACGAGAGCACCATGATGACGCCGATCGTCAGCAGCAGCAGCGTGAGCACGAAAAACGGCAGGTCAAAGCTGCCGCGCTTCGGCCCGGCAGCCGCGCCCGAGCGGCGCGCGGGAAGTCTCAGATCGGAAATATTCATGCAAGCACCTCCCTGCACCGCGGCGCATGTCTCACACGCCGAAGCGGTGGAACACGCCGATAAACGACAAAACTGCAAACAGCACCGTCACGCCGGCAAACAGCGCCACGATCTGCGTTTCCTTCCATTTGTGGCCCGTCCAGCCGCCCATCTCGAGATGGTGGTGGAACGGGGACATCTTGAACACGCGCTTGCCGTGCGTGAGCTTGAAGTAGCCGACCTGGATGATGTCCGACAGGGCCTCGATGATGTACATGATGCCGAGCGTCACGAGGATGAGCGGCATATCGTAGGCAAAGGCCAGCGCCGCGACCGCGCCGCCGAGAAAGAGCGAACCCGTGTCACCCATGAACACCTTCGCCGGGTGGAAATTATAGATCAAAAAGCCCAGCAGACCGCCGGCAATGCCGGAGGCGAACACACCGAGGGACAAAAACCGTTCGCCCCAGAGGATGGAGATGACGGCAAAGAAGATGCACACCGGCATCGTCGTGCTCGCGGCGAGGCCGTCCACACCGTCGGTGAGGTTCACGGAGTTGACCGTACCGACGATGACGAAGGCCGCAAAGATGACATACAGCGGCTCGGAGATCGGCACCGTCTTGTTCCAGAACGGGATGTACAGGCTATCGAGCGCGACATAGCCGAAGCGGCGCATGAGGAAAATGAACGCCACGGCCGCCGCCAGCTGCAGCAGCAGCTTCTTGCCGGCCGTCAGGCCGAGGTTCTGCTTTTTCTTGAGCTTTTCATAATCGTCCAGAAAGCCGATCGCGCCGAACACGAGCGCGAACGCCAGACAAAACAGGTGGCCGTATTCGCCCTCGGCCATGCATTCAAAACCGACCGACAGGCACACGACCGCGATCGCGGCGATGAACATCAGCCCGCCCATGGTGGGCGTGCCCTGCTTGGACATGTGCCACGTGGGGCCGTTTTCCTTGATGCTCTGGCCCGCCTTGATGCGTTTGAGATACGGGACCAGGAAAAATCCGACGACGGCCGACACCGCAAACGCGATGACGAACGCCAGTATCAGCTTCAGTGTCATTTCTCTCTCTTCCTCTTCTCGAGTATTTCGGCAACGATCTCGCGCTCGTCCATGTGTACTTTCGTCTTGCCGATGATCTGGTAATCCTCATGTCCCTTGCCGCAAAGGATGATGACATCGCCGGGGCAATGGTTCTCGATCGCGTAGGCGATGGCCTCGCGCCGGTCGGGCCGCACGACATAGGGCGTGCGCGTCTCCTTGAGGCCGGGGAGGATGTCGGCAATGATCGCCTCCGGGTCCTCCGTGCGCGGGTTGTCGCTCGTGACGATGACAAAGTCCGCCTTCTGGCCCGCAATGCGGCCCATCTTCGGGCGCTTGCCGCGGTCCCGGTCGCCGCCGCAGCCAAAGAGGAATACGAGCCGCGCGGGCGCGAACTCGCGCACCGTCGTGAGGATGTTATCAATGGCATCTGGCGTGACGGCATAGTCGATGAGAATGGTGTAGTCCCCGTCGGTCTCGAGCACCTCGGCGCGGCCCTTGACGCCCTGCGCCGTAGAGAGCGCGGCGGCGATCTTTTCGCCCACAGCATCCGAACAGCTCCGGCCCGCTTTGATGCCGTTTACTGTTACTCGCGAAACGCCTGCAAGTTCTGCAAGTCGTGTTTGGGTCATGTCGCGCTTTGTCATTGCTGCAACAAACTTTACTCTGTCAATTCGCATTGTCTCTTTCTCCTTTCTTTTGTAAATCTTTTTGATTGATTCAAATGTGATAATAAATCTTTTTGATTGATCTGTCAATACTATTTCTAAATCTTTTTGATTTACTTTTGATTTACTGTATGGTATTATTTGAATGAAAGAAGGTGAAAAAATGAGCTTTGCAACCCGATTAAAAGAAGCACGTTCTAAAGCAGGGCTTTCCCAGAAAGATCTCGCTTTAAAATTGGGAACCAGTCCACAAAATTTAGCACAGTATGAAAACGGAAAAAGAAACCCCAAAAAAGAAACACTTGTCAAGATAGCAAACGCTTTAGATATGGGCGTTACGTATTCGCAAAATGGAGAAGCTTATTTCTTCTGCTTTGTTGATCCAGAAGAACCTCGAAATAGTGAGAATAATCTATTTAATGATTCACAATTAAAAGATGCAAGCGATGTTTCGCCATCTTCTCAATATAACGAACCTATAACAATAGCCGCACACTTCGAAGGCGATAACTTCACACCGGAAGAGTTGAAACAGATAGAGCAGTTTGCAGAGTTTATAAAAAGCAAACGTACCCCGAAAGAAGAGACATTTCTAAACGCCGCCCACGATATGGGAGCAACGCCGGAACAGCGGCGGAACGCTGACGACATTATGCAGGATGATTCCGAATGGGATGACATACCGGCACCAAAGCGGGCAACTGCTCCCGCCAAGCGGCACGAAGAGGAGCTTCTGGCGGCACATGCCCGCATCGATGTGGAGTCAACGCCGGAGGGGCTGCAGCATGATCTTGATATTATGAACGATGATTCACAATGGGATGATTGATAGATTCCCGCCCTTTCTGCTCCTGCCAGTAAGGGAGTAGAAAACATCGACGCCCTTCTTGATCCAGGCGGCACAACGACCACCGTACCAACGAGTACGCAGGTTGAGGACTCCCCCAAAACAGGGGATTGCTATAAACTACCGTTTCGGTACTGAGCATATAGAAGCCGTACAAAATTGTACGCCTTACGCTACCCCATGGGGTCCAGAATCGGGACTACACCAAGCCACCCATGAAGACACGAAGCGTTACTTGCACCATTGTTTACAACCGTAGGTTTGCCTACGCAAGCCACCCCATGGAGTCACGAAACGTTACTGCAGCAAGCCCCCGGGAGCAGCTCAGCAGCAATGCGGCGGTGAGTCGTCCTGCAGGAAGAGTGAACCGTTTTCTATTTTCTTAG
>ERZ826613.3971-NODE-3971-length-11511-cov-4.207839_pt1 | contig 11511 bp, 9 predicted proteins | sample MGYA00519925_ERZ826613 | MGnify/ENA primary metagenome ERZ826613 (study PRJEB31778, sample SAMEA3449236) | human gut metagenome | biome: human gut; feature: human-associated habitat; material: faeces | place: United Kingdom | collected 2010/2012 ... | reverse complement strand
GCGACCCCATCCTGAACAAGGTCTGCCGCCCCGTGACCAACTTTGACGACCGTCTGGCTACCCTGCTGGACGATATGCGCGAGACGATGATCGCCGCCGACGGCGTGGGTCTCGCAGGCCCGCAGGTGGGGATGCTGCGCCGCGTCTTCGTGGTGTGGGACACCACCGACGCCCCGGAAGAAATTCCCGAAAACTACGAGTACAAGTTCATCGACTTCGTCAACCCCGAAATTCTCGCCGTGTCTGAGGACGAGGAGACCGCCTACGAGGGCTGCCTGTCCTTCCCGGGCCACAACGGCGCCGTGACCCGCCCCGCAGCCGTCAAGGTCCGCGCACAGGACCGGAACGGCGAGTGGTTCGAGCTGGAAGCCGAGGGCCTGCTGGCCCGCTGCATCCAGCACGAGAACGACCATCTGGACGGCATCACCATCATGGAGTCCAGCGAGTTCTTCTATGAGGACACCGAGGAGGGCCGCGCCGCTGCCGCCAAGAAGAAGGAGAACGACTGATGCGCATTCTGTTCATGGGGACGCCGGATATTGCGGCGGACTGCCTGAAAGCCCTGTATGAGGCGGGCCACGACATCTGCGCGGTCTACACCCGGCGCGATAAGCCCGTGGGCCGCAAGCAGGTGCTCACCGCACCCCCGGTGAAGGAAGTGGCGCTGGCCCACGGCACCCCCGTCTTTCAGCCCCGCACCCTGCGGGACGGCGGCGAGGACGAGAACATCCGCGCGCTGGCTCCTGAGCTCATCGTCGTGGTGGCCTACGGCTGCATCCTGCCGAGATCGGTGCTGGAAGCGCCGAAATACGGCTGCATCAACCTCCACGTCTCCCTGCTGCCGAAATATCGTGGCAGCGCCCCCGTGCAGTGGGCGGTGCTGAACGGCGACGCCGAGACGGGCGTCTCCATCATGCAGATGGACGAGGGCCTCGACACCGGCGACGTTCTGGCCTGCGAGAAGATCGCCATCGACCCCGAGGAGACCAGCGGCCAGCTGTTCGACCGGGTCACTGCCGTGGGCGCACGGGTGCTCTGTGAGACCCTGCCTGCCATCGCAGCCGGGACGCTGAAAGCAGAGCCTCAGGCCCACGAGAACGCCTCCGCCGCCCCCATGCTGAGCAAGGAGATGGCGGAGTTCCATCTGACCGACAGCGCCGACCACATCCACAACTGGGTGCGGGGCATGAACCCCTGGCCCGGGGCATGGTTCGTGACGGCGGGCGGCAGGAAGGTCAAGGTGATGGAGTGCCGCGTCGCGGAAAGCCACGGCGAAGCCGCTGGCACTGTCCTCGCCACCAAGCCCCTGACCGTGGCCTGCGGTGAGGGCGCTATTCAGCTGCTGCACGTCGTGCCGGAGGGCAAGAAGCCCATGGACGGCACCTCCTTCGCCGCCGGTCTCCGCCTCAAGGCGGGGGACAGCCTGTGAGCGGCCCGAACCCCCGCGCGGCGGCGGTGGCGGCGCTGGTGCGGCAGGAGCAGGACGGTTTTTCGAACCTCATCCTCGACGCAGAGCTGCGCCGCCAGAAGCTGGAAGGCCGCGATAAAGCATTTGCCAGCGCGATATTTTACACCGTGCTGGAACATCAGGGAACGCTGGACTATATCCTGAGCCAGTTTTTGCCCAAAGGGCTTGCCAAGCTCGACCCGCAGGTGCGGGAGATTCTCCGTGCCGCGCTGGCGCAGGCCCGCTATATGCAGGTGCCTGCTTCGGCGGCGGTCAATGAGGCCGTCAAGCTGACCCGCACCTTCCGAAAAGCCAGCGCCTCCGGCCTCGTGAACGCCGTGCTGCGCCGGGCCATCGGCTATGACCTCGGCTCTGCCGTCTTTGCCGACGAGGTGGAGCGGCTGATGGTGCTGGGCTCGGCGGGCCGGGACGTGGCAGCGTTCCTCCACGAACACTACCCCGACGAGGCGCTGGACATCCTGACCCACACCGCCGACGGCGGCCTGACCAGCCTCCGGGCCAACCCTCTGAAAGGGACGCCGGAAGCCCTCTGCGAAAAGCTGCTGGCCTCGGGTGCGAAGACCGCCGCCCCGGGCCTCCTGCCGGGCAGCGTCTTAGCCCGCTTTGAGGGCAGCCCGGCGGAGAGCGGGCTTTTCCGGGACGGATATTTCCACGTGGAGGGGCAGGCCAGCCAGCTTGCCGCCCTCTGCGTGGAGGCAAAGCCCGGCGATACCGTCCTCGACCTCTGCGCCGCCCCCGGCGGCAAGAGCCTGCTCCTCATCGAGGAGATGCAGGACGAAGGGCGGCTGGTGAGCTGCGACGTCAGCGAGAACCGCGTCCAGCTGATCCGCAAGGCCGTGGAGCGGATGGGGTTTGCCCACGTGGAGCCCCGCGTCTCCGACGGCACCAGACCGGATGCCGACCTGCCCATGGCGGACGCGATTCTCGTAGACGCCCCCTGCAGCGGCCTCGGCATCCTCGCCAAGAAGCCGGACATCCGCTACAAGACCCTCGAAAAAGCGCGTCACGATGAATTATTGGCCACCCAGTCGGCCATTCTGGATACAGCCGCCGCCCACCTGAAAGAGGGCGGGCGTCTGGTCTACTCCACCTGCACCATCGACCCTGCCGAGAACGAAGAGCAGGTGCGGGCCTTCGTGGGCCGACACCCGGAGTTCCGGGTGGTGACGCCGGACGTCCGCTTCCCGACCGGGATGACGGTGGGGGACTGGGGTGCGCTTTCCGTCCCCACCCGCACCGGCATGGACGGCTTTTTCCTCTGCGCGATGCAGAAACGTGATTCCTGACAAAAGGAGATTTTCATGGAGACTAAACGCTGTATATCCTCCCTGACGCTGGAACAGCTGACAGCGGAGCTGAAAGCGATGGGCCAGCCCGGCTTCCGGGCGAAACAACTCTTCCACTGGGTCCACCAGAAGCTCGTGACCGACTTTTCGGCCATGACCGACCAGCCCAAAGCCCTGCTGGCAAAGCTCGAGGAGGCATTTTACATCGCCGCGCCCATCATCGAGCGGCGGCAGGAGGCCAAGGACGGCACCGTGAAGTACCTGCTGCGGATGGCCGACGGCAACTGCATCGAGACCGTCGTCATGCGCTACCACTACGGCAACACGGTCTGCGTGTCCACTCAGGTGGGCTGCCGGATGGGCTGCCGCTTCTGCGCCTCGACCCAGGCGGGCCGGGTGCGAAACCTCGAGGCGGGCGAGATATGCTCCGAAATTTACACCGCCCAGAAGGACATCGGGGAGCGCATCTCCCACATCGTGCTGATGGGCATTGGGGAGCCGCTGGATAATTTCGACGAAGTCATGCGCTTTCTCGAGAACATCTCGTCCCCCGAGGGCGTGAACATCGGGATGCGGAACATCAGCCTCTCCACCTGCGGCCTCGTGCCGAAGATCGACCAGCTGGCCGAGAAGAAGCTCCAGCTCACCCTCTCCGTCTCTCTCCACGCCCCCAACAACGACATCCGCAGCGGCATGATGCCCGTGAACGACGCCTACCCCGTGGAGGTGCTGATGCAGGCCGTGCGCCGGTATCAGGAGACGACGGGCCGGAGAGTGAGCTTCGAGTACTCCATGGTGCGGGGCGTCAACGACTCCGACGCCTGCGCCAGGCAGCTGGCCGACCTCATCCGGGGGATGGGCGCTCACGTCAACCTCATCCCCATCAACCCGGTGGACGGCAGCCCTTATTCGGCTACCGACGCCGCCAACGTCCGGCGCTTCCAGCAGAAGCTGGAAAGCCTCGGCGTCAACGCCACCGTCCGCCGCCGTCTGGGCAGCGAGATCAGCGCTGCGTGCGGCCAGCTCCGCCGCGACGAGATGAACGGCAAAGTTTGAGAAGGAGAATCCTATGAAACTTGCAGGAAAAACAGACGTCGGCAGCGTCCGCCCCGAGAATCAGGACGACTACCGGGCAGGCGAGCTGAACAGCGACGCAGCCTGGGGCCTCGTATGCGACGGCATGGGCGGTGCGCGGGGAGGCCGTGAGGCTTCCGTGAGCGCCTGCGACGTCATCGAGCACAGCTTCCATGAGCAGTACGCCCAGTGCCTGCCCGGCGACGAGGAAAAGTTTTTGAAGCGGGCGCTCATCAATGCCAACCGCTTCGTCTTCCAGAAAGCCTCCCGGGAGGAGGAGCTGGCGGGCATGGGCACCACGGCGGTCTGCGCCCTCGTGCGGGGCGGCAACGCCTTTATCTGCCACGCAGGCGACTCCCGGGCCTACCTCGTCCGGGACGGCAGACTCACCCAGCTCACCCACGACCACTCCTACGTGCAGGAGCTGGTGGACTGCGGCACCATCACCGCCGAGGAAGCCGAGCATCACCCCCAGAAGAACATCATCACCCGGGCGCTGGGCGTGGACTACCGCCTCGACCCCGAGTTCACCAGCGTGCCGGTGCAGAAGGGCGATATGCTCCTGCTCTGCACCGACGGCCTCACCAACGTCCTGCCCAAGGAAAAGATCGAAGAGATCTTCACGAGGGGCGGGTTCTACGACATCCCCGACCGGCTGGTGGACGCCGCCAACGCGGGCGGCGGCCCCGACAACATCACCGCGCTGCTGCTGGGCGTGGAGCCGCTGGAGGTGAAGCATGGATAATCTCATCGGCAAGACGCTGGACGGGCTCTACACCATTCAGGAGCTCATCGGCGAAGGCGGCATGGCCAACGTCTACAAGGCCGTGGTCTCTGCCCCCGGCGGGCCTGTGCCGGAAGGCACGGTGGTGGCCGTCAAGGTGCTGCGTCAGGAGCTGATGCATGACGCCGACCTCGTCCGCCGCTTCAAGAACGAGTCCAAGGCCATCTCCCTGCTCAACCACCCCAACATCGTCAAGGTCTACGACGTCTCTGTCAGCGAAAACTTACAGTATATCGTGATGGAGTGCGTGGAGGGCATGACCCTCCGGGAGTACCTCAACGAGCGGGGCGGCAAGATCACCAGCCGGGAGACCGTCCACTTCATCGCCCAGATCCTCCGCGCCCTCGACCACGCCCACCGCAACGGCGTCGTCCACCGGGACATCAAGCCCCAGAATATCATGCTGCTGGACAACGGCCAGCTGCGGATGATGGACTTTGGCATCGCCCGCATCTCCCGGGCCGAGAACCAGATCCAGAACGGCAAAAAGACCATGGGCAGCGTCCACTACATCAGCCCCGAACAGGCGAAGGGGGAGGAGACCGACCCCAAGAGCGACATCTACTCCGTGGGCGTCATGATGTACGAGATGCTCTCGGGCAGGCTGCCCTTCGACGCCGACGACATGGTGGAGGTGGCCCGCAAGCAGATACGGGACACCCCGAAGCCGCTGGCAGAGCTTGCCCCGGACGTGCCGCTGGGCCTCGTCCAAATTACGGAACGCGCCATGGCGAAGCTGCCGGTCAACCGGTATTCCAGCGCCACAGAGATGCTGGAAGCGCTGGACGCCTACGTGCAGGACCCCTCCGTCACGTTCCAGTATCAATATGTAAAGGAAGAACCTGAAAAGGTGGTGAATGACCCCATGCCGCAGAAACGCAGCATCCGCAGACCCCCGGAGAAACCGGCGGCGAATCCCGCCCGCCCCAAAGCTAAGGCGAAAAAGAAGAAGCGCAGCGCCTTTATGCCGGTGCTGCTGGGCATCACGACGGCCTTTGCGCTGGCCTGTGCGGCCCTGTGCTGGACCATCCTGAACGATTCCAGCAACATCATGACCAAAAGCGACGACATCGTGCTGAGCGATTTCAGCGGCATGACGCAGGACGAGGTGAACGCCTCTGAGCAGGTGGCCTCCGGTCAGGTGGTCGTCAACTGGGAAGAGGAGTACAACAACGACTACGCCGCAGGCTATGTCTACAAGCAGTCGCCGGTGGCGGGCCGCACCGTCCGCGAGGGCCAGAGCGTGACCCTCACCGTCAGCCTCGGCGTCCACTACGTCACCGTCCCCGACCTGACCAACTATGTGCAGGCCGACGGCGAACAGCAGCTGAAGGACCTGGGCGTGTCGGTGCTGGTCACTCAGGCCGTGGATGAGTCGGTGGCCGCAGGCTCCATCATCCGCACCGACCCCGCCGCAGGCAGTCAGGTGGCCGCAGGCACCACGGTGGTGATCTACGTCAGCCGCCCGCAGGTGGCCACCACCACCAAAGTCCCCAGCCTCATCGGCATGAACGTGAACGACGCCCGTACCCTGCTGGTGCAGCGGAAACTGGGTCTGGGCAGCCAGACCGAGCAGTACAGCGACCAGCCCGTGGGCAGCATCATCAGCCAGAACCCCGGCGAGGGCGCATCGGCCAAGCTGAACACCCGCGTCAGCGTCGTGGTCAGCGCAGGCCCTGAGCCTGCACCGGAACCCGAAGCACCCAGCGAGAGCACCGCCAGCAGCGACGGCTCCGGCGGCTGGTTGGGCGGCCTCTTCGGGGGCAGCAGCTCTTCCAGCGAGAGCACCGGCGCCAGCTCGTCTTCTTCCACCGGCGGCGGTCTCAGCGACTGGTGGACGTCCTGGCTGGGCTAAAGGAGAAGGTATGACAGGTTATATCACAAAAGGCATCGGCGGATTTTATTACGTTAAGACGTCGGAAGGCATCGTGGAGTGCAAGCCCCGGGGCATCTTCCGCAAGCAGAAGATCACCCCCGTGGCGGGCGACGTGGTGACGCTGGAGACCGAGAACGGCGCGGCGGTCATCGCGGGCATCGCGCCCCGGCGGAACGTCTTCGTCCGCCCGCCCATGGCGAACCTCGATGTGCTGTTCCTCGTGGCAAGCACCACCCAGCCCACCCCCAGCACCCTCGTGCTGGATAAGCTTTCGGCCATCGCGGTGGACAAGGGCGTCCAGCCCGTCATCGTCTGCACCAAATGCGACCTCGCCGAGGCGGAGTTTCTGCGCAGCGCCTACGAAAAATCGACCCTGCCCTTTATCCGCATCGACTACGCCACCGGCGAGGGTCTGGACGACATCAAGCACTGGATCAATGGCCGTCTCTGCGCCTTCTGCGGCAACTCCGGCGTGGGCAAATCCACCCTGCTGAACGCCCTCCTGCCCGACGTGGAGCGTCAGACCGCCGCCATCAGCCAGAAGCTGGGCCGTGGCCGTCACACCACCCGCGAGGTGACCATCTTTGAAGCCTTCGGGGGCCGCATCGCCGACACCCCGGGCTTCGCCAGCCTCGAGGCCAGCCGGGCGGGCTTCATCCCGAAAGAGGGTCTGGAACACGCCTTCCCGGAGTTCGGGCCTTACCTCGGCGCGTGCCAGTTCACCGGCTGCTCCCACCGCTCCGAGAAGGGCTGCGCCGTCCGCGCCGCCCTCGCGGACGGCAAGCTCTCCCAGACCCGCTACGACAGCTACTGCGCCATGTACGATGAGGTCAAGGACGTCAAGGACTGGCAGCGCCCCAAATTTTAAAAAGCAAGGAAGGTTTGTTTATGGCACGGTGTGTGATCCTTTCGGCCTGCCCGGTCTCTCCGGCGCTGGCCGGTCTGCTGCGGGAAGATGATTTTATCATCGCCTGCGATGCAGGCTACCGCAACTGCGCGCCCCTGCACTGCAAGCCCCATGTGATCGTGGGCGACTTCGACACGGCACCCTGCCCGCAGCAGGAGGACGACGAGATCGTAGTTCTGCCCCATGTCAAGGACGATACCGATACGGAATACGCGGCAAAGCTGGCCGTGCAGAAGGGCTTTGACGAGGTGCTTCTGCTGGGGGGCCTCGGCGGCAGGCGGCTGGAGCATACCCTTGCCAACCTGTGCACCGGCCTCGGCCTGGAGAAGCGCGGCGTGCGTGCCACCCTGCAGGACGAGCGCAGCCGCATCACCTTTGTGATGCCCGGCGAGACGCGCCGCTACCCCAAAGAGGATTACTTCTATTTCTCGGCGTTCCCCATGGAAGGCCGTGCCGAGGGCGTCTGCGAGCAGGGTTCCTATTACGAACTCACCGATGCAGAGCTGACCGCAGGCTACCCGCTGGGTGTCAGCAACGAATACGCCGAAGGCTCCGACTGCATCACGGTGTCCACTCGCGAAGGGGCACTGGTCATCGTGGAAACGGTGACGGACTGATCCTTTTCCGGCAATTCCGGAACATTCCGGCTGCAAACTGCTTATAGTGTGGTATCAGACGGAAAGGTGGGGATCGGGATGCAGGTGATCGTGCTCAAAAGCCCCAGACTGCTGCGCGGTGTGCTGCGCAGACTGTTTGGCATCCGCAGCAACACGCAGGAATAAGCGCAAGTCAAGCAAAGCTCCCGTCGGGCAGGCCCCGGCGGGAGCTTTTTGCTGCATATCTCCCGGCCCGGCCGCATACCGTGTGGTAGAAGCGGACAGGGAAAGGAGCATCTTGCATGGAACTGAAGATCTTTCGGGACACGATGCCGCAGGCGGGCACGGTGTGCACCGTCAAGGCAGAGCTCCCGCTGGAGACCGAGATCCTGGTCTCGGACTATCTGCCGCCGGTGTTCAAACTGGTCAAATGCTTTGCAAAGCCGGTCATCCTGCAAAAGCAGCTGCAGCCGGGCAGGCTGACACTGGAGGGTTATCTGCGCTGTACGGTCTATTATCAGGGCGAGGAGGGTACAGGTCTCTGCCAGACCGAACAGAAACTGCCCTTTACAAAGCAGCTGGAACTGCCGGAATTTGACTTTACGGCCTGGACGGCGGTGGTGGAGGGTCAGACCGAATATCTCAACAGCCGGGTGGTCAACCCGCGCCGCATGGAGGTGCGGGGTGCCGTGGGGCTGGTGGCGACCGTGCGCACCCAGAACAAAGCGGAGGTGATCACTGCACTGGCCGATGGCGGTATTGAGCAGCAGCTGGACACCCTGCAGGGCGTGCGCAGCATTGCGGTGCTGGATAAGCTGATCTCGGCCGAAGGGGAGCTGGCTTTTCCCAGCCCGTCGGCGGCGGTGCTGGACATTGCAGGCACAGCCAATGCACAGGAGGTACGGCTGCTGTCCGGCAAAGCGGTGGTCAAGGGCGAAGTACGGGTGCAGTGTGCCTGGCGTGCCGAGCAGGAAACCGAGTTGCAGAGCCTGAGCACGACTCTGCCGTTCCAGCAGGTGCTGGATGTGGACGGCCTGACCGAGGACTGCAAGTGTCTTTGCGTGGTGGAGCCGGTAGGCTTCTCCCTGACGGAAGGGCAGCCGGACGCGGCGGGCACCCTGTCGGCCAGCCTGATGCTGCATCTGCGGGCCTGGCGCAGCTACCAGCTGCAATATGCGGCGGATGCCTTTTCCACCCGGTTTGAAACGGAGCTTGTCCCACAGGAGCTGGCGGCCGAAGAACTGGTCTGCCTGCTGAATGCAACCACGACAGTTTCCGGTTCCGGCCCGCTGCCGGATGCCGGGGCACAGCTGCGTGCCTGTTTTGTATCGTATGGGCCTGTCAGCATCTCGCAGCAGAGTGGGCAGGGCGGCGGCTGGGCGCTGACAGCCCGCGCCACGGCCACCGCCTTTGCGGAGAACAGCTTGGGAGAGCTGGACAGCTACGAAAAAACGCTGGAGCTTTCCGTGCCCATCCCGGCCGAGGTGCCCGCCGGGATGCAGCTGCAGCCGGAATGCTGGCTGAGTACCGACAGCGTACAGTGTACCTGCACCGGCGGAACTCTTACCGTAACCATCACCGCCCGGGCTGAGGGTGCCATCCTGGGACGCAGTACCCGGCAGGGCATTGGCAGCATCACACTGGGAGAACCCCTGACCCCTGCCGACCCGGAGATCACCTTGCGCATCTACTATGCACAGGAAGGGGAGGCGCTGTTCGATATCGCGCGGCGGTTCCATGTGCCGCCGGCCCAGATGCTGGCGGCCAACGGACTGGACCCCGACACCCGGGTGCTGACGCAGGCACAGCATTTTCTGGTGCCGGGTCTCTGACCCCCAAAGCACAGACATTGCTCTTTCCGGAGTGGTGCCTGTGCTTTTTGTATGCCCGAACAAGCGATTCGGCCAAACGAAATCTTATGTCTGCCATAAAAATTTTTGAGCGTTTTTATCACAAAAAATGTTACAAGGCCCTTTTCTCCGGCCCGGCGGTGGAGTATAATAGACAATGTTTGGAACAGGAAAGGAGCAATTTCAACATGGAAACAAGCAATTCGCTTCTGGATGCGGACATCATCCGGGAGCAGAAGCCTGTGTGGTCCTTCAGCCGAAAGGTGTTCTGTGAGGGCATCCGGGATGGCGTGCCCATCGCACTGGGCTATTTTGCCGTCTCTTTCTCGCTGGGCATTGCAGCCCGCAAGGCGGGTTTTACCCCGTTTCAGGGGTTTCTGGCCAGTCTGCTGAACAACGCATCGGCCGGTGAATACGCTGCCTTTGCGCTTATTATGAGCGGTGCCAGCTATTTTCAGGTGGCCGTGATCACCCTCATCGCCAATGCGCGCTATCTGCTCATGAGCTGCGCGCTGGCTCAGCGGTTTGCGCCGGGTACACCCTTCTGGCATCGGCTGGTCATCGGTTACGACGTAACGGACGAGCTGTTCGGCATCACCATTGCACGGCCCGGCAGCCTGAACCCCTGCTATACTTACGGTGCCATCCTGCTGGCAGCCCCGGCGTGGGCATCCGGCACGGCATTGGGCATCGTTGCCGGCAACCTGCTGCCGCTGCGTGCGGTCAGCGCCCTGAGCGTTGCGCTGTACGGCATGTTCCTTGCCATCATCATCCCGCCTGCCCGCAAGGATAAGGTGGTGGCTGTGCTGGTGGCCATCAGCTTTGCATTGAGTTTTGCCTGCAACTATCTGCCAGGCATCTCGGTACTTTCGGACGGCACCCGGACCATCTTGCTCACCGTACTTATTTCCAGTGCGGCTGCGGTGCTGTTCCCGGTCAAGGATCAGGAGGCGGAACATGACGCATAACAACTACATTTACATTGCGGTCATGGCACTGGTGTCGTATGCGATCCGCATCCTGCCGCTTACTCTGATCCGCAAACCCATCAAGAACCGGTTCGTTCAGTCGTTCCTGTACTATGTGCCCTATGTCACGCTGGCCGTCATGACCTTCCCGGCTATCGTGCAGGCCACCCAGAGCCCGGTGGCCGGTGCTGTGGCGCTGGTGATCGGCATTGCAGCGGCCTGGTGCGGTGCAAGCCTGTTCCAGGTGGCTGTGGCCTGCTGCGCTGTGGTCTTTGTGCTGGAATTCTTCCTCTGAAAAAATGCAGCTGCGCTCTGAAGCTTTCGCTTTGGGGCGCAGTTGCTTTTCTTACTGCACAAAATATGCTATACTGACAGCAAACCAGGGAGGGAGATAGTACCGATGAAACGCGTTCTCATCACAGGCGGCAGCGGCTTTCTGGGCGCACGCATCCTGCAGCAGGGGCTGGGGGATGCGGAGCTTTGCAGCCTGCCCCGCGGCTTTCTGGCAGCAGCCGGGGAGGCAGAAGTGACCGAGACCATTCAGAAACTACAGCTTGCGGCCATTGTGCACGCGGCGGCTCTGTCGGACACCGGCTATTGCGCACAGCACCCGGAGGAAGCCCATCGTGCCAACGTGGAGCTGCCGGTCTGGGTGGCAAAAGCTGCCTGCGCATCCGGCGCAAAGCTGCTGGCGTTCAGTTC
>ERZ826613.3969-NODE-3969-length-11517-cov-8.981940_pt1 | contig 11517 bp, 8 predicted proteins | sample MGYA00519925_ERZ826613 | MGnify/ENA primary metagenome ERZ826613 (study PRJEB31778, sample SAMEA3449236) | human gut metagenome | biome: human gut; feature: human-associated habitat; material: faeces | place: United Kingdom | collected 2010/2012 ... | reverse complement strand
GATACATTAACTGCCACTGTCTGCAGATATCCTGCACAATCCGGCTCCTGCAGACGATATTCCTGAAACATCCAGACGGAATCATCCGGAAAATAAAATACATTACTGTCACTATTTAATCTGCGAAGTCCCTCTGCTTCGGATCCTCCATTTATTACTTTCCGCAATGCCTCATAATCCTGCAGATAGGAGCCTGTCATTATCCTGCTCAGTTCATGCATCTTGGTGTTGCATAAAACGATCCTTCCAAGAGGATCCGAAAAACACACCCCACAGGGAACATCATCAACAGCTTCATTCACAGACCAGTAAGACAGAGAATGATGATATCTACGTCTCTCTCTCCAGATTGCCCAGCAAAGATAAAGCAACAATACCACCATCGCTGCCATCAAAACACTGACCGGACACATCCGGAGCATTAGCTGATATGCGCTTTCCCCCTGGCAATATCTGTGATCATTCATCAGGAACCCCATAAGCATAAAAGAAACTGCAAAAACAGTCACTGCTGTTATAATTTTCTTTTTCCCGTAAAAACAGGTTATCCTGATCAACAGAAGGATCAATTCCAGAATCAGGCAGATTTCAAGAAGGATCATCAGAAAATCCTGCATTGCCATACTGCATTCCGCAAAATCAGTCATCTTCCGCCTCTCTTTCTGAATACGATACATCCGATAAACCATTCGTTTTCATCTTCCTGCTGCACATTTAATTCCGGTCTTTCTGACATTAATCCCCAAAGATCTGCTTCTGCTACAATATGAACCGAGATCCGCAAAGCATCATCGATCTGCGACACACGGTAAAAAACAGACTGCATTGTATCAAACAATCGTTCCACAAGCCATTCAAAGGTATCATAGCATTTTAGTATATCATCTGCATTCAGCTGCACTTCACCATTTTCGACATAATAAGCCGCCCGGATCTTACATAATTTTAAGCTGTCACAGGATTCCGCAAGACTCTGTCTGAGTTCCTCCATTGTAAGCAGATTTCCGTCTGATGCATATTGTGTCAATACCAGATTTTTTCTTCTTTTTAAATATGTACCAACAACCACGATTTTTCCCAGGATCCGGTCATAGTGTTCCCTTGACTCCGTTCTTTCCAGCTCATCCATCAGCTGTGACAGCAATTCCAGCTGCCCGGCTGTCTGATTCTGTATCATGTTCAGCAGTCGGTTCTGTTCTTCTGTTTTTCTCCGCTCAGCTTCTTTCTGATAGGTTTTCTGCAGCAGACGATTTCTGGCAGTCAGCTCCTCCTGCTGTTCCCGGATATCCTGATACTGATCCAGAAGCACCGAAATATCTTCTGACCAGAACAAATGTCCTCCTCTTATAGGAATATGGTTGATCCGGATTCCCTGTTCCTGTACAGCTGATCTGTTTATTACAATTTTACGCAGTTCCGGTGACAGCTCAGGAAAATCACCGGAATGATAATAACGCTGAAAGGAATCATCCGTAATCTCTGCATCCAGTCCTCCGGAGGTCTGGAATAATTCAAAATATCGATTATTTGTCTGTATCAGGCCGCATAATATACACCCCTGATAAATTGCAGCCATTAAAAGGCAGCATACTGCTGTCATATCCCCGGCAATTGTTTTGATCAGGGGCAGACGGAGTAAATTCCCGATATTCCATCCCAGAAGCAATATTCCCGGAATAACCGGCAGCCAAAATTGCTTTCTTCCCGGAATCCTGCTTTTTCTGATCAGCATGATTTCCATCCATATCAGGCAAAATATGATCCATCCCTGGATCACTATAAAAAGAATGCCATAGCTGTAATCTCTATCCGAAAGCGGCGGTCGCCCGGAAAACCGAAACACCAGCTGATGCAGATCATTTGTAAAAACACAGACGATCATAATCACCGCAAAAACCAGCAAAACAATAATTTTTCTGCCCGTTTTCTCGCCGTCCTTTTCACCAAGAAACATCGCTGCTGCCAGTCCAAGGACCGGTATCAGGATCATCGGGATATAATACAGATACCAGCAGATATGTTCTCCAAGCGGATCATGAAAAATATGAAATTTTACTGTCCGCACAAAGAACCAGAATACCATCAGACAGCCAATTGCAGTCAGGCATCTGCGCGTTTTTTTATGTACTACATGTTTTCTCAGATAAATCACCCAGGCACAATACATTCCCAGATAAATACAGTTACGACACTGATCTGCGAGATTTCTCATAAAAACATTTTCCGGTCTTCCCAGCCTGCAGAAATACGCCAGAAATACACTTATCAGGATTCCTCCATACGACAGTGCCCTTTTTTTATTGTATGTCATGAAAATTCCTCTCTCATCAATACACCTCTGTGATAAGTATACTATAAAGTTCTATTTTATTATATAGTTTTCAGAGAAACCATCCATTCTCAACCCCTGTTATCACAAACAGAGTGAACAATTCTGTCCACTCTGTCTATCATCACTCAAAATGGTCTTGGCTGGCCACAGTATTCGCAGAACCTTCCGGTATTCTCTGCACCGCACTGACATTTCCACAAACCGCCGGGCTGCTGCATTCCATTGTTCATCTGCATCCCGGGTTGCTGTATTCCGTTGTTCATATTCATCCCGGGCTCCTGCATTCCATTGTTCATATTCATCCCAGGCTGCTGCATTCCGTTGTTCATATTCATCCCGGACTGCTGCATTCCGTTGTTCATATTCATCCCGGGCTGCTGCATTCCATTGTTTATATTCATTCCAGGCTGCTGCATTCCATTGTTCATGTACATCCCGGACTGCTGCATTCCGCTGTTCATGTTCATTCCGGGCTGCTGCATTCCAGCCGCATTTGGTGTCAGGGCGGCTATGATCTGATGACCTGTCTGCTCCACTTCCATCAATTCACCTCTGTTATCGCTGCTTATGGAAAAAGTATTCAAACGAAAATCCATATCATCAAACCATGGAGTTTTTACTTTAATACGCATAGTATAATCAAATTCATACTTATATACCGGTGGCTGATAGCTTACGGTTTCTCCATCCTTTGTTGTATATGTTTCCTCGTTCTGCTGTCGCTCTACATCAACTCTGCACTGCACAACAGCGGATAAAGGAACTATATCCGGATTTTCATTGACATCCAGCTTCCGTGCAACAGTAAAATTCCCCTTATTGTCATCAATAAAAACATTGTAATTTCTGGTATTGATCTGACGTGTTATACAAAAATCCATTACGGCTTTTTTGTTTTTTTCACGATATTCCAGTTGACGTTTTATATCCTCTACCGTACTGTGCCGCCGGTCTTCAAACCATGGTGACAATTTTTTTGCACAATCCTTACACAGATTTCCGTCATCCAGTTTTCTGTTTCCCAATAAACCTATTTTCTCTCCGCAGATATCACAGATCTTCTTATCAAATAAACCCATACCCTATCCTCCTTCTTTTTATAGTTGTGTTTTTGTTTATCTACATTATGCGTGAATGCTTCGCCATTTGCACTAGCATCTCTGACAGTAACTGAATTCATCTTCATATCAATGTCAGGATCATAAGGCTCGTATCTGAAAATCCTGTCCGTTTCTATATGTTCAGGATATGCCGTATGGGATACTCTCTGCCAGACACAACCGTCCCCATCCCACCTCCACATTCGGATATTCCTCATATCCGCCCACACTCTGTGCGCCTTTCCTCAGATACGCCTTCACCTTTTCCCCATAAAGAAACGGATCATTTCCTTTCACGATCCCCCATTCCATAAGCAGAGCTGCGCTTCCGCTGACAAAGGGTGCCGCAAAGGAGGTTCCGGTGACAGTGGCGTAGCCTCCGCCGGGAACCGGGGCGGTGATGGATACGCCGGGAGCTGCGAGGTCAGGCTTCCGGATCGGCAGGAACTGACTTCCCCTTCCGGAAAAATCTGCGTAGGCATTCTGTCTGGAATCATAAGCTCCAACAGAAATAACTTTTCCAGCAGTGGAAGGAATCGTCAGGGTTCCCACTGCCCGTGGAGAATAAAACCCGGTTCCACGATTCAGTACATTTCCGCCCGGCAACCAGAGGAAATACTGGCCGGAACGCACATGTTTTCCACTTAAAAGAACTTTCCAGACACCGCTGTCCACATAATTACCTTCAGGAATGAAATCTATGTAGATTTCCTGGGACAGCTGATATGGACCGGGTTTTCCATAATAGATCAGAAGCTCTGTATTTTCCAGCAGATGCCGCTGGGGGCCCAGCCGTTCATATAATGGGCCAATCTGTTCTCCAGACGGACTTTCCAGATAAATTTCCATCTCATCTTCATAATCCTTCCATAGCTGTACATTTAATGTGGGCTCAAAAGCTCCCACTGCCAGCTGGATTTCTTCTGTTTTCCCCTGCTGCAGGATTCCTCCTGCATGCCAGGGCTGGCTGCCGTTATTTCCGGTTCCTGTAACGATCACAGTCCGCCCCATGGCCGCAACTGTATCAATATAGTTTTCCAGAAGGGAATCCCCTCTGTGTGTTCATTATAACTAGGGGAAAATTACTGTAAAAAAATTTGCAGTCTTTACACTGCCTGTTTTTCTACCGGATAAGGCGACTGATACTTAAATACAATATCAATGCTCTTATCTCCATTCACAACAATTTTTTCAATCAATTCTGTCACAATTTCTCTTGTCACTTCGGATAATGTTCCATACTTGATAAATTTCTCTATCCAGTTTTCATAAGATTCTTCTGCCTCTCCAAAGCTGTCTTTCTCTTGTTCTGCCAACTGAATCTTCGCCCTGATATCTTTATCCTGCTTTTCATATTCTGCCTTATAGGAGAGATATTCTTCTTTATCCAGAACACCATCTACATAATTTTCGTAAGTTTTCTTTTTATACTTTTGGACAGCCGCAAGTTCTTTTTGTAACCGTTCAATCTGCTGGTCTGCTTCTGCACATCGTCTCTGCACCTCCTTCTTCCTATCTGCTACTTTTAATATTTCATCCTTATCACTTTCTTTCAGTGCCAGTTCCGCTTGTCTTTGGATTTCATTTTTTACAATAGAATCCAATACTTCTTTTTTAATGAAATGAGAATAACAAACTGTGTTTCCTTTTTTGTGATAGGTACCGCACTCATAACCGTCCCGACAAGTAACCCTCTGGAAATTATATCCGCAATCTCCACAAACAATAATTCCTGCGTATGGATTTACCTTTCTCACTTCGCTATTAAATCCCGGTGTCCGTGTTCTTTTCTTCATAAGTTCCTGTACCTGCTCAAAAGTATCTTTGCTAATAATTGCTTCGTGCATTCCTTCCACAATATACTGCTGTTCCTCTGGAATATATTGATACTTTTCCACTTTATAGGATATCTTTTCTGATTTATGCTGTACCATAGCCCCTGTATAAACTCTGTTTCGCAAAATTACATTGATCGTAGGATATGCCCAGCCCTTTGCACCCGCTTTTTCTAATGCATTGGCATATTTCAATCCCTGCACCTTTCTCTTATACTCTGACGGTGTCAGAATTCCTTCCTGATTCAGTTTCTTTGCAATACCATCCCTGGAATATCCTTCCAAACTCATATAAAAGATTCTCCGTACCACTTTAGCTGCTTCTTCATCTACAAGAAAATGATGCTTATCTGCCGGATCTTTTACATATCCATATGGGGCAAACCCAGACATAAACTGTCCCCGTTTCTTCTGGGCGGTCAATGCACCTCTGATTTTCTTAGATATATCACGACTATACATATCATTAAACAACGTCTTAAACTGTGCCAATTCTTCATTACTGTGATGAACAGAATCCACGCCATCCAAAATTGCAATATAACGCACACCCAAAGATGGAAAAACACGCTCAATATAGTTACTGGTTTCAATATGTTCACGCCCAAGCCGGGAAATATCTTTCGTAATAACGCCTTGAATTTTCCCTTTGTAGATATCCTCCATCATCCGCTGAAATTCCGGTCTATTCGCAAAATAAAGCCCCGAATAACCGTCATCAATATAAATATCTGCGATTTCCAGATCCTCTGATTTAGTCACATACTCACGAATCAGTTTCATCTGATTTTCAATACTCTCACTAACTTTATTCTCTCCATCATCCTTCGACAGACGACAATATACACCCATCTGATACATCATATCACCCCATCTTTCTCAAGTATTCTATCTGGTGAACTCTCTACTGAAGCAAACTTAAAATATATATCTATTTTCTGCTCTGGATATACATAAATTTTATCAACTAACTCCACAAGCGCTTCTCTGGTAAGCTGCTTTACCGTTATTCTTCTGCGATTAAAGTGCTCCAACCATATCTTTGTTTCATTGACCGCCGCCCGCTGCCTTTGCTCTTCATGGTTCAGTTCTGATAATTCTTTTTGATATTTCTGATTCTCTGTTTCATACATCTGTTTTAATTCCAGATATTCCTCTTTGGAAAGTACTTCATCCATAAACTGTTCATATGCTCGTTTCCGGTATTCCAGATTTCTTTCTATTTTTGCCTGCAATTTTGCAATTTTACCATCCAGTTCCGGCTGTTTCTGTCTGATCTGAGTTTCCAGATTCTTCATATCCATCTTCATCTGTTTCAATTGCTGGTTGATTGCAAATACAACCAGTTCATCCAGCTTTTCAAATGTAATATGATTCAGCTCACAGTAATTCTGCCCCTGCTTCTGATGAAAACCACACATATATCCGTCATAGTCTTTATGAGATGCCAGATAACGTTTTCGCATGGCTGTTTTACATTTCCCACAAAAGAGCAGTCCCACATATTTATGTGGTTCATTGTTTTTATCAAAATAGGAAACTCTGCGCCCCTTTCTTATTTGCTGAACCCTATCAAACTCTTCTTTAGAAATGATTGCCTCATGTGCATCCGGCACCAGCTCCATTTCTTCCAGGGGAATTGCCTTTTTGTATTTCAGCTTATAAGACGGTCTTTCATGTTTCCGAATCACAACCGCCCCAGTATAGACCGGATTCTTTAAAATTCCACTTACAGTAGACGATGTCCACAGACCTTTTCCCGAATCCCATACATAATTGGTTTTTAAAACTTCCTTTTTATATTTTGCGGGACAAGGGATTTCATCTTCATTCAAAGTCCTGCAAATAACCGTACAGCCAAATCCATTTTGATACATTCTGTAAATTCTTCGAACAACCTCGGCTGCATAAGGATCAATTTCCAGATGATTATGAATTGTTTTACTTTTCACATATCCAAAGGGGGGCTGTTTCGGAGTATATTCGCCCATACTTCTTTTGGTCTGAATCGTTGTCTTAATCTTTCTGGATGTATCTCTCAAATACATATCATTCAGCAAAGTTTTTATTTCTAACATTTCATCATAAGTTCCAACGGCTGAATCATAATTATCCAGAATCGAAACAATCCGAATCTGTTTCTCCGGGAAATATTTGCCTAGATAATAGTTGGTATCAATATGTTCTCTTCCAAGTCGAGATACGTCCTTAAAAATCACCATATTGATAACACCAAGCTCAATATCTGCCAGCATCCTCCGAAATTCAGTTCTTTCAAAATTACTTCCAGAAGCCCCATCGTCTACATAAACTTTTTTCTCTGCAATATCTTTATTCTCTGCAATATAATCTCTTGCCATCTGAATCTGAGAGTGAATACTATTGCTGTATTCACCCTCTTTATTTTGCTCTTCAATGGAAATTCGGCAATAAATTCCTGCCTGATACATTCTATCCCTCTTTTCATCGGTCTTGCGTAGTCATTGTCTTTAATTGTCTTTATTTTACAACAAGAATTTAAGAAAATCAACCTGCAATTTTTCGTTCAGTAAGATTCTGAATGCACTGGATCAATGTCTTTTCCCCATTAAAATGCACTCGAATCTGATATCCTGCATGTTCATAGCTTACATTCTCTTTTTGGATTTCTTTTTTTGTATCCAGAACTTCTACAGAATCAAATAACGTATTCATGCTATATGCCTCCTTCAGCATACAGTTCTCTCTACATCCTATGCCGGCAGGATTGTACAAAAGTTCTGTATGAATTGAATTCGGCTTTCGAAAGCCTGATTACATTCTAAAATTATTCTGCACCAATCACATTGAATTGAAATTGACCGCAGATTGAGTTTTTAAGATTCATTTTCTTCCTATACAGTATCAATTCCTATTGTCCGGAACATTTGTTCGTGTTATAATAAAAAGACTTTAAGAATATAAAACACGAAAACCAAAGGAGGGATTTCTGTTGGAACGATGTGATTTTTCTTCTATTAGCACATGCCTAAAAAATCAAATCAGTGAAAGCAATCAGATGAACCAACCTGATTTTTTATACGAATTATTTGAAGATTTTATGAATGATCCGATAAATGAAGATTTTTCTATGGATAATGGTCTAATTTGCCGCTGGATAACCGGACAAGCAAAAATCAGTCCCAAAATAACCTCATATTATGCAAAACCCAGCAATCAGAAAAAACTGGCAACAACCATTCAGCGGAACTTACTTCCCTTAATGGCAGACTGCAACATGGTTATACAGGACATTTACACGTTATTCATACAGGACGATACGATTTCGGATACAAAAAAGCAGGAACTTGTATCTCTATATAAACCTTCTGATTCAAGGCTGTTGTTTTTAGCAAAAGTACTTTCTTTTGGTATGGAACGGCAATTTATTAAACGTGATACAAGAAATCAAAAACTGATTGCAGGAGGTGTTCTATCTCCGATTGTTCTGGATTACATTATGGACAGCGAAGTCCCAAAACCATGCCGTCATTTTCTAGGAAGAGAAGAAGAACTGGATGAACTCCATACTTTGTTTGAAGAGAACCGACATATATTTCTTTATGGAATTGCCGGAATTGGAAAAAGCGAGCTTGCTAAAGCCTATGCAAAGCAATACAGAAAACAGTACACCAATATTCTCTATATGGAATACACCGGTAATCTATATCAAGATATTGTAGACATGGATTTTATTGATGATCCACCAGAAATCAGTGAGCAGGAACGTTTTCAAAGACATAACCGTTTCTTACGCTCTTTGAAATCTGATACACTGCTGATCATAGACAATTTTAATGTCACATCCACACAGGACAGTTGCCTGTCAGTCGTATTAAAATACCGTTGCCGGGTTTTATTTACAACCAGAAGCCAACTGTCTGAATACTGTAGTTTTCAATTAAAAGAACTGAAAGATATACCCACTCTTTTTCAACTGACATCTGTATTTTATTCAGAAGCAGAGGAAAACCGGGCAATCGTAGAAAAAATCATAGAAACTGTACACTACCATACTTTTGCTGTCGAACTGGCAGCCAAACTTCTGGAAAATGGAATTTTAACTCCAGAGCAATTATTGATAAAACTTCAAGAGGAAAAGGCTTCTCTTCATAATGAAGATAAGATTAAAGTAATGAAAGATGGTCAGAGCAAAAAAGCCACCTATTACAACCATATCCATACCCTGTTTTCGTTATACTCCTTATCACGGAAACAGCAGGATATTATGTGCAATATGTGTTTTATGCCTTCATCTGGTATTTCTGCCCGTATATTTTCCAAATGGCTGGAGCTGCCTACTTTAAATGACGTGAATGATCTGATCGAGACAGGTTTTGTACAGTCAAGTCTCCGGCATACTATTTCTCTGCATCCAATGATTCAGGAAATTGCAGTTTCCGAGACCGCACCTTCTGTTACAAGCTGCCACACGTTATTGGATTCTCTGCAAAAAATATGTTTGATGCATGGCATTGAAGTTAGCTATTATAAAAAATTATTTCAAACAGTAGAAAACATCATGCTTTTCATTGAAAAGGACGATATTCCCCAATACCTGTTATTTTTAGAAGATGTTTTTCCATATATGGAGAAGTACCACTATCAAAAGGGTATGAAAAAAATCATCCAGGAACTACAGCATTTTATAAAAGCAAATACTTACGGGACTGCATCTGACCGTGCCTTACTATTGGATTATCAGGCAACTCTGGAACCCAAAACAGAAAAAGCGATAAAATTAGAAAAAGAAGCACTTGCTCAAATAAAAGAAACCACAAAAGAAAATGCCCACCTGGTTTCCAACCTCCATTCCAATCTTGGAGGGCTTTACCGAATCAACGGACAACTTGATCTCGCTAAAAGGCACATGAAAATGGGTATCTCTCTTTTACAACAATACCAGCTTCTTTATACTAATGACAGTATTCCTCAGATTAATAATTATGCTGTCCTCTTAATTGAAATACAAGAACCTGACCTTGCCCTGTCTGCTCTTCAGAAATTAGCACAGATTATCAAAGAATATAATTCAAACCACTGTTTGGATTATGCCCAGGTACAGGAATCCCTTGGAAGTATCTGCCTGATCACTGCAAATATTTCGCAAGCGAAAACCCATTTTAAAAAAGCCTTGAAAATTTATGAGGATATATGGGCAGACGAACCCGAATTGAGAGACTATGAAAAAATCTCTGTAAATAGGATTCTTCTATGATAAGAAAGGGTGAGTAGCTTAAAAACTAGGCTTTTCACCCTTGCTTTATATATAACAGTTGTTGAATGGCATGTCAAGAGCAGGCGGTTCCCCGCCTGTTTCTCTGACCTGTTTTTTATTATTCTGGCAGCCGGCCTTCATACATAATACTCAGTTCACCATATACCTGCGCCCAATTCCGGATTGTACTGGTCCATTTTTTGGTGGCTTCAAATGTAGCAAGATATAATGCCTTTAAAAGGGCCGTATCACTTGGAAATACGCTCCTCTGACGGTTCAGTTTCCGATAGGTGGAATTCAGGGATTCGATGGCATTTGTAGTATAAATCACTTTTCTGACCGTTGCTGAAAATTTGAAAATTGGAGAGATCGCATCCCAGTTATCTTTCCAGCGTTTCATGGAATTCGGATATTTCGGTGCCCATTTTTCTGTCACACGGTCTAAGGCTGCCAGGGCCTTCTTTTCGTCAGACGCCTGATAAATGGTCTTCAGGTCCGTGGCAAATGCTTTTCTGTCCTTATCAGGGACATATTTTAGAGTATTTCTTACCTGATGCACGATACAGCGCTGATATTCGGTTTTGGGGAAAGCTGCAGCAATAGCTTCTTTGATACCGGTTAAGCCATCCGCACAGATAACCAGTACATCTTTTACGCCCCGGTTTTTTAGCTCATTCATAACAGAAAGCCAATATTTTGCACTTTCATTATCACCAACACTGATAGTCAGAACTTCTTTCTTTCCTTCTGTGTTGATTCCCAGAATTACGTAAGCTGCGAGCTTTCGGATCACGCCATTGTCTCTTACGGAGTAGTGGATCGCATCGATGTAGAGAATGGGATATACTTCGTCCAGCGGTCGATTCTGCCAGTCTTCGATCTGTGGCAGGATCTTATTGGTCACATCAGAAATAAAGCTTTCTGATGTCTCAAACCCATAAATATCTTCAATGGTTTCAGAAATCTGCCGGGTAGTCATTCCTTTGGCATACATGGAAATGATCTTCTGATCAA
>ERZ826613.3965-NODE-3965-length-11527-cov-3.157340_pt1 | contig 11527 bp, 8 predicted proteins | sample MGYA00519925_ERZ826613 | MGnify/ENA primary metagenome ERZ826613 (study PRJEB31778, sample SAMEA3449236) | human gut metagenome | biome: human gut; feature: human-associated habitat; material: faeces | place: United Kingdom | collected 2010/2012 ... | reverse complement strand
TCAAGGCCGGCTGGAAAGGGGAGCAGGTTCCTGTCCTTCTCAAAGAATACGTGGAGGACTACCCAATTATCGTTGCTTCGAATAATAATAATGCGGTGGAAAATATCACGAAGGAACTTCCGTTCGACTATGGATTCGAAGAGCCGTTCGATTACTTCTCTGGCCTTGCCAATAAGTTAAATAGAAGTAAAGAGGCTTGGGGACTGATTTCCGCACCGCTGGGAAAAGCAGAAAATTGGACGCGCCTTTGGAAGACGCTTTTCAGTAATCACAAAACGCCCAAAGGGACGATCCCTTACTTTCAGCATGTCTTAGAAGAAGAGATTCGAAAGGAAGGCGGCATTGCCGAAATTCGAGCCAATTGGAAAAAGGAGACGCTGCGTTTCAAGGAACTTTATTGTGAGGTTCATGAGCGCATCACGTCAAAAATGCCTGACTACAAGGCCGATATAAAGAAGTTTGCACAAACTTATGAAGAAAAGCCTGTCACAGCCCGTTCTTTCAGGGAGTCAGTGCTTCGTGCTTTCGGTTCCAAGAAAGGAGAATTTGAAGAAAATCCTTTTGATTTTTCCGGAAGCTCAAAGGAGAAAAATCACGGGAGGCGTCTTTATACAGACGAGGAACTGGACAGAGCAAGAACGCTCTTGTTCCTTTCTGCTTTGAAGCTGCATCGTTTGGCGGTTTTAGCCAAGAAAAAGGATTTTATCGACGGTATCCGTGGTTCGATTACCGCCAATATGTACGACTTGGTTTCTCCGCATCGATTGCCCTTCCTGGGAACGCTGTCTTTTCTGATACCGATTATTTCGACGACGTTTGCTTCGGCGGCATTTAGATTTAATAATTTTCTTTCATCTTCACTGCCTTGGGTCATTGTGGACGAGGCATCTCAAGCTACCCCTCAGTCCGCATTGCTGCTCATGCAGAAAGCCAAGCGATTTTTGGTGGTAGGAGATCCTTTACAGCTGACGCCGGTTGTGACTTTGCCGGAATCTCTTTCCGAACTTCTTTGCGGAAAAGACGAGCTTCTGAGGAAATGGTCACCGCACCTACATAGTCTTCAGCAGCTCGCGGACGGTGCCAATCCTTTCGGTGCATTTGTCGGACCTGAAGAACATAAAATTTGGTCCGGGCTGCCTTTGAGACTCCAAAGAAGAAGTTATCCTCCGATGTTCAATATCTGCAATCGAATTGCGTATTCCGGACAGATGGTGCTGCCCCCGGAGATGAAAGTAAATAAGACACCGGAAAGATTTATCGAGAGCTATTGGGTGGATGTTGTTCCGCCAAGACCGAGCCTCTCCAACTGTGTCTCCGAAGAGGTTGATGCGGCTGAGGACGTGCTTAATCATATCGACGCGCAAGTTGCCATGAAACATCTTCAGGGCGAAGTTTTTGAAAAGAAATCCGTCCTGATTTGCACGCCGTTCCGCACTGCTGCGGCAACGCTTCGAAAGAGAATTAAGAAGACGGGCAATTGGCTTGAAGTTGAACGCATCGGGACAGTACATACGCTTCAGGGGCGCCAAAGCGATATTGTGATTGTAGTTTTAGGTTCAAAGACGAATAAGGATGGGTTCGGAGCAAGAAATTGGGCGACATCTACGCCTAACTTACTCAACGTCGCTGTCAGCCGAGCAAAAGAAACCGTGATTTTTATCGGAAATTACGAAGACTGGAAAGAACACAATTACGTTCCGACGATCATGGCAGAGTTAGAAGATTACGGCAAAGGGCGCCTTAAGCTAGCATAATTCGGAAAGTAAAAACTAAAAGGATTTTTATGAATAAAGGCGTGATTTCCGTTTTAGTTGCATATTTGATTTGGGGGCTTTATCCGTTTTACTTTCATGCGATGCAGCATGTTGCGCCTGCGGAGATTGTGATTCATCGTGTACTTTGGACGTTTGCGCTCCTGGCTGTTTATTTATTTTGCTCAAGGCGCTGGCGATGGATACAGAAGGCGGTGACGGACAAACGAACGGTCGCAGTATTTTTAGTGTCCTCGGTGCTCATCACTGCTAACTGGTCAACCTATACCTATGCGATTGTTACGAACCAGACGCTGGAGGCTTCGCTCGGATACTTTATGAATCCGCTGGTCTCGGTGCTTCTGGGAACGGTATTTTTAAAAGAGAAACTGAATAAGGCTCAGACGCTTGCATTTCTTTTTGCTTGTGCAGGCGTGATGTGGGTGACGTTTAAACAAGGAGAATTTCCGGCTCTTGGCCTTACGCTGGCATTAAGTTTCGGGTTTTACGGTCTGGTACGCAAAATGGCGCCTCTCGGCAGCCTTGAGGGACTGACGCTGGAAACAGCTTTTGCCTTCCCCGTCGCACTGTTGGCGACATTTTATTTTGCGGGACAAGGAGACTTGACCTTCGTTAACGGAACCTGCTGGGATAAGTTCTGGCTGATTATGGCCGGACCGATAACCACGATCCCGCTGATCTTGTTTGCCTATGGCTTAAAGCAGGTGCCTTATTCGACCGTAGGCTTTATTCAATATCTGAGCCCGACGATGGTGTTTTTCATCGGATTATTCTTTTTCGGCGAAGAATTGCAAGTTGACCGCCTAATTGGATTTATCCTTATATGGGCCGGCGTGCTAATTTTTGTCGGCGAGAATTTTTTCCGCAGCCGCCCGGGATATCGTTCTGAACTCAACTAATTGTCAAAATGACTCTTTCTGACTGCTTTGCGCTTTTTGTGAAGTTCTTCTTCCTGCTGACACCGCCTTTTGTGATGTCGGCTTTCCTGTCGGTGACTAAAGACAACACGATTCAAGAAAGAAACACGCTGGCGATCTGGATCACATTGTGGATTCTGATTATCAGCGGTGTGCTTCTCTTCTTCGGCGGATTCATTTTTAAGATTTTCGGAATCACGCTGGACGCATTTCGAATCGGTACGGGCGCGCTGCTGTTTCTAACAGCTGTTTCGCTGGTCAGAGGAGACTCGATTCGCGTTCCGTCCGGAGACTCCGTCCAGTCTTTAGCGGTTGTGCCGATGGCAATTCCCATTACGCTGGGACCGGCCTCTATCGGTGTACTGATGGTGTACGGCGGCGAAATTAAAACCGGTTTGGGATTCTTCCTGGCTTATCTTTCCATCAGTGCAGCCGTGATTTGCGTCGGTGCGCTGCTGCTGGTTTCAAATTACATTCAGAAAGCCATCGGAAAGAACGGATTGGTGGTCCTGAGCAAACTTACCGGCTTGATTCTGGCGGCGTTGTCAGCCCAAATGATTTTTGAAGGTGCGGATGCCTTCTTGCTGCAAACATTAGAGAAGCTGAAGTAGAGAGCGGAAAGAGGTAAGGCCTGATGTTCCGTATATCTCGGCGCTTTCCTATTCTCTTCAAATAGAAAAACGGTCGTGTTTCAATCAGGAACACGACCGTTTGGTCTAACTCAAAATTGAGATATTAGATGGATTCAGCTTCCATCTTGATTGCACCGCAGGGGCATTCGCTGGAGCAAACACCGCAGCCCTTGCAGTAGTCGTAATTGAAGATGTAGGGGACCTTGTCGTCTCCGGTCTTAATCACGGCGTTGTCAGGGCATACACCGTAGCAGTTGTCGCACTGCAGGCAGTTGCCGCAGGACATGCAGCGGCGAGCTTCAAACAAAGCGTTTTCTTCAGTTAAGCCGTGCTGAACTTCGTCGAAAGTGCTCCGGCGACGAACGAGGTCGAGCATGGGACGAACGGTTTTAGGCGCGTCGGAGTAGTACCAGGTATTGAGGCTTTCGAAGGTAGCAATTTCTTTCTTCGGATGATCAACCGGTTCTTGGCCTTTCAGGTAGCAGTCGATGCCGTAAGCCGCTTTATAACCGTGGCCGATGGCAACCATGTCGCCGCCGGCGTAGATGCCGGGGACACCGGTTCTCATGAAGCGGTCAACTTTAACGACGCCTTTTTCGATATCGAGTCCGGGAATCTTGTCGATCAGGCTCTGGTCGACGTTTTGTCCAAGGGCCAGAACAACGGTATCAGCCTCGACGGTTTCGAATTCGCCGGTGGGCTGAGGATTGCCGTTTTCATCGAGTTTCATTTTCTCGATGCGGATTTCCTTCGGATTTTCTGCTTCCGTAATGGTAGAGAGCCATTTTACGGAAACGCCTTCCTGCAGGGCTTCTTCAACTTCGAAGTCATGAGCGGGCATCTTTTCGCGGGTACGGCGGTAGATGATCAGAGGTTCAGCACCCATACGTTTCGCGGAGCGGGCAACGTCGATGGCAGTGTTGCCTCCGCCGTAAACCACAACTTTACGGCCGAGCAGAGGCTCTTCTTCACCTTCCATGGAGCGGAGAACGGAAACAGCGTCAAGCATGTGTTTGGCGTCTCCGCCCGGGATATAGGCGTTCTTGGCCATTCCGGCGCCGACTGCGAGGAAGACGGCATCATATCCGTTTGTATTCTTTTCTTCTTCGATGTCTTTGACGGTTGTATTCAGTTCGAGTTTGACGCCGAGATCAAGGATTCGTGCGATTTCCTGATCCAGTACACGGCGGGGGAGACGGTATTTTGGGATGCCGTAGCGCATCATGCCGCCGGCTTCCGGGCTGCCTTCTTTGATCGTGACATCGTGGCCTTTGAGGGCGAGCTGATAAGCCGCGGACAGGCCGGCAGGACCTGAACCCACGATCAGGACTTGCTTGCCTGTCTTCTGTTCGGGCCTCTGGAATTTATAACCGTTTTCCAGAGCGTTATCCCCGAGGAAGCGTTCGACGGAGTTAATGCCGACAGAGGCATCGAGTTTGCCGCGGTTGCAGGCGCCTTCACAAGTGTGATAACAAACACGTCCCATGCAGGAGGGAAGCGGATTGCGCCTGGTTAAATGACGCCAGGCTTTTTCATAGTTGCCGCTTTCGGCATAGAACAACCAACCCTGAATATCTTCACCGGCAGGGCACTGATGGTTGCAGGGAGGAAGCTTGTGGACATAAGTCGGTCGAAGCGTTCTCCACGAGCCGGTACGGTTTTCCAAGGATGTACCGACATCTAATGTGATAGCAAAAGGTTTTTTCATGGGATTTAATCCTTAAACTTTGTCGGCTCGTTCGTCAGCCTGAACAGACGGCGGAATGATTTCAGGTTCTTCTTCGCCGAGAAGGCCGAATCTTCTGATATTTCTTTGAGCGATTGCTTGAATACGAGCGAAGGCATCGGCGTCTCCCTTCGGTCCGAAGAGGTGAGCGTAGCGCTTCTGAAGTTTCATATAGTTTTCAACCGGCTGCAGCTGACGAATCTTAGTGACTTTAGTGATTTCGCCGTATTCGGATTCGAATACCGGGAAAAGACCCGTTTCAACAGCGAGACGAGCCAATTTGACGGTGTCAGCCGATTTAGCTCCCCAGCCAAGCGGGCAAGGAACGAGAATGTGAATATAACGAGCACCGTGGAAAGTCATTGCCTTAGCGACTTTTCTTTCCAGGTCTCTCAAGTCGGCAATGGTCGCGGTGGCAACGTAAGGAATGCCGTGGGCCATAGCGATCAGAGGAACGTCTTTACCTTGGCCGAAGGCGTTGCCGGGATGTTTGCCGACAATCTGGGTGGTTGCCGTACGGACAGCCGGAGGCGTGGCCGACGAGCGCTGAACACCGGTGTTCATATAGCCTTCGTTGTCATAGCAGATGTAAAGCACGTCGTCGTTTCTTTCGAACATGCCGGACAAGCAGCCGAAACCGATGTCGGTTGTACCGCCGTCGCCGCCCTGAGCGATCACTCGAACCAGCGGTTTACCGGACTTCTTAGCCTTGACGCGTGCAACCGCTGCCATACCGGATCCGACAGCAGCCGTGTTGCCGAAAAGAGAATGGAACCAGGGCAGCTGCCAGCTGGTTTCCGGATAAGGGGTGGAGAATACTTCCAAACAGCCGGTGGCGTTGGCGGCAATTAAGCGGCCTTCTGTGGCGCGCATTGCAGCGTCAACCGCATAGCGGGCGCCCAAAGCTTCACCGCAGCCCTGACAGGCTCTGTGGCCGGAGTTCAAGGAGTTGTATCTTTCGATATTGGCCTGTCCGCTTCTTTGATCGGGCTGAAGAAGACGGTTGCCGACCGTGAAAGTACCGGTCTGATAAAACTTAATCTGATGTTCGCTCATGGCTTAGAGATCTCCTTTGTGAAGGTCGGCAACGGCCTTAACAATGGCTTCGGCCATCGGGCCGGAGTGACGTTCTTCTTGTTCGTGCTTCAGCTGGTCCTGAACGACTTTCTTATCGAGATCCAGAAATGTGAGTTCAGGCAGCTCGCCTTTAAGAGCAGCGTCAAAAGCTTTGTGCAGGCTGCGCTTGGTGATAGCGCGGCCGCCGAGGCCGGAGATGACGCAGCAGATGTCGAGGTCGGAGAGTTTACGAGTCGAACGAATCACGTCGTCAGTGACGACACCGCCGATACCGACCTGGAGAGAACGGTCAATCACAACCGCGGTCTTAGCGCCTTCAAGGGCGGCAAAAACTTCGGCAGCAGGGAAAGGACGATAGGACTTGATGCCGAGAAGACCGACTTTTTGGCCGTCTTCGCGCATTTCGTCAATAACATCTTTGATCGTACCGATGACAGAACCCAAAGCGACAACCATGACTTCGGCATCCTCTGCACGATAAAGGTCAACCAAACCGCCGCTTTTGCGGCCGATGATTTCTTCGTATTCCTTGGCGACTCTGTCGATCACGCCGAGCGCCTGAAGGTGATGGGCATGGGCGAGATAACGAACTTCGGTAAAGGCTTCGGGGCCGACCATCGCGCCGATAGAAACCGGCTGTTCAGGATCCAAGCTCTGGCGGGGATCGTACGGAGGAAGGAATTGGTCCACTTGCTCCTGAGACGGAATGTCCATTCTTTCGAAGGCGTGGGTCAGGACGAAACCGTCCATACAGACCATGACCGGAAGAGAAAGCTCTTCGGCGATCTTGAAAGCCTGGATATGGAGGTCAACGGCTTCCTGGTTGTCTTCGGCAAAGAGCTGAATCCAGCCGCAGTCACGCTGACTCATGGAGTCGGAGTGATCATTCCAAATGTTAATCGGCGCACCGATGGCGCGGGAGGCAACCGTCATGACGATCGGAAGACCGAGGCCGGAGGCGTTGTAAACCGCTTCAGCCATATAAAGCAGCCCCTGGGAAGCGGTAGCAGTGTAGGCACGGCCGCCGGCGACGGAACCGCCGATAGCCACGCTCATGGCTGCGAATTCACTTTCAACGTTTAAGAATTCGCAGTCTTCAAGCGATCCTTTTTTGACCATAGCGCCGAGGTTTTCGACGATATGGGTCTGAGGAGAGATCGGGTAGGCGCAGATGATTTCGGGGCGGCAAAGAGCCACAGCCTCAGCAACGCCTAAAGAGCCTTCAATTTGTTTGAGCATTGGAGCGATCCTTATAAACGATTCTTAGCTTCTAAAACAAAGGAATAAGCATCAGCTGCAACGTCGGCGTTGGCCTGGGCAACTTTTCCTTTGTAGCGAGTTTGGAAAGCCTGTTGGACGCTTTCGAGTTTGAGTTTGCCGGTCAGCGCGGCGAAGCCTGCGAGCATAGCGGCACCGGGAAGGGGGCGTCCGATTCGGGCAAGGGCGAATTTTGTCGCGGGCAGCGTAATGACGTGTCCCTTCGGCAGGCGGTTGACCAAGTCTTCCAGACCGAGTTCTTCGGGTGACTGGGAGCTGTTCAGAAGAACATAAGCATTTTCCGTCAGACCGGAAAAGACGTTTACGCTTTCGAGCAGTGTGCGGTCCTGAATAAGGACGGCACCCGGCTCCATGATCGGTTCACGAAGACGAATCGGTTTGTCGCTGACGCGGGCGAAAGCGACAACCGGTGCTCCGGTACGTTCACTGCCGAAACTTGGGAAAGCTTGAGCGTAATGGCCTTCGGTAAAGGCGGCGAGCGACAGCATTTCAGCTGAAGTCACAACACCCTGACCGCCGCGGCCGTGTAATCTGATTTGGAACACTTGTTATCTTCCTTTTATAAATTGTTAGGCGATTGACAAAGCAACGAGCGCTTCTGTCGCATTAAATTTGATTCTTCCGTCGACTGCGATCGGCTCACCGTCCTTATCGCTAATCATTAACGGGTTGATATCGAGTTCGTCGATGAATGCAAAGTCTTCAACGAGCTGAGACAAACGAAGTAATGTCTCCTCAACTTTATTTATCTGTGCGGGAGTTGCCCCGCGGGCGCCGGCGAGAAGTTTATAGGCTTTTACGGAATGAATCATGTCGGAAGCGTCCTCGACGGTGAGAGGCGCAAGACGGAATGTCACGTCCTTCATGACTTCGACAAACACGCCGCCTAGTCCGAACATCATCATCTGACCGTACTGGGGATCCTTGGCGCATCCGCAGACCATTTCACGGTCGCTCTTGACCATTTCCTGGATGATGACGCCTTCAAACCCGTCCATGAGACCTTTCTCTGTGAGCTTAGTGACGAGGTCGGCAAATTCAGTGCGGAGCTGGGCGGCATCTTTGATGCCGACACGAACACCGCCGATGTCAGTCTTGTGAGAGATCTTCTTGGAGTTGAGCTTCATTACCACCGGATATCCGATCTTGTCGGCTAAAGCGACGGCTTCATCAGCATCTTTGGCCTCACCGTCTCGGCAGACTCGGATCCCGTAAGCAGTCAGGACCTGGAGCGATTCTCCGGTTGTGAGCTGTTCGCGATTGTCAGCAGCAGCCTGTTTGAAGACAGCTTCAACAGCTTCGGTATCTACGGAGTAGCGAGGCGCCGGTGTGTCGGTGCGTTTACGCCACAAGCGCTGCTGATTTAAGCGAGCGAGACCTTCAACAGCCTGTTCGGCAAACATGAAGAAAGGAACATTGACTTGGGTTTCAGACAAGTGTGCAAAGAACTCGTTCTTTGTCATGAAGACGCCGACGATCGGTTTGTCCGGATGGGCGGCGCGGATTTCCATGACAGCTTTGGCAACATCAATATCTTTAAGGCCGAGGAAGGGCAGGTAAATGACGACGACCATATCGACGCCGTCGTCAGCGAGCACCGTTTCCAAAGTCTTTTTATAGTGTTCCAGCGGAGCGGAGGCGATCATGTCGACCGGATTCTTAACGGAGGCCGCCGCCGGCAGGAAAGAGCGCAGAGCTTCTTTGGTCTGATCGGAGAGCTGAGCCATTTCCATTCCGTGTTCGCAAACCGCATCGGTTGCCATAATGCCGGGACCGCCGGAGTTGGTCACGATCGCAACGCGATTGCCTTTGGGAATCGGGCAGTGGCTGAACACTTTTGCTGTGTTAAAGAGATCCTGAAGAGAAAACTCGCGGATCACTCCGGACTGCTTCAGTAATGCATCGGCGGCTTTGTCGGCGCCGGCCAGCGAACCTGTATGAGAAGAGGCGGCAGAGGCACCGGCTGCACTGCGGCCTGCTTTCAAAGCAAGGATCGGTTTTTTCTTAGTCGTGCGGGAAGCCAATGTGCGGAAACGTTTCGGATCGGCGATGGATTCCATATAAAGAAGAATCTGTTTAACGTCGTCAACGTTTTCCCAATACTCGATCGCGGAGTCGGCGTTGACGTCAGCCTGGTTGCCGATGGAAATGAATTGAGCAAAACCTAAATTTAAATCCTGCAGGATATTCAGGATACCGCCGCCCAAAGCGCCGGACTGGGAGACGAAGCCGATATCGCCGCGGACGGGCAGAGACTCGGCAAAGCAGGCATCGAGTCTGAATTTCGGATCTGTGTTGACAACGCCGAGGCAGTTCGGGCCGACGCAAGTCATACCGTATTCACGGACTTTATTGACAAGCTGAGCTTCGAGTTCGGCGCCGGCGGCTCCGGTCTCTTTGAAACCGGCGCTGATGACGACGATGCCTTTGATTCCTTTCCGGTGGCACTGATCTACGGCGGAAAGCACGTATTTGGCGTTAATAACGATCACCGCCATATCGATCTCTTCCGGGACTTCCAAGACGGAGGGGTAGGCTTTCATGCCTTGAATTTCAGAGTCTTTAGGATTAATCGGGAAAATCTTACCGGTGAAGCCGTACTCAACGAGGCGCTTCATAATGTCGGAACCGATAGTGTGTTCTTTATTAGATGCACCAATCACAGCGAGGCTGTGAGGACACATGATTTTATCCAGATATGACATAAATTCTTTTCCTTAGTAATCCTTGGGAGTCTCTAAAATTTGACTGTATCCGCCATTTTATTGAAAATAATCCGTGGGTTCAGTAAGTTTTCATATTGTGCAATAGTCATTCACTCAATGAGATATGTACTTTTAAAATTCTTGTTCGTCGTCTAACTATTTGAATAAAAACAACTAAATACAGAAAATTCATCATCCGATATTTGCATATAGCGAAATATCTTAAAAATTCAATTAGTTAGATATTCCTCGCCTTATTTCCGTCATTAACAATTTTTTTCCTAAAAACTTTTGTTAATACGGAGAAAGCAGACGCGAAGTCTCTGTCTCGAAAGTTAAGACTTGAGAAGTTTAGGAGCTTCGGAAGTCGGGTGTTGAAGGCCGCAGTTCAAGTTACAAATTAGTTTTTGTCGGCTTATTCGAGATCTCAGTAAAAAGCGGGAAAATATTCCGTTTTTCCGACCTTCTATGGGATTTCATAACTTTCGGATTTTTAAAGAAAAAATAGTATCCCAAACATAAGTTATTTTGTGTAAAAGCGGCTTGCGTTTCCCAGAAGTTATCGGTATATTGCTCGCACTTCTTTAGGAGGGTAAAAATGGAAAAAGGAAAAAGAGAGCAGAAAGATAAAGCAAAGATCATCGCTGTGTCCTCCGTTATGTCTATCATCGGAAGCGGCGCGATTCTTTTGGCTGCTCAGTTCTTCAGTTAATTGAGAGGAGGGGTCCGAAAAGCCCCTCTTTGAACAAAAAATCCTCGGTCGAGCCGAGGATTTTTTGTTAGCGCTCTATGTGCCCTTTATGACAGACAGAGCAGGGAACTTCAGCAGTTTTCAATGCGGAGTGCTGAGGATTTGAAGCAGCCAGCCGCTCCTTTCCTCCGTGGCAGGCGATGCATTTGCTGTAATCGGCCATCGGCATGGTTGTGTGACAGCCTTCGCAATTAAGACCTTTGACTTGATGGTTTTGAGCTATCGTGGCTGAGAAAGCGACCGAACTAAACAAAGTCAAAAGGCAGATGAAAGACAGATAGAGAGCTTTCATAGGGTTCAAGCCTTATAGTCGGGGATCACAACCATAGAGCGGTTGATGTCTTTGACGGTCTGAGCTCCGGTCAGGACCATAGCGACCGCCAGTTCGTTTTTCATCTTATTAGCAAACAAGGCCACGCCGTCAGCCAATCCGCCGTGAGCCGCGCGAACAAAATGGCGCCCGGCCAGCGTGCAGTTAGCGCCCATGGCGACATACTTTTCTACATCCGTGCCTCGTGCCAGAGTTCCGTCTACCATAACGAAGCAGCGTCCGTTGACTTTATCGACGATCCGAGGAAGTACAGCAGCCGTTCCCGGGGTGTCGGCAAGCGTTCTGCCGCCGTGGTTGGAGACCACGATACCGGCAGCGCCGGCGTTAATGCAGAGTTC
>ERZ826613.3964-NODE-3964-length-11531-cov-3.415650_pt1 | contig 11531 bp, 11 predicted proteins | sample MGYA00519925_ERZ826613 | MGnify/ENA primary metagenome ERZ826613 (study PRJEB31778, sample SAMEA3449236) | human gut metagenome | biome: human gut; feature: human-associated habitat; material: faeces | place: United Kingdom | collected 2010/2012 ... | reverse complement strand
GGAGTTTTACAGTTCTGGGTAAAATGTGGAACTGCATTTCCGCTGATCGGAGAACTGGAAGCTCTGTTGAAAGAAGCCGTTGTGAAAGCCACATTCGAAGCTCCGCTGCGTCATAACAGCGTAGAAACATTTGATGAATATAATACCGGAAAAAATGTGGGAAAAGGAACACCGACTGTATTCTGGGACATCGTTCCGGACAGTGATCAGTGCGAAATTTATGCATATATGGCAGGTGGCGGATGTACACTTCCAGGAAAAGCTATGGTTCTGATGCCAGGGGCAGGATATGAAGGTGTAACAAAATTCGTTATGGATGTTATGACATCCTACGGAATCAACGCATGTCCACCGCTGTTAGTCGGTGTAGGAGTTGCAACATCTGTTGAGACTGCAGCACTTCTTTCTAAGAAAGCACTGATGCGTCCACTTGGAAGCCATAACGAGAACGAAAGAGCAGCATCTATGGAAAAACTTCTTGAGGACGGAATTAATGAAATTGGCCTTGGACCACAGGGAATGGGCGGTAAGTATTCTGTTATGGGCGTACATATTGAGAATACAGCAAGACATCCATCTGCAATCGGAGTTGCCGTAAACGTAGGCTGCTGGTCTCACAGACGTGGACATATTATCTTTGATAAAGACCTGAACTACACAATCACAACACATTCGGGGGTGACGTTATAATGATCGAGATGAAAGACGGAAAGAAAATATTAACAACGCCAATTACAGATGAAGATCTGGCAGATATCCATGTAGGAGATATTATTTACTTAAATGGAAGCATGACAACTTGTCGTGACGTAGCTCACAGACGTCTTGTTGAAGAAGGACGAGAGCTTCCGGTTGATGTAAGAAATGCAGCAATTTTCCATGCAGGACCGATTATCCGCCCATTGGAAAATGATAAATTTGAGATGGTATCCATTGGACCAACAACCAGTATGAGAATGGAAAAATTCGAGAAGGAATTCGTTGAAAAAACTGGTGTGAAGATTATCATTGGAAAAGGTGGAATGGGACCAAATACAGAGTATGCATGTAAGAACTTTAAAGCACTTCACTGTGTATTTCCAGCAGGAAATGCAGTTGTAGCAGCTACAGAAGTAGAAGAAATTGTGGATGCTCAGTGGAGAGACCTTGGAATGCCTGAGACACTCTGGCACTGCCACGTAAAAGAATTAGGACCTCTGATCGTATCTATTGATACAGACGGACGTAATCTCTTCGAAGAGAACAAAGTCATTTTCAATCAGAGAAAAGACAAAGCAATTGAAGAAATCTGCAAACACGTAAAATTTATTAAATAAGCCAATTTGTGAAAACCTCTTAAAGATTTTGGTTAGTAAGCTAACCATACCCAAACCTCGGCACCCCGTCTGACCAGCGGGGTGCTATTTCGATTTTGAATAATACATTTCTTTCGCATTGTGTATTGTCGCACAATTCAGAATCCGTTACAATAAAGTTATATCTTCTGTTATGAAGAAAACAAGGAGGTCGTGGTATGTCGGATTTGAAATATGACATCATCATTATCGGTGCGGGTGTTTCAGGTTGTGCTGTGGCACGGGAATTATCACGTTATGATTTGAAAATCTGTGTGCTGGATAAGGAAAGTGATGTCTGTGAGGGGACGAGTAAGGCGAACAGTGGAATTGTTCATGCAGGACATGATGCAAAGCCAGATACATTGAAAGCGAAACTGAATGTTCAGGGAAATCTTATGATGGAAGAGATGGCAAAAAAGCTGGATTTTCCGTTTAAAAGAAATGGTTCACTAGTTGTCTGTCAGAACGAGGAAGAACTTTCAAAACTAGAAGAACTGAAAGAGCGAGGCAAAGAAAATGGAGTGGAAGGGTTAAGAATTCTGACAAGGGAAGAGGCGCTTGAACTGGAACCGGCACTTGCAGATTCTGTGTATGCGGCGCTTTATGCACCAACCGGAGGAATTGTCTGTCCATTTCTTATGAATATTGCTTATGCAGAAAATGCAGCAATCAATGGTGTGAAGTTCCAATTTGGAACGCGTGTGCAGGATATACAGAGATGCTATCAAGTAAGTGGATTTGAAGTCATTACAAATCAGGGAACATTATATTCAAAATATGTAATCAATGCTGCCGGAGTTTATGCGGACGAAATCCACAACATGGTCAGTGAGAAGAAACTTCACATTACACCGCGAAGGGGAGAATATTGTCTCCTTGATAAAAATGCGGGAACTCTGGTCAGTCATACTATTTTTCAAGTGCCAGGGGAAATGGGGAAAGGTGTTCTTGTAACTCCGACCATACATGGCAATCTGATGATCGGGCCAACTGCCGATGATGTTCCAGATAAAGAAGATAATGCGACGACGAGAGCAGGGTTTGATAAGGTGTTAAATGATTCTGCGAAATCCGTAAAAGGCATTCCGACACGCCAGGTCATTACATCATTTGCAGGACTTCGTGCACATGAAGATGGTGGAGATTTCCAGATAGAAGAATTAACTGATGTGCCAGGATTTATCGATGTGGCTGGAATCGAATCACCAGGACTTACCAGTGCCCCGGCAATCGGAGTGTATGTCTGTGATTTAGTAAAAAAAATGATGGAAGATACAGATCGGCAAATAAATCCAGGAGATTCGGGGAATTTAAGAAGTTTCGAAGTAGCCGATAAACAAAAAAGTTCAGGCAGATTTCAGGAAAAAGAAAATTTCATAGAGACGCGTAAAGGAATCGTACATTTTGCAGAACTAAGTCTGGAAGAACAAAAGGAACTGATTCAGAAAGATCCAGCGTATGGACAGGTCATCTGTCGCTGTGAAACCGTGACTGAGGGAGAGATTCTGGATGCAATCCGAAGACCGCTTGGAGCGCGGACGCTGGATGGAGTAAAGCGAAGAGCCCGGGCAGGCATGGGACGATGCCAGGGAGGTTTCTGTACACCGAGGATTATGGAGATACTGTCCAGAGAGTGTGGAATTCCGTTGGAAGAAATCTGTAAAAATAATCCGGATTCCCGAATCATTGTAGGAACAAATAAGGACAGGCTGTAGGGAGGTGCAGGAATGAAAAGTTGTGATTTAGTCATTATCGGAGGCGGTCCTGCAGGACTTGCAGCAGCGCTTGGAGCAAGAAAACAGGGAATAAAGGACATTTTAATCGTAGAAAGAGACAAAGAACTTGGCGGAATTCTAAACCAGTGTATTCACAATGGTTTCGGACTTCACACATTTAAAGAAGAGCTGACTGGACCGGAATATGCAGGACGTTATATTGAGCAGGTAAAAGACGCCGGGATTCCATATGTGGTCGATAGCATGGTGCTGAGCATTCAAAGCATGAGCCAGTATAAGAGTAGTCTTCAAGCAGATCAGTGTGAATATAACAAAGAAAAATATTCAGAAGCAGATCAAGATAAATATAGCAAGAAGAAATATACAGATAAAATTATCACTATGGTTAGTCGTACGGAAGGTATCATTCAGATTCAGGCAAAGGCAGTAATACTTGCCATGGGTTGCCGGGAGCGTCCAAGAGGAGCGCTTAATATTCCGGGATATCGCCCGGCTGGAATCTACAGTGCCGGAACGGCACAAAGACTTGTAAATATGGAAGGTTATCTGCCAGGACGTGAAGTCGTGATTTTAGGTTCTGGTGATATCGGACTGATCATGGCAAGACGTATGACACTGGAAGGGGCACATGTAAAAGTAGTTGCGGAACTGATGCCTTATTCCGGTGGACTAAAGAGAAATATTGTGCAGTGTCTGAATGACTATGATATTCCACTGAAGTTAAGCCATACAGTCGTTGATATTCATGGAAAAGAACGGGTGACAGGAATTACACTTGCCAAGGTCGATGAGAAAGGAAAGCCAATTCCGGGAACGGAAGAAGAATATGCATGTGATACTCTGTTGTTATCCTGTGGATTGATTCCGGAAAATGAATTGTCACGGGAACTGGGCGTGAAATTAAATCCAGTGACCAGCGGACCGGTTGTAGACGAGAGCCTGGAGACAAATGTGCCGGGAGTATTTGCCTGTGGAAATGTGCTTCATGTTCATGATCTTGTGGATTTTGTATCAGAGGAAGCGGACAGAGCAGGAACATGTGCGGCGAGATACATTTTACAAGAGAATCAAAGCAGTAATCCTGGCATAGACCAAGAGAGTCAGTATAGTGATTCGGATATAGGTAAGGCTTCCAAGATGAATGATAATAATGATCCAGTGATTCCACTCATTACTCTTGGCTGTGTCCGCTATACCGTTCCATCTGCCATTCATTTGTCCAAGATGCCGGATAAATTGAAAGTGCGGTTTCGTGTCGGAAAAGTTGTAAAAAACTGTGCAGTCGATGTATACTGTAATGAAGAGAATAGCGAGAAACGGATTAAGACAAAGAAACGTCCAGTCGTAGCACCTGGGGAGATGGAAGAGATTCTGCTTGGCAGGGAAGAACTTTTAAAATATCCGGATTTACAACAGCTTATCATCACGGTGAAGGAGGGATAGACTATGGAGGAGAAGAAACTAATCTGTATCGGCTGCCCTCTTGGATGTGAATTATGTGCAGTATTGGAACGTGGAGAGGTTATAAGTGTTACAGGAAATACTTGCAAGCGCGGAGATGCTTATGCCAGAAAGGAACTGGTAAGTCCGGAGCGTACCGTGACAAGTACGGTGAAAATGAGTGACGGGCGCATGCTTCCGGTGCGCACGAAGACGGATATTCCTAAGGCGAAAGTATTAGAATGCGTGCGAGAATTAAAACATGTTGTCGTAGAAGCGCCAGTGGAAACAGGGCAGATAATTGTGCAGGATATTGCGGGGACAAATGTACCGGTAATCGCTACAAAGAAGATGGGAGAACGTGTATGAAAAAATATGTAATGGCTCTGGATCAGGGGACAACCAGTTCCAGATGTATTTTGTTTGACAAAAAAGGAAATATTTGCAGTGTAGCGCAAAAAGAGTTTGAGCAGATTTATCCAAAACCGGGCTGGGTCGAGCATGATCCGATGGAGATTTGGGCATCTCAGTTATCTGTTGCGACCGAAGCAATCAGTAAAATCGGTGCAAGTGCTGATGAGATTGCGTCCATTGGAATTACGAATCAGAGAGAGACGACGGTTGTGTGGAACCGTGAGACGGGTATGCCGATTTACAATGCAATCGTGTGGCAGTGCCGCAGAACTGCAGAACGGATCGATCAATTAAAAGAAGATGGTCTGACGGACTATGTGAAAGAGACGACAGGACTGATACCTGATGCATATTTTTCAGCGTCAAAAGTGGCATGGATCTTGGATCATGTAGAGGGAGCCAGAAAGCAGGCAGAAAATGGAGACCTTGCTTTTGGAACAATTGATACATGGTTGATCTGGAATCTGACCCGTGGGGAAGTACATGCGACAGACTACACCAATGCTTCCAGAACGATGATGTTCGATATTCATAAATTAGACTGGGATCAGAAGATTCTGGATTATTTCAAGATTCCAAAGAACATGCTGCCAAAAGTAAAACCGTCCAGTGGAATTTTCGGATATACAGAAGTCGGTATGTTTGGCGAGAGTATTCCAATCGCCGGGGCAGCAGGTGACCAGCAGTCAGCATTGTTCGGCCAGTGCTGTTTTGATGCCGGAGAAGTGAAGAATACATATGGAACCGGCTGTTTCCTGCTTATGAATACAGGAGAAAAGGCTGTGACTTCAGAAAATGGACTGCTTACGACTATTGCAGCCAGCGCAGACGGAACCGTCCAGTATGCATTAGAAGGAAGTATTTTTGTGGCAGGAGCGGCAATCCAGTGGCTGCGTGATGAGATGCGTATGATCCGCAAAGCAGCAGATACGGAGCGTTATGCAACTGCGGTCGAAGATACTGCAGGCGTTTATCTTGTTCCGGCATTTACCGGAATCGGAGCGCCGTACTGGGATCCATATGCAAGAGGTACGGTCGTGGGCATCACAAGAGGCTGCAAAAAAGAACATTTTATCCGGGCGGCACTGGAATCTATGGCGTACCAGACCAATGACATTTTGAAAGTGATGGAAGAAGAATCTGGTGTACAGATCCGGACGCTCAAAGTAGATGGTGGTGCATCAAATAATAATTTTCTGATGCAGTTCCAGTCCGACATTCTTGGTGTTGATGTGCTCAGACCACAGTGTGTGGAGACAACAGCTCTCGGAGCGGCATATCTTGCCGGAATTGCAGTGGGTTACTGGGAAGATGTAGAGGACGTGCGCGCAAACTGGGCACTGTCCCGAACATTCCATGCAGACATGTCAGACGAAAAGAGACAACATTTGTTAAAAGGCTGGAAGAAAGCAGTCGGTCGTGCATTCGAGTGGGTGGAGGACTAGATTATGAAGCGGGAATTTCAATATCCGTCGCGGGACGGAGTGACACAGATTCATGCAATCGAATGGGAGCCGGAGGGGGAGAGCCATGCGGTTATGCAGTTATGTCATGGTATGGTCGAATTTATCGACCGATATGATGCATTTGCAAAATATCTGAACGAACATGGAATTTACGTGGTCGGACATGACCATCTGGGACATGGAAAATCTGTGCAAAATGAAGAATATCATGGATATTTTCATAAAACGAATGGAAATGAATATGTAATCGGTGACATTCACAAACTTCGGGAAATGACGCAGAAAAAATATCCGGATAAGCCGTATTTTATGCTTGGGCATAGTATGGGGTCTTTCCTGATCCGTCAGTATATGGAAATGTACGGATCAGGGCTTTCCGGAGTTATAGTCATGGGAACCGGAGCGCAGCCGGGAGTCGCGTTATTTTTTGGAAAATTACTGTGCAAAGTCATCGCTGCATTTAAAGGTGATGATTACCGGAGTGCATTTGTGGATAACATGGCATTTGGTGGATATAATAAACGGTTTGAGCCTGCCAGAACAGATAAGGACTGGCTGACGCGTGATGAAAAAGAGGTGGACGCCTATCTGGCGAATCCATGGTGTACGTTCCGCTTTACAGTCAATGCATATTATCATATGTTCTGTGGCATTGAGTATGCACAGAAAAAAGAGAATATTGAAAAGATCCCGAAAGATTTGCCGTTGTATCTGGTGGCAGGATCAGACGATCCTGTTGGAAACTTCGGAAAAAGTGTGGAAAATGTTGCAAAAACGTATCGGGAATGTGGAATTAAAGATGTGTCCCTTAAGCTCTATGAGAAAGACCGTCATGAGATATTAAACGAGCTGGATCGTCAGACCGTTTACGAGGATATACTGGCGTGGGTGGAAGCGCATCTGATATAGCCAGCATCGACTGAAACGGGAGAAGACTTGTAAAAGGTGAACTGGAAAAATGCGAGGAGATGAAAAATTGGCTGAGAGAGAAAGAAGAGTCATTTCGCTGGTCGGCGGTGGTGGCAAGACAACAACCATGTATGCACTGGCTGAAATTTTCAGAGAAGAAGGGAAAAAAGTAATTGTGACGACAAGTACACATTTGCAGACCCCGCCAGAAGAAATCCGTGCGTGGAATATTGAAGAAGTGAGAAGTCTCTGGAAATCTGACCAGATTGCGGTCATCGGTACAGATTGTGAAAGTAATAAGAATCTTGCAGCAGGAGATCAGGCAGCAGTAAATCAGATGGAAAATAAGAAATCTGTGAAAAAGATGCGTATGCCAGATAGTTCATTTTTACAGGAGGTTTTGCAGGAAGCGGAGGTTGTACTAATTGAAGCGGATGGAGCAAAGCATCTTCCTTGTAAGGTGCCAATTGAGAAAGAACCAGTCATTATTCCGGAGTGTACAGATGTCATTGCGGTTGTGGGAATGGACGCATTAGGAAAGCCATTAGAAGAAGTCTGCTTTCGAAAAGACCTTGCAGTTCAGTTTTTAAATACGAGTTATAAACATCTGATAGCAGAAGAGGATATTGCAAAAATCCTTTCATCAGTGCAAGGTGCACGAAAAGGCGTGGAAGACCGGAAATATTGTGTCGTTCTGAATAAATGTGACGATGAAATCCGCAAGGAGCGGGCCGCGAAGATCCGCTCCTTGTTAAAAGAAAAGAGCATTGAAAATGTAATGATCACAAGTTGTGAAAATCGTCAAAATGAGTTGAAGAAATATTTCTGATAAAATTCTTGAATTATTCCTGCATAACCCGCGCCATATCTTCTGGCAGCGGTGCAGTGAAACTCATATGTTCTCCGGTAATCGGGTGGGTGAATTCCATGTGGTGGGAGTGCAGAGCTTGACGTGTCATGTACTCCATGTCTGGGTTGTACAGGTAGTCACCAATCAGTGGATAACCGAGATATTTCATATGAATACGGATCTGGTGGGTGCGGCCGGTCTCAAGACGAAGAGAGACAAGGCTGTGCCCATTTGCTTCTTTTACCACTTTATAATGGGTGACTGCATCTTCTCCATGTTCCCAGTCTACGGTCCGTTCGATGATGGTTCCTTCCTTGCGCCCGAGCGGAGCCTGGATGGTTCCTTCGGAAGGTGTGACAGAACCTCGTGCAATTGCGAGATATTCCCGGTGGACTTCCCGGTATTTTGTCATGTCCGAGAGAATACTGCCACTGACCAGATGCTTGGAAACAATGGTAAGTCCCGAAGTATCCCGGTCCAGACGGTTGCAGCACCGGAAAATGAAAGGCTTTCCCTGAGACTGAAAATAATAAGCCAGAGCATTTGCTATGGAATTTGTGTAATTATTTAAAGAAGGGTGAATCGGCATGCCGGCCGGCTTGTTCAGCACAAGAAGATCTTCATCTTCATAAATGATATCGAGTGGAAGTTTCGTCGGTGGGATTTTCTCAGAATTTTGTGTCTCACAGATCCGCACCTGCAGGTGGTCGCCCTTGGAAAGTTCCTGACGCATATAATAATGTACCCCATTTACAAGGATACTTTTCGGCATTCTTTTAATCTCCGACAGATTCTGCCCGGAGTAGCGCTTTCGGCGTAAGAATTGCTCAACTCTAAGGCCGGCACTGTCTTCATCTATGATATAATCGATATTTCGATTCATTGCATTTCTCCCATATAATGTCTATAATAAAGATTGTCAGGTTATCAGACAATTAATGATAGTATAGCATATTTTTAGTGGAATGTAATAAGATACATTTGGGAAAGAAAGGATTAATAAAATGACATCACTCAGTACGTTATGTTATATAGAAAAAGATGGGCAATATCTAATGCTTCACCGTACAGTGAAGAAAAATGATGTGAATAAGGATAAATGGATCGGTGTGGGCGGACATTTTGAAGCAGATGAAAGTCCAGAAGAGTGTGTGCTTCGTGAAGTGAAAGAGGAGACAGGATATACATTGACTTCTTATCGGTTCCGTGGGATTGTGACATTTGTATCCGGAAATGGTGTGACAGAGTATATGCATCTGTTTACTGCTGATGAATTCGAAGGAAAATCTATAGCATGCGATGAAGGCGAACTGGAATGGGTGAAAAAAGAGGACGTGTTGAAACTAAATATCTGGGAAGGCGACCGGATATTTTTACGGCTTCTTGCAGATGAAGAGCCATTCTTCTCACTGAAGCTTGTCTATGATGGTCATGATACACTGGTGTCAGCAGTGTTGAATGGAAAGCCAATGGAGCTTTTTGATATTTTAAATCCAGACGGCAGTAAAACCGGAATTGTGAGAGAGCGAGTGGTTGCGCACCGTGAAGGAAGTCTGCATGCGACAGTGCATATGTGGATTGTGCGTCCGAATGAGAAGAGTGGTTATGACGTTCTTTTACAGAAGCGCAGCCAGACAAAAGATTCCAATCCAGGCAGCTATGATATATCCTCCGCAGGACATGTGGACGCCGGAGATGAGATCCTTGAGTCAGCCATTCGCGAGCTGAAAGAAGAACTTGGTATTGAGGCAAAACCGGAAGAACTTCATTATATAGGTGTACATTACGGAGCATTTGAGGCAGAATTTTATGGGAAAATGTTCCGGGATAGAGAACTTAGTTCGGTCTATGTATACACAGAACCGGTGGAGATTGAAAACCTCAAATTACAGAAAGAAGAAGTGGAAGCGGTTCGCTGGATGGATTATGAGGAGTGCAGGCAGAAAGTTCATGACGGCACGATGCCGAACTGTATTTACGAAGATGAATTTCGGATGGTCGGGGAATACCTTGACAGAGTAAGTGACGGCCGTTAAGATGAAGTCAGAGAAAATATAGTACAGACAGGCTGTACAAAGATGCAGTTATAAAAAAATGAATCTGTGCAGATAATGAATAGATGAAAGGAAGGTAAGCATATATGGCAGTTGTACATGTAACAGGAGATACATTTGAGCAGGAAGTATTAAAAGCAGAAGGAAAGGTACTGGTTGATTTCTGGGCCGGCTGGTGCGGACCATGTCAGATGCTTGGACCGGTTATTGAGGAAGTGGCAGCAGAAGTAGATGACGTAAAGATTTGCAAAGTGGACGTAGACCAGTGCATGGATCTTGCAAGACAGTATAAGGTTGTGTCCATTCCGATGCTTGTTGTATTTGAAAACGGAGAAGTGACAGGAAAGCAGCTTGGACTGATCAGTAAAGAAGAAGTATTACATTTAATTGGGAAATAAAAAGGAAACGGGTATACAAATGACAAGAACGGGAATTGTAAATGGAAGATTTCAGGTGCTTCACCTGAAACATATGGAGTATATTCTTGCAGCAAAGATGCGCTGCGACAAATTATATATCGGAATCACGAATCCGGATGGAGCTCACACGCGGGATACGGTGCATGATGAGAACAGAGGAACGAAAGCAGGGAATCCATTGACCTATTTTGAACGGTGTGAAATGATCCGCGGTGCAATGGAAGAATTTAATGTGCCGGCGAAAGAGTATGATTTTATTCCATTCCCGATCAGCATGCCGGAGTATATCGCACAGTATACACCAAAAGAAGCAGTATACTATGTAGGAATGTTTGATGCCTGGGATGAGGAAAAGTACAAGATTTTACGAAGCCTTGACCTGGATGTGAATATTCTTTGGAGAAAAACGGAAGAAGAGAAAGGAATTACTGGATCAAAAGTACGAGAGCTTATCGCCACAGATCAGGAGTGGAAACAGTTTGTTCCCAAAAGTGTGTATCATTATCTGACAGAAAATGAACTGGACAAGCGTGTAAAGCGTCTGGAACTTATGAGGATTGAAGAAAAAAAGGCCATTGAACAGATGAACATTGCAGAGGCAGTGGAACGTCTCGAAATGATGGAATCCCAGGATATGGATTAAAGGAATAGACAAAAAAGTATGGTTGATAACAATTGAGAGAGATTTTTGTTATCAACCATACTTTTCTTTTAAAAACATTTTTAAATTCAAGATGGAATCTAACGAATCACTGTTCCGGTCTTTCCTTCCAGCGCCTCGTTTAATTTATCGTAAGAAGTGATGAGTGCACTTCTGCCTTCTCTGCCTTCTACAAAGTTTACGGAAGCATTGAATTTCGGGAGCATGTTGTAAACTCCAAAATGTCCTTCTTCCATATATTTTTT
>ERZ826613.3958-NODE-3958-length-11552-cov-3.666783_pt1 | contig 11552 bp, 9 predicted proteins | sample MGYA00519925_ERZ826613 | MGnify/ENA primary metagenome ERZ826613 (study PRJEB31778, sample SAMEA3449236) | human gut metagenome | biome: human gut; feature: human-associated habitat; material: faeces | place: United Kingdom | collected 2010/2012 ... | reverse complement strand
ATGGTGCTGACGGCAAAAAGACCACGGATCCTACCTTCATCGGGCACATCAACCCGCTTCGCTACCGTGGCTATTACTACGACCGCGAAACGCGCCTCTACTACCTCCAGAGCCGGTACTATGACTTCGCAAACTGCCGGTTCATCAATGCGGATGGGGTCGTAACGACTAATGTTGCCGAGTTCCTCGAATGCAACATGTTTGCGTATTGTACCAATAATCCTATAAATTTTAGCGATGAAGATGGAAAATGCTATTATGCAAATGGTGTTTGGACACATGATGCGTGGGAAAACATCGGCGGGTATGAGAAGAAACCGGAGCCAAAAGGTGTCACTGGAACATATGGCTCTGTTTCGGCTGCCTGGGGAATCGCAGGATCGGTATCTGTTGCGCGAGTTACAGATAGCCGCGGGAATGAAGCACTTGCAATTACTGCTGGATTCGGTGGTGGTTTGGGGGGTAGTTTCTCTATTGATGCGGCACAAAAGGAATTCAAAGCAGGTGATCCCGGATCATCACTTGGGGTTGTGTATTATCCGGATGCGTCTGTTGTTTGGGATTTGCAAGGATGGGGCGTAGCAGTTGGTGGTACATGTATACTGGTATCAGGCGAAGTCTCTTCTTCCACTATAAATGGTTATTCAATAGCTCCTGCTTTTGGCGTAGACTTCCATGCATTGATCACTTATACTTGGGTTGTTCCAATCAACGACCGTTCTCGGAAAGGACGATAACGATATTACCATGAGATTATTACGTTATGAAATCCCATTTACTATGGAAGAGACTACACAAAAGCTGCGCGCGCAGATGCAAGGGCAGTATCGTTTAGAGCCGTTTCTCTTGCTGAACATGATTCCGTTTTGCGGAAAGCACGGCCTTTACGGCCGTATCAAGCAGCAGAAAATATGGGCAGTTGCAGTCAGCGGCTATGATATGTTTCCACGTAGATTTTTTAGAGGGACATTGCAAGATCGCGGTGGACATACAATCCTGGAAGGAAGATTTGTCCATTCCTGGGCATTGTGGATTTATTTGTTGGTAGCACTCGCTTGGGTGGAAACACCACTTTATTTGGGCGGATGGCCTCGCAGTGTGCTTATGAATGGATTTGTCGCGTGGCTATGGTTCTTGACCATGGCTCTGATACCCGGAATTCTCAAAAACAAGAAGAATGAGCAGCTTGTCAGAACATGCTTTGAGAATCTTTGTACGAATGAGACGGACTGCTCCAGCAATTAAATCAGCCTCGAACCCACAATTCTCATTCGTCGCAAGCGGGCGGTGCTGTTGCACCGCCCGTATTTTCATTCCAATCGACACGACGGAAAAGCAGTACGTGAGCTTCAACGACGACTTCACGGACTGGCAGTACGCGTCGGGTGTCATCATCCCGAAGCAGCGCGGCCTGATGATCGAGAACATCACGATCTACTGCGCCTACGACCACAATGCCAACTACGCGTACTTCACGAACATCAGCCTCGTGCTCGAACCGGCGGAGACCTACAGCTACGACAGCAAGGACAACCCCATCGCGGCGACGGACGGCAACGCCAAGACGGCCAGCGAGTTCTTCGCCGACTCCCAGCGCCTCAAGAGCTACACCATGCCCGGCGGCGCAGCAGCACCGCCCGCAGGGAAATGGACAAGTGGTCACTATGATGCGTACAACCGTCAGCACACAACCACAGATCATCATCGTTGCCTGCTGTATCACGCTGCGCAGCAGCGCCTACGACATGGAGGCGCTGCGTCTTTGTGTATATCGGCGGACGGTGCAGTAGATTTTTTCTCAAACCGGCAAAAACGACGGGGATTCCGGCTTGTGTTTTGTGTAAGGTTTGCGTTGTTTTCTTCACAATGCTGTGGTAAACTATGGGCAAGAATTCTAAAGAAAACGAGGGATGTTTATGAAGGCACTTTCCAAAATCGCTGCCGGTGTGAGCCCGTCCGCAACGCTGGCCGTCAGCGCCCTGGCCAAGAAGATGAAAGCAGAAGGCAAGGATGTCATCGGCTTTGGCGCCGGTGAGCCCGATTTTGCCACGCCAGACCGCATCAGTTATGCCGGCGTGCGTGCGATCTGCGACGGAAAGACACGCTATACCCCGGCCGCCGGTATGATTGAGCTGCGCCAGGCAATCTGTGACCGCGCCAAGGCAGACTACGGTCTGGAATACGAGACTGCGCAGGCAGTTGTCGCCAGCGGCGCCAAGCACACGGTCTACATTGCGCTGGCCGCGCTGGTCGACCCGGGCGACGAAGTGATCGTTCCGGCCCCATACTGGGTCAGCTATTATGAGATGGTGCGCCTGTTCGGCGGCGTGCCCGTGGTTGTGAATGTCAGCGAGGAGCAGGGCTTCCAGCTCACGCCGGAGCAGCTCGAGCAGGCCATCACGGACAAGACCAAGGCCATCATCCTCAATAACCCCTCCAATCCGACCGGCGCTGTCTATCCGAAAGAGGCGCTCAAAGCCGTTGCCGATGTCTGTGTCAAGCATGACCTGTATATCATCTCAGATGAGATCTATGACAAGCTTGTATATGACGGCGTGCCGTTCACCAGCGTCGCCGCGCTCAGTGACGAGATCAAGGCGCACACGATCCTCATCAATGGCGTCTCCAAGACCTATGCCATGACTGGCTGGCGCATCGGCTATGCACTGTCCCCGGCGCCGGTGGCCAAAGCCATGACCAATTACCTCAGCCATTCGACCGGCGCACCGGGCACCATGTGCCAGTGTGCGGCCATCGAGGCGCTCTCCGGCCCACAGGACGAGGCAGAGCAGATGCGTCAGGTGTTTGAGCAGCGCCGTGACCTGATCGTGCGCCGCATCAATGCCATGCCCGGCGTCAGCTGCCTGAAGCCGAGCGGCGCGTTCTATGTCATGATGAATCTGGAGCAGATCATCGGTAAGCAGATCGATGGTCAGGTCATCGGCAGTGGTGATGACTTTGCAAAGCTGCTGCTGGAAAAGAGCCTGGTTGCTGTTGTGCCGGGCAGCGGCTTTGGCGCGCCGAATTTTGTGCGCCTGAGCTATGCGATCTCGACGGAAAATATCGAGACCGGCATGGATCGCCTGGAGGCGTTTTTGAAGCAGCTTCAGTAAACCGATATTTATGAGGCGCGTGGGCCGACCGCGCGCCTCTTTTTCTATGCCTTGGTTGACGCGCCGGGCACAAAATGGTATTCTGAGAGCATGTCATAAGCGTCTATCCCCACCGCATACCATAGCAAGAGGGGGGAGCGCCGTGACAAAGTTACTCTATCAACGGATCCTGGTTGTGCTGTTGGCATTGATCGTGGTGTTCGGCGGCTGGTTTGCTGCCGACTGGCAGCTCCGGCGCGCGGAAGCGGCTGCAAACTGGACAGATCAGAAACAGGTCCTGATCCTTGACGCCGGTCACGGCGGGGAGGACGGCGGGGCAGTGGCGCCAAACGGGACTGTGGAGGCAGATGTGAACCTGCAGATCGCGCTGCGCGCCCGCGCCATCGCGGAACTGACCGGTATTGAAGTCATCATGACACGCGACAGCCCGGACATTGCCTATCCGGATGATGCCACTACGATCGCAGAGCGGAAAAAGGCTGACCAGCACCAGCGCGCAGAGCTGATTCGCAGAACAGACAATGCCGTGCTCATCAGCATCCACCAGAACTGCTATCCGGATCGGAAGCCGTCGGGTGCGCAGGTGCTGTATGCAGCGAGCCCCGGCAGCGATGCGCTCGGCTCACGGATGCACGATAATCTCGTCGCGTATCTTGACCCGCAAAACCGGCGCGTCGCAGTGCCGATCTCGGAGAAGATCTACCTGATGCGCGAGGTGAATTGCCCTGCAGTGCTGGTTGAGTGCGGCTTTTTATCCAATGAATCCGAGTGCGCAAAGCTTGAAGACGGCGGCTACCAGACAAAGCTGGCAGCTGTGATCATCGCATCCTACTTACAATACCGGCAGTCATTGCCGCAAACAGGAATGGTTATATGAAAACAAAATCGAGTACAAAAACCGTCTTTTATTGCTCGGAATGCGGCAATGAGACGGCAAAATGGATGGGGCAGTGCCCGGCGTGCGGAGCGTGGAACACGCTGGTTGAGGCACCGAAGGAGCCCAAAATGGTGCTTGGCACGCGTGCCAAGCGTATCGCGCAGCCAAAGCTGATCTCAGAGTTGGATGTCGAGGAAGAACTGCGTTTTTCTACCGGAATCGGTGAATTTGACCGTGTGCTCGGCGGCGGCGCCGTGCGCGGCTCGCTGGTTTTGGTCGGCGGCGCACCCGGTATCGGCAAATCCACGCTGCTGCTGCAGCTCTGTGGGCGCATCAGCGAGCGAGAAACGATTCTCTACGTCTCCGGCGAAGAGAGTCAGCGCCAGCTGAAAATGCGCGCGCAGCGCCTTGGTGTCGATCATGGCAGCATTTATGTGCTGGCTGAAACGGATTTGAACACCGTCCTGTCTACGATCGATGACCTGCAGCCGACCGTCCTGATCGTTGACTCCATTCAGACCATGTACGACGCCGAGACAGCCTCGACGCCCGGCAGCATCAGCCAGGTGCGCGAGTGCACGATGCGCATCATGCGCTCAGCCAAAGACAGCGGCTATACGGCGTTCGTTGTCGGCCATATTAATAAGGAAGGCAGCATTGCCGGACCGAAAGTGCTTGAGCACATGGTCGACTGTGTGTTGTACTTTGAGGGCGACCAGAGCATGTCTTACCGCATTTTGCGCGCGGCTAAAAACAGATTTGGGTCGACAAACGAGATCGGCGTCTTTGAAATGGAAGATTCCGGGCTTCGAGAAGTGACAAATCCATCAGAAATGTTACTGTCCGGGCGTCCAATCAACGCGCCCGGTACCTGCGTTGTCGGCGTCATGGAGGGTTCGCGCACGGTCCTGGCCGAGGTGCAGGCACTTGTCACACCGTCGGGCTACAGCGGCGCACGCCGAAACGCCAACGGCATTGACTATAACCGCGCCATGTTGCTGCTGGCCGTACTGGAAAAGCGTGCCGGTTTTTCGCTGTCGGGCTGCGACGCGTACATCAATGTGGTTGGCGGCCTGCGGCTGGACGAGCCTGCCACCGATCTGGCAGTCATTCTGGCGATCGCGTCAAGCTATAAGGATCTGCCGGTCGGCAGCGATCTGGCTGCCGTCGGTGAGGTTGGCCTGTCTGGTGAGATACGCTCTGTGAGCCATTTGAACCAGCGCCTGTCCGAGATTGCACGGCTGGGATTCCAGCGCTGTATCATCCCGGCGCATGTGCGCGACGATGTGCAGAAGCAAAACGGCCTGCAGACGATCCCGGTTAAGAACATTCGCGAAGCGCTCAAGGCCGTGTTCGGTGCGTAAATCTTTTGATTGCTGCTGCGAGAAAGCATGCGCTGAAGAATTGTAAAATTGTAAAAATGACGACGAAAACCGCCGGAAGGCCCATTTGCGGCTTTTCAGCGGTTTTCTCCTCCTCTAAATTCGGCAAAATTTTTATTTTGCCGAATTATTTGTGTATTTTGTCAATAGACACTGCCCCATGCTTCTGCTATGCTCATATCAGAAATTGAGGTGTTGGATATGGACTGTTCGGATGCGCCGCAGGTGCTGCGCGACTTTTTGGCTTATCACGAAACGATTTGCGGACACTCCAAGGCGACGGTCGACCAGTATTATCTTGATCTGCGGATGTTTTTGAGATTTCTGAAGCTCGACCGTGGGCTCGCACCGCGCACAGCGGAATTGGACGAGATCTCCATCGCAGATGTCGATATTTCCTTTCTGCGTGCAGTGACACTCACGGAGGTTTACAGTTTTCTGGCCTATCTGTCGCGCGACCGCGTCAAGCAGCCGAATGCGCATGAGCTGGAATACGGTCTGAGCGCGAACTCCCGTGCGCGCAAAATCGCAGCGATCCGCAGCTTTTTCAAATACCTGACTGTGAAAGCAAAGCTGCTGGAGGAAAACCCGGTGCAGGATCTCGACTCCCCGAAGATCCCTAAGACGCTCCCCCACTATCTCACGCTGGAAGAGAGCAAGCGGCTGCTGTCCGTGGCGGATGGAAAAAATAAGGAACGAGATTATTGCATCCTGTGTATTTTTCTCAACTGCGGTTTGCGTATCTCGGAACTGGTTGGTTTGAACCTGCAGGACGACCACGGCGACAGCCTGCGCATCCTCGGCAAGGGCAGCAAAGAGCGTATTGTTTACCTCAACGATGCCTGCCGTGAAGCGCTCGACCGTTATCTGGCCGTACGCAGCGAGATCGCACCACCGCGCACGACAGCCATGTTTCTCTCCAACCGACGCACACGCATCAGCTGCGACTCCGTACAGGTCATGGTCAAGAAAAATCTGACCCGCGCAGGACTGGATGCCAGCCAGTACTCCACGCACAAACTGCGGCACACAGCGGCCACACTCATGCTGCAAAATGGCGTGGATGTGCGTACACTGCAGGAGGTACTCGGCCATGAGCACCTGAACACCACGCAGATCTATACGCACGTAGACAATGATCAGCTGCGCACGGCGGCTGCGGCCAACCCGCTGGGAGAATTCTCCCCTGACGAGAATACGGCGAAAAAAATCTCCGATTCCTGAAAACAGGGATCGGAGATTTTGCTTTCTTATTTGGATTTGACCTTCGGTAGATAATCGCGGACGCGATGATGCGGCTTATCGAAGCCGAACGCGCGGATCGCCATCAGCAGCGTGCCGAGCGCGGCGGCGCCATCCAGAACGGCGGCAAACCACAGCGTGCAGTAGCCTAGCTCCGCCATCACCAGCAGCAGGACCTTCACAACAACGCCAATCGCCAGATGCTCGCGGCAGATCCCCTCGACCCAGCCGGCCGTTTCGATTGCCTCCGGCAGCAGGTACGGATCCTGGCTCGTGAGCAGGATATCGGCGTCAAACCGCTCGTTGCTCTCCTCTGGAATCACACAGGCGTCCAGATCTGCGGACGAGTGCTCCGGATGTGCCGTGCAGCGGCGGTCGTAATACAGCAGCAGTTCCCCAGCGCTCATATTATCGACTTGCTGTGACAGGATCTGCTCTTTCTCCTGGCCGCTGCATTTGCAATAGAGATGGTCTGCCTTGAGCTCCTTTGCGTTCTCGCTCACGGAGTCGTTGCTGGCATTGCTGAAGAGCGTGATCGTATGCACGCCCAACGCACGCAGCTCTTTGAGCGCGGGCTTCGTGTCTGACTGCACAACTTCCTGCAGCAGGATCTTGCCTGCGTACTGCTCACCAACGGACACATAAACTACGTAGCCGTCCGTCAGGTCTGCATCCGGAATGTCCACGCCCTTGAGGATCATCAGCTCTCGTGTGCCGACGCAAACGCGGGTCGATTCAATATAGACCTCCACACCGCTTTCGGGAATATCCACCGCGCGGGAGAGATACTGCGTGAGGATGGGGCCATTATAGGCAGCGCAGATCGCGCGCGCCGTGCGGCTGTTCGAGCAGGACTCCGCATTGGCCGCCAGCTGCAGCAGCGCTTCCGGCGTCAGCTGGCTGGATTTCACGCTGACCACCTTCGGGAGCTGGCTGTTCCCCTCCCCTTCATCGACTGCGACCGCACGCACGGCATTGAGCGCGCGCATGCTCCGGCAGCTGCGAAACAGTACATCGCAGCGGTAAGCACCGTTGACGGCGCTGTACCACACCAGCGGCACGGAAATAAGCAGCGCGCACGGTGTAGAAAGGAAGAACACGATCATGGCGGCGTGAATTGCCCGGGAAACCGTCGCGATTTTGAGCACGATCTCCAGCACGGCAACCAGCACCGCAATGCACAGACCGGCCGGTACAAGATAGCCGATCCACTTCGGAGCGGCGAATTCGGCAGGAGAATGTATCTCACCGCCGACGGCGGCCTCCAGCGTTTTCTTTGCGTGGACCGTGACGACCGCGATCAGGATCGAAACGACCCGGTACACGAGCAGGAAAACGGCAGCATCCACCGGCTGTCCGACCGCCATGGTACCGATCACGCACACGATCACGATCACTGCGGGCCGGAACACCTGCCGGTTGAGAATGCAGGCAATTGCAGCCGCAAGGTAGTCATATCCGGCGGCAAGCACGGACAGGACCAAAAGCACGTAGCGCAGCACGGTGCTGTGCACAAGCGCGCCGACGATGCACAGGATCAGCGCTGCCGCAAGACGCACGATCAGCACCAGATCCAGCCCCGTTTCCGGAAACAGGCGCAGCGTTTTCCAATCATAATCCGGCCGGTCGGCAGCAAAACAGCTTGCAGACAGCCGCGTCAGAAGTTCCTGAAAATTCATGGGTGTTCCCCCTGTTCAGACTGAGCAGCGCGTCGGATGGCAGCTCAGGCTTTTCCGTCGCAGCCGAGCACATCGACGATCTTGTGCTTGACGAGCTGCTTGATGTTTTCACGTGCGGGGCCGAGATACTTTCTCGGGTCAAACTCCGCCGGGTGCTCCGCAAGATATTTGCGGATCGTGCCGGTCATGGCCAGACGCAGGTCAGAGTCAATATTGATCTTGCACACGGCCAGACGCGCCGCCTGGCGCAGCTGATCCTCCGGCACGCCGATCGCACCGGGCATATCGCCGCCGAATTCGTTGATCATCTGAACATATTCCTGCGGTACGGACGACGAGCCGTGCAGCACGATCGGGAAACCGGGCAGACGCTCGGACACTTCCTCAAGAATGTCGAACCGGAGCTGCGGCTTCGTGCCGGGCTTGAACTTATAGGCGCCGTGGCTCGTGCCGATTGCGATTGCGAGTGAATCGCAGCCGGTACGCTCAACAAATTCCTGCACATCCTCCGGGCGCGTATAGGACGAATCCTCGGCCTTGACCTTGACGTCGTCCTCGATGCCGGCCAGTGTGCCGAGTTCCGCCTCCACGACGGCACCATGCGCGTGTGCGTATTCCACGACCTGACGCGTCAGCGCGACATTTTCCTCAAACGGCTTGGAGGAGGCATCGATCATGACAGAAGAAAAACCGTCATCGACGCAGGCCTTGCACAACTCGAACGAGTCCCCATGATCCAGATGAAGACAGATTGGCAGACCGGTCTCGATAACGGCAGCTTCCACCAGCTTAACCAGGTACGTACGGTTGGCATACTTGCGCGCACCGGAGGATACCTGCAGAATTACCGGCGCATTGCACTCTTTGGCAGCCTCCGTGATGCCCTGAATAATCTCCATATTGTTCACGTTGAAGGCGCCGATGGCATAGCCGCCCGCATACGCTTTTGCAAACATTTCCTGAGAAGTTACAATCGACATTGACAAGTCAACTCACTTTCATATAATATATAGAACAGCAATATGATCCAAAACAGATAATCGATTCAATTTATTTTACACATGTTTTGAGATAATATCAATAGCGGAATTCAATGTTTCAGTAAAATCTATCAATTCTTTGAATTTGTGGAGGTGCGTTATGTCCGGTGAATTGAGAGGCGCGTGTATCTTTGGGCAGTCCGGCGGGCCGACTGCAGTCATCAATGCCAGCGCCTACGGAGTACTCAAGACTGCGTTGGAATCCGATGCCATTACCAACGTTTACGGTGCGGCCCACGGCATCCGCGGCGTTCTGGATGACCGCCTGTATGATATCGGCCAGGAGGAACCGGACGAGCTCCGCCTGCTGCTGCACACGCCGTCGTCGGAGCTGGGCTCCTGCCGCTACAAAATGGCGGACCCGGACGCGGACGATACGGATTACCGGCGCATTCTGGAGATCTTTCAGAAATACAACGTGCGCTACTTCTTCTATAACGGCGGCAACGACTCCATGGACACCTGCAACAAGATCAGCCGTTACATGCAGGCGCACGATTGGGACTGCCGCGTGATGGGCGTGCCCAAGACCATTGACAATGACCTCTTCGGTACCGACCACTGCCCCGGCTTTGCCAGCGCCGCCAAATACATAGCGACCTCCTGCATGGAAGTGTCCAAGGACTGCCGTGTATATGACACCGGCACGATCACGGTCGTGGAGATCATGGGCCGCCACGCCGGGTGGCTGGCCGGCAGCGCCGCGCTGGCATCGGCCTGCGGCTCCGGGCCGGACCTGATCTATCTGCCGGAAGTTGATTTTGACATGGAGCAGTTCCTTGCGGATGTGCACCGCATCTATGAGGAGAAAAACAACGTTCTTATCGCCGTTTCCGAGGGCATCCACTACGCGGACGGCTCGTTCGTTTCCGAGGCCAAGGCCTCTGCGACCGACGGCTTCGGCCATGCGCAGCTTGGCGGTCTGGCGGCGCGTCTGGCGCAGGTGATCAAAGAGCGCGAGCACGCCAAGGTGCGCGGCATTGAACTGTCGCTGCTGCAGCGCGCGGGCGCGCATCTCGCCTCCCAGACGGATATCGATGAGGCGTTTGCTGCCGGCAAGATGGCCGTTGAGGCAGCACTCTCCGGCGAGACCGGCAAGATGGTTGCGTTTGAGCGCGTGATGATGGACGGTCAGTATGCCTGCCGCATGAAGCTCATTCCGCTCTCCGATGTCGCAAACTATGAAAAGAAAGTCCCGGTGGAATGGATCGTGCCGGAGGGCAACAACGTCACGCAGGACTTTATCGACTATGCCCTGCCGCTCATTCAGGGCGTGCCGGAGATCCCGCTGGAAAACGGCCTCCCACGCTATGCGCGGCTGAAAAAGGTGCTTGCAGAATAAGCAAAACGCAGAGTCGGCGAAAAATCGCCGGCTCTGTTCATTTGTGCTGTTCAAGTGCAGGAAAATATGATAAACTAATACATTATCTATTGTAACGAAGGAGTTTCCAAAATGATCACTGTTGATGACCTCTCGCTGCAGTACAGCGGCGCCCCGCTGTTTTCCAAGGTGAACCTGCAGTTTACCCCCGGCAACTGCTATGGCATCATCGGCGCCAACGGCGCCGGCAAATCCACGTTCCTGAAGATCCTCTCCGGTCAGCTCGAGCCGAGCACCGGCAACGTCTATATCGACCCCAAGGCCAGAATGTCCGTCCTCAAGCAGGATCAGACCATGTACGATGCCTATACCGTCATGGACACGGTCATCATGGGTAACCAGCGCCTGTACGACTGCGGCAAGGAGAAGGACGCCATCTATGCCAAGGACGAGATGACGGATGAGGACGGCATTCGCGCCTCCGAGCTGGAGGAGGAGTTTGCCGATCTCGGCGGCTGGGAGGCGGAGTCGGATGCGTCCCGCATCCTGCAGGGCCTCGGCGTCGCGCCGGAGCATCACGAAACCATGATGTCCGACATGGATCCGCGCCTGAAGGTCAAAGTCCTGCTGGCGCAGGCGCTCTTCGGCCACCCGGACATCATCCTGCTCGACGAGCCGACGAACAACCTCGACCTTGCGAGTGTCGTCTGGCTGGAGGATTTCCTGATGGATTACGACGGCACGGTGCTCGTCGTGTCGCATGACCGATATTTTCTCAACAACGTCTGCACGCACATCGTCGATATCGACTACGGCAAGATCAAGATGTATGTCGGCAACTATGACTTCTGGTACGAATCCAGCCAGCTGCTGATCCGTCAGATGAAAGAAGCCAACA
>ERZ826613.3947-NODE-3947-length-11597-cov-3.275342_pt1 | contig 11597 bp, 8 predicted proteins | sample MGYA00519925_ERZ826613 | MGnify/ENA primary metagenome ERZ826613 (study PRJEB31778, sample SAMEA3449236) | human gut metagenome | biome: human gut; feature: human-associated habitat; material: faeces | place: United Kingdom | collected 2010/2012 ... | reverse complement strand
ACATGTAATGGTTAACGGAAAACAGGTTAATATCCCATCTTACCTTGTAAAAGCTGGCGATGTTATCGAAATTAAAGAAAAATGTAAATCTTCCCAGAGATACAAAGATATCGTGGAAGTAACAGGCGGACGTCTTGTACCGGCTTGGTTAGATGTTGATCAGGAAGCTCTGAAAGGCGAAGTGAAAGCACTTCCTACAAGAGAAGAAATCGACGTACCGGTTGATGAGATGTTAATCGTCGAATTATATTCTAAATAAGATGCACGTAGCAAGGAGGGCTTTGCATGTTCGATTTTAACAAACCCAAAATTCAAATCACAGAAATGTCTGATGATAAGAGATATGGGAAATTTGTTGTGGAACCACTTGAAAGAGGTTATGGTATTACACTCGGCAACTCTTTAAGAAGAATTATGCTTTCTTCCTTACCAGGTGCTGCTGTAAGCCAGGTTAAAATTGATGGTGTTCTGCATGAATTCAGTTCCATTCCAGGTGTAAAAGAAGATATGACAGAGATTATCATGAATCTGAAAAACCTGGCAATTAAGAACACAAGTGACAGCGCAGAACCAAAAACTGCATATATTGAGTTTGATGGAGAAGGCGTTGTTAAGGGCGCAGATATCCAGGCAGATCAGGATATTGAAATCCTGAATCCGGATCAGGTAATTGCTACATTGAATGGTGGAGCAGGATGTAAGTTTAATGCAGAACTTACAATTACAAAAGGTCGTGGATATGTTAGCTCTGATAAAGGAAAAACGGACGACATGCCGATTGGTGTGATTGCAGTTGATGCAATTTATACTCCGGTAGAGCGTGTAAATATGACTGTTGAAAATACCCGTGTTGGACAGGTTACAGACTTTGATAAACTGACACTGGATATTTATACCAATGGTACTTTGGATGCTGATGAGGCAGTCAGTCTTGCAGCAAAAGTCCTGAGCGAGCATTTAAGCCTCTTTATTGACCTGTCTGAAAGTGCAAAAACAGCAGAGGTCATGATTGAGAAAGAAGATAATGAAAAAGAAAAAGTTCTCGAAATGAACATTGATGAATTAGAGTTATCTGTTCGTTCTTATAACTGCTTAAAACGTGCAGGCATTAATACAGTAGAAGAACTTTGCAACCGTACTTCAGATGATATGATGAAAGTTCGTAATCTCGGACGTAAATCACTTGAAGAAGTACTTGCAAAATTAAAAGAGTTAGGTTTACAGTTGAACCCAAGTGATGAGTAAACCAAGTAAAGAGAATTTATGGAATATAAGCAATGAGCCAGTAAGACCGAAGAAGCATGGCTCATTGTTCCACAAATGGAGGAAATATTAAAATGGCTAAATATAGAAAATTAGGCAGAACATCTGACCAGAGAAAAGCGTTACTGAGAAGCCAGGTAACAAGCCTGTTATATCATGGAAAAATCGTTACAACTGAAACCAGAGCAAAAGAAGTTCGCAAAATTGCGGAAGGTCTTATTGCAATGGCAGTGAAAGAAAAAGACAACTTTGAAACTGTTACAGTAACTGCAAAAGTTGCTCGTAAAGACGAAAGTGGAAAAAGAGTAAAAGAAGTTGTTGATGGTAAAAAAGTAACTGTATATGACGAAGTTCAGAAAGAAATCAAAAAAGATGCTCCGTCCAGATTACATGCCAGAAGACAGATGTTAAAAGTTTTCTACCCGGTAAAAGAAGTTCCAACAGCTGCTGCTGGTAGAAAGAAAAATACAAAAGATGTAGACATGGTAGATAAAATGTTTACAGAAATCGCTCCAAAATACGTTGACCGTAACGGTGGTTACACAAGAATCATCAAAATCGGACCACGTAAGGGCGATGCAGCAATGGAAGTTGTATTAGAATTAGTATAATTTCAGTTGTGGACAAATTGAAAAGATAATGCAGCCTTAGGCTGAAGTAAAAAGAACATACCTCCGGTAACAGTATGGCTGCACCGGAATTGTATGTTCTTTTTTGTATTGTCCTGATTTTATACTTGTACAAAGTGGTGTTCTATCAATTAGAAAAGTAAAGTTCTATAGGAGAAAGACGTATGGAAAAAAAATTACTGTTTATTTTTAATGCAAGAGCAGGAAAAGGAAGTATTAAATCACGTCTGATTGATATTATAGATATTTTTATAAAAGGCGGATATGAGGTAACAGTACATTCTACTCAGGCATATCAGGATGGACTTCGGGTTGCGAAAAAAAGAGCAGGGGATTTCGACCTGATTGTGGCAAGTGGAGGAGATGGGACTCTTGATGAAGTGGTAACAGGATTGATGGAGGGAAATCATAAAACGTTACTTGGTTACATACCGGCAGGTAGTACGAATGATTTTGCAAATAGTCTTCATGTTTCAAAAAATATGTTACAGGCGGCTACAGATATTGTAGAGGGCATTCCACATGCTTTTGATGTCGGGAAATTTAATGATGACTTTTTTGTTTATATTGCAGCATTTGGTTTATTTACAGATGTTTCTTATGAGACTAATCAGGACTTAAAAAATATTTTAGGACATGCAGCTTATATATTAGAAGGAACACAGAGACTATTTAATATTGCGTCTTATCAGCTTAAGGTAGAAACAAAGGATACCAGTTTCGAGGGAGATTTTATTTTCGGAATGGTCAGCAATGCGACATCCGTTGGTGGATTCCGAAAACTAACCGGACCAGATGTATTGCTGGATGATGGTGTGTTTGAAGTATTACTGATACGTCGTCCGAAAAATATTCTGGAGTTAAATGAGATTATTACAGCTCTTTTAGGAGGAGCGGATACTTCCAACATTGAGTCTTTTAAGACTTCTTACCTTAAAATTACTTCGGAGACACAGATTTCCTGGACTTTGGATGGAGAATTTGGTGGAGAACATCGAGAGGTGGAAATCCAAAATATGAATCATGCGGTGAACATTATATTGAAAAAAGATGAGAAAGTGCCGTTGATTCAGGCTAATACAGGGAATATTAAGTAACTACCATATTGACTTGCCTGATGTTTTATTCTTTTGCCTTGTATAGCAGAAAATCACTTGGCGTCAATATAACAGCTGCTTAATTTATGCTGTATCAGTAAATAAAACGTAAAAGGCATCGGACTTTTTCTTTTTATTATCATAGTATAATAAAAAAAGTGGATGCTGAACGGATATGAATATAGAGGATTTTTTGAAAAACAGTATATTGATTTTTGCACTGACCATGGATTCATTCATGGTCAGTTTTTCGTATGGGGCAAGCCGTATTAAGATTTCATTTTCGGTAGTTGCAGGGATGAATCTGGTTATGAGTGGAATGTTGGGAATGGCGGTCTGGATAGGAAATGGTTTTTCTTATTTTATCGAAGGCAGGACAACAGATGTTCTGGCAGGAGTTTTACTTGGTGGAATGGGGGGATATCAGATTTATCACTCTGTTCGGATACAAAAGCAGAATATGACGAAAAAAACAAGAAAATTAAATTTTATGAGTGGGATTATTCTGGCAATGGCACTGTCTATTGACAGTGTGGCAGTTGGGATGGGAGCAGGACTCTTAGAGGGAGTACGCTGGATGCTGATTGCAGGGGCATTTCTTTTTGGGATTTTTATGATGGAAATCGGGTGGAAACTTGGAAAATGCTGTGCAAAGTTTTATAAAAAAGATTTGTCCTGGATTGGTGGGATTTGTCTTTTACTTTTAGCTTTCTTTGCATTTTGGTAAGCGATATCTGAAAATTTCACTTGCTTTTTTTTCTTATATGAGGTATCGTAGAAACAGCTTTTAGGCACATAATACAGGAGGATAGTCGAATGAGTGAAAACATTAAAGTCACTGAAATTTTTGGAGAAGATGTGTTTAACGATTCTGTTATGCAGCAGCGACTTCCAAAAAAAGTATATAAGGAATTAAAACAGACAATTCTGGAGGGAAAAGAATTGTCTCTTGAGATGGCAGATGTCATTGCACATGAGATGAAAGAATGGGCGATTGAAAAAGGTGCAACACATTATACACATTGGTTTCAGCCGCTTACCGGAGTAACAGCCGAGAAACATGATTCGTTCATTACTGCACCGCTTCCATCAGGAAAAGTCCTTATGAGCTTTTCAGGAAAGGAACTGATTAAAGGTGAACCGGATGCATCATCTTTTCCATCAGGCGGTCTTCGTGCGACATTTGAAGCCAGAGGATATACAGCATGGGATTGTACTTCACCGGCATTTGTAAGACATGATGCAGCAGGGGCAACTTTATGTATTCCAACCGCATTCTGTTCTTATACAGGAGAGGCACTTGACCAGAAAACTCCGCTGCTTCGTTCGATGCAGGCAATTGATAAACAGGCAATGCGTCTGATCCGTCTGTTTGGAGACACAACTGCCAAAAAAGTCATTCCTTCTGTAGGTGCAGAACAGGAATATTTTCTGGTTGACGAGAAGAAATTTATGCAGAGAAAAGATTTGACTTTCACAGGTCGTACCTTATTTGGTGCAATGCCGCCAAAAGGTCAGGAACTGGATGATCATTATCTTGGAACAATTCGTCAGAAAATCTCCGGATATATGAAGCATGTAAATGAAGAATTATGGAGATTGGGCGTAACTTCTAAAACACAGCATAATGAGGTTGCTCCGGCACAGCATGAGTTAGCTCCGATTTATGCGGAAGTCAATGTGGAAGTAGACCACAATCAGATTATTATGCAGACCTTAAAACGTGTTGCAAGCCAGCATGGAATGAAATGCCTGCTTCATGAGAAGCCGTTTGCAGGAGTCAATGGTTCCGGAAAACATAATAACTGGTCCTTGACAACAGATACAGGTGTGAATTTGTTAGAGCCTGGAAATACACCGCATGAAAATGTGCAGTTTTTACTGGTATTAAGCTGTATTTTAAAAGCTGTAGATAAACATGCAGCTCTGCTTCGTGAGTCTGCAGCCGATGTTGGAAATGACCACCGCCTCGGCGCAAATGAGGCACCTCCGGCTATTATTTCTGTATTTTTGGGAACTCAGCTGACTGACGTTATGAATCAGCTGATTACAACAGGTATGGCTGACCACAGCATTGGAAGTGAAAAATTAGAGACCGGTGTAAAATCTATTCCGGAATTTATGCGTGATACAACCGATAGAAACCGTACTTCACCATTTGCATTTACCGGTAATAAATTCGAATTTCGTATGGTTGGTTCAAGAGACTCTATTGCACCGGCAAATGTTGTCTTAAATACAATCGTAGCGGAAGCGTTTAAAGAAGTCTGCGATGTACTGGAAAATGCAGAAGACGTTGATATGGCTGTACATGATTTGATAAAGAAAAACTTTACTGAGCATCAGAGAATTGTATTTAATGGAAATGGTTATTCAGATGAATGGGTGGAAGAAGCAAAACGAAGAGGACTTCCAAACATCGGATGCATGGTAGATGCAGTAGAAGCACTGACAAGCGAACAGACCATTGAATTGTTTGAAAAATTTGGTGTATTTACAAAAGCAGAACTGGAATCCAGAAAAGAAATCAAATACGAAGCTTACTCAAAAGCAATCAATATTGAAGCTAAGACTATGATTGATGTGGCAAGCAAACAGATTATTCCGGCAGTGATTAAATATACAAGACAGCTTGCAGATTCTATCAATGCGGTTGTTGCAGCAGGTGTTTTAGAAGTAGAAGTACAGACAGAACTCTTAAGAGAAACTTCTGCCTTATTAAAGAAAACAAAAGATGCATTAAATGAATTAAAGAAAGTAACAGAAGAAGCACTGACCAAAGAAGAAGGAAAAGAAAGTGCAATGTTCTATCATGAAAAAGTAATGCCGTCAATGGAAGCACTTCGTACACCGGTTGATGAACTTGAGATGATTGTTGACAAAGATATGTGGCCGATGCCATCTTATGGTGATTTATTATTTGATGTATAAAAATAGAAATTGAGAAAAAAGAAAGGGTATTTGGAAAATCCAGATGCCTTTTCTAGTTATATGAAAAATTTATTCTATGATAAGTGTAGCGCCTGATTTTCAAAAATGTTGGAAATCCAACAGATGGATATGGTGAAATAGAATAGAATAAAAGTAAAAAAATACAGGATGGAGAAAATGGAACAAGAACTTAAGGTTTTAGAGGAACAAAAAGTAGATAAGGGATTGATTGAAGCGGTTGCAGAATTTCGTGCGGAACATAAAGTGGATGAGAGGGTGAAAAACCGTATTATAAAGCCAGATATGGCATTTTTTGGAAAAGAAGTATTAGAGATGGGAATTGCAACTTTATTAAAGGGAGAAAATCTGCTCTTAACAGGGCCAAAGGCAACCGGTAAAAATATACTGGCTGAGAATCTGGCATGGATTTTCGCAAGACCGGTTTATAATATTTCCTTTCATGTCAATACAGACAGTGGAGATTTAATTGGTACAGATACCTTTGAAAATAATGAAGTCAAATTAAGAAAAGGAAGTATCTACCGCTGTGCCGAATATGGTGGTTTTGGAATCCTTGATGAGATTAATATGGCAAAAAATGATGCAGTCTCCGTTTTACATGCTACCCTCGATCATAGAAGAAGTATTGATGTGCCGGGATATGATAAAATTGAGATGGACGACGCAACACGTTTTATCGGAACGATGAATTATGGTTATGCAGGAACAAAAGAGTTAAATGAAGCATTAGTTTCCCGCTTCCTTGTGATAGATATGCCGGGTCAGAATGAAGAGACACTTGAGTACGTTTTTAAAACGAAATTTCCAACTATCAAAGAGGAAGCGTTAAAGCAATGGATTGGACTCTTCTTGGATTTGCAGTTAAAGGCAGATAACAGCGAGATTACAACAAAAGCATTGGATTTGCGAGGGATGATTGGGGCACTGCGCACGATTTCCTGCGGATTAAAACCGTCCCTCGCAGTGAAAATGGGAGTTGTAAATAAATGCTTTGATATTTTTGAGAAGGAAATTGTGCAGGATGTCGTAATGACAAGAATACCGGAGTCCTGGAATCCAGGGGATGTATTTGAATGAGAGAAGAATTTGAGTTGGAATTAGAAAACCGGATCAAAAATCTGATTTGGACGGTAAGTGGAGATTATACGCTGGATGTAAAACCAGACATTGAGAGTTATCATCGTTCTCATGCAGTTGGGCTTTATGACGGAATCAAACAGGGCGCATTTGCACGTTATTTTAACAGAGAAGAGCTTTCTTTATACTTAATGAAGAAAATCTATCTGCATGGGGAAGAAGGGCCTCTTATGAGCCTTGCACAGCTTTGTATTGAATGGTCGGTAGCCGAGCGGATTACAAAAGAGCGGGAAGGAATCAAAGAAATCCGGAAAAAGGCACTTGAAGATATACTGGAAATGGACTTTTCACGCCTTGCAGCTTCTGAGCCAGGGCGTTTGAAGCTAATGCTGTTTAAAGAATGTTTAAACGGTTCTGAGCCTGCTACAAACCGGATGAGAGCATTTATGGAACAGGTTCAGGCGCTTTCTGATGCAAAAGAAACGATAGAGCTGATTCGCACGATAGATAAGTTATATAACGCTATGGTAGATCCTAATTTTGAAAAACGTTATGGAAATCTGGAAACAGTACTTGCAGTTTCGTTGGAAGAACTTGCCGAGTTTTCCTGGAAAGATTATCTGGAAGAAGAGGCATTAGAAGAGAGCTTTGGCACCTATCTGGAACATTTAAATGAAGCAATGACCAATTTGGATAAAATGGAATTAAATCAGGAGACAAAGAAAGAAGAATCCGAAGAAGAGATAAGTCAGAAAAAGAAAATTTTGGTTGTAGATGAAGAGGCACTTTCTAAGATGCACAGTTACGTTCAGCGAAATTACGGAATTGGATATCTTTCTGAAACTGAAGAGAAAAGACGAAACCTGTTATTATGTCGTGGAATTCACAGTGACTGCAGTCTGTATTTTACAGAAGGAGTATTAAAACATGCGGTTCTTCGTAATTATCAGTATGAGTATGCAAAAAAACAGCGAGATAAAAACCGCTATGAATATTATAACAATCACAGGATGGTGAAAAATAACATCCGACAGCTCTCAGATATGCTAAAAAAAGCACTGGTGATGCGTGATGAAGTACAGGAAACAATATCTGACAGGGGAAGAATTGTGCCGTCACGTCTTTGGAGAGTTGGAAGAAGTCATGATTCAAGAGTGTTTTTAAGAAAACTAAATCACGATAACAGTGATTTTGTAGTGGATGTTTTAATTGATGCAAGTGGCTCACAGAGAAAACGGCAGGGGCAGGTGGCGATGCAGGCATATATTTTAAGTGAAGCATTGAGCATCGCAAATGTTCCACATCGGGTTATGAGTTTTTGCACCTTCTGGGATTATACGATTTTGCACCGTTTTCGGGAATATGAAGATGATAGAAGTGCCAATGAAAATATTTTTGAATATAATACGTCTTCCAATAACCGCGATGGGTTGGCAATTAAGGCAGCAGGGTATGAATTGTTAAATCGGGAAGAGGAACATAAGATTCTGATTGTGTTAAGTGACGGACGACCTTATGATGTGATTTTAAACCGTCCAAATGCAAGAAATCCACAACCCTATCAGGGAAAGTATGCGATTTCAGATACTGCATTTGAAGTACGTAAATTACGAAGTAAAGGTGTTTGTGTGCTTGGAGTATTTGCAGGAGAAGAAAAAGATTTAGCGGCAGAAAAAAAGATCTTTGGAAAAGATTTTGCCTATATTCGAGATGTGGCAGGATTTTCAGGGATTGTGGGAAGATATCTGCTGAAACAATTAGAACGGGAAGAGTAAGAAAAAAGCCGAGAGCTGAGAGAGGTTAAGGTAACCCCTTAAAGCTTTCGGCTTTTTTTATTGAAAAAACTAATTGGTTTTTCCTTCTGTTTCAAAATACTGTTTAACTAAACGGGCCACCGTTCCGGAAAGTAAGAACAGAGCAATTAAGTTTGGAATTGCCATCAGACCGTTAAAGGTCTCAGCAATACTCCACATCAGACCTAAATCAGCAGTTGCACCGATAATGGCAACCAGAGAATAAGCAACCATAAATGGTTTGATAGATTTTTCTTTTAACAGATATTCAATACAACGTGCACCATAAAGTCCCCATCCAATGATAGTGGAAAATGCAAAACAGCAGAGTGCAATTGCAGTGAAAATGGAAACCCAGTTTCCATAAGTAGAAGTAAAGCCGGAAATAGTCAGTTCAGCACCGGCTGCTTCTCCGTATCCGACAGGGGTTCCACTGCATAAGATAACCAGTGCAGTTAAAGTACAGATTACAATTGTATCTGTAAAAACCTCAAAGATACCGAAGAATCCCTGTTTTACCGGTTTTTTGGTATCCGCACAGGCATGAGCGATAGAACCGGTACCAAGACCTGCTTCATTTGAGAAAATACCGCGTGAGACTCCTTTTTTCATGCTCAGGAAGAAGCTTCCTACGACACCTCCGGTTACAGATGCCGGAGAAAAAGCACCTTCAACAATAGAAGCAAAAACAGAAGGTACACGGTTTAAATTTAATAAAATCACACCAAGGGACAGTACAATGTAAATAAGTGCCATAAATGGAACAAGTTTTTCAGTTACACGTCCAATTCGTTTCTCGCCTCCAAGAAGTACAGTGGCAACTAAAATGGCAATGATAATACCGATAATCAGATTGCTGGTGGAAACAGCATCTTCGTTGATAAGATGATAATTTAATAATGCAGAATTGATGGCGGTCGTAATTGTATTAACCTGTGTAGCATTTCCGGTGCCGAATACAGTTAAGACACCGAAAAGAGAGAATAAAGCAGCAAGCCATCTCCAGTTCTTTCCAAGACCATTTTTTATGTAGTACATAGGTCCGCCGATCAGTTCTCCCCGTGCGTTGGTTTCACGGAAGTGAACTGCAAGGGTAACTTCTGAAAATTTAGTGCACATGCCAAGGGCAGCAGAAATCCACATCCAGAATACGGCACCTGGACCGCCGATTGCGATTGCACCTGCAACTCCGGCGATATTACCGGTACCGACTGTGGCGGCAAGTGCCGTACAGACTGCCTGAAATGGAGTCATTGCGCCATCAGAAGCCTCTCTTTTACGGAAAACACGTCCAATTGTGGTTTTGATTGCATAAGGGAACTTGCGGATTTGCAAAAATCGGGTACGGATACTTAAATAAAGACCGACACCGATGATACAAATCATGGCAGGCACACCCCAGATAAAGTTGTTTACAGCAGAGTTAACTGCTTCAATTGTTTGGAGCATTTTTGTATTCCTCTCTTTTTAATAGGTTTATAAAAGTTTACAAAATAAAATAATAGCATATTTTGTAAAAAAAGTACAGAATAACATAGCTTTTAAGCAAAGAGGAAATCTGATATAATGAAACAAAAAAATAAAATTGGAGTTGTTATGAAATGGAAGAACAAAAAGTATGTCCAGTGGCAAAAAAATGTGGCGGATGCAGTTGGCAGGGGATTTCTTACGAAGAACAGTTAAAGAAAAAGCAAAAGCAGATCAGAAAACTTTTGAAAGATATCTGTTCGGTAGAACCGATTATTGGTATGAAAAATCCATATCATTATAGAAATAAAGTCAATGCAGCGTTTGCACACAGACGAGATGGCAGTATTGTTTCCGGAGTCTATGAAGAAGGAACACATCGTATTGTTCCGGTTGATGAATGTCTGATAGAAGACCAGACTGCGGATGCAATTATCAGAGATATCCGAGGCTTATTAAAATCTTTTAAAATAAAAGTTTATAACGAGGACAGCGGATATGGGTTACTACGTCATGTCATGGTAAGGAGAGGATTTGCAAGCGGTGAAGTAATGGTAGTATTAGTATGTGCTTCTCCAATCTTTCCATCAAAAAATAATTTTGTGAAAGCTCTTAGAAAACTTCATCCTGAAATTACAACGGTTATTTTAAATGTAAACGACAAAAAGACAAGCATGGTACTTGGAGAACGTAATATCACTTTATATGGAAAAGGATTTATTGAAGATACGCTTTGCGGTTGTACATTCCGCCTCTCTCCGGCTTCGTTTTATCAGGTCAATCCAGTACAGACTGAAAAACTATATCAAAAAGCAATTAAAATGGCGAAATTACAGGGAGAAGAGAAAGTCATTGATGCTTATTGCGGAATTGGAACGATTGGTCTGATTGCAAGCAGTCATGTAAAAGAAGTCATCAGTGTAGAATTAAATAAAGACGCTGTAAAAGATGCGATTATCAATTCCAAACGAAATGGAATTAAAAATGTGAGATTTTATCAGGGTGATGCCGGAAAATTCATGGTAAATCTGGCTGAACAGGGAAAGAAAGTCGATGTTGTATTTATGGATCCGCCAAGAGCCGGAAGTGATGAGGCATTTTTGAGTTCTGTGATTAAACTTGCACCTGAAAAAGTGGTGTATATTTCCTGTAATCCGGAAACACTTGCAAGAGACTTAAAATATTTAACAAAACATGGATATGAGGCAAAAAGCGCTGTGCCAGTTGATATGTTTGGTTGGACCGAACATGTGGAGACGGTTGTTCTTTTGTCCCAACTGAAACAAAAGCCGGATGATTACATTAATGTCACGATTGAA
>ERZ826613.3939-NODE-3939-length-11626-cov-4.025236_pt1 | contig 11626 bp, 10 predicted proteins | sample MGYA00519925_ERZ826613 | MGnify/ENA primary metagenome ERZ826613 (study PRJEB31778, sample SAMEA3449236) | human gut metagenome | biome: human gut; feature: human-associated habitat; material: faeces | place: United Kingdom | collected 2010/2012 ... | reverse complement strand
TATATGCGGCCTACGCTGATAATTTTTTTCTTCCTTTTGCTCTTCTTGCTGCAAGTACTTTTCTTCCGCCTGCAGTACTCATTCTTGATCTGAAACCATGTACTTTAGATCTTTGTCTCTTTTTTGGCTGGAATGTCATTTTCATAGATATCCACCTCCTTATATTTTTCCAAGGGTTACCCCATACTTTTTCTTAAGACATCAGCTTTGATTATATAAAAAAAATCTTGATACGTCAAGCATTACCGATGATTTTCTTTACTTTTTAATTGCTTAAATACATATTTTGATGTAAAATAGATAAAGAGTAGACTTGGGAAGTAGGAGTTTGTTTAAAATGAACGAAGTGAAAGAAAAATGGCCTGAGATCATCGAACATTTACGAGTGGAACACGAGCTGCTGAATGTATCCTTTAATACGTGGATAAAGCCGCTGAAAGTTTACGATGTCATTGATGACACTGCTTATATTCTTGTGAACAAGGATTCCAGTGTTGAATACATCGATAAGAAGTACCGTCTCCCACTCATGGTATGTATTGCTGAGATTACAGGCAAAGAGTACGAGATACAGTTTGTATCGGAAGATGACGATAAACTGAATGAAATTCATAATGCATCTATTGATAACGGTCAAAAGAAAAAGACGAAGTCCTTAGCAGAGAAAGCAGGGCTGAATCCAAAATATACTTTTGATACTTTTGTTGTAGGCGGAAATAACAACTTCGCTCATGCAGCTTCACTGGCCGTTGCCGAATCTCCCGGTGAAGTGTACAACCCTCTCTTTTTATATGGAGGTGTTGGACTTGGAAAAACCCATTTGATGCATTCCATTGCACACTTCATTTTGGACAAGAATCCGAAGAAAAAAGTATTATATGTAACCAGTGAGACGTTCACTAACGAACTGATTGATGCCCTGAGGAATGGTAAAACAGCCGGTAATGAATCTGCCATGCTGAACTTTCGTGATAAATACAGGAACATTGATGTTCTGTTGATTGACGATATCCAGTTTATAATAGGTAAAGAAAGTACTCAGGAAGAGTTCTTCCATACTTTCAATCACCTTCATACACTTGGAAAACAGATCATAATCTCCAGTGATAAACCTCCGAAAGATATCGAGACACTGGAATCCAGACTCCGCACACGTTTTGAGTGGGGTCTCATTGCTGATATCTCATCTCCGGATTATGAAACACGTATGGCAATTCTCCAGAAGAAGATCGAACTGGATCATCTGGAAAAATATAACATTAAGAATGATGTACTGGACTATATTGCAGCCAACGTCAAATCTAACATCCGTGAGCTGGAAGGTTCTCTGAATAAACTCATTGCCCTCTATAAGCTCAACAACAATAATAATCCGATTGATATTGCTCTTGCAGCAGAAGCATTAAAAGATATTATTTCTTCTGATAATAGAAGAGAAGTTACTCCGGAACTGATACTTGATATCGTTGCGGATCATTTTGGTATCACCGTTGCTGACCTTAAAAGCAAAAAACGTGATTCGGAGATTGCCGTTCCACGTCAGATCTGTATGTATCTGATGCGTACCATGACTGATACTGCCCTGAAAGGAATTGGTGCAGTTCTTGGAGGTAAAGACCACTCTACTGTCAAATATGGAGTAGAAAAGATCGCCAAGGATATCGAATCAGATGAGATGATGGCGAATACAATCAATATAATAAAGAAGAAAATCAACCCGGCTTAGGATTTTCCATATAGTTATCCACAATTTATCCACATTATCCACATTTTTGGATACTTGTGTGGATATTATGTGGACAGTGCGTGGAAAATCCTCCGATTTATTTGGATATGGTGTGGAGAAGTGATTTTTTGTCCATTTTTCCAAAAAGCAACAAAAATGTTTTCCAAAGCAGTTCCACACATTTTCCAGTTTAATTTCACAGACTTATCAAAGCGCGAAACGCCTGAGTTTACTGGGCGCGCAGGGGTTTTCCTCTTATCCACAGCCCCTAAGGCGAATAAGGCGGAAAAAATTTATTTATTTCTATATATGCGTAACGTGGGAAAGGAGTTTTACACATATGAAAATCGTATGTAACAAATCAGACCTTGTAAAAGGAGTTAATATTGTTTCTAAAGCTGTTCCTGGAAAAACAACAATGCCAATATTAGAATGTATCTTAATTGATGCCACTACTGACATTATTAAGTTGACTGCCAACGATATGGAACTTGGCATCCAGACAGAAATTGCAGGTGAAATCATTGATCGTGGTATGATTGCCATTGATGCAAAGATTTTTTCTGAAATTGTTAGAAAACTTCCGGATAATGAAGTTTCTATAGAAACTGATGACAGACTTCAGACAACTATTGTGTGTGAAAAATCAAAATTTGATATTTCCGGAAAACCTGGCAATGAATTTGCTTATCTTCCAATTATTGAGAAAGATGATTCCATAGCAATTTCACAGTTTACTTTGAAAGAAGTAATTCGCCAAACTATCTTTTCTATTGCTGAGACAGAAAGCAACAAATTAATGACCGGAGAATTATTTGAAATAAAAGATAATGTTTTAAGAGTTGCATCTTTGGATGGACATCGAATTTCTATCCGTAAAATTGAATTGAAAAATCCAGTAAGTGATTATAAGATGGTTGTACCTGGTAAAACTTTAATTGAAATTAGTAAAATTTTATCCGGAGAAGCTGAGAGTATGGTCGAAATTTCTTATACAAATAACCATATTGTGTTTGAATTTGACAATACAATCGTTGTTTCCAGACTTATTGAAGGCGATTATTTTAAAATTGATCAGATGCTGTCCAGTGATTACGATACAAAAGTAAGAATTAACAAAAAAGAATTCTTAAATTGTATCGACCGCGCAACACTTCTCATCAAAGAAGGAGATAAAAAACCGATCATCATTGACATCCAGGATGAAATGATGGAGTTAAAAATCAAATCTCAGATTGGATCCATGAATGAAGAGATTATGATTTCCAAGGATGGAAAAGATCTTCTGATCGGATTCAATCCGAAATTCCTGATTGATGCACTGCGTGTTATTGATGATGAAGAGGTTACACTTTATCTGATGAATGCAAAAGCACCTTGCTTCATCAAGGATGAGACAGAAAGCTATATTTATCTTATCCTTCCTGTAAACTTTAATGCAAATGTATAATGAGTGCATAATTATACAAAAAACACTAATATTATTCATAAAAATGCATGAATAATTATACATTTATTCATTTTTTGTAAATATAAAGGAGCGACTATGGAAACAATCAAATTGCGTGATGAATTTATAAAGCTTGGGCAGGCATTAAAAGCAGCCGGTCTTGTTGAATCGGGCGTTGAGGCAAAAGAAGTCATCCAGGACGGACAGGTGTCTGTAAATGGAGAAATTGATACTCGCCGTGGAAGAAAATTATACGGTGGGGATGTTGTATCATTTGGCGGAGAAGAAATCAAAATTGAAGATTAAATCTTTGAAACTGAAAAATTTTAGAAACTACGAACTTTTGAATCTGGAATTTGATGGCAGCACCAACATTTTCTACGGGGATAATGCCCAGGGAAAGACGAATATTCTGGAGGCTGTCTATCTGTCCGGGACGACGAAGTCCCACAGAGGAAGCAAAGACCGAGATATGATCCGGTTCGGGGCAGAGGAATCACACATTGAGGTGATTGTTGAAAAACGCGGGATTCAGGATCAGATTGACATGCATCTGAAGAAGAACCGGCCGAAAGGTGTTGCTATTAATAAGATTCCGATACGCAAAGCCGGAGAATTATTTGGCATTGTAAATCTCGTATTTTTTTCACCGGAAGATCTGAACATTATAAAAAATGGTCCGGCGGGAAGAAGAAAGTTCATAGATTTAGAGCTGTCACAGCTTGATAAAGTATATTTTAATCATTTATCCAATTACAGTCGGATCGTAAATCAGAGAAATCATTTACTAAAAGACAGTGCATACCGGCAAGATGCAATGGAGACTCTGGACATCTGGGATCTCCAGCTTGTTCAGTATGGCAATGCAATCATTGCGAGGAGGAAACAATTTGTTGACGAAATGAACGAAATTGTTTCCGGAATACATAAGAAACTGACTGGCGGTAAGGAAGAAATCCGTCTGATTTACGAACCGAGTACGAAAAACATGTCTCTTGAGCAGGCTCTTGAGATGAACAGACAGCGAGATATCAGGATGAAGAGTACTTCGGTAGGGCCCCATCGAGACGACGTCTGTTTTATGGTCGGGAATCTGGACATCCGGAGATTCGGATCCCAGGGACAGCAAAGGACCGCAGCATTGTCATTGAAACTGGCAGAAATCGAGCTGGTGAAAAGAGTGATCGGAGACACACCGGTTCTGTTACTTGACGATGTGTTGTCTGAACTTGACAAACACAGGCAAAACTATTTATTAGACAGTATTCATGATATACAGACACTCATTACCTGTACAGGAGTGGATGAATTTGTAAATCATAGATTTGAAGTCAATAAAGTATTTCATGTCCAGAGCGGACAAGTGATAAAGGAAAACTAGGAGGATTAGCATGGCTACAGAAAAGGTACAGCACGAATATGGCGCAGACGAAATTCAGATACTGGAAGGACTGGAAGCTGTAAGAAAGCGTCCGGGAATGTATATTGGAAGTACCTCATCAAGAGGTCTTCATCATCTGGTATATGAGATTGTTGATAATGCGGTTGATGAGGCGTTGGCAGGATTCTGTGATACCATTCACGTAACAATCAATCCGGATAATTCCGTTACTGTCACAGATAATGGACGTGGAATTCCGGTCGGAATCAACCATAAATCAGGACTTCCGGCAGTTGAAGTCGTATTTACGGTGCTTCATGCCGGAGGAAAATTCGGTGGTGGAGGATACAAGGTATCCGGTGGACTTCATGGAGTAGGTGCATCTGTTGTAAATGCGCTTTCTGTCTGGCTGGAAGTTGAAATCTGTCACGAAGGAAAAGTATACAGACAGCGCTATGAGCGAGGAAAAGTTGCAAAGAAGCTGGAAGTCATCGGAGAATGTGAGCCGGGAAAGACAGGAACAAAGGTCACATTCCTGCCGGATGGAGAGATTTTTGAGACAACAATCTTTGATTACAGCATTTTACAGCAGAGATTCCGTGAGATGGCATTTTTGACAAAGGGACTGAAGATCGTTCTTCGCGATGAAAGACCACAGGAGCCGATTGAGAAGACTTTCCACTACGAAGGTGGAATCAAAGAATTTGTTGAGTATCTGAACCGCAGTACGACTCCGCTTTACGAGCAGATCATTTACTGTGAGGGAATCGTCAACAATGTATCTGTTGAAGTTGCAATGCAGCACAATGATTCCTACAATGAGAATAGCTACGGATTTGTAAATAATATTACGACTCCGGAAGGCGGAACTCATATTGTCGGATTTAGAAATGCGTTAACAAAGACATTTAATGATTATGCAAGAAAGAATAAACTTTTAAAAGATAATGAGCCGAACCTGACAGGTGAGGATATCCGTGAGGGACTGACTGCAATTATCAGTGTCAAGATCGAGGATCCTCAATTCGAAGGTCAGACAAAGCAGAAACTTGGAAACAGTGAGGCAAGAGGAGCAGTTGATAATGTTGTCAGTGAACAGCTTCAGATTTTCCTGGAACAGAATCCTCAGGTCGCTAAAGTAACAGTTGAGAAGTCTGTGATGGCACAGCGTGCGAGAGAGGCTGCAAGAAAAGCGAGAGATCTGACAAGAAGGAAATCAGCCCTTGATGGTATGTCACTTCCTGGTAAGCTTGCAGACTGTTCTGACAAGAATCCGGAAAAATGCGAAATCTACATCGTAGAGGGAGACTCCGCCGGTGGTTCCGCAAAGACAGCCAGAGACCGTGCAACACAGGCCATCCTTCCACTTCGTGGTAAGATCCTCAATGTTGAGAAGGCAAGACTGGATCGAATTTATGGAAATGCGGAGATCAAAGCCATGATCACGGCATTTGGAACCGGAATCCATGAAGACTTTGATATCAGCAAATTACGTTATCACAAGATCATCATCATGACCGATGCCGACGTGGATGGAGCACATATCAGTACACTGCTTCTGACATTTATGTACAGATTTATGCCAGATCTGATCAAAGAAGGATACGTGTATCTGGCACAGCCGCCACTTTATAAGCTCGAAAGAAATAAAAAAGTTTGGTATGCATACAGCGACGAAGAACTTGACAGCATTTTGCAGGAAGTTGGGCGTGATAACAATAATAAAATTCAGCGTTACAAAGGTCTTGGAGAGATGGATGCAGAGCAGCTTTGGGATACCACTATGGATCCGGAGCACCGCGTACTCCTTCGTGTCACAATGGATGATGAGACAGCAAGCGAGCTGGATCTCACATTTACAACACTGATGGGAGATAAGGTAGAGCCAAGACGTGAGTTCATCGAAGAAAATGCACAGTATGTACAGAATCTTGACATTTAAACCTGACATTTAAATATCAGCGAAATATTTTCGCTTTGCAGAAAGGAAAATAGATAAATGGAAGACAATATTTTTGATAAAGTCCATGAGGTCGACCTAAAGAAAACGATGGAGACCTCCTATATCGATTATGCCATGAGTGTTATTGCTTCCCGTGCGCTTCCAGATGTAAGAGACGGATTGAAACCTGTACAGAGAAGAATTCTTTACTCCATGATCGAGCTGAACAATGGACCGGATAAACCGCACAGAAAATCAGCCCGTATCGTCGGTGATACAATGGGTAAATATCATCCGCACGGTGACAGTTCTATTTACGGAGCATTGGTTAATATGGCTCAGGAATGGTCTACCAGATATCCGCTCGTTGACGGGCATGGAAACTTCGGCTCTGTGGACGGTGACGGAGCAGCGGCTATGCGTTACACAGAGGCAAGATTGAGTAAGATTTCCATGGAACTGACTGCTGATATCAACAAAGATACGGTAGACTTCATGCCAAACTTCGATGAGACAGAGAAAGAGCCGGTTGTACTTCCGGCAAGATTCCCGAACCTTCTGGTGAACGGTACATCCGGTATCGCCGTAGGTATGGCAACGAATATCCCGCCGCACAATCTTCGTGAGGTCATTGACGCAGTAGTCAGAATTATCGATAACAAGATTGCAGATAAAGACGAGACAACAATGGAAGAAATCCTTGAGATTATCAAGGGACCAGACTTCCCGACCGGTGGAGAGATTCTTGGTACAAGAGGAATCGAGGAAGCATATCGAACAGGACGCGGTAAGATTCGTGTACGTGCCGTAACGAACATTGAGACGATGCCGAATGGCAAGAGCCGCATCATTGTTACAGAGCTTCCGTACATGGTCAATAAGGCCCGTCTGATTGAAAAGATCGCAGAGCTGGTACGTGACAAGAAGGTGGATGGAATCACAGACTTAAGTGATCAGTCCAGCCGTGAAGGTATGCGTATTGTCATTGAACTTCGTAAAGATGTCAATGCAAATGTATTGCTGAACCAGCTTTACAAACATACACAGCTTCAGGATACATTTGGTGTGATCATGCTGGCACTGGTCGGCAAACAGCCAAAAGTCATGAATATTTTAGAGCTTCTTGGATATTACCTGAAGCATCAGGAAGATGTTGTGACACGTCGTACAAAGTACGAACTGAACAAAGCAAAAGAAAGAGCGCATATATTAAAAGGATTATTGATCGCTCTTGATAATATTGACGAAGTTATCCGGATCATCCGTGGTTCCAGTACGGTACAGGCTGCCAAAGCAGAACTCATGGAGAAGTTCGAACTGGATGATGTTCAGGCTCAGGCTATCGTAGATATGCGTCTGCGTGCTCTGACAGGATTGGAAAGAGAGAAGCTTGAGAAAGAATATGCAGAACTTATGGCTCAGATTGAGAGACTGGAGGCAATTCTGGCAGACGAAAAATTACTTCTTGGAGTGATCCGTGAAGAAATACTTGTCATCAAGGACAAATATGGCGATGACAGAAGAACATCCATTGGATTTGACGAGTATGACATTTCCATGGAGGATCTGATCCCGAAGGAGAATATTGTAATTACCATGACAAAGCTTGGTTACATCAAGCGTATGTCTGATGATACATTTAAGGCACAGAATCGTGGCGGTAAGGGAATTAAAGGTATGCAGACTCTGGATGAAGACTATGTGGAAGAGCTTTTCATGACGAATACGCACCACTACATTATGTTCTTTACGAATACCGGACGTGTCTACAGACTGAAAGGATACGAGATTCCGGAGGCAAGCCGTACATCAAGAGGAACTGCGATCATCAATCTGCTCCAGTTAATGCCGGGCGAGAAGATTACCGCAGTAATCCCGATTGATTACTACCGCGACCAGGATTATCTGATCATGGCAACGAAGAAAGGTCTTGTGAAGAAGACATCACTTCGCGAGTACATGAATGTAAGAAAGACAGGACTTGCCGCAATTACACTGCGTGATGAGGATGAACTGATCGAAGTAAAATTCACAGACAACAATCAGGAAATCATCCTTGCAACAAAGTATGGTCAGTGTATCCGCTTTAATGAGACCGATGTAAGAGCAACAGGACGTAACTCCATGGGAGTACGCGGAATCAATCTTGCAGACCGCGACGAAGTGATTGGAATGCAGCTTGTGACCCAGGGACATGACCTTTTGATCGTATCTGAAAAAGGTATGGGTAAACGTACAGACATCAATGAATTTACAGCACAGAACCGTGGCGGTAAAGGAGTGAAGTGCTACAAGATCACCGAAAAGACAGGAAATGTCATCGGAATCAAGGCAGTTGACGAAGACGATGAGATTATGATCATAAACACAGACGGAATCATCATCCGTATGCTGTGTTCCGGAATCTCCGTACTCGGAAGAATCACATCCGGCGTCAAACTCATCAACCTGAAAGATAAAGAGACCGTAGCAAGTATCGCAAAAGTCAGAGACGAAGAAAAAGAAGAAGCCAAAAAGAAAGAAATCTTCGGCGAAGACGGGGTTGAAGTAGACCAGCTCGACGTAGAATCACTGGCATTAGACAGTGACGAAGAATAAAAATAATTCTATCTGAGAAAAGAAAACTTAATAACACCATAAAAAAATCTGTAGCTGCAGGACATGAAAATCCGAGGCTGCAGATTTTTTTGTCTTGTATATCACTAAGGGACAGGGTAAAATGAAAAAAGGGACAAGGCAATTAAAAGGAGGTCATTATGCGTTCAGTCGATGTAAGTATAGTTACAAAAAATATTAAAGAAATGTGTATTCAGGCGAATCATTTTTTGTCTGAGGATATGGATATAGCGATGAAAAATGCGGTGGAGACGGAGAAAGCACCGCTTGGCAAGCAGATTCTGACACAGCTTCAGGAGAACTTAAAGATTGCGGGAGAGGATATGATCCCAATCTGTCAGGATACCGGTATGGCGGTCGTGTTCATAGAAGTTGGCCAGGAGGTACACTTTGAAGGTGGAAGTCTTACGGATGCCATCAATGAAGGTGTGCGCCAGGGATATGTGGAAGGATATCTTAGAAAGTCTGTTGTAGGTGACCCGATCATCCGTGAGAATACGAAAGATAACACGCCGGCAGTTATTCACTATAACATTGTGCCGGGGGATAAAGTAAAGATTAAAGTTGCTCCAAAAGGATTCGGAAGTGAGAATATGAGCCGTGTCTTTATGCTGAAGCCTGCAGATGGGATTGAAGGTGTGAAGAATGCAATTCTGACAGCTGTTCAGGATGCAGGACCGAATGCCTGTCCGCCGATGGTAGTCGGTGTAGGAATTGGTGGTACATTTGAAAAATGTGCTCTTATGGCGAAGGATGCCCTGACACGTGAAGTTGGCACACACTCAGACATTCAGTGGGTCAAGGATCTGGAAGAGGAGATGCTTGAGACAATCAACAAGCTTGGCATCGGACCTGGAGGTCTTGGAGGAACAACAACGGCTCTTGCGGTAAATGTTAATACATATCCGACTCACATTGCCGGACTTCCGGTAGGAATCAATATTTGCTGTCACGTCAACAGACACATCGTGAGGGAGGTATAGTCATGGAGAAGCATATAAAAGCACCAATCAGCAAAGAAGTATCCCGTAAGCTCAGAGCAGGAGATTATGTATACATTACAGGAACTATCTATACGGCGAGAGATGCCGCTCACAAGAGAATGGATGATGCGCTTAAAAATGGAGAAAATCTTCCGGTAGACATGGCTGGACAGACGATTTATTACATGGGACCATCCCCGGCGAGAGAAGGACGTCCGATTGGTTCCGCAGGTCCGACAACTGCGAGCCGTATGGACCGCTACGCGCCGAAGCTTCTGGATCTTGGCCTCACAGCCATGATTGGAAAAGGTAAGAGAAGTAAGGAAGTACTGGATGCTGTCAAAAGAAACGGAAGTGTTTACTTTGCGGCAGTAGGAGGAGCAGGAGCGCTTCTTTCAAAATGTATTAAGACTTCTGAGGTCGTAGCTTACGATGATCTTGGAACAGAAGCTATCCGCAAGCTTTATGTGGAAGATTTCCCGGTGATCGTAGTCGCTGATTGCGAGGGCGGTTATCTGTACGAAAGTGCCATAAAGGAGTACAAGAAGATATGAAACGAATCATAATGATGGTTCTTCGGAACATTTTACTTGTCCCGTGGATGTGGGCGAAATTATGCTATCATGCGTCTCACGTAGACAAATACACAGAAGAAGAACATTACCGGATGCTCCAGTTCATCACACATCGCGCCAATAAGGGTGGAAATGTGACCATAGATGCCCACGGGCTTGAGAATATCCCTAAAGAGAACGGATTTATGTTCTTCCCGAATCATCAGGGACTTTATGATGTACTGTCATTGGTAGATGTCTGCCCGAAGCCATTTTCCGTAGTTGCTAAAAAAGAAGTGGAAAATGTGCCATTTTTAAAACAAGTTTTCAAATGTATGAAAGCATATATGATGGATCGTAACGATATCCGTCAGTCACTGCAGGTCATTGTAAATGTGACAAATGAGGTAAAGAACGGAAGAAATTATCTTATTTTCCCGGAAGGAACAAGATCTAAGATGGGAAATGAGATGCTGGAGTTCAAAGGCGGAAGCTTTAAAGCAGCCACAAAAGCAAAATGCCCGATCGTGCCGGTTGCACTGATCGATTCTTTCAAGCCATTTGACACTAACAGCATCGCACCGGTCACAGTGCAGGTACATTTCTTAAAACCATTGTACTATGATGATTATAAAGACATGAAGACGAATGATATCGCGGAACTTGTAAGAAGTCAGATCCAGAAAACGATCCAAGAAGCAACGAACGTGAATAAAACAGATGTTTCTATTTAGATTTCTTTTTCCAGGGAAGGAAAGTTCGTTATAATAAGATGGATAAATACGGATATGTTGATAACTTATGTAAAAAATGGAACAAATGTGGATAACTCATCCGAGAGTGCAGATAGAATCTCATTTGAAAACAATTCTTTCTATTGCAGCAATTGTGGTTGTGCTTATCGTACTTCGCAGAAGAAAAAATTCATAAAGTAAATGATTGAGGGGGCTGTGAAAAAAGAATAGTCCCCCAGA